>Ga0265319_1000100_pt1 | contig 66728 bp, 70 predicted proteins | sample 4824metaG_FD_192443 | JGI IMG/M metagenome (GOLD analysis project Ga0265319, IMG submission 192443) | Rhizosphere microbial communities from Carex aquatilis grown in University of Washington, Seatle, WA, United States - 4-8-24 metaG | ecosystem: Host-associated > Plants > Roots > Rhizosphere >... | reverse complement strand
AAGACGCGGAATCGCTTTTGCGCCGTTGACCATCTGTGAAACTTTCTCCTGCAGCGTCATTTTCGAGATCAGGTCATCGACTCGTTTCTCGACCGGCTGAGTATAATCCAAGTACAGAGGGTTAGCGCCGGGGCTTTGGGCGCAGAGAGAAGAAAACATTACAACGTTTGCGATGAATATACTCCGCTTCGTTCTGTGCGATATGGAAAACCACTGCATGATACCTCCTAAAGTATATGCACAAATGGTGATTTTCCGTAAATTAGCAAATATATTGGCTCAATCGCCACATTAATTTTCGAATGTAGCGGTTCCTATTCTGGAGGGAATTGTGATGTAACGGCTTTCAGACGGCTACCTTCGCCATAAGGGAAATAACTGCGGCAAATGAAATGAAAATCAACTCGCGAAATAAAGAATTACAGCTTCTCCGCTTACGATGTGAATCTCTGTTTCAGAATCCGTCAGCGCCGAAGAGACATCATCTGCACTCTTTGCATTATCCCGGCGAGGGGAAGCCGCTAGTAGGAGATCCGAGCAACTTCGATGAGTTCTGCTTTGGAGTCGTATTTTTTGAGGAAATCGACGAACGCGGCGTTGTGGTACTCCTGATGAGCTACTTCATACTTTTTGAGCATTTTGCGAATCTTCTCCGCTTGGTACATACTCCGAAAGTAATTGAACTTTTCTTCGTCGTCGTAGATTCTATAGTAGTAATATTGTTTCTTCTTTGTCATTGCAGCCTCCTTCTGAAAATTAACATCTATTAGAGAATTTTGCCGGCGTGAATCAGATCGCCGAATAGCTCGTCCCGGATCCCTTCAGCGTTCTTGCGGGCATTAGCCAGTGCATTGACGATATACCTGTTAGCGATAAATACCTTCCTGGGCTCCGTCTCCGCTTCGTGCAGCAGAAGATAACCGACGTAAAGATAACTGTACATCTCTACAAGATCCTTCGACGCCACTTCCTGAAAAATTACATCCTTTTTCTCCACAACATATTTAAGGCTTGCAAGAAACAATTGACGGATCTCTTTCAGATGATTGGAAAGTTTTGTCAATCCTCCTTTGAAATCTCTCTTTTCATTCTCTTCAAAAACATCGGACAGCACGTCGTTAAATACCCCTCCCGAAGCGGCGACGATCTGCATTTGAGATGTCCCCTCGTAGATGTTCGTGATGCGCGCGTCGCGGGCGAGCTGCTCGACATGAAACTCTTTCATATACCCCGTCCCGCCATGAATCTGGAGAGCGTCGTAGGTAATCTTGTTCGCTCCTTCAGCAATGGTATATTTTGTGATCGGCGTAAGCAGGTTTGCAACCTTCGTTATGTGCTTCAATTTATCTATTTCTTCCCTGACCGGCTTACCCTCCGTTTTTCGTTTTTCAACAAGTTCTTCAAATTTTTCCTTCTCATCAACGCATTTGGCGGCAGCGTAGAACAACGATCGGCTACTCTCCACCATTACTTTCATTTCGATGAGCATATTCGAGACAACGGGGATTTCGACAATTGGCTTTCCGAATTGCCGGCGTTCGCGCGCATACTTGTAAGCTTCTTCATACGCAGCCTGTGAGATCCCGAGGGCCTGCGCCGAGACTCCCATGCGCGCACGAAACATCAGGTCCAGAACGTATTTGATCAGCCCAAATCTCCTGGTACCAACGAGTTGTGCGGGCGTGTCGTTGAATTGCAGTTCACACGTCGGCGAACCGTGAATTCCGAGTTTGTTCTCGATTCGCCGAATGATGACTGTCGGCCCTCCGTAACAAACGAATAGACTCAATCCGCGGGCATCCTTTGTCCCGGCTTCCGACCTGGCGAGGACAAGAAGTACCTGGGCGTTGCCGTTCGTGATGAATCGTTTGACTCCGCGCAAGAACCAATCTCCCTGTTCATTCTGATACGCATGGAGTTTGATGGCCTGAAGGTCGGAGCCTGCATCGGGCTCGGTCAATACCATCGCTCCGGTAAATTCTCCTGTACATATTTTCGGCAAAAATTCTCGAAGCTGGGCCTCACTGCCGAATTTCTTCAACGTATCTCCTATATCCTGAAGTCCGAAGATGTTCATGAGAGACGCGTCTGCTCGTGCAAGGATTTCCGTAGTCATCATGTAGATTGTGAACGGAAAATTCAGCCCGCCGTATTCGCGGGGAAGGATCATTCCCATAAGGTCTGCCTGAGAAAGCTCCTCGACATTTTTCGCCGTTCCTTCCGCATACGCAACACGGCCGTCGGTCAGCGTGGCTCCATCCCGGTCGACGCCTGACGCGCGCGGAGCAATGTGATTGCCGCCAAGGTCGCCGATCACTTCCAGTACTTTCCGGTAATTTTCCATTGCATCGTCGTAATCGACGGGCGCATAATTGAACCGGCTTGACTGCGTGTAATCTTCTTCAGCAAGCTTCACGATCTCTTTCAGATCAAGCGCGTTGAAATGAAACTGAACGTCGGGGTTGTCAAGAAAGAAATTAGGCATCGGTCACTTCAGTTTACTTTTGTATGCTTCGATGAATCTGGGTATCACCTCTCTCGCATCACCCACGATCGAGTAATGTGCTACTTCGAAAATCGGGGCGTCAGGATCGGTATTAATGGCGATAATTTTCTTTGCCTCCTGCATCCCTGCGCGATGCTGGATTGCGCCGGAGATTCCGATAGCAAAGTAGAGCTTGGGGCGAACCGTAACACCCGTCTGACCGACCTGCCGTTCGTGAGGAATGAAGCCGGCATCGACTGCAGCGCGGCTCCCCGCTACTTCCCCGCCGATCGAATGCGCAAGGTCATAGATGAGCTTAAAACTTTCCTTCGTTCTCATCCCGTATCCGCCCGCGACAATAATGGCTGCGCCCTTCAAATTGACTTTGCGTTCCTCTCTATGCTGCTCAACAAGCGTGACGAGGCCGTCGACATCGTCGGGCATAAATGGAATTTCAATAATTCTTGTTTCGTGAGGGATCGGCAACGTATGCATTTCCATCACCCCTTCGCGAACGGTGGCCATCTGGGTTTGCGTGTCGGGAGTAATAATGGTGGCGATGATGTTGCCGCCGAACGCCGGACGGATTTGAAGCAGCAGGTCTTTAAATTCCTTCCCCAGGTAATTCACCGTTGAAACCTGGAGGTCGGTGCAATCGGCGGTAAGCCCGCTTCTAGTATGCGAAGCCACTCTTGGCGCAAGATCTCTGCCTGTCACGGTTGCTCCGAAGAGCACGACTCTCGGTTTGTATTGATCGACCAACGCATTAAGTATGCGGCCATATGTGAGCGTAGTGTAGTTGCCGAGCTGGGGATCGTCAACCAGAAATGACTGGTCGGCGCCGTAACGGAAGCTTTCAATGGCGACATCCTTAACCCCGCTACCGATGACAAGAGAAATCAGCATTCCTTTCATGGCATCTGCCAACTTCCTCCCTTTGCTCAAGAGTTCGAGACTTACATCGGAGGGTTTTCCGCCGCGCTGCTCTACAAAAACCCACACATTATTTTCGAGCTGTTTCATGCCGTCACCCGAGAATCCGATCTTCCATGAGTTTGTCGATCAATGAATTCATACCTGCTTTCGAGTTTTCAATCTGGACTGGGTCATTGCCGGTGAGAACGACCGATTCCACTGAATAGACTTTCGTCGGAGAACCTTTAACGCCGCACCGCGATGCATCGATATTCAGATCGTCGGCGGTCAAGGTAGGAATGAACAGCGAGCGGCTCGTGTATTCAAAGACGAGCTTGTCGATATACAGCAATGAATTTCCTTCCGCCATTTTCTCCAATTCCAAGAGCGACTTTGCTCCTTTAAACGCCATCACTCTTTTTGCGCTGAATGGCCGCGGCTCTCCGGCATCCTTAAGGACCGTCATCAATACCGGCAAGGTGCAATCGAGAATCTCGTAACCCCCGTCAATTTTTCTTCGCACCCGCACAGAGCGGTCTTTGATGGCGAGAATACGCTCGGCGTAGGTCACCTGAGGAATGTTCAGCTTCTCGGCGGTTTGAGGGCCGACCTGTGCGGTGTCGCCGTCGATCGCCTGTCGGCCGGCAAACACGAAATCGAAATTACCAATTTTCTTTATCGCCTCGCTCAACACGTACGAAGTCGCAAGCGTATCCGCCCCCGCAAACTTTCTATCCGTAATGAGATATGCTTCGTCTGCTCCCATGTAGAGGCATTCCCGCAAGACGTCCGATGCCCGGGGAGGGCCCATCGTTAAGACGGTAACTTTGCCGCCGCATTCATCCTTGATCTGAAGAGCAAACTCAAGCGCAACTTTGTCCTCAAAATTAAAGATTGCCGGAAGCTTGGCGCGATTCACCGTGCCATCCTCTTTCATCACTTGTCCGGAAATGTTGGAAGTATCCGGTACCTGCTTGACGAGGACGATTGAATTATGCATAAAAAACCTGGGCTGGATCTTTCTTGAATTGCGTGTAAGACTCTCTATTCATTCTATAGTGTAGACTCGCGAGCCGAATCGGAAAACGCCTATTTGAAATAGCAACGTTCATTGGAATGCAAACATACAAGAATTGCGCCGAAAGTTCTTTAATAAGAATCGCCAAAATCGTCTCCTCTTCTTTCCAGGATTGTCAAATTAAAGAAATCACTTGTAGGTGCTCTTATTTTTGACAATGGCGTGGGAAGCGCGCTCTCACCGCGTCACTCTATAGAGTAGCTTGCTAAGAGAGCTTTGAGGATTGGAGTGAATTGTTGAACCCGGACCGACCTATTTGCTGATCGAGAGAAAGAAGTGCATTAGCTTTGTTTTTCAGGAAGCGGTCGATCAGGTAGAGGAGAATAAGGGGAGTACGACGAAAATCAGAATTCCATCCTCGTCCAGAGAGAAATCAATTTCATAAATCATCTTCTCCCAGGTAGATACACCCTGAGGTGGGAGTCTCCTTTACGATGACTTTAGCAAGTTTGGGTATGAGCGGGCGAAGCCGGTTCCATATCCAGCGCGCGAGAATTTCGCATGTCGGATTTTCCAGACCCGGTATGTCATTGAGGTAGTGGTGATCGAGCTGACTGATAATGGGCTCAGCTGCTTCTTTCAGATCGCCAAAATCCATAACCCATCCGACCTTGGTGTCGATGGGTCCCGTTACATAAATCTGGACAATGTACGAGTGGCCATGCAGCCGGCGGCACTTATGTCCCTCGGGAACGTGCGGCAGAAGATGTGCGGCCTCAAAACTAATTTCTTTGAATATTGTCATGCGAATACTCCCTACGGGATACCCAATATTTTATGTGTCTGTAAACTTATTCTCCATTGAGGATGCTTTAAACAATAATCCTGAACCAGCTTGGTGTTTTCGGTCCGGAAGGGTCCATCCATCGGCTGGAGAAAAAAATGATCAAACCGAAGAGTATTGAAAAGCTCCGGTTCAGCGCCCGGCTGTGGGAAAACCAATTTGAGTTCGTCGCCCGATTTCAGGACCAATTCTGCCCCCGATTTTGGGCTTACACATACCCAATCCACGGCAGGCGGAGAAATTTTCGTCCCATTTGTTTCGATTGCAACTTCAAATCCCTGGTCATGAAAAGCATTCACCAGATCGTCATCAAGCTGCAGGAGAGGCTCGCCACCGGTGCAAACAAGGAACGGTTGAGCGTGAGAGGAACCGTGTTCAGGCCATTTATCATTTACGGCTTTTGCGAGGTCCTGAGCAGAACTAAACTGTCCTCCTCCCGGTCCGTCCACGCCAAAAAAATCTGTGTCGCAAAACTTGCAGACAGCGGACGATCGATCCTCTTCCCTCCCACTCCAGAGATTGCACCCGGCAAACCGGCAAAAGACCGCGGCTCTTCCCGTGTGTGCACCCTCGCCCTGAAGCGTATAGTATATTTCTTTCACCGCGTATCCCATGGTCCTCGCCTACGATCTCCTTTTGTAAGAGATCGGATCCCTCAAGTGATTTTCGGAAAATCCTTTCAATCTCAGCTGGCATGCATCGCACTCTCCGCACGCTTCTCCTGCCGGAGAAGGATCGTAGCACGAGCTTGTACGGGAATAGTCGACGCCCAGTTCGATTCCCGTTTTAATGATCTGGGCCTTGGAGAGCATTATCAGAGGCGTATGGACTTTCAGTTGTTGATGATTCTCGACTCCGGCCTTGGTTGCAAGATTGGCCATTGCCTGAAATGCCGCAATGTACTCCGGCCGACAGTCGGGATAACCGCTGTAGCCAAGAGCATTCACACCTATGAATACATCGTTTGCGGATTCCACTTCAGCCCACGCCAGCGCGAAAGAAAGAAAGATCGTGTTGCGAGCGGGGACATACGTGATCGGTATTCGGTGAGACATTTCATCCAGATTCCGGTTCTTTGGGACCTCAAGGTCGCTCGTAAGGGCTGAGCCGCCAAATTCCCGAAGGTCAATTTTTGCAACGACGTGCTTTATTACTCCAGATGCTGCGGCGATCTTTCTTGCAGCTGTGATTTCGAAATCATGACGCTGCCCATAATCGAACGAAAGTGCAAGAATGCCGTACCCTTCTTTTTGCGCAACGGCCAATGTTGTCGTGGAATCGAGGCCTCCGCTCAGCAAAACGACAGCCTTTTTCAATTTCTCAGGCATTTTCCCTCGGTAACTTGCGCTTTCGTGAAAATTTTGATATTGTTAGTGTACTGAAAAAAAAAGTGATTTCAAACCGGGACGATCTTCAAGTCGTGATCAAGTTTGGCAAGGTGACGGACACCTTGCCTTAATAATCCAATGTGTCAAAAGATTGGGCCGGGCAAAACGGTAAGGTGTCCGTCACCTCTCGCAACAATCTCATCCTTGGACACTACTGATCTTATTACAATATACCACAACCATCTCTCGATAGAGGAACACATTGTTCACCGCTGAAGGAAGGTCGTTCGAATTTCTTGATGAATCACACATACGTCCGGACTTCATGGAAACCTTTCCCTTCGACAGCCCGGATCAATATATTCGAACGGAAACAGATGAATTCTCCGCCGTCTGCCCTTTCAGCGGTCTTCCCGATATTGCCAGGGTTGTTATCGAATATTATCCTGCGGGGGGAAAGTGCATCGAGCTCAGATCGTTGAAGTATTATTTCATTTCATTTCGGATGGTCGGCATATTTCAGGAAGGCGTCACGAAGAGAATTTATGCCGACCTCAGGAAAACGCTCGCAACGAACCGGCTGAAAGTTACGACGATCTATAATACCAGAGGAGGATTTGATACGACATGCAGTGAAGGGACACTGTGAGGTGTCGGATACAGTGACAACGTAAGACCCCAGTCATCGTTTCTTAAAGAACGGATTCAAAGAAAGGAACTCTTTGAATCCGTTTTTTTATGTGGTGAGCGTCTCCATGTATGGACGCTAACGCCGCTATTGTTGCGCATGGACAATTTCAAAGATCATCCCAGACATTCCTTCAAGATCAAGATATCTAGTTCCGGACAATTTTGTTTCAGTCCCCGTTATCACATTCCGCAATGCATCGCCTCCAAGCAAATGATATACGAAAGGCGAGAGGTCGACAACTTGTTTTCCGGTGTTATGATTGATCACCACCATGATACGCTCATTATTCAATATTCTAAAATAGACATACACTTCATTCCTTGGTTTGTAGTGAATTAGCGAGCCTCGCTGAAGGCTTTTGTGTGTCGAACGAATCTTCAAAAGCTGTTGTGTAAAATCAAAAATATCGTTTTCTTCCTTGGTTCTTCCATTTTCTGAAAATGCATCGCGCTGATCGTTCGGGAAGCCTCCGGGAAAATCTGCCCGAAGCGTACCATCTTCCGTCCCCCCTTTCATTCCGATCTCCGTTCCGTACAACAGTTGCGGAATCCCGCGCGTCGTTAAGAGTGTCATCAGTTCAAGCTTAAAGCGCTTCACATCGCCGTTCAGGTTGAACATGGTGCGCCGTATGTCGTGGTTGTCAAGGAAGATCACAAGGTTGTCCGGGTTTGGATAAAGAAAATCTTTCGCAAGAGTGGTGAACACATTCTCGATCCTCCCGGCAGTGTCGGCAAACGTCTTGAGAAACGCGTCGTATAAACCAAAATCCATAAGAGCGGGAAGCTCCGGTTTAATGCTTCGCGGGAAATAACTTCCTCGTTGATACGGAGCAACGAACACAGGGTCTTGCACCCATACTTCGCCGACAATATTGAATCGCGGATATTCATCCAAAACGTACCTGCACCATTCCTCCCGGAATTTTGGATCGATGTACGGGTACGTATCCTCGCGAATGCCGTCAACTCCGCTGAACTCAATCCACCAAAGTGTGCTTTGCTTCAAATACTCTCCGACGAATGGGTTGGTCTGGTTTAAATCGGGCATCTGATCATTGAACCAGCCGTTCGGCGCCCGCTGTTTTGTCAGCGAATCGGTGTGAATGTCATCTAATTCCGGCTTTGAATGAAACGGCCCCTGGTGACTTTGCGGCGTCCCGTTCAACCAATCCGGTGTCGGAAGGTTTTTGATCCAGGGATGATTGATGCTGATATGATTGTTCACGTGATCCATAATTACTTTAAGTTTGTGTTCGTGAGCCTGACGAACAAACTCTTTATAGAGATCATTGCTTCCAAAGCGAGCATCGACCTTATACAAATCGGTTGCTGCGTATCCATGATAGCTTACAAACGGTGCATTATTTTCGATCACGGGAGTAAGCCACAACGTCGTAACGCCGAGGCCGTTGAAATAATCGAGCTTGGAAATAACGCCTTGTAAATCGCCCCCATGCCTACCAAGCGGGTCGCCCCGTCTCAGCCCATCCGGCATCCCCTTGATGTTGTCGTTCGTTGTATCTCCGTTTGCAAACCGATCGGGAACAATAAGGTAAATGACATCGGAAGAATTGAATCCGTGGTGCTCGGCATCAGACTTTCTTCGCTTGAACAAAGGGAATCTCAGCTTGGTACTCCCCTTGCGTGACGAAAGAGCCAGCGTTGGTATGCCGGGTTGTGCGCTCTTTTTGATTTCAATATCAATGAACGCGTAGGAAGAGTTGGAAAGTGGATATGTTTTCAGCACAGTGATATCACTTGAAAGGGACTTCACTTGCACGCTGTCCAAATCTTCGCCGTAAACCATCAATTGGATCTTGTTGTGCTTCATGTCCGCCCACCAGTTCGGCGGTTCGACCTTATCCACACGGGGATCTTGAGCGAATAAGCCTTGGGAGAAAAGAATGACACAAAGCGAGAGAACGTGCCGTTTCATGAGCCCTCAAAGGAATATGATGAGAAAATGTAAATTGAAAGTAGCCAATTATTCTCGATTGCGCAATTCGAGCGGCCGGGCGGGTGATGGTTCATGAGAGGTTGCCGGAGCTGACTTACATTTAAATCGGCATAATGTTCTATTGAAATATCAGGCGCGTGATCTGCCTATGATGTGCCGGGTATCAAGTCGACAACAAAAAGCCTGATCACGATAATGACCAGGCCCTTTAAAAAACGTTACGTAAATGATACACTCCGTATTTGTGAGCGCGGGTGGGCTCGAACCACCGACCCTCTGCTTAAAAGGCAGATGCTCTACCCCTGAGCTACGCGCTCGACTCTTACTATTTCAGGGCAATTTCGATTTTCTATCACCTAACAGTTCATCTGTTGGGTGGAGAGTTGCGCCAGAAATAACTCATCCAAAAAATATACGAAAAAATGAGGATTAAACAAATGCTTTTTTATGCTTGGGAGAAGAAGGTTGGTTTTGAGAACTCCAACGCAGGAGGCTTAACAGTTCTTGAGAAATGTTAATGATCGGCGGGTCAGATCACTTATTGAGAAGACTCTTAACGATGTATTTCTCTAGATCCTAAATATTTGTGTTTACTTGCAATACTCCCATTTGTCCAAGCCGGGAAAAGTCAATCTACATCCCCCAAAATTATGGCGTTGCACGATCTTCCCTGACGAGTTGCGGCTATTGCTTCAACCTTCCGCTTGCGATGCCGCACGATCGTATCGCGGACCGGCAGGTTCTGTTTTACCGCCGTTCCTGCGAAGACCTAAGTGGTTACTCTTTCAGATAGTCCTGAATAGGCGGCAGCTTTGGATCGTCTTTTGCGATTAATTTTGCCACTTTTTTGGCAAATTCATGATCGCCTCCGTCCCTGCTGGAATAAAACATTTCCAGGTACCCTTTGAGTTTCAGATTGGGGTCAAATGACTCGATATTCTTTTGAATCAAGCGAATAGCATCCTCATATTGGTATCTCGCCCTTAGGACTGATGCATCCAACACAATTCTTCTTGTCTCTTCTGTCGTTAGCTGGTTCATCGTTCACCTCTCTCTTCAGTGATTTCATCTCACATCCAATTCCACGGACTTATGCTAATTTGCAACAATATCCGAGGTTCTCGACCAGATATTATTTCAGGCCAAGCTGAGTACCTGTATTACTTGATTTCGAATTCGATCCAAAAGAAGCCCTGATGAGATTGGGCTGCGAACGTAAATAATTACAGGCCAGTGCCAGAATGAGTATTTTGAAAGCAACATCGACCAGCCTCCAGAAAGTTACCCATCTGCTATTTCGGGTTGTCATCTTGAACACAAATAAGACTCCCTGAACGGTTCCCGACACCAAGACTCGATTCGCTGCATTCTGCAGAATAAGATCACAGGTCCGGAATTCTTGAGCTTGTCCGTGAGCCGAAACGGATTTGCCCTCTGACGGGAAAAATCTCAGCGCAAAAATAATACGTGCATTTACTTAGGGAGAATTTGGGAGATAGGGAAAAGAAAGTCAAGGCGCGCTGACACGAATGTGCTTCAGGTCACCAACTGAAGGCACGAGAATCTGTGGAGTATGGTAAGGCAATTAATATTTCGACTTTTCCCGAACAACGCTTCGCGTATTTTGTTGCGATCAGCGGCTTACCGTAAGCACTCTCAAGGTACTAACCGTGCCCCCGTTACTAAGCTTGACGAAATGCATAAAGAAATAATAATCTCAGACAATTATTTCTATTTCACGATCTGCTCCTGATTCTCTTTCCCTTTGTGAGCGTAATTCTGTGCTACATCAAGGATCCATGATTGAAACACGCAAAGCAAATACAACAACTGACTCCCTCTTTCGTCTGCGATCGAAAAAACCCGTCGTTCCGCGACAGCGTTGCCCCGGTAATTCGTTATTTCTATTGCCTCAATTCCTTTTTATGACTGATTCTGTCAATATCATTTTTCCTATAAAAAATCGTTGTATCACAGAGACATAATGTGTACCTTTAGGCCGGAAATAATAACTCCTGCAACCAACCCCAGGGCCTCCCGATGAAATTTGACCAACTTATTCAAAGACTTCTCCCAAAAGACGATAAGTTTTTTACGCTGCTCGAAGAATCCGCTCAAAACCTTGTTAAAGCTGCAGAGGTAATGAAACAAATCGCACTTACAAAGAACAAGACCGAAATAGGAGTATTGATCAACAAGATCCATGATCATGAACATGAAGGCGATACGATCACGCACAGGATTTTCTCTGAACTGAATTCGACATTTGTCACTCCGTTGGACAGAGAAGACATTCACACCCTCGCGTCTTCGCTCGACGACATCCTGGACCATATGGACGGAAGCGCAGGCCGGTTTGTTCTCTATAAATTGAAGAGCTGGCCGCCAAAGATGGCTCAATTGGCTGAGATCCTCAGGCTTTCCATCAACGAGCTCCATCATGGCGTAAATCTATTGAGAAATATCCAGCAGTTTGATGAACTGCAAAAAGTCTTCCTTAAGGTCAACGAGTACGAGAACGCCGCCGACGCAGTATTCGAACAAGCCGTCGCTGAACTCTTCGATAAAGAAAAGAACCCGATCCAGATTATCAAACTCAAAGAAATATACGTGGGATTAGAGACCGCTACGGACAAATGCGAGGACGTCGCCAACGTGCTTGAAGGAATCGTGATCAAGCATGCCTAACCATTCATTCCCTTTGATACCATGCTCACCTTAATCGTTTCCATTATACTCGTCGCGTTAGTTTTCGATTTCTTGAACGGATTCCACGATTCTGCAAATTCCATTGCCACTATTGTATCGACCCGCGTACTGACACCCCGCAAGGCAGTCGTATGGGCTGCCTTTTTTAATTTGATTGCAGCTTTTCTCTTCGAGGTCCGCGTCGCAAAAACCATCGGGTCAGGGCTTGTGAAACTGGAAAGCGTGAATGAGTACGTGATACTCTGCGGCTTGCTGGGTGCAATCGTCTGGAATCTCATCACATGGTACTCAGGGCTCCCATCGAGTTCGTCGCACGCCCTCATGGGAGGATATGCCGGGGCCGCGATTGCCAAAGCCGGATTCGGGGCAATTCTTTACAGCGGCTGGACAATGACGCTCGTCTTTATCGTCCTTGCACCCCTTTTCGGCATGTTGATCGCCTTCGTTCTGATGGTCATCCTCATGTGGATCTTCAACAAGAAACCTTCGTCAAAGATCAATCGCCTTTTCCGAAGGCTTCAATTGCTGTCCGCCGCGCTCTATAGTCTGGGGCACGGAACCAACGATGCGCAAAAAACAATGGGGATCATAACGGGGTTGCTCGTCTCGGCGGGGTACCTCTCGACGTTTCACGTCCCGTTTTGGGTCATCATCTGTTCGCATATCGCGATCGCAACGGGGACGTTATTTGGAGGATGGAGGATCGTGAAAACGATGGGACAAAAAGTGACTAAACTAAAACCGGCCGACGGATTCTGCGCAGAAACAGCCGGAGGGATCACCCTGCTGGCCACGGCCTTCTGGGGAATCAGCGTGAGCACCACACATACCATCACGGGTGCTATCATGGGAGTCGGTGCAACAAAAAGATTATCTGCCGTTCGGTGGGGAGTTGCAGGGAGAATTGTAACAGCGTGGATCCTAACAATACCGCTTTCAGCACTTGTTTCCGCACTGACGTACTGGGTACTTTCGCCTCTGTTCCGCTAAACTTAATGCCGCCGCATATACCTAAGCTTTTCGCGGCGGCTTCTATCACCCATCAGCTTTGAGTTACCGCTCCAGTTGGCTGCTCCGCCGCCGGGGAAACAATTTCGACTCTCTTCCTCCGGTACATGATCCCAACCGGGATGATGACGCAGTATCCGGCAAGGAGAAGTATAGGGGCGACAGTTAACGCCATAAATCCATCCCACGGTTCCATCCCAAGAGCAACATACCCTAGTATCACAACAACAACGCCGGTGACAAGAATTTTGTAATTAACTGCTTCGAGGGGAAGAATTTCAATCTTCTTCACTTTCCGTTTTGCAGGTTTCTCTTTTTCTTTTGTCGCTTTGGCCATACTCTGCCTTCAATAATAGGTTGCGGGAGAAAAAAAAAGCCCGGCGTTGGGGGGGAACGCCAGGCTCGACCCTTTCTAGGTGCGACGCTCAGGGGAGGAAGCGTCACACAGGTCTGGTATAAATATAAAGGAAAAAAATGAAAAGTCAATAATAAAAAAGAAAAAAGTAACGATTGCGTACTCGCGATTTTTCATTGTATCGAAACGACCTCCTCTGTTCGATATATCATGTTTCTTCCAGTAATAAATTTTTGCGCAGCTTTTCAATATCATATTCGGACCGGTCGGAAAGCTGCTCCACTTCATTCATGAATGAGAATTTCTGCGATGCCTTGAGCACGTTTGCCGACCCCGGACTCTCCTCGATGTTCCATTCATGAATAAGTGAAACGAAGAAAAGCCATTGCATCATCTCTGAGAAACATTCTTTATTGTAATACCACGTTCCGTTGTAGAGATTTACTTTAATGAATTCACGCACATCAAAGTCGTCAAAAAGCTGTTCCATTCGTAAGAAGCGATTATGTTCATCTGCAGCGGTGAGAAAACTTCGATGCTTTGTCATGATTCGCAAAAGACAAATATCTCTCTGAAGCTGCTCGCGGCTCCGCCCGGCTGCGAGGAACGTCTTCCGGAAAGGTTTATCAAGGTTCAAGGACGCAATCAATTCAGTTCTTGCTGAAGGAGGAGCGTCTTCCGGACCGAATTGTGAAAGCTTATCGACGATTATCCAGGAGAACAGGAGTCCGCTGCCCGCCGATTGCGGAAGCATTTTGAATAATTTCGATTTTCGGAATCCGCTTTCCCAATCAGTGCTAGGCTTCTTGCTCTTCTTCCCGCGAACGGGCTGCAGGATCCGCCAGATTGCACCTGCCGCTTCAATGTCGTGCAGGAACATCGATCCGATGGCTTTGAGATCTGCGCTCGATCTGGTATGCTTTTTAACTTCGTTCGAAAATGACTCGAACCGAAGCTGGATTTCTCCGATCTGAATCGCCTTCGCTGCAGTTCTGGCTGTGCGCAGGGAATGAGCCTTAAATGTAGTAACAATCTCTTCAGAAAGAAGGGCTATTACGGCCTCATGGATCGGTGCCTGACGCATTTCCACAAGGAGGCGGCCGATACTTTGAACGCCTCCGCCATGCAGTTTTCGGGCGATGGCATGGTAATCTCCGCCGTCATCGTAAATTTCCCTAAAGTCTAAAAAGATATGGTATTCAAAGGCTCTCAGTTCTGCGTACATCCCCTGGTCGTGAATTTCCTTTCCAGTGCGGATATACTCCAGGTCCGACTTATAGTCTTTGAAAACATAGAAATAATTATCGCCGTAGTTTATCGCTAACGCCTGGCCGAGCGACCGCTCTTCACTCCTTCTCTCCCCTCCTTCGGCGGTTGATTTCAGCGCTGCCATCCTGATCCGACCCTTGCATTCCTGAAACTTGTTGTGGAAAAAGATCAGCGCCCGCTCGCCGCCGGACATGTTGGAATATGCAAACACGTTCTGATTGACGTGTCCGCGCGAATCCTGAAAATCATACACTTCAAAATTCTTGACATCGCTGAAGAGGTGCCTTCTCTTCATGATCGGAAATACCTCGTGCTCGTGACGCAGGACCAGCTGGCCGTCCGGGTACTCGTCGTAATAGGCCCGTTTGTATTCCATCCCGTACTTTTCCGTATATCCCTCGATCTGGCCGTGGCCAAACATCGGAAGACCGGGTAGCGTTACCATCATCAACACAATGCCGAAATACTTATCGTCTTTTCCGAATTGTGCGATGGCCGTCTGTTCGTCCGGATTGCTCATGAAATTGACGTACCGTTTCAGGATCTCCGGGTTGAACGCCAGGGTATTTTTCAGGAGCTGATGATATTTTTCATTTTCTTCCTTCATCAGCATGTGCATGAAAGCGCTGTTGTAGACACGGTGCATGCCGAGCGTGCGGACAAAATATCCTTCCATCAGCCAGAATGCTTCCGCCAGGAGCAACGTACTCGGCATGTACTGGTTGATCCGGTCGACGACGTCCCGCCAGAATTCACTCGGGAATAATTTGTCAAATTCTTCTTTGCTTAATGCATGATCCGCGCGGGATGGGATGTCCCCTCCTGTTCCGGGTTGTGGATACCAGAGCCGCTGAAAATGCTTTTTGGTGAGCGTCATTGCTGCGTCGAACCTGATGATCGAGAATTTCCGGGCGACATGGAAGATCGTCTGGATGACCGCTTCCCGCACGTCTGCGCGGAGCAGATCCAATTGCGCGGTGTCGTTCCACGGCATATTCGTCCCGTCATTTCCGTGGTAGACGTAGGTCGTTCTTCCGGTCCGATTGTCAATTCTTTGGAAAACAACGGCCGCGTCTTTTTTCGACCAATAGCCGTCTTCAATACGAAGTTGAACGTCCTGGTTCTCCGAAAGGTCTCCGCCGGAAAAACGATAATTTGGGAAGGGACAATACTCCGATTGGATAAAATATTCAGGATGCTCGATAATCCATTTCGAATAGATCCCCATGTGGTTCGGCACCATGTCTCCTGCAAGACGAATTCCGCGCTGCCATGCGCGGCTGCTCAAGTTTTGAAACGCTTCCTCGCCCCCGATGTCCTGCGCAATCTCGTAATCATAGAGAGAATACGCCGAAGGCACTGCTTCGGGATTTCCGGTCCACTGCTTGATCTTTCTGGACGCATTGCTCCGCTCCCACAAACCGATCAGCCACAAGCCGGTGAAATTCCATCTGGCCAGCTGGTCCAATTCTTCGTCGGGGATTTCGTTCAGCTTGGTAATCGAGCGGTGATATTTTTTCGAAAGTTGATCCAGCCATACGTAGGTGTTTTTTGCGAGAAGCACAACCTTCGGCATCCACTCCAGGTCCGAGGTGAAACGCTCAGCCTCAAAAGAGCCGTATGAGCGTTCGCCGGGAGAGCCGGCAGCGTCGTATGAAGGAACAACGGCCTGAGCGCCTCCGCCAATCACGACCTTGTTCTCCTCGTCAAGCAAGTCCAGGCTTCCGAGAATTCTGTCCAGGAATTTTGATGAAAGGAGCATCCCCCATTTTGATTTGATGTATCCCAGCTGAGCCTCGAGGCTGTCGGGATGGGCAAGAATGGGAGCACGCAGCAGATCGAAAATGAATTGGTTCTCCGGACCGAATGTTCTTTCAGTTCTGAAAAAATTTTCCAGCGTGTTGATGAGTGCCTGGTATTTCGTTTTCTCAGCAAGTGTTTTGTCGGAAAATAACTCGTCGAACTTCGAGGCGGCAGGATTGAAATTTGTCAAATACAACAGTATCAATTCTTCGATTGTGATGTGCTGGTTTGACCGTCCCTCTGTTATTCCGGCCAGGTATTCTGTCGCCGGTGATTCTTTCCTGTAGACCTTCAGCGGCGGAAAGAGTGAGACGAATGAATCGATCGTTGTTTGGAGTCCATCCTCGCCAAGATTCGTTTTCAGATAACCGTGCGCGCGCCCGAAGACGCCCGGATTGGCAGTCTCTTCATACACCCGCAGGATGTAATGATAGATCTCGTCGATCAACCCCAGCGCGTTCAACTGTCCGGCCCTTACTCCCCGTTCCGGGAACCGAGCGAGATCGCGTGCGTCGTTCAACTTCTTCGCAAAAATCCTTGCGGCATGAAAATTCGGAAAGATGACGTTGCCGTTGGCGGCAAAGAGGGATTCGTCAAACTCGTATTTGTCTCTTATATCTGCGAGGATGTGAAATTCACATTGAGGAGCGCGGTCGCCGGATGTGTGGTGGAGTGATGGAAAAGAGGTGCATCGAATGAACAGCGGGGCAACGTTCATGTGTAATGGTTTCGCGAATTGGCCGGTTGATGACTACATACTGCTTTAAGGATCCCCTGCACCAGTTGATTATACGCATTTTCCCCGCATACTTCAAATCCATTCTCACATGAACTCCAGTTCCAGGGTGGCTTCATCGTTTCGGACGGTATTGCGGGGCTTCTTTTGACTGATGGTAAAGTGTTTCTCGAGCGCTTCGAAGGAATATCCAAATGGTTCCAGCAGCGTTGCCGCTGCCTTCAATGTAAATCCGGTGTATGTTTCGATATCGTAGCCGTCTTCGAATGCATACAACGCCAGCGGCTTTGCTTTTTCCGGCTTCTGTTTGCCCGATTGATCGAGAATGATGAACTCGATCGATTCGCCGGCAGAGAGATGGACGCCCATGCTTTCCACAAGCTTTGAGACAACGGCGCTGATGCTGTTATTCGTGTATTCTTCCGCCTCTTTGGTAATATGACGGCGAAGCACAAGCTCCATCGGATTCGCCTTTCCGCTGCGCAAGAGTGAAAGATATTCACGGACAATTTCGAGCAGATCGGGAAGCATCGCACGCAACTCCTCCACCCTGTGCGCCTCCCCCATCTTCTCCAGCATCGCCGATTGCATCGTTTTGATAAATTTCGGCGTATCATGCCGGCGCGATTCAATGCCCCGCATTTTCATCTCTCCCGTCTGATACCATCCGACGTATCGGTTCGCGGTCGTGATCTCCGGATCTTGTTTCGACGCCGGAAAGAGTATCCAGCGATAGATCCCCTCGATTGAGATATCGATACCGACATTTTCCGTGATCGTCCGGCAGAGTGCCTGGTAATCCATTTCTGTCGCCCCTTTTTTCTTCAGCCACATGCAGTCGATGATCGCATGAAGCATTTCAAAACCGTTCGTCTCCGCGATCTCTTTTGCCGCCAGGATCGCATCGCGGGAAAATGCATTGACCGATTCGTGCGCTTCGATCCTCCCAAAACGGGCATTCTTATAGCCGAGATATCCGAAGCAGCTCACCAGCATCCATTTAAGGGCATTTTGCCGTGCGTCGTACCGGCGAAAAAGGGCTTCGTCCTTTCTTTTGTATTTCTTCTTCATCGCCTTATAGTACGCCCGTTTCTTGACGACGGTGCGGAGCGTTGCGGGAATGATCCCCTCCCGTTTCTCGCAGATCGTATATTCCAGTTCCGGTACTTTTGTATTCTTGCAGCATCGGCAATTCACTGTCTCCGGGGAAACGTTCTTCTCCACCATGATCGTGGGATACATTGAAACGAAATCAAGCTCGGCGATATCCTCGTGGAAACCGAGCGGCGGGTTAAAGATCAATCCGCCCCGGTCTGCGAGCAGCAGCGTCGCCGCCGACTTGAATTCTTCCGGTTCACGCTTCTTCGACGGGATCAAGATATTGTTCTGATAGGCCCATGAAAGCTGCAGCGACGACATCGACGTGCCGATGCTCGCCCGCCCCTGCCGCTGCGCAGGCGTCTGGGTCAGGCGCGCCATCTCGAAAAGGCCGTCCAGTTCCGACATTGCGACGGTAAAGGAATTATCGACATCGATATGCCAGCGCCCTGCGAGTTCGAATGCGCCGTCTTTGTGAACGACCTTTCCATACTGGAAGAAACTCGATTCCTTCATCGTCGTGTAGCCGACGGTATGGTCGCGGTTCAGGAGCGACGGAATATGGTGCTGTTCCGACAGCCTTGCAATCACCGGCATCAGCTGCGAGTCTCCGTACTCGGTAAGAAGCACATCCGGGTCGCAGCGATGGAGGTGCCAGTTGAGCGCCTCGACCACTTCGACCGGGTCCTGCTGTTCGAGTGCATACGTCGCATCGTCGTACGAGATCTCAAGCTGGAAGGTCGTATGGTATTTGGGCGGAACAAAGTCGTTCGCATTGCGGATCGACATCACGGAGAGCGGCGGCAGGTCGTACTCCAACGCCTCGCGGGAATCGGTGATGTTCCAGCCGGTCACTTCTCCCGTTTCATCGATCTCGTAATCACCAAGCGCCAGCGGAAAAAGCTTCGTCTCATACAAGAATAATTGAGCAACAAGAATGTCGGAATTATAGAACGCGAAATGAGGGAAGAACCGCTCGAAATACCATACCGCTTCCTTGAAGCGCGTCGTATCGTGAACGTACACCTGCACGACATCCCACGGGTCGCCGGAATAGATTTCCTTTTTCGTCGTGCGCCCCAGCGACACTTCGACCGGTGAGCGGGCACCGAGCGCAGCAGCGCGCTTCGCGTCGGAATCGTTTACATGGAGAAAAAACGACGGACGGTACCTGCGGAAACAACAATGTTTCGTCCCGCTCCGGTCGATGAGCCACAGCGTGATGCCTTTCGGCGATGGGTACAGGTCGAACAACCAGCCGTTCACCGTGGTATGCATGTCGCTCCTTATTGACCGTCATGTGAAACTGCGAGCCGCTCTTCCAGCTGAAGAATACGTTCGTGAAGGCGCTTGATCAATTTCCGCTGTTCGACGGCGATCGAGATGGCGATGCTTTCGAACGGGATCGAACGCATGGCGTAAAAATTCTCCGCCAGGTGCAGCTTGGCCGCGCGGAAGATATCGTCAAAAAGCTCCTGGTCGTCTTTTCGAAGACCGCGGCGATACTTCGACCAGCTTGCGATCTCGTCGTTGATAATGTTCGTGAAGGTCGGCACTGTTCGTCCCATCGTCGAGCACTCCTTTCTCAAGAAAAAGTTTCAGCCCGGCGTCATCCGCTTGCAATCGGTAGATCGTATCGACGCCTGCCTGCAATGTTGTGAACAACTCGTTCCGTTCTTTCGGCAGCACATTCAGTTTTCTGCACACAAGGAGCACGGAGATCCCGTCTGATTTCATTTCCTGAAGAGCGGCGACGACCCGGCCGAGGATCTGCCGGACTTCCCGTAACGATGCCTGCTGGTCGTAGAACGTGTCGAGGAGGCCGAAGATCATCGCTGTGCGCGAATGGATCGTGCCGAGAAACAACGGGAGCCGGTGAACGATCGCCTGTTCCATCTGGTAACAGGTAAAGCCGCGCGAAACGAAAATATGGTGGAGAAAATCGTCGATGTTCAGTTTCCTTTCCCGCGCAAACTGAGAAAGGAAATGAACGTTGAACCTGTTGCAGCCGTCGACGACGGCAACGGAAGAGCCGCCGGTGATGCCGTACGCGGCCATTTTCAGCGAGAGCAGGAAGATCGGTTTGTCTCCATACAATAGATAGGTCTTGCCGGCAGGTGCGGCAAAATGCCGTGCCAGGGCCTGATACGACGTTGGCACTGCCAGCAGTGGATTTTTTGGGGCCATTTTTCTAACTTCTTCTCGACTATTACGGAGACAACAACGATGTGCGGACGTTATGTCCTGATCGACGGCAAAAAAGTCTTTGCGACATTTGCACTGCTGCAGGGTCTTAAAACCGCGGGCAAAGTTTTCGAGGAATTGCCCCGGTACAACGTCTCCCCGCTTCAACGGATGCCTGTGTTTGCCGTCAGGAACGACGCTCTCGCCGCAGAACAGATGCGCTGGGGACTCGTCCCCCACTGGTCGAAAGACGGCAAGGTCGCGTTTTCAACGTTCAATGCAAAGGCGGAAACGCTGGACCAGAGCAAACTCTACACTACCTATTTCAAAGGAAGCCGTTGTCTTATTCCCGCCGACGGATTTTATGAGTGGAAAAAGACGGCAGTCACCAAAGAGATCCGCGGCGCAGAACGGCAGGTCATCGAAAAACAGCCGATGTGCATCCGCATGAAAGACGAATCGCCGTTCATGTTTGCCGGCCTCTTTTCCGTCTGGAAAGATTCCGAAGGGAAAGAATTTCCTTCCTACACGATCATCACCACCGTTCCCAATGAGCTCGTGGGAGATATCCACGACCGCATGCCGGTCATCCTCCCCGAGAAGCATTTTGAGCAGTGGCTGGACAGAGCGTTCAAAGATACCGCGTCCCTCAAAAAATTCCTCCTCCCCTATCCCGCCGCAAAGATGAAAGCATACCGCGTTTCCACCGTCGTCAGTCCCTCCCGCAACGACGTGCCGGAATGCGTAGAGCCTCTGAAGAAAAAATAGACGCGTTTCAACGGCGTTCAACCACAGGAATTTCCTCTTCCGCAAAGAGGGGGTGCAGCACGTTCACCGATGAGCTGATTCCTTTGAGTTCGGGGAATGCCCGGATCATTCCCCGCGGAACAAGCACCGGGGGCTTTCGCACGAGATGCCGGAGCTGAAAACCGTTGACAAGCGAGTTTGCTTCCGGGTCGTTATGGAATACGACAAAAAGGGTGTTCGATTGTCCCCGCAATTTCTTCATTCGTTCCAGCAGATCGGCAAGCTCTTTCTCGTTGTAATAATAGTCGTACCGCTCCCCCAGCTCAGGATGATTCCACGTTTTAACATTCCTCCCCATCATCCGGAAATAGGCAACGTTATTCCACGCCATCGACGTCAACGGCATTGAATTCCATACCGGCGGCAAGTCGACGTTCACAAGGTGCAGGTTGTTCTCCTGCAAAAGGTTGAAGACGGCGGGATCATTCCACGAAGCGTGCCGCACCTCGACAAACACGCGGTGCGGGTAAAAGACCCTGCTGAACTGCCGGAGATATTGCTGACGCTCGGACGTGTTGACGAACGACTGCGGAAACTGTGCCACGATGCCTCCCAGTTTTCCCGCTTCGGCAATCGGCTCAAGAAGGCGCCGGACAGAACGGACGTCGTCGTTCGTCGCATCAAAAGTGTGCGTGAACCCGCGATACAGTTTTACCGTGAACATGAAATTCCTATTCGCAGCAACGTCACTGAGCCAGCGGCGAGCGTGGTCGGCCGTAAGAGCCGTATTGTAAAACGTGACGTTGATTTCCACGCTGTCGAAAAACTGGCCGTAGAATTCCAGTTTCCGAAACCCCTTCTTCGGCTTTGGCGGGTAGAAGTATTGATGGAATGGGGGCAAATCCCAGCCCCCCATCCCCACAAAAATTTTTTGCTGGTCCAGTGTAATCATTGCAGCCTCCTTGTGAGATGAAGACAAACAAAAAACCCGGTTTCGAGAGAACGCATGACGGCGCTCTTCACAAAACCGGGCTTGAGTATTTCAACAACCCTGTTGCTATGTCGTTACATTCTTCTTACCGGGCGATCCACGAAGGACACGAAGAAGCACAAAAGGAAACAGACAAAAACTAAGTCATATACTTATTATGTAGACCTCTGGAAAATCAAGAACACTTGTCTCGCGCAATTCCCGAAGGTCCGAAGGACTCCCCAGGATGATGGCTTCGCCAGTCGCAAAGCCGCGCAAATTTTATTTGCAATGCATTTTGCGCCTTGGCAGCTTTGCGTGAGACTATTTTTTGACGCCGTTATTCTCACTCCATACAGCAAGCTCATTTCCACTCGGGTCGGTAAAGTGAAAACGCCAACCGCCGGGGAAATTGAACGGCGGTTTCGTTATTTTCCCGCCGTTGCGAACGACAGCATCTTTCGTTTTTTCCAGTTCGGACGAATAGATCACCACGAGCACGCCGCTGCCGGAGACCGATGGCGCCTTCGCGAACCCTCCGCTGATCCGGCCATCCTCGAAACTCGTGTAGTCGGGCCCGTAGTCGGTAAATTGCCAACCAAAAACGGCCGAGTAAAAATTCCTTACCGCTGCAATATCGACGGCGGAAAACTCTATATAATCGATGCGAAGATTGTTGTTTGAGACTGTCACGGCTGATCCCTTTGTTGTGGAATGTAATGAGTCCTGGGCATACAGTGTAAAGCTAAGAAAACCAAAGAGGCAAAGCGTAAGAACAGATAAAATCGGCATCCTGAATATTTTCATCGAATTATTCCTTTTCTAATTCCATCATTTCAGGCATCTCATCATACGTCTGGCCGTTAAGAAGCCTGCCATTTTTCTTTTTATTTCTTCCACCCCATTGTTTAAAAAAGAAAGCGACATCGGCTTTTTTACATTGCCCCTGAATATCCAAAACCCAATCCGTTTCCATTGGCCGCGGCCGATGCCCGCTTTCACCGCCGACAATCACCCAATCTAGTTTCTTTAGATTCATATCGTAAAGCGGTCCAATAAGAGGCTCGCAGGAAAGGAATTTCACCTTTGCCTTTGTCTTCCGTAATAAGTCGATCCGGTGCTTCACTTTGTCGTTCTCAACGGAAACCCCCATCCAAATATTGTGCGTCCATTTCAGTCCTGAATGAAGCTTTAAAAGTCTCTCAGCTCTTTTCGTGAGTATCTGAAAAACATGCTGCGGATTGTCATTCATCACATCAAAAACCCGTTGAATAAACTCTAAAGGAATGTTTTCATGGAATAAATCACTCATCGAATTAACAAAAACAATTTTTGATGTTTTCCAAGAGTATGGAATCCTTAATGCGTCCGGATGCATTCTTACAGCAAATCCATCTTTATACTTTTCAATGCCCATCCCTTGCAACCGACGAGACATGATCTCGGCATAGCAAAATTTGCATCCAGCGGAGATTTTGGAACACCCGGTTGTCGGGTTCCACGTCATCTCAGTCCATTCAATGCTTGACTGTGCCATATTACCTTAATTCGAATTTAACTTTTTTGCTGTCATCGTGATAGTATTTATACGCTATGTAGAATGCACGTTTCCGCGCTTTTTCTCCTTTATCAGTTTCCACAATTAATATATCCTTGTTTTGCCAATTGAAAAAAACTTCATTGGCATGCTTTGGCAAAAAGCCACACTTCAGAACGAACTCATAAATCTCACCATTGTAACGCTTGCGTCCCTCTAAAAAACTCTTCAGCTTTTCTTCCAACGGATTTGTTTTAAAAGGGAAAGAACCGCACCATCTGGCATCACGTCATAAAAGCTTTTTGACCTCTTATGCTTTATTCTTTTCATAATCAATGTCGCAACTAATAATTCAGGGATCTCCGACCGCGCTTCATTTTTCAATCAGCTTTTTCATCGCTCCCAATACTCCTTCCCAATTCTTGCTGGAATGTTCCAGCTCCGCTTCGCTGGCAATATTGTCCTGAGTCAGCAAAAGCTCGGTCTTATCGCCATGCGATGAGAGCTCGAATGTCAGGACGGCATAGTTTTCCGGAATGTCGGGCGTCGATGAAAAGGAACTCCAATAGCTGTATTGGAAAACCTTCCCTTTTTCGAATTTCAGGATCGTTCCTTTGTCTTCGTATTCTTTTCCTTCCCACGTCCCAGTGAAACGAATCGGGCTTCCCGCTTTCCAGTCGGAGATCACCTTCGTGCCAAACAGGTATTGCTTGATCCATTCCGGGGACGTCAACGCTTCCCACACTTTCGACGCCGGAGCCTTGATGCTCAGCGTCTTTCGCAAAAGGAGAGGATGCTTTGCCATGATATTATTTCTCCGTGAGGTTTGTGAGTTGATAGGCCTCGTGCAGCAGCCGGACAAACGGTTTATTCATCTGCCGTTTCGATGTTATCTTAAAAAAATGATGAAACCGGCGAGCGGAAACCTGTTCAATCTTATCAGCCTTGAGCAGACTCTCGCCTTTTTCAAGAACGATATTCACTCCCAGGTAACTCTTTTTTGGGTGGACGCCCACAAACGCCCTGCCGTTCACGATATGGATAGATTCTTTCTTCTGCTCGGTTTCAAATGTCCCGACTTTTTTCAGAAGCGACAGCAGCTCTTTATATAACTCTTCGGTCGTTTCCATTCTCATCGGCGTCCTTCAATGGGTTTCTGCGATCGTGTAATCGAAATCATAAAAATGTTTCCCGTCAACGATATTGATTGTCATCTGCCCGGCAAGTCCGGCCAGCTGGTCCGTTCCGGAATCGGGCACGACGGTAACGCTCAGCTGTGCAGCACCGCGTGTCATGGTGCCGCTATGCTGCAGCGCGAAAGCACCGCTGCGCCCCTGCAGCGTGCCGCTGACCCGCTCAATCGCGACATATCCGGCCGACCCTTTAACGCTCGTTCCCGCACTCAGCATCTCCCCCGTGCTGACAGCTTCAAGATCACCGTGAAACTGCTTGTCGATCGACAGCCGCCCTAATGTTGAGTCCGCCGCACCGTCCGCCAGTTTCTGAGGATTGAGCTTCACTTCAAATGTTCCTGTTGCGCGGTTCATCATTGTTTCCTGTCCGTAAAATTATCAATAACAAAATTTGCGATCAGTTGGCTGTTACTGGACCTTTCCCCGCCGATGCTTCGAACGTAATTTTATCTCCACTTCCCCGGCTATCTTGCCGTTCTGGCGCGGGAATGCGATCTCCACCGTCCCAAAATGGTCTTCCGGAATGCGCACGCTCAGCAGGTCCAGGATCTGTTTGAGATAAAAATTGATCTGCCGTTCTTCTTCTATCGAATATGTCGACGTTGCCATAGCCACCTCGTTCCTCACGATGCCTTTGAGTACGCTTTGTATTCATCGGTCAACGCGTCGATCTTCTTTTTGTCGAGGGCGCGGATCATCCCGACCACAACGCCGAGTACTTTGAAATTTTCGTCGCTTCTGCTGACGTGAATCGGCTTGTATTTCTTATTTTCCGGACGAAGCACCACGCCGCTCTCTTCTCTATAATACCGTTTGATCGTCGGCTCTCCTTCCACGGCGGCGACCACGATCTCGCCGTTACGGGGGTCCTTTTTGGGGTCGACGAAGAGCAGGTCGCCGGTAGAAAGCTGCGCATCCTTCATGCTGTCGCCCCGGACGTAAATGCCGAACAAATCGTCGGACGCAGTAATGTAGCGCCGGACCTCGAAGGTATCGACCATGTTTTCCTGAGAGGTGAACGGATGCCCTGCCGGCGCACTTCCGTAGATCGGAATGCCGGACGGCCGTTCATGCAGCAGTTCGATGCCGCGTGAAGTGTTCGGAACGTACCGCAGCGCCTTCTTCTTTTCCATAAGAAGAAGGTGCATCCGGGCGGCGCTCGGCTGGATCTTCAACTTGTCGGAAATTTCCTGCAGCGTCGGAGGGTAACTGTTGTCCTCGATGAACTGCTTCACAAAGTTATAGACCTTTTGCTGACGGGAGGTGAGTTCGACCGATGGCGATGGCATAGTGAAATCCTTTACATAGTGTATATATTTTTACTATAGTGGAATATATACTATCGGAAGGAATTTGTCAAGTACAAAATGAAGAATTTTTTGAGCAGCTTCATTTCGTTGACAAATTGGGCAATCGTTCGTATATTGATGCGCACCACGAAGTCAAAACAGTATAACGAAATACGGGGCGTGGCTCAGCCCGGCTAGAGCGCTTGGTTCGGGACCAAGAGGTCGGGAGTTCGAATCTCCCCGCCCCGACAATAAAAAAGGGAACAACAATGTTGTTCCCTTTTTTCGTTCTCTGTGGACCGTAGCGGGATCGAACCGCTGACCTCGTGAATGCCATTCACGCGCTCTCCCAGCTGAGCTAACGGCCCTTATGACTCGATCAATTATACAAAATTATTTCAGCAAAATCAAAACCTCTTCTGCAATCCGCGGAATCTCGTTCTCTTCACCGATATCGAACCAACGAATCCTTGCGTCCCTCCTAAACCAGGTCAATTGGCGCTTGGCAAAACGGCGGGTATTCTGCTTCATCAATTCGACCATCCGCTCGTAACTAATATCTTTCCGCAGGAAGGCAAACGCCTCTTTATAGCCCACTGTCTGAAGAGATTTGTACTGGTCGTCATAACCGCGGGAGACCAATCCCTTCACCTCATCCAAAAAACCGGCGGCAAGCATTCTCTCAACACGGGAATTGACCCGGTCGTACAGTTTCTTCCGTTCCCACTGCAGCCCGGCAAAGACAGGATTGAAAAACTTCTTCTTCTCATGTTCGCCGTGATGCTGCGAAATCGGCTTTCCGGTCGCGTAATAAACTTCCAGCGCACGTATGATCCTCCGTTGATTCGACGGGAGCATTCTTGCCGCCGCTTCGGGATCAACACGCCGTAATTCCTCAAGAAGGACATCAACTCCCTCCGACTCCAGCCTGGCTTCCAAGTTTTCGCGTAAATGTTCTTCTCTGCCGGGGCCCGAAAACAATCCGTCGACAAGCGAGCGAATATAGAGACCGGTCCCGCCGACGATGACCGGCATTTTTTTTTGCCCGATGATCTTGTCGATTATTTTTCTGCCGTCGATGCCGAACTCGCCAGCGCTGAAGTGCTGATCTGGAAGGATTTGATCCACAAAATAATGTTTGACCTCCTTTAGTTCATCCGGAGTCGGTTTCGCCGTTCCAATAGTGAGATATTGATACACCTGGCGTGAGTCTGCGGAAATGATCTCTGCAGACGTGCGGCGGGCGATTTCAAGAGCAAGTGAGGTTTTTCCCGAAGCCGTAGGGCCGACGATAACGAGAATTGTGGGAAGGGGGCTGCTCAACTCCATCCATTTTTTCCGACGAGGGGTACAAATTTGAAGCCGAAGGTTTCTTCCGTCATGAACTTCTCGCCCATTCTTTTGATCACCAGCACTTTCTGAACTTCACGATCACCGACAGGGATCACCAACCGCCCGCCGTCGGCGAGCTGCTGCTTGAGCGATTCCGGAACATCGGGGGCGCCGGCGGTGACGATAATTCCGTCGAACGGAGCAAATTCACTCCATCCAATTGTGCCGTCTCCCCCTTTCGATGCGATGCGAAGGTTCATTTTGTCGAACATCTTTCTTGCCTCAGAGAGGAGTCCGAGATGGCGTTCGATCGTGAACACCCTGCATCCCATCTTAGCGAGAACAACCGCCTGGTAACCCGACCCTGTCCCCACTTCGAGCACTTTATTTCCAGGTTTGCATGCGAGCGCCTGAGTCATATATGCTACTGTATACGGCTGAGAAATGGTCTGCTCATGGCCGATAGGGAGCGCGCTATCCTCGTACGCACGGTTCACAAACGGCTGCTCTACAAAAAGATGACGTTCAACTTTCGTCATTGCCGCGAGGACGTTGGGGTCGGTGATTCCCCTCGTTTCCAATAATGAAATCATTTCTTTTCGTTCAGTTTCGAATCGTCCCAAAAGAGCCCTAATGTTTATATTTTTGTGGAACCGTTAAACTCTGTGCTTCTCTGTGTCACTCAGTGAAACGGTTTTTTTACACAGAGTGACACAGAGGATGCACAGAGAGGGCAACATAAGTTAATAATCCTGAAACAATACTCTTATAAAATTCACTGTCGTTGCAAAATTTGTCATATAACTTTTCTCCCCCGCATAGATCGTCCGTATTGGAACTGATCCGAACCGAAACCCAAGCGAAGCCGCCTTGATAATGAATTCCGTCTCGGCCTCAAACCCCAGCGATTGCAGACGAAGAGCCTCTAGTACCTTCCGATCGATCAGACGGTAGCCCGATTGACTGTCGGTAATTTTTTTTGCAGTTCGCGCGGAGACCAAAAACGTCGTAATCGTGTTCGAGAGAATGCGGTGAAACGGCATTCCTTTTCTATTGTGAAGCCGGCTCCCGATGATGATATCGAACTCGCCTGACGAATAGAGGCCGGTAAACTGCGGGATGCAATCGGGGGGATGCTGGAGGTCGGCGTCCAGCGTAATGACGGCGTCGAGGGAAGTCTCAAGCACAGAATCAAAGCCGGTTTGAAGTGCGGCTCCCTTTCCACTGTTCACTGAATGCCGTAAGACTCGAACATCAAAGGATGCTGCCACCGATGCGGTCGTATCCGAAGAGCCGTCGTCGACGACGATAATGTTTGCGCGGTTGATATATTGTGCAACCCCGGCGATCACTGCGCCGATCGTCCCGCCCGCGTTGAACGCAGGAATGATAACGCCGATATTCTTCATTGACACTCGATTCCGTCACGCTACACTTCGTCCTGTACTGCCTGCCACATGTTCTTCCACGATCGTTCCATTGAAAGGACGAGGCGTCCGCGGAGCTCTTTCCGCAGCTCTTGCGATTTCAGCCCCCGCAACAGCGTGCCGTCTTCAGCAAGCGAAATTGTTCCGGTCTCTTCAGATACCACTACGGAAATGACATCCGCCTGTTCCGAAATGCCCAGCGCAGCTCGATGCCGCATTCCTAACACGATGTCGCCCACACGTGTCACGGCCGACAACGGCAGCGTACACCGGGCCGCTTCGATAGTCCTGTCGTTCACGATCACAGCGCCGTCGTGGAGCGGCGATTTTGGATTGAAGATAGAAAGCAGCAGCGCCCTGCTCACTCTTGCCTGGAGTATGATGCCGGACTCGCTGACGCTTTTCAAGCCCGTACCCCGCACGATGATGATCAATGCTCCCTGTTTTTTCTTTGAAAGATCGACCGCGGCGCTGGCGATTTCCTCGATCGACTCATCGACGTCGATCCGCAAGAACATCCGCACGATCCTGTTCCGCGCGATCGTGGAAAGCAGACGGCGAATTTCAGGCTGGAACAAGATCACGAAGGCGATGACCCAGATGTCGGTGAGCGTATGCAGCAGCCACCCCATCGCTTTCAGATTGATGGCTTGAGCAAGAAACGAAAAACCGACAATAACCATCATACCCACGAATATCTGCGCAGCAATTGTCCCGCGCATCACCACGTAAAGCCGGTAGAAGATGAACGAAACGACGGCGATGTCGAACACGTCAATCAGCGAGATGGTGATAAAGCCGATTTTGAATAGTTCCATAGTCCGGGTATTGGAATACTTATGCAGCTCTCATGATGGCATCCACAACAACGGCGATTCGTTTCATTTCCTTGACATCGTGCACGCGGAGAATATTTGCCCCCTGCAAAATAGATGCCGCAGCGGCCGCAGCCGTTCCTTCGATCCGTTGATCGACCGGGAGGTTGAGAAGCATTCCGATAAAGGCTTTTCGTGAGGGTCCGATTACGATCGGGCATTTCAACTCCGCGAAACGCCGCAAATTCTTGATGAGGGAGAGATTATGTTCCAGTTTCTTCCCAAAGCCTAATCCCGGGTCGATCCAAACGTGTCCGATGCCTGCTCCACGCGCAATTTCAACAGATCGGGAGAGGCTCGATGCGACTTCTTCAACGACATTTTCGTAAGCGGGATTTTGCTGCATCGTTTTCGGCGTCCCCTTGATGTGCATGGCGATCAACACTGCTTCATGCGAGGCTACTGTTTCAGCCATCGCGGGATCATAATTCAACCCGCTGATATCGTTCACGATCGCAGCCCCCGCCTTTAACGCAGCTTCTGCAACTACGGCCTTGTACGTATCGATCGAGATCAGGACATCCGAGCTGGATGAAATCTCCTCAATCACAGGAACGACTCTGCGGATCTCCTCTTCGGCGCTGACTTCTTCCGCGCCTTCCCCGTAAGGGCCTTTCGGTCTTGTCGACTCTCCGCCAACATCGATGATATCTGCCCCATCCGAGGCCATTTGCAGCGCGTGGGCGACAGCCTGGTCTTTGCTCAAGTACTTACCGCCGTCAGAAAAGGAATCGGGAGTAACATTCAACACTCCCATCACGTACGTCCTGGAAGAGAGGTCGATGGACTTGCTGCCGCATCGAACCAAAAACGGCGAATGAGGAATATCTGTATCCGTTGGGACCATGGTTGTCGATCTTCCGTCTCGCCGGAATATATCGAAATGATGAACGATTAGCAATAAATGAACAACCCTCTCGGTCGAGAGGGTCGTGGATTACGCTGACGGTCGTTTCTTTTGGGCAAGCATTGTCTTGATCTTTGCCTTCATCTTGCGCTGCCGCTTGCGATGTTTTCTGCTGACCCGCAGTCCTTTTTTATTCATCGAGGATACTTCTCCTTTGATTTAGATATTATGGCTCGCTGCATGAATGATAGAATCCGCATTTAGGGCAGTACAATTTGCATTTCCGGCTGTCGAGTTTCGTTCCACAGTTGACGCAATACTGCCAGTAGTGAGGCTCCGCCGCGGCAGGACGCACGGCAGATTTGAGGATCGATCGTATTTCGGTAATGTTCTGTCCCTTTTCCATCCTTGCTTAAAATAAAAAAATGAAAGGCGGAAATCAAGGAACATCTCACGACGGCGAGAGGTAGCCGTCGTTCATGACAAACTTGTCGTATTTTTCACGCGACGTCAGAAGGGGAAGCATCGATTCGAAATGACTGTTCAATGTGCTCAGCCGTTCGTTCTCCGATTGGAGAGCAAGAAACTTCTGCCTGTCTTTCAATTCCAGTCCAGCCTTTTGAACAAGCAGGAACGAAATCTTGGTGTCGGACGAAGCCTCGTTCGCCGGCATGACCGTCCCTTTGAACGCGGTTTCGACGAATCGGTTATACAATTCAATAGCGCGGCGCCGGAGAGAATAATTGACTTTCTCCGCCCTGTCTTCGAAGAAGGAAACCTCTCCGATAAAATATGGAGCTTCGCTGTCGACGAGATGCTCCAACGTGTACCGTGTCCTCCCCTCCACCGCGATATCCATCTGACCATCCTCGTATTCTTTAACAACAGTCTTGACGATCGCGCTGCACCCGGTTGGCTCGATCTTGTCGTTCTCGATCAGATTAATTCCAAATTCCGAATGGTTTTCAATGCATTCATGGATAAGGGTCTTGTATCGTTCTTCGAAAATGTGAAGGGGCAGGAGCGATCCCGGAAAAAGGACGACCTTGAGAGGAAAAAGAGGAAGATTTCGAATCCGATGCGAGTTCATAGGGTGATACGAAAACAGGAGACGATTCCGATCGTCTCCCGTTTTCATTATCTCATTTTATTTTGAAGCCGCATCAAACCGGTCGGAGACGTCGGACCAATTTACTACGCTCCAAAATGCTGTGAGGTAGTCCGCACGCCGGTTCTGATACTTCAGGTAATATGCGTGCTCCCACACATCGCATCCGAGTACAGGAGTTGCGCCGTCGGTCAGCGGGTTATCTTGATTTGCAGTCGAAACGATCGCAAGCTTTTTGTCTTTGCCGACGACGAGCCACGCCCACCCGGAACCGAAACGTCCTAGGCCCGCCTTGTTGAACTGTTCTTTAAACGCCGCCGCTGAACCGAATACGCTGTTGATCGACGTGATGAGTTTGCCTGAGGTTGGCTCTTTGACTCCGGCTTTCAACTGCTGCCAGAACATCGAATGATTGACATGACCGCCGCCGTTGTTACGCACGGCTGTACGAATCGCCTCGGGGAGAGAACTCAACGATTTTATTAATTCTTCCGCCGTTTTGGTCTGCAACTCCGGATTGTTCGCTAGAGCGTTGTTCAAATTGGTGACATATGCACCATGATGCTTGTCATGATGAATTTCCATCGTCTTAGCATCGATATATGGTTCGAGTGCATCAAACGCATATGGAAGCGGGGGTACTGTGAACGCCATTGTAGAATCTCCTTGTGATAGTAATGGGGTTTTAGTTGAAAATGTTCGTCGTAATTCTTACGAGACAAACGTCAATACATGTTCAAGGCAAGCTTCGCTTCTTCGGACATCATGCTCGGATCCCATCGAGGTTCCCAGACAACATCGACCTGCGCAGAGGTGACGCCCTTCACTGCTTCGACTTTCTGTTTGACTTCCGGCGGCAGGCTCTGCGCTGCAGGGCATGCAGGCGAAGTTAGCGTCATCTTGATCTGCACGACACCCGCATTGTCAACATCGACCGAATAAATAAGTCCCAACTCGTGGATGTTTACCGGGATCTCAGGATCAAAACAGGTTTTCAATGCCTGGATCACCTGGTCTTTTACTATTAACAATTCGAAAGTATTGAAATCTGAATCGCCCATGGTATCATCTCATCGCTGATCAATTAAGCTTCGCATCTTCTGTCGAAACGACTGCCCCATCCGACTTCAGCGCCGAATGAAGTGCATGCCACGCCAGGCTCGCACACTTAATACGGGCAGGGAACTCCGCAACCCCGGCAAGTGCTCCTAGGCATCCAAGATCTTCGAGATCATCGACTTCCTTGTGGATGTCACGCGTAACGACGGAATGAAACTTCTCGAAAAGTTTCTCGGCCTCCTCCTTCTTTGTCCCTTTCACCGCCGTGGTCATCATCGAAGCAGAAGCCTTCGATATTGCACACCCCGAACCTTGAAAACTCACGTTCTTGATCACGTCTCCGTCCATTTCGACGAAGACGGTGAAGTGGTCACCGCACAAGGGATTGTAGCCTTCGGCATGATTTGTGGCGTGTTCCAGCTTCCCAAAATTTCGCGGACTCTTGTTGTGGTCGAGAATCAACTGCTGATAAAGTTCGTTAAGATCGCTGCTCATGAACCAAAAATCTCCTTAACTTTCAGAAGTGCACCTGCAAGCGCGTCAACCTCTTCCATTGTATTGTAGAATGCAAACGATGCCCGTGCCGTCGCAGGAATTCCAAATCGCTGCATCACCGGCTGTGTGCAGTGATGGCCGGTTCGGATCGCAATCCCCTCGCGGTCGACGATGGTTCCGACATCGTGGGCATGAATGCTTCCCATGATGAACGATATGACGCTCGATTTCTTCTTCGCCGTTCCGATAATGCGCACTCCTTCGATGGCTGAAAGCTTCTCTGTTGCGTAGGTTACCAGATCGTGTTCGTATGAAGAGATCGCTTTCAATCCGATGTTGTTGACGTAATCGAGGGCGACTCCGAACGCGATCGTATCGGCAATATTGGGCGTCCCCGCCTCGAATTTGTACGGAAGCGCATTGTAGGTTGTTTTCTCGAACGTCACCGAACTGATCATATCTCCGCCCCCCTGGTATGGCGGCATCGACTCCAGCAAATCCGCTTTTCCATACAGGACTCCGATGCCCGTTGGCCCGCAAACTTTGTGACCCGAAAAGGCGTAGAAATCACAATTTAGGTCTTGGACATCCAACGCGATGTGGGGCGTTGACTGAGCGCCGTCGACAAGAACCGGAATGCCGAATTGATGAGCGCGTGCAATGATCTGTTTGATCGGATTGATGGTGCCGAGAGAATTTGAGAGATAAACGACGGAAACGAATTTTGTTTTCTTATTCAACAATTTTTCGTATTCGTCCATTAACAATTCGCCGTCGTCGTTCATCGGGATCACTCGCAGAACTCCCCCGGTCTGTTCGCAGAGGAGCTGCCATGGAACGATGTTCGAATGATGCTCCATCGCCGAGATGATGATCTCGTCCCCCGCTTTTATGTATTTCCTTCCATAACTCTGGGCGACAAGATTTATCCCTTCGGTCGTCCCGCGGACAAAAATTATTTCCTTTGATTCAGCGGCGTTCAAAAACAACTTCACCTTGCCGCGCGCCTTTTCATATTCGTATGTTGCAAGTTCGCTTAACGCGTGAACTCCGCGGTGGATATTGGCATTCTGCGACGAATAATATTTTGTCAGCGCGTCGATCACCACCTGGGGTTTCTGGCTTGTCGCGGCGTTGTCGAGATAGACAAGCGGTTTGCCGTGGACTTTTTGTTGAAGGATCGGAAAATCCTCCCGGAGACGCGCGACATCAAAGACAGCCTCGCCGTTGCGCCCCGTTTCTTTCACTATGGTTTCAACTGAAGGTTTCATAACGATTTCGTTTCGGAGTGAACAATTTCCGGCAATGCTGTCTTTACAACTTTTTCCTGGAGCCGTTCAATGACGAGCGAATCGACATGCTTGCGCACCGCCTCGTCGTTGATGTAGTTTGTCGCCTCGCCGGCAAAGCCGACAGTCAACAACGCCCGCCCGGCTTCTTCGCTGATTCCCCTGCTTTTCACGTAGAAAAGCGAGGCTGCATCCAATCCGCCGACGGTCGCTCCGTGCGTGCACTTCACATCGTCGGCGAATATTTCAAGCTGCGGTTTTGTGTCGACCGTCGCTTTATCTGAAAGCAGCAAATTCTTGTTCGTTTGTTTGGAATCGGTCTTTTGCGCTTTTCTTCTCACAAAGATCTTTCCGTTGAAGACAGAGCGCGCGGAGCCTGTGATGATTCCCTTGAAGATCTCGCGGCTCGAGCAATTTGGCTCCGTGTGGTCGATAAACGTATGGTGATCGACAAGCTGCTCGTTTGCCGTCAGGTAGAGGCCGTCGAGCATCGTCTCGCATTGTTCGCCGTTCACGGCGATGTTGATGTCGTTCCTGGCGATCGATGCACCGAGGGCGAGGCTGAACCCGGTGAATCTGCTCCGGCTCCCCTGTTCGACCTGCATCGTGCCGACGTGAAACGCTTGTTCACTCTCACGCTGGATTTTCACGAAATCAACCGCCGATTCTTTTCCAACAAATATTTCTGAGACGGTATTCGTGAAATAAACGTCTTCGGACAACGAGACATAGCTTTCAATGAATGTTGCCGTCGCATTCTTCTCCACGATGATGAGATTTCGCGGATAGGCAGCGGTATGGCCGTCGCTCTCCCCTGCGGAGACAAAAAGCATTTGGATGGGCGATGAGGTAATTGTTCCCTCGGGCACGTACACGAATGCGCCGTCATGAATGAACGCACTGTTCAATGCCGCGAACGGATGGCTTTGTAACGGAATATGTTTGCCGAGATGCTCCCGCACGATATCCCCGTGTGCCGCAAAAGCATCCGCCAGTCCACCGGCAACAAGTTCTTTCGGCAGACCCGAGACGTTGGAAAGTACCTGACTGTAATGTCCGTCCACGAAGACGAGAATGCTCTTTGAACTTCCTTCAATAATGTATTTGCGGAGTCCATCCAGGTGCACACTCGGAGAGCCCCTCTTCAAGGCACGATGGAAATGAGTCTTCGTCAAGGGAAGGATGTTCGTAAAGCGCCAATCCTCCTGCTTGATCGTGGGAAATCCTAATTCAGTAAATTTCCCGATGGCGGCAAGCCGCAAACTCTTCAGCCATGCCGGATCATGACCGGCTCCGTTGTTTTCAAACACGTGAAAGTCTGAGACGTATTTTTCTATTTCTTGAGATGACTGCATTTTGTCCTATGAACTTTTTAGATGAATCAGCCGGCTAACGATTCAGCTTCTTCCTTCACGTTATCGTACCCGTTCGCCTCGAGTTCGAGCGCGAGTTCTTTGCCTCCCGATTTTACGATCCGTCCGTTGACCAGGACATGGACAAAATCGGGGACAATGTAATTCAGCAAACGCTGGTAGTGTGTCACAACGATAACTGCATTGTCCGGTTTCTTAAGCTGGTTAACCCCATTTGCGACGATCTTCAACGCGTCGATATCCAGCCCGGAATCCGTTTCGTCGAGGATCGCAAGCTTTGGCTCGAGAACCGCCATCTGCAGAATTTCGTTGCGCTTCTTTTCTCCGCCGGAAAAACCTTCGTTCACTGGACGGTTAATAAAGCTTGGATCCATCTCGACCAGTTTCATCTTTTCTTTGAGAACCTTGAGAAACTGCATCGCATCGAGCGGCTCAAGTCCGTTGTGCTTCCGAATTTCGTTGACTCCGGCTTTCAGAAAATAACTATTGCTCACTCCCGGAATCTCTACCGGATATTGGAATGCCAGAAACACCCCCTCCTGAGCGCGTATTTCGGGAGCCATTTCCAGCAGATCTTTCCCATGATACAAAACCGAACCTTCAGTAACTTCATACGAAGGATGACCAGCGAGCACCTGCGCGAGCGTGCTTTTTCCGGAGCCGTTCGGCCCCATCACTGCATGGACTTCGCCGGCGTTGACAGTGAGGTTGATTCCTTTTAAGATTTCTTTTCCCGCAACATTCGCGTGGAGGTTTTTTATTTCGAGCATTCGATCCGTTTCCTTTGTTGTTCGTTCTGGGGTGTTAGGTTTTAGCTTCTAGCTGTTACTTGTTGATTGTTCATTGTAAATTGTCAACCAACGCTGCCTTCAAGACTGATTCCCAGCAGCTTCTGCGCCTCAACGGCAAATTCCATCGGAAGGTTCTTGAAGACTTCTTTTGCGAAGCCGTTGACGATCATGGAGATCGCATTTTCGGTGTCGATGCCGCGCTGTTTGCAATAGAAGAGCTGATCCTCGCCTATTTTTGACGTCGAAGCTTCATGCTCGACACTCGATGAAGTGTTTCGAACCTCGATGTACGGAAAAGTGTTCGCGCTGCACCGGTCTCCGATAAGCATCGAATCGCACTGCGTATAATTTCGTGCATTCGTCGCATTCGGCAAAACTTTTACGGAGCCGCGGTACGTGTTGCCGCCGAACCCCGCTGAAATGCCTTTTGAGATAATCGTGCTTTTCGTATTTTTTCCGATATGGGTCATCTTCGTGCCGGTGTCTGCAACCTGGCGGTTGTTGACGACGGCAACGGAATAGAATTCCCCGACCGAATTATCTCCCTGCAGGATCACACTCGGGTATTTCCAGGTGATCGCCGAGCCGGTTTCGACCTGTGTCCAGGAAATTTTTGAATTCTTGCCGAGGCACTTTCCCCGTTTTGTGACAAAATTATAGATGCCGCCTTTTCCTTCTTTGTCTCCGGCATACCAATTCTGAACGGTCGAATATTTTATCTGCGCATCGTCCAGCGCGACCAGCTCGACCACAGCAGCGTGAAGCTGATTGGTATCCCGGATCGGCGCCGTGCATCCTTCAAGGTAGCTCACGCTGGCTCCCTCTTCGGCCACGATGAGCGTCCGCTCGAACTGGCCCGTCTCTGCTGTATTGATTCGGAAATAGGTCGAGAGCTCCATCGGACAGCGAACACCCTTCGGAATAAAACAAAACGAGCCGTCACTGAATACTGCCGCGTTGAGCGTCGCAAAAAAATTATCGGTATACGGAACGACCGAGCCGAGATATTTCTTCACCAGGTCGGGATGATGCTGCACCGCTTCGGAGAAGGAACAAAAGATAATTCCAAGTTCGCCAAGTTTCTCCCGGAACGTCGTTGCCACAGAGACACTGTCGAAGATCGCGTCAACCGCAACGCCGCTCATTCGCTTCTGTTCGGTGATCGAGATACCCAGCTTCTCATAGGTCGCGAGAATTTCCTTGTCGACCTCCTCAAGGCTGTTGACTTGCGGCTTCTTCCGCGGTGCCGCATAGTAGATGATATTCTGGTAGTCGATGGCCGGATAAGTAAAATTTTGCCAATGCGGCTCGTCTTTCAACGTCAGCCAATGGCGGTATGCCTTGAGCCGCCAATCGAGCATAAATTCCGGTTCGTTCTTTTTGTGCGAAATCAGGCGTATGACATCTTCGCTCAGACCCTTCGGGATGGCATCGGTATCGATATCGGTGACGAAACCGTACTTGTATTCCTGGTTGACAAGGGTCTCCATTGATTCTTGCATCAGAACTCCAATCTAAAGTTTGTCTGTTTCCAATTCATACGCCGAACGAACTGCCGCATCCGCAGGTCTTTGCCGCCTGGGGATTATTGAAAACGAATCCGCGCCCGTTCAGCCCGTCGGTGAAATCCAACACGGTTCCCGAGAGATAGAACATGCTTTTCTGATCCACGAATACTTTAATGCCCTGAAGGTCAAGTACATTGTCTTTTTCATTCGGCTTCTCGTCGAACGCGAGGACGTACGTCATTCCTGAACACCCTCCGCCCTTGACGCCAAGACGCAAGCCATGCGACTCCGGGATGTTATTGGATGATTTGATATTTCTTACTTCCGCTGCTGCCTTCTCCGTTAATTGGATCTCATCCGGAATCGTCGTTTGCGGTTGCGGTCCCTGCGCAATAAGCACTTCAGACATAGTTACTACTCCTTCTTGATTGTAAATTCTTATTTTTTGTTTCTTTATTCCTAATTCTTAATTCTTAATTTATTCTAGGATGCTTTCTTTGCCGTGAACTCTGGATATTGCAGCACCCATCCCTGCTGGTTCACTTTCTTAAAAATATTCTGCTTTTCGAAATGCTGCGCGACTTCGCGGGCGACATGCTCTGCATCGCCATAACCGATCTTCAGGTGCTTCTGTTCAAAAAAGCTGATGATGCCGTAATGCAGGTCGCGGAAAAAGAAATTCGATAAATGGTACAAAGGGAATTTTGCCTTCAGAAAATGAAGGAACTCGACCTGGTTGTTGATAATTGTCGCTGATTTTTTCATCGAGAGCGTATTCTTCTATTTTAATGAATCAATGCTGTCACTGGAAAAAGCCTTTTCTTCGTCACGAGTTGGTACTGCGGCGATGCGTCGCGGAGCCGCTGAACTGTTTCTACTATTTTCTTCCCTGCATATTCGACCTCTTCTTCTGTGTTAGATCTGCCGAGCCCGGCCCGGATGGTGCAGCGGGCAAGTTCATCGTCAAGACCGATAGCGCTCAAAACGTGCGAAACTTTTTCTCCGTTGGCATCTGCGGACGAACATGCGGAGCCCGATGAAACCGCTACATCGTCTTTCAAAGCTGTTATCAAGTCGTCGGCATGAACGTACGGAAATGTAACGTTCAGATTGTTGCATAATCGATTTGCCGGATCTCCGTTCCGCTGAGCGCCCTCGACCGAAAGCAAGATCTTTTCCATTCTGTTTCGAAGTCCGCCAACGCGCGCAAATTCATCGTCATATTCCTCAGAGGCCAGGCGAACAGCTTCTGCAAAACCAACGATCGCCGGGACGTTCAGCGTTCCTGAACGCATTCCCCGCTCATGCCCTCCGCCATCCATTTGGGGAATGATCTTCACATGCGGATTCTTGTTTCGAATGTACAGCGCACCGACGCCTTTGGGACCGTACACTTTGTGAGCGCTGAGGGACATGCAATGGATATTCAGGGTTTGGACATCGATCGGAATTTTTCCTACGCACTGGGCCGCGTCGGTATGGAGAAGAATTCCTCGTTCCAGGCAGATGCTGCCGATTTCTGAAAGTGGTGCGATTGTCCCGATCTCATTGTTGGCCATCATGATCGAGACAAGAATCGTCTTGTCGGTAATTGCCTCGCGGACAGCCTGCGGTCGTACCGTTCCCAACTGATCTACATCCAGGGTTGTAACGCGAAAACCCGATCGTTCCAGCATGGCGCACACATCAAGAATCGACCTGTGTTCTGTTTTCGCCGTAATGATATGCTTTCCTTTTCTTGCATAGGCTTCAGCGATACCCTTGAGTGCAAGGTTGTTCGATTCGGTCGCTCCGCTCGTAAAGATAATTTCTTTCGCTTCCGCGTTGATGACCCGCCCAATCATATTCCGCGCGTTCTCTACCGCCGCTTCAGCCACCCAGCCAAACCGATGTTGGCGGCTTGCGGCATTGCCGAAATGTTCCGTAAAATATGGAATCATCACGTCGACTACCCGACGGTCGACCTGTGTCGTTGCATGATTATCCATGTAAACGGGAAGCTTCATTGTCAGACAATCTCTGAAAGTTTCATCGTTTGAAAGACTTGGTCAATGTTCAACTGAATTTTTCCAAGAGGGTTCTTAATGGTACAATTATCATAGATGGAACAGCTATCCGGGCTTTCTGCGATGCATTGCGTGATCGCAGGCAGATGGTCCTCAATAGCATGGATGATCGCAGAGATCGAAAGATCGCCGGCACCCTTCGCTAAGGTATAACCGCCGTACACTCCCTGGTGGGATACAATCAAACCTCTCTTTGCCAGCCTCTGCATCACTTTTGCCAGGAGTTCGTACGGAATCTTGTACCGGTCGGCTATTTCCTTCGCAGTCGACATCTTCCCCGACTCTGCGGCGGCAATATGCCGTATCGCGATCAATCCATATTCGACTCGTTTGGACAATTTTAGCATCTACGTATACCCGACCGATTATGTCCGATTTACCCGCAAAAAAATACACTCAATTACAATAACAATTGCCCGTGGTAAATCGTTTCCCACTATGAAGAATCTTTATAAAAATAATCAATCGTGGCCCGAATGTCAAGCCACGAGACGATTGATGTTATCATATCTATCCTCAGAGAATCAACCGGATGAAACCATGGCATCGGTTCTTGGCCTTGTTGACTTGCGTTCCATTTTTGGGTAAGTTTAACCAGGATTTTTATCAATTTCACCAATTCTTCGTCTAGAGAAGTTGATTATGTGGAAATCTGAGCGATCAAATGAGTGGCACTACTTTTGCCCTAGAATTTGGGCATTTACATTTATTTTCATGAACGGACAATCTGCCAATGGCAACGAATATTAAGATAGAAGACATTCTCAGCGATCTCAAGCTTGAAAAAAACGACCAGGACGGCATCAATGCTGTCGCCGTCATAGGACTCGGAGTGATGGGGCAGGGCATTGCGGAAACTATCGCCTCCCACGGTATTGAAGTTGTCGCAATTGAAAAAAACGAGAAGCAACTCGAGACAATGACCGGAATTCTCAGGGACAGCATGGACCGGGAGATCCATCGGTGGACGTTGACAAAAAGCGAGAAGAACTCAACGCTCTCACGTATTCACGGATCGGTCAATTTTAAAAATGCGGCGCAATGCAACATCATTATTGAAGCAGTGGATGAGAATTTTGAATTGAAGAGAAGGATCTTTTCGGAGCTGGATGAATTGTGCGACCCCGAAACCATTTTTGTCTCCAACACTTCCACGCTCACGCTGTCGAAACTTGCTGCGGCCACAAAGCGCTCCGATAAAGTCATCGGCATGCACTTTCTCAATCCCGTCCCCAAGGTGCCGCTCGTGGAATTGGTGCGGGGCACCACAACTTCGGACAAAACATTCAACACCGTGAAGAAATTCGCCGAGAGAATCGGTAAGACCGTCGTTGAGGTCTTCGAGTATCCCGGTTTTGTAACAACGCGGCTCATCGTCCCCCTTTTGAACGAAGCAATGCACGTATTAATGGAAGGTGTGGCAACGGCTGAGGGGATCGACACGGCGATGAAGCTCGGCTACAATTTTCAGTACGGCCCTCTCGAGTTAGCCGACATGATGGGTTTGGACGAAGTGCTCGCGTGGATGGAATCGCTCTTCCATGAATTAGGCGAAGCCAAGTACCGCCCATGCCCCCTCCTCCGCCGAATGGTGCGCGAGGGAAAACTGGGACGAAAAAGCAGCGAAGGGTTCTTTAAATATAACGACCAGGCAAAACGCACGACCTGATCATCTCTCACATTTTGACCGACTCTGAACGTATCATGAATATTCTTATTATCAATTGCGGCAGTTCATCTGTAAAATATCAGCTCATTGAAATTGAATCCCGCCAGGCACTTGCCAAAGGGATCGTGGACCGCATCGGCATGAACGGCGCGGTCCTCACCAATCTCCGGTCCGACGGGGATGAGATCAAAATAACCGGCGAGATCCTGGACCATACGGCAGCGATCGAGTACATTCTCGCGGTCCTTCTCAGCAAGAATCACGGTGTGTTGAGCGACAAAAGCCAGATTAGCGCGGTCGGACACCGCGTCGTTCACGGGGGTGAAGCATTCAGCGCTTCCGTCCTTATCACCGACGACGTCATCAAGCGAATTAGAGACAACATCGACATTGCGCCGCTTCATAATCCGCACAACCTTCGGGGAATCAACGCATGCCAGGTTCATTTGCCGGACGTTCCGCAGGTCGCCGTGTTCGATACGGCGTTCCATCAAAAGATGCCCCCGCATGCGTACCTGTACGGCATTCCCTATTCCCTCTACACACAGCATAAGATCCGACGCTACGGTTTTCACGGAACGAGCCATTCTTTTGTCGCTCAACGTACCGCCGAGCTGATGCGAGAGGAATACAAATCCCTGAAACTCATCACCTGCCACCTCGGCAACGGGTGCAGCATGGCGGCCGTCGACAAAGGGATCTCCGTCGATACGTCGATGGGACTGACCCCGCTTGAAGGTTTGTTGATGGGAACTCGCAGCGGAGATATCGACCCGTATATTATTCTTCACATTATGTCAAAGGAAGGACTGAATTATTCCGAGGCAAACACGCTTCTCAATAAACACAGCGGTCTTATGGGCATTTCGGGTGTGAGCAGCGATATGCGTGAAATCATCACAGAGATGAAAGAGGGCAACAAAAAGGCGCAGTACGCCTTCGATGTGTTCAACTATCGGATTAAAAAATATATCGGCGCCTATATGGCTGCCATGGGGGGAGCGGATGCGATCGTGTTTACGGGGGGTATAGGCGAAAATAGTCCCGACGTTCGTAAGGCGAGCTGCAGCAACCTGGAGTTTCTCGGCATCCAATTGGACGACGAGAGCAACATGTCGAAGGAGAAAGAAAAACCGATCCATTCGGCTTCATCGCGCGTTAAAGTCTACGTCGTCCCAACAAACGAAGAACTTATGATCGCGCTCGATACGATGACCATTTGCGAAAATTTGAAACCCGCGTAAGGGAGAATGTAACGCGGCTGAAGGATTAACCGCCGTGACTTTTAACGGCGAGGTTTCCGCGTGTAACATTAACAAGTTCGTCGATCACCATACGCACTGAATTTTTTCTGACTGAAATCTGAAGCGTGACGTCGTCGTCATAGACCGTGTCGATGATCTTCGTGTGGGAGTGTGAAAGAGTGTTCATGACTCTGCTTGTCTCATCGTAGGGAAAAGTAATCCGCAGTTCCTCGGTAACAACCTTCGGTATCACAACCGCTTCTGCCAATGCCCGGGCTGCCGACTCGAAGTATGCGCGCCCGAGTCCGCCGGTTCCCAACTTCGTACCCCCGTAATAGCGCGCAACGATGACCAAAATATCGGACAGATCTTTCGATTGAATGGCCGAGAGGATCTTGATCCCCGCAGTACCGGATGGCTCGCCGTCGTCGGAGTAGCGGAACTCCTTCCCTTCAGCTCCGATCGCGTAAGCGAAACAATGATGTGTGGCGTCGTAGTATTCCTTTCGCACTTTTGCGAGTGTCTCCTCCGCGTGTACCCGATCTCGAACAGGAAAGGCACTGGCGATGAATCTCGACCCTTCAACTTTCAACGAGGCGTTCGCGTTTACCTTGATAGATTGGTATTCATCCCTCATCGAATGCGTGCCGAAAATGAGTACGCGAACGTAAGACGAATTGTGACATCGTCCACCAGCGCGGGTCCGGGTGCGGGACTGACCTTATACACGCGATGAGTGTAAAGTGCGTTGGGAATCACATGAACATCCTGCGCCGGCGAATAATCCACGCCGGCCACAGTTAGTATTTCACGTACGCCTACAGTTCTTTCCGAAACATCTGCATCAAAATAGTCTCCCCGAAGGACGCCGCGCAGGTTTTCTGCGAACTGGAAGGAAGTGTATGCTGACCCTCCCGCCAAATTTGAATCAACCGGAGACAGAGAATTAAGAACGCCGTTGTGAATTGTCCGGTAGAATCCCTCCACTCCCGCAGACACCGACGGCACCTGGTATCCCAGAAGAGCTTTACCGGTGAGCTTCCATTGCGCATCCAAGTTGTTCTCGAAGTCGGAGTACACTTCGGCTACTCCATTCTTCATCGGTGTGAAATAGAACTCCCCGTAGATCTTCTTCAGTTTATCGTTCTCAAGCCTGACACCTTGACCGTTGGCGGCCATGAGAGCATATCCGACGCTCCCGTCTGCAGCACATTTTCCCTTTATTCCGATCCCCATATCGTCGATAGCCACCAGTCCGTTCCGGTCTAGGATCACTTTTTCGAGAGATCGGTATCCCCAAATTTTTTCAGCAATTGCTATCGAAGGAGTCGCAGAAACACCGAAATAGATGCTTGAGAGAGGGACCAGGTTTTTCCATTCGAGATACACTTCCTGTGCGGTAAAATCCATTGCGCCGGACCGGGCGGTGTCTTCGTTGTTTGCCTGGATCAGGACTCGAGCCGTGAATTGTTCGGAAATATCCTGATCGTAGCCAAGATAAATTCGGCGGAATTCAAAACCGTTGGTCCCCTTTTCCGAGGCATTGGTTGCCTGCGCTTTGTACAAATAGTCCGCAAAAGCTTGGCCCCAAAGAACTCCTTCATTGGATTTTGCCGGAGCGAGACTTTGGGAGACAGATTTTTTATCGTCCCTTTTCGCTTGCGAATACAGCGGGGTTGTACAAAAAATCACAACGAACACAATTAGCAAAGGCTTCATTCGTCCTCCCTTATGGTACTTGTGCCGGATAAAGTAATGAAATAGTTCCAGCCTTGCAATTGTGATCAGAAAACCATGATTATCCCTTCATCCGCCCTATTGGGAGTTGATTACGATCCTCCACTCCTCTCCTCCTGTTCTTGAAATTCAGTCGAATTAACCGTACGTTGAATCACAAAAGGACCCCCCTATGAAAATCGGAATTACGTGCTACCCCACATACGGCGGCAGCGGAGTCGTCGCTACTGAACTCGGTAAAGGGCTCGCAAAACGCGGACATCAGATCCATTTCATCAGTTACGCGATGCCGATGCGGCTGGACGGGTTCATGAACAACATCTTTTACCACGAAGTAGAGATGGCGACGTACCCGTTATTCGAGTTCCCTCTCTATACCCCAGCGCTTGCAAGCAAAATGGTGGAGGTTGCGAAATTCGAGAAGCTCGATTTGATCCATGCGCACTATGCCATTCCTCACGCAACGAGTGCCTACATTGCGAAGCAGATCCTCAACGACGAACACTTCCGCGTCATCACAACATTGCACGGTACCGACATCACGCTGATAGGATTGGAACCGAGTTTCCTCTCGGTCATGAAATTCAGCATCGAAAAAAGCGACGGCGTTACGGCGGTGTCACGTTTCTTGAAAGAGAAAACCGTTACGAACTACGGCATCAACAAAGAGATCGAAGTCATTCCAAATTTTGTGGATACACAGCTTTTTACAAGAATGGCTGAGACAAATGTCAGAAAAGCCATCGCTCCGAACGGCGAAAAGATTCTCATCCATGTCTCCAATTTTCGTCTTGTGAAACGGGTCACGGATGTGATCAGGATCTTCAACCTCGTCGCTAAGAAGATCCCTTCGAAACTCGTTCTCGTGGGCGACGGACCGGACCGGTCGAGCTGCGAGAACCTTTGCCGCGAGCTGCAGCTTGGGGACAGCGTGAAGTTCTTGGGAAAACAGGCGGAACTCGTGGAGCTGCTTTCCGCCTCCGACCTGTTCCTGATGCCGAGCCAGTCTGAAAGCTTCGGGCTTTCTGCACTGGAAGCAATGGCATGCGAAGTTCCGGTCATTTCATCGAGCGTGGGAGGATTGCCGGAACTTGTTGTGCACGGAGAGACAGGCTATATCGCCGAGATCGGAGACATAGAACGGATGGCTAAGTATGCGATCGAACTTCTGCAGAACGACACGCGGCGCGCAATGTTCGCAAAGGCGGGCCGCACGAGAGCGGTAGAGAATTTTGATATCGAGCAGATTGTAGCAGTATACGAGCGCCATTACGAACGAATTCTCAACACCAGCACAGCCAGCGCCCGCCGGTAAGGGAAAAACCCCCTCAATGAAATTCTACCCTGTGATAAAAGCCAGGTAGACAAATCGAATGACGAACGGCAGGCCGTAAAAGAAAGCCTGTGAGAGCATCGGCGTAAGCAGGCTTTTTGTGCGGTAGTAAACGATTCCCCCATACAAACCCATCACCAGTGCCAGAATATACTCTATAAAGTGCCCGCCGTACACCGGAACATTTGTCCTCCCGGCCGCGAACGCAACACTCGTAATAAGAACTACGACTGGAATTTCAAAAGACAGGATCTTTATTTTTTCCTGCCAGTATTTTAGCAGTAGAGTCTGGAATAATCCGTGGAACAAAATCTCGTCTGCCACAGCTGTCGCCATCCACTGATATAAGATCCACACCGCCATATCGACTCTTCCCATTCGGATGAAGTACTCCGGCAGTCCACCGGAAACCAGAAGCGGGAGTACTACGAGACCGAGAATAATGACCAATGCAACGGCATAAAATTTTAACAGAATTGACATCGAGAGTCGGATATCGGATGAGTTTATTCCGTAGCTCCATAAGTGGCCGCGTGAGAGTATCGTGATGGCGGTGATCCCAATGCCGAATTGCCATACCTGATGCTCAAAAAGCCACGCAAGAGGGATCGAAAGCGATGAGGGAAGCGGGAGCGATTGGGTGAGGATATGAAACGACGACGCCCATTCGATAAGACCAAAACAGGCGATCACTGCTGCAAGCGAACCTACTTTTGGAAGGAGTGAGAACCGAGGTTCAAAATGTGGTTCAGAAAGCGGCATTCGAGTTCTGGATAATGGTCGATAAGGAAGACGTATCAATTCTCTTTGCGCCTTAGCGACTTTGCGTGAGCGAGTTTAAAAGAATCATAAATTCAGGCACTGCCGGCTTTTGCATTTCATCTGCGAAAAAATTACTTTTGATCATGATGATGGACAGCAAGACGCCAATGATTGAAGAATTGCTACAGCACTTTGTTTCCGAAAAGTACACGATCGTCGGAGCGAAGGGTGTTGCCGGGTATCGTCCTCCGGAGGCGCTCCACAATGACGGCTACGGCGACCAGAAAGACAGACGCCCCGATATCCTGGCCTTCGACGAAATTCAGAACAGATTTGTTATCGGTGTCGTAAAAGTACAAAGCGATGAGCTCGAATCACAGGACTCACTCACTCAGTACGACGTTTTTTTCGACCACAAGAACACTAAAAACGGAAAACCGTCGCAGGTCTGTTTCCTTCTACCCCAGGGGTTGATCGCAGAGTTCACGGCGATTATCACGCATTACATCCATCGCGATTACTGGAACAATATGATGATCATCCGCTCTAAGATCACCGACGACCTCCTTTAACGCGCGCCTATCAGAGCAGGCGTAGTTTCGCATACTTCAACATGAGATTCTTTGCACCGACACTGTCGAACAACACGACCGCCTTTGCCGATTCTCCGGAGCCCGCGAGTTGAAGCACTTTCCCCGTACCAAAAGATTCGTGTTCGACCTTCGCCCCTACTCTTAGCATCACCATTTCCTGCGACTCATTTTCGTAATCCGGCTGGCTCTCTTCCTGAAATCCGGAGTGGAGCGAGCCGAGTTGTTTCTTCGTGCGAACTTCCTTGAATGAAAAATGGCTCCCGTCCTGTCCAGCATTACCACCACGATGATGCGCGGGGAACTGAGCCTGCCTGGACAATTCTCGCTGAATAAGCGACGGTTCGATCTCTTCGGCAAATCGGGAAAGAACAGGATACGTGACATCGCCGAAACGGTATCGAAGCCGCGCATGCGTGAAGTACAACTTTTTCATCGCGCGCGTAATGCCGACATAGAAGAGCCGGCGCTCCTCTTCCATCTCATCGGGCTCGGGAGCGACCTGGTACAGCGGAAACAACCCCTCTTCCAATCCCGCAATAAAGACGACCGGGAATTCCAGACCTTTTGCGGCGTGCAGGGTCATCAGCGTGATCGCATTGCGCTGGTCAACCACCGTATCGACGGGTGATACAAGCGAGACTTCCTCCAAGAAACTTTCCAGCGTCGCGTCCGGAGTTTGTGACGTGAACTCTGTGATCGCTGAAAGGAGTTCCTGGATATTCTCCCATCGGGCAAGCGCTTCGGGAGTCGCCTCCTCTTTCAAACTCCGCAAGAATCCCAGTTCATCAACGAGCGCACGGGCAAGTTCGCTGGGAGACATCTGCAGTTTCAGTTCAATGTACTTCTGCATGAAGAGAGTGAACTGAAGAACCGCGTTTTTCGGGCGTTCGCCGATCCCGGCAATGGCATTGACATCTTTCAGAGCGTCAAACAATCCCTGAGGGCCCGCAGGATTGTGCTCGGCATGAAGAAGGATCTTTTCAAATGTCGTATCGCCGATTCCGCGAACCGGAACGTTGACGATCCTCCGGAGACTCTCTTCATCTTTCGGGTTGACGATAACGCGGAGATACGCGAGAACGTCTTTGATTTCCTTCCGTTTATAGAATTCCACGCCGCCGACGATAACGTAGGGAATGCCGTTCCTTCGAAGACCGTCTTCGAGCGACCGCGACTGCGCGTTCGTCCGGTAAAGAACGGCGAAATCTTTCAAGTCGAGCTTCAGTTTGCCGCATTGCTCCTGGATATGGGAAACGATCTTCATCCCCTCGTCCTTGTCGTCCTCCGCCTCAATCATAGTGATCAATTCGCCTTGAGGGTTCGACGTCCACAACGTTTTATGGATCTGGTTTCGGTTGTTCTTGATGACAGCATCCGCTGCGGCAAGTATCGTCTTCGTCGACCGGTAGTTCTGTTCCAGCCTGAAGACTTTGCTTTCTGGGTAATCCTGTTCAAAATCGAGGATATTCCTGATATCTGCGCCGCGGAAGGCATAAATACTCTGTGCGTCGTCGCCGACAACGCAAATATTCTTAAAGCGTTTCGCGAGAAGATTGATCAAGACGTACTGAGCCCGGTTTGTGTCCTGGTATTCGTCCACAAGAAGATACCGGAACCGGTACTGATACTTTTCAAGTATGCTCTCGTTCTTCTGAAATAATTCGATCGGCTTCAACAGAAGATCGTCAAAGTCCATTGCATTGTTCTTAAAGAGCCGTGCCTGGTATTCTTTGAATATGAGCGCCGTACGCTGTTCAAAAGGATCTTTCGCGATCTCCTCGTAGCGCTCCGGCGAAACAAGGTGATTCTTGGCGCCGCTGATGCGTGATTGAATGCCTCGGGGATTGAATTGCTGCGCAGAGATGTTGAGCGACGACATAATATTCTTCACGAGTCCCAGGCTGTCATCGCTGTCGTAGATAGTAAAGCTTCTCTGATATCCGATAGCCTCGCACTCATGCCGCAGTATGCGCGCAAAGATGGAATGAAAAGTTCCTGCCCATACGTCCACAGCCAGTTCTCCCACAAGCTGCTCGATACGGTGCTTCATCTCCTTCGCCGCCTTGTTCGTGAACGTGAGCGCAAGGATTTGGTACGGCTTGACTCCATTCTCAATGAGATGGGCAATACGGTACGTGAGCACCCTCGTCTTCCCGCTCCCCGCTCCGGCGACGATCATCACCGGACCGTCGGTGGCTGAAACCGCTTGCTTCTGTACAGAATTAAGTTGTTCTATCAGATTCATGTCAAGGGAGAAAAAAAATGGAATTCGTATGGAGAAAAAATACGCAAATTACCGTAGGGATGCAAACGGGGGAGAGGGTACCAACGAAGCGGACAAACGAAGAAACGACGATCGAAAACAAACTACAAAATGATTGCGCCTTCGAGCCGAAGAAGAAATTCTTTGGTCTTCACTCCGGCGGAGTAACCGGCGAGCGATCCGTCATGGCCGACGACGCGATGACAAGGAACAACAATCGGAAGAGGATTGCTTCCGTTGGCAGTACCGACTGCTCGAAAGCCACGGGGCACCCCGACTCTCCTTGCGAGCTGTTTGTAGGTGATCGTCGTTCCGTAGGGGATCCTCAGCAGCTCTTTCCATACCCGCAGCTGGAATGTTGTGCCGATCTGATCGACGGGGGCAGAAAATTTCGCGAGCTTGCCGTTGAAATATCTGTTCAACTGTTCGATCGCTTCTTTATTCCGGCTTTTGTTTTCCACCACATCGTCGTCGTCGAAATGAATGGAAAGCCAGTCGAAGAAGTCTTTTTTCGATTCTTTTGGTATACTGATTTTGCACACTCCATTATCGGTGGACGCGATATAGATGTGGCCAATCTTAGAATCGAATGATGTGCAATAAACTTTGGGCATAAGGTGTGAAGGTGGACGAGCTGTTTTCTCCTGCGCTACCGAAGGACGTTTGAATATAGCAAAGTCGGCAAATTGGCGCAAGTAGAATCTTACGTGCTGACGAGAGTTGTGATCCCGCTCAGCTCGATGGCGATATTGCGTTCACGTTTTGAGATCGGGAAAAATGAAACTTTCAATTGTTACCCAAGGCCGCTTGGAACGGAAGAACGTATCCTGAAATCATTTTCAAAATCGATGACACAATCGACTATCGCATCTATTCCTCGTCTTCGTGGTGCCGCAGCTTTTCCAAGACTGAAAAATCTTCGAGTGTCGTCGTATCTCCGGTCGTTGCACCTCCGGAAGCTATCTCTCGCAATAAACGGCGCATAATCTTTCCGCTTCTCGTCTTTGGAAGAGCATCGGTGAAACGGATGTCGTCAGGCTTTGCCATTGCTCCGATTTCTTTCGCAACATGAAGGCGCAATTCCTCCTTTAATTGGGGTGTTGGTGAACGCTTCCCTTCCAACGTCACGAAGGCGCAAATTGCCGACCCCTTTATTTCATCAGGTTTTCCGACTACGGCGGCTTCAGCGACGTAAGGATGGCTCACTAGCGCGCTTTCTACTTCCATTGTGCCAAGCCGGTGTCCTGAAACGTTGATGACATCATCAACCCGCCCCATGATCCAAAAATAGCCGTCTTTGTCGCGCCGGGCACCGTCTCCGGTAAAATAAACTCCCTTGATGTCGCTCCAGTATGTTTTCTTGAATCTCTCAGGATCGCGGTATACCCCCCGCATCATCGAAGGCCACGGCTTCTTTATGACAAGATATCCCCCCTGGTTCGCCCCAACCGATTTTCCTTCCTTGTTTACCACATCCGGTTGGATGCCGAAGAACGGAAGCGTAGCGGTTCCGGGCTTTGTCGGCGTTGCGCCGGGAATGGGCGTGATCATGATCGATCCGGTTTCCGTCTGCCACCACGTGTCAACGATCGGGCATTTTCCTTTCCCGATAATTTTGCTGTACCACATCCATGCCTCAGGATTGATCGGTTCACCAACAGTTCCAAGCAGCCGAATCGAACTCAGGTCATGTTTGAGCGGCCATTGTTCTCCCCACTTTATGAACGCCCTGATCGCGGTAGGCGCGGTGTAAAAGACATTCACTTTATATTTCTCGACAATGCTCCAGAACCGGTCAGGTTCCGGGTGATTTGGCGCCCCCTCGTACATCACCACCGTCGCCCCGGTGGAAAAAGGACCGTAAACGATGTAACTGTGCCCCGTTACCCATCCGATATCCGCCGTGCACCAATAGGTATCGGTATCTTTGATGTCGAAGACATATTTCATCGTCAGGTAACAACCAAGGAGATATCCCGCCGTGGAATGAACGACGCCCTTCGGTTTGCCGGTCGTGCCGCTTGTATAGAGAATATAGAGCGGATGCTCGGAGTCCAGTTTTTCCGGCTCGCAGTCGGCCGGCGTGGTGGACATCAATCCATTCCACCAATGATCGCGACCGGGAACCATGATGACGTCCAGGCCGACCCTGTTGACGACGATAACGCTTTCGACCGTCGGGGTAACCTTCAGCGCTTCATCAATATTCGCCTTCAACGGAATGACGCTTCCTCTTCTATACCCGCCGTCCGCCGTGACGACAAGTTTCGCCTGCGCGTCGTTGATGCGGTCCTTGAGCGCTTCGGCACTGAATCCTCCGAAGATGACGCTGTGCGTTGCGCCGATGCGGGCGCATGCGAGCATCGCGACGGGAAGTTCGGGTATCATGGGCATATAAATGATCACGCGATCACCTTTCACGACGCCGAGTTTCTTCAATACATTCGCGCACTTGCAGACTTCGCGGTGCAGGTCGGCGTACGTCAGCGTCCGTGTATCTCCCGGCTCTCCCTCCCAGATAATCGCGGCCTTGTTCTTTCTCCACGTCGTCAGGTGCCGGTCTAGGCAATTCGCGGAAACATTTAATTTGCCCCCGACGAACCATTCGGCGAACGGAAGCTTCCACCGGAGAACTTTCGTCCATTTCTTGTACCAGAAAAGCTCTTCGGCCATTTTGGCCCAAAATTTTTCCGTCGAATGAATCGATTCGTTGTACATTTTCTTGTACTGCGCGAACGATTTGATTGCCGCCGATTTTGAGAACTTAGCGTTCGGCTTGAATACCCTGTACTCTCTGAGAACGGAAGTAATGTTCGCCGATGTATTCTGTTGGCCGTTGGTAGGCATAGTACTTTTCCTCCAAAAAATAATTCAGGGATAGTTGGCAATGAATTCGCGCGTACGGTTCCGGCTGGTTACGAGATCAACTTATATCCCATAAACAGGCTGATGAGCAATAGGATAATGCCGAAACCGCGGGTAATTTTTTCTATCAACGCTTTGTCAAGTTTCATTTTCTGCTTTTCGACGAGTTCAAGAAGGATGAAAAACCATCCGGTCGTTCCGAACCCGGTGCCAAGCGAAAAAAATAAATTATTGTATGACGTGGCTTCGAGAATATGATATCCGTGAATAATACCGGCAACGGTGATCCAATAGGCAATGAAGGAAGGATTTGAAAGATAGAGGACAATACCAAGAAGAAAATATCGTTTGAAACCTGGGGAATCTTCGCTCTTCGACACTTTTGCTTCTCGCACGTTGAAGAACGTCGTTCTGATCCCAAGTAAAAAGAAAACTGCGAACGTTGCAATTCGAAAAATGAGTTCAATTTTTGGGTTCGAGTTCAGTGACGAGATGCCGAACATCGCCGCCGCGCAATAGACGATATCCATCCACCCTGAACCTGCTCCGATCATAAGTCCCTGACCGGTCTTGCCCGACAACCCTTTTGTCATAACAGCGATGTTGATAGGGCCGACAGGAATGGTGGTGAAAAAACCGACAACAAATCCCACGATGAATGCGATCATCTAAATCTAATATTCTGAGGCAGCGTTAGGCAATTACGACAAGCACTGTCACATAAGATAGTATTGAAAGTGCAGGCGGCAATGTTTTTTCGATGACGTATGAAGATAAAGGAATTGAAGAAGAATCGCAAAATCCTTAGGCAAAAATAATTCCTGCTGCAGGCTCAGGTTCCGCGGGGACTTCTTCCGCAAATCGGGCCAGCCGTTCGACAATCGGTTCTGCCGTCGCATACGTCATTAACTCGGCGCGCAGTTTGGCAATGTTCGGCATTCCGCGCAGGTAGCCGGAATAATGTTTGCGCATTTCCAGAACACCGTAATGCTCTCCTTTGTATTCAACGGACAAGGTGAGATGTTCGATGCACACTGCAACTCTTTCTGCAAGCGACACGTCAGTTGTTAAGGTCCCCGAGTTCATTAAATTCTTGGCTTGCTGGAATATCCAGGGGTTGTCGATTGCTCCGCGGGCGATCATTACGCCGTCACAGCCAGTTTCGGCGAAAACTTTTGGAACGTCGGCAGCCTCGAGAATATTTCCATTCACCACAATCGGGATAGCGACGGCGGCTTTTATTTTGGGAATCCACGTATAGTCCGGAATGCCTTTGTGAGCCTGCGCCCTTGTGCGGCAGTGGACGGTAAGCCCTTGCACACCGATCCCTTCAAGCATTTTCGCCACTTCGACAATTCGAATTGAGCTCTCATCCCATCCGAGCCGTGTTTTGACGGTCACCGGAGTGTGGGTAGCTTTCACGACCGCCGAAACGATCTTCTCCATCCGCGGCAGGTCTTTCAAGAGACCCGCCCCCGCACCCCTCAATGCTACACCCTTTATCCAGCATCCGCAATTGATGTCGATGATGTCGGGGCTCATGCTTTCTGCAATTCTCGCGGCCCCGTCCATCGACGATTCTTCGCCTCCGTAGATTTGAATACCAAACGGGCGTTCTTTTTCGGAGAAGTACATTTTCTTTTTTGTCTTCTCTGAATTGCGCACAAGTCCTTCGGAGTTGACAAATTCCGTGTACAGGATATCAGCGCCAAGCCGTTTGCATACCAGGCGAAAGGAGGGATCCGTGACGTCTTCCATCGGCGCCAGAAGGATCGGTTGTGCTATGTCGATCGACCCAATTTTCATAGTTGACAAATGATACGATATCGCTCGCAAAGCCGCAGAGGCGCAAAGATTATTTCGTTTAATTAAACTGCGACTTTGCGTCTGACGAAGCCATCCCTTTGGGATTTGCGTGAGAAAATCTTAACAACTAAAAAGCATAAAAATACTAATTTACCGTATCGCCCGGGAGTATGTCGGCGACCTTTCCTTTTAACTGCGCCGGAAGGAAACTCTTCAGATCGACGGGTGAGCCCGTGAGAGCGGGAAAAGTACCGTAATGCATTGGTATGATGCATTTCGGGTTAAGAAGCTCGCATGCTTTCGCAGCCTCCCTCGGTCCCATCGTGTAGACTCCGCCGATCGGAATCATGACGATATCCGGCTTGTAGAGTTCGGAGATAAGTTTCATGTCGCCAAAAACGCCCGTATCGCCTGCATGGTATAATGTGACTCCGTTTTCGCATTGAATAACAAATCCTGCTGCGTTGCCGCCAGCCAATTTCTGCCCGTTGTTGTCGATGGTCGAGCCGTGATCGGCGTGGACCATAATGACTTTCAGATTGTCGACTTCGTATGTACCGGAATAGTCGAGCACGGCCGTTTTTTTCACCCCTTTGCTAGTCAAGTATGCGGCAATGTCTCCGTTGCACGCCACTGTTGCGTCGAATTTTTGCGCCAGCTCAACCGTATTCCCAATATGGTCGAAATGCCCGTGCGTTACCAAAATCAAATCGGCCCTGTCGATATTTCGTGCGCTGCTCGGCGCCTTCGGATTATCAAGCCATGGGTCGATGAGGATCACTTTCCCCTTCGTGGTCAATATCTTGAACGCAGAGTGTCCATACCAGGTAATACTGACTCCCCTCCCCACCTTACTTGTCTGTGCGGGTAATGAAAGCGATAAGATCAGCGTCGTTATTGCTATTGCGAATGATAACCGGAACATGCTTTTCATTTACGTCTCTTAGGATGTTGTACGAATTGTGTTGATAATCGCATCCGTCATCTCGATCGTTCCCGTGGTTGAACGTGGGTTCAAGTCTTTCGTCACGAATTTCCCCTCTTTGAGAATTTTCGCGACAGCGTTATGGATCTTCAATGCCGCCGCCTCTTCCCCCAAATAATCGAGCATCATCGAGCCGGCAAGAATAATTGCGCACGGGTTTGCAAGATTTTTTCCGGCAATATCCGGAGCGCTGCCGTGTACTGCTTCGAAGATCGCGGCGTGGGACCCTATATTCGCGCCAGGTGCAAGCCCTAGCCCTCCGACGAGACCTGAGCAAAGGTCGGACAAAATATCACCGAAGAGGTTCGTCGTTACGATCACGTCAAATTGATTCGGATTGAGAACAAGCTGCATCGCCATGTTGTCGACGATGCGGTCCTCTGCCTCGATTTCCGGAAACTTCCGTGCAACTTCGCGCGCCACTTCAAGAAATAATCCGCCGGAGAATTTCATAATGTTGGCTTTATGTACGATTGTTACTTTTTTTCTGCCGTATTTTCTAGCGTAATCGAATGCGGCATGGACAATTCTTTCAGAACCAAACCGAGTGACGATGCCGATCGTTTCTGCTGCGCTCTTTTGTGCATCGATATAATGTTCGATGCCGGAATAGAATTCCTCGATGTTCTCCCTGAACATGACGACATCGACATTCGAATACCGCGATGATACTCCCTCGAACGATTTCGCGGGGCGAAGGTTGATAAAAAGATCAAATTCTTTTCTCAGTGCAACGTTCACGCTTCGAAAGCCTTTGCCGCTCATCGTTGTCAGCGGCCCTTTCAAGGCGACTTTGTTCTTTTGGATCGATTGGATCGTCGACTCCGGAATCGGGTCTTTGTACTTCTCGATGGCGGCAATCCCGGCATGGGCAATCTCCCATTGTATGGCTACGCCGCTCGCCTCGATGACCCGTTGGGCTGCCTCAGCTATGCTTGGGCCAATTCCGTCGCCGGGGATAAGAGTGACAGTATGCATTATTACTCAGGTTTTCGTCGGCAAAAGTTGAATATAAATATACAAAAACTGCTTCGGACTTCCAAACAACAGATAGCTAGGCGAAGCCATGACTTCACGGGCAGAGGCTGGAGAATTGCCCGGTTCATTTCGTCAAATATTTCAATCTAGGGATATTTTTTAGTCAACGTCTCCGTCATCCGCTCCGTCAAGCCTTCCTTGACTCGCTCCTTATTTTTGGGTAAATTTGATATTGTTTGACGGCGCCGTCTTTGTGGAAGCAGCGCTGAATTTCCGGACATCTCTCATTCTTGCCGCAACCGATTGAAAAGGCTCCTCAGCTTTATTAAAATTGAACATACGCTTTTCACGCTGCCGATGATATACAGCGGCGTGTTCCTCGCCTCAAAAGAAAAGCCGCCGAACGAACTCCTGCTTCTCGTGCTTCTGGCGTCCGTCGGCGCTCGCACCGTTGCGATGACGCTCAACCGTCTCATCGACCGCGAGATCGACAAGAGAAATCCGCGGACGTCGAACCGTGAATTACCGAGCGGAAAACTTACACTCTGGCAGGTATGCACGGTGCTCGCAGCCGGGCTGATGCTTTACCTGACTGCTGCAAAACTTATTTCAGACTTTTGTTTCCGCCTCTCTCCAATTCCTCTCGTTGTCTTCATCGTCTATCCTTATCTGAAGCGATTTACTCCGCTCGCGCATTTCGGGGTGGGCCTCGGCATGGCGATGGCACCGCTGGGAGGCTGGTTCGCGATCAGCGGGTCATTCGACAACATCGGTACCGGACTAATTCTCCCCGTCTTCGTACTTTTTTGGGGAACCGGATTCGACATCATCTATTCGACACTCGACGAATCATTTGACCGCAGCGCGAACCTCTATTCCTTCCCATCCCGGTTTGGAAAAGAGCGGGCGCTCCAGATCTCGGCCGGGCTGCACATCCTGGCGTTTATCGCCCTTGTGGTCCTATTTTTCCATTCATTGAAAGGTTTCGTTGCGATTCCCCCGCTCCTTCTGAGCGGACTCCTCCTTTATCTTGAGCAGAAAAAAGCGGACGACGTTGAACTCGCTTTCTTTAAGATAAATATCCTGCTAGGCTTCAACATCTTCGCGATGGTCATCCTTCCAAGTGTTTTGCCATGAAAGTGATCCTCGGAATTACTGGTTCGTCGGGAGCTGTCTATGCTTTGGATTTCTTGAAGCAGTCGAAGGCGGACAAATACCTCGTCATCAGCAAATGGGGAAAGGCACTGATGAAAGACGAGCTCGGCCTTTCAGAAAAGGAATTGCTGCCGTACATCAAACACCAGTTTTCCAATGATGACCTCGCCGCCCCTATTGCATCCGGTTCGAACCATATCGACGCGTGCGTCATCCTTCCCTGCTCGACATCGACGCTGGGGAAAATTGCGTCGGGCATCGGCGACACCCTTATCACGCGCGCAGCGCAGGTTGCCATGAAGGAACGTTTCAAACTTATTCTTTGCATCCGGGAGACTCCTCTTTCCACGGTCTCGCTAGAACAATGCGCCCGGCTTTCTCAGTACGGCGCCGTCATCATGCCCATTTCTTCTCCGCTCTACTTCGTTCCAAAAACCGTCGATGAATACGTTTCTGCCTTCACCGAAAAACTTCTCGGCGTCATCGGGGAGCGAACGACAAAGGGCTGGAGAAGCGAAGAACTGGAATAAGACGTATGCGTTTTACTGCCCTCCGCGAATTTGTCAACTACCTCGAAAAGAACGGTGAGCTTCACCGCGTGAGCCTTGAGGTGGACCCGGTCCTCGAAATTACGGAGATCGCAAGCCGCGCGCTGAAACAAAAGAGACCCGCCCTCCTTTTCGAAAAAGTAAAAGGCGCCAAATATCCCCTCGTCATCAATACGCTGGCGAGTGAACGGCGGATCGAGCTCGCACTCGGCGAGCAGCCCGACGCCCTCGGCACGAAGCTCATTTCTTTCTTCGAGGAGGCGCTTCCGCCGTCCGCGAGGACGCTCACGAAACATCCGGGGATGGTACGTAGATTTTTCGCGTCGCGGACGAGCGATATCATGATCGCTCCCTCTCAGGAGGTCGTCGAGAACCCCAATCTCAACGATCTGCCGATCATACAATGCTGGCCGCAGGACGGCGGAAGGTTCATCACATTGCCGCAGGTACTCACACACGACCCGCTGAACGGCAAGCGCAACATCGGCATGTACCGGATGCAGGTCTTCGATGCGAGGACGACCGGCATGCACTGGCAGATCCAAAAAGGCGGAGGGTTCCATTACTACCAGGCCGACAAATTAAATAAGCCGCTCGAACTCGCCGTGGCACTCGGCACCGACCCTGCAATGCTCCTCGCGGCAATTGCTCCGCTGCCCGAAGGAATCGATGAAGCGCTCTTCGCCGGATTCCTCCGTAAGAAAAGCACACAACTTGTCGGAGGACGGTCGGTCTCGATCACCGTTCCGGCAAATGCGGAATTTATCCTCGAAGGATATGTACCGCCGAAGGAACGCCGGAGCGAAGGGCCGTTCGGCGATCACTTCGGACATTATTCTGCGGCGGCCGAATTCCCCGTCTTTCATATCACCGCCGTCACACACAGAAAAGATCCTATATATCCTGCCGCAGTTGTCGGCATTCCGCCCATGGAAGACAAGTTCCTCGGAGATGCAACTCAGAGAATTCTCGGACCGCTCGCCAAGCTCCTCCACTCCGAAATCAGCAGCATGTGGGCGTATTACGAAGCCGGGTTTCACAATCTCCTTGTTGTATCCATCGAAGAGCGATACCAGAAGGAGGCGATGAAAACGGCACTCGGATTGATGGGGACGCAGCAGCTTTCGCTGACAAAATGTTTGATCGCGGTTTCGGAAGACGTCGACCCGAGAAATTTCCGCGAAGTGCTCCATGCTATCCGCGATGAGTTCGACCCGCACTACGATTTCATTCTGCTTCCGAAGGTCCCGCTTGATACGCTCGACTTTACTTCGTACACGATGAACCTTGGCAGCAAGATGATCCTGGATGCGACAAAGAAAAAGAAGCCGAAGTCAACGCTGCACGTATCCAAGAAAACCGAGCAGTTTATTCACCAATTAGCCGCCCATGACAGGCGAATTGTGGAGACCAATCTCATCGCGGAAGCACTGCTTTTGGTAAAAGTGAAAGATGACGGCGCCGCAGTCGTCAAAAGGCTGCTCAAATCGGCCTTGCTGGACGGAATAAAACTCGTGGCCGCCGTAAGTGAAGATGTGGATATTCACGATCAGGAAAGTTATATTTGGGGTGTCTTCACGCGATTCGACTGCGAACGGGACGTCAATTTTACTCAGCAAAAACTTGTCGGGATATCCCCTATTTACAAAGGAACCATGGGAATTGATGCCACGTGGAAGATCGGCTATCCCGAGCCACTTGCTATGGACGAAAAGATCGTCAAACTCGTCGACGACCGCTGGGAAAGTTATTGGAAATAATAAGCAAACAATACTCCTGTGCTTAACATAAATTTCAGAGATTCGCTGCTCGTGCCGATCTGGAATAAAATCCAGTCCGGTGAACGGCTTTCGCTCGCCGACGGCGTTACGATCTTCCAGTCGAACGACCTCATTGCCATCGGAAAGATGGCGCATGCCGTCCAACAGCAAAAGAGCGGCGATGCGGTATACTACGTGCTGAACCAGAAAATCGAGCCGACAAATATTTGCGTTCTCTCGTGCAAGTTCTGTGACTTTGCGACAAAAGCGGGACAGTCCAATGCCTATGAAATGACCATCGCAGACATTGTGGGGAAACTGACGCCGGAAATTCAGGAAGTACACATTACCGGAGGGTTGCATCCCGATTGGGAATGGAAATATTATCTAGAGATGATCAGGGAGATCAGGAAGAATTTCCCCGCCGTCGACATAAAAGCATTCACCGCGGTCGAAATAGATTTCTTCCATAAGAAATTCAAGATGACGATCGAGGAAGTGCTCCTTCAATTGAAGGACGCCGGTCTTCGCACCATGCCGGGAGGAGGCGCTGAGGTCTTTTCCGAGCGGGTGCGGAAACTTTTGTTCAACCAGAAGATCGGCGCTAGGACATGGTTTGAAGTGCACACGACGGCGCATCGACTCGGCATTCCGACAAATTCCACGATGCTGTACGGACACATCGAGACGTACGAAGAGCGCGTGCTCCACATGATAAGACTGCGCGAGGCGCAGGATGAAACAGGCGGCTTCCTCACCTTTATTCCGCTCGCATTTCAACCGGGCGTTACCGGCATCAAACCGAAGAACGAGTTCACGTCCGCGATCGACGACCTGAAAACAATCGCTGTCTCTCGGCTCATGCTCGATAACTTCCCGCACATCAAGGCATATTGGGTGATGCTGACGGAGGAAGTTGCCTCCGTCGCACTGAATTTCGGCGCCGACGACATGGACGGCACTGTTGGCGGAGAAAACATCGCACACGATGCGGGAGCTGTGAGCCCGATGAAACTCGCAAAGGAGCAGATCGTCAAGATCATCCTCGATGCGGGGAAAATTCCGGTCGAACGCGACGTCTACTATCATCCGTTGAAACTGCATTCGTCGAAAGTGATCGGGAAGATTCCATATCTTAACTCCGTCCCCTTTTACGCCAATTTCGAAAAACGTCATTTCAAGATCTTCCCCGTCGTGCCTCGGCGGATGGGTGAATTGTCAATCACGCACCAGATCGACGCGGGGATTTTCTCGCTGATGAATTATCTTTCACAGGAAGAAAATCTCGACCTGATGAATTACTGCATCGCGACGAGAGACCAGGTCAAAAGTGTGATGCTTTTTTCAAAAGAGGGATGGGGAGACCTCGACGGCAAGCGGATCGGAATTACCGACGACACAGCGACCTCGATCCGCCTTCTCCAGGTCCTGCTGAAAAAGAAGTACCATGTCCAGGCTTCGCTTGTGAGAATGCATTCCGGTGTGAACGACCACAGCGAATTTGACGCTGTTCTGCTCATCGGCGACGAAGCGCTGCGCCGAAATAAATTCGGATTGCCGGGGTTTGAACTTGTTTTCGACCTCGCAAAAGAGTGGTATGAGTGGCAAAAACTCCCGTTCGTGTTTGCAGTGTGGGCGCTCAAGAAATCATTGCCCGAAGATACTAAACGAGAATTAACCCAGATGCTTGAGTCGTCGCTCGAACAAAGCGAATCGAAACTCGACCGCGTGGGGACGCTTCATGGAAAGCAGATCGGATTGACGCCGTCTGAAGTGCAAGAGTACCTCGAGGGATTTAATTATCGGCTCGGCGAACGTGAGAGAATCGCAATGCAGGTCTTTCGAAAGCTTTATCAGGAAGCCGAAGTCACCGTTCAACCTTGATTATTTCAACAAAGAATCGTCATGGACACATCGCTCGCAAGCAGGCTGCAAGATCTCATTCACCAGGGGGATAAGCTTGTTCCCGAGGGGGGACTCGAATTCTCCGGTTACAACGCAAAGATGCAGAGCCAGTATTTGCTCTGGCGGAAGAATTGCCTCGATGCGTTGAGCAAGTGCGGAGAAAAAGGAACGGCACTGCGGTCGCAGTTGACCAACGATGAGAACGGAGCCTATTTCTACCAGACCTCTGCACAGAGAGTCCACGATGCGCTGAAAGAGGCATTGAAAACAGCCGAAGCCGCTCCTGCTCCTCCAACTCAAGCGGCAGCCGCTCCCGTCGTCAAGCCAGTCATCGAACTCGAGAAGCCGAAACCAATTGAAGCGCCGAAACCCGTTGTGTCTAGAACCACAACACCCGCCACAAACCGCGCACTCGTGGTCTCCGCCGCGAACAATCCTTTGCTTGCGCAACTGACTTCATTGCTGAAGGAGCTCGGGATCGAAGCTTCTGTCTATCAGCGCACTGGAGGGGGCAGCGACGCTCTCCTTGCTCATGTTGAGAAACAATCGGCGTCACATTACGCCTTTTACCTGATCGGCGCGGACGATATACCCAGCGCAATGTTCGAACTTGGATATCTTGTCGGAAAGATCGGAGCAAACAAGGTCTGCTGCATTTATCAGAAGGACGTCCCGGTTCCCAAGAACATCCCGGGTGTCCAGCGGAAAGAGATCATCGTAAAACTCGAAGAGATCAGTTTCAGTCTTGTCAAGGAATTGAAAGCAGCAGGATATTCGGTTTCAATTTAGGAGCGAAAGCATCAATGCAGGCTGAGTTGTATTCGAAGATAAGGAGCGGCGAACGGATCACCCAGGATGAAGGACTTTTTCTCCTCCGAAACGCAGAGCTGCTCGACCTCGCCGACCTCGCGAACGAGATCCGTTTCAAGAAGAATCCGGCGCCGCAGGTCACGTTTGTTGTCGACACGAACCCGAACTACACCAACATCTGCACTATCGACTGTATCTTCTGCGCCTTTTACCGCCACCCCGGTGAAAAAGACGAATACACGTACAGCATCGATCACATGATTCAGAACTTCAAAGAGGCGGCAGCAAAAGGAGTAACGACAGCATTGCTTCAAGGAGGAGTCAACCCTACGCTGCCTTTTGATTACTATCTTGAGATGATCAGGCGCACGGTCGCCGAAGTGCCGGAGATCTATCCTCACTTCTATTCGACTTCTGAAATTCTGGGAATGAAGCAGGTTTCGGGGCTGACACTTCGGGAAGTTTTAGAACGATTGTGGGACGCCGGCCTTCGGTCAATTCCGGGAGGCGGCGCTGAAATCCTTTCGGACCGCGTGAAGAAAAAGATTAGCAGCAAAAAGGGAACGTCGGAGGATTGGCTGGCAGTGATGCGAGAAGCACACAAGATCGGATACAAGTCGACGGCGACGATGATGTATGGCCATCTCGAGACCGACGAAGATATTGTCTCCCATCTCGAGAGCATTCGACGATTGCAGGACGAACGTCAGGGGTTCACAGCATTCGTTCCATGGAGTTTTAAACCGGGTAACACTCCGCTTGAAAAGATCATTCCGCATTACGCGACGCCGATGCGCTACCTGCAGATGATCGCATTTTCCAGAATCTATCTTGACAATTTCCCGCACATCCAGGCGTCCTGGTTTTCAGAAGGAAAAAAGACCGGGCAGATCGCGCTCCATTTCGGGGCTGATGATTTTGGCGGAACGCTGCTCGAAGAGAATGTCCATGCTGCGGCCAACTTCGTCAACAAGACCAACACGGCTGAGTGTATTCAATTGATCCACGAATCCGGGTTTGATGCTGCGCAGCGCGGGACATTATATGACATGCGGAAGGTCTTTGCCAAGAGCAAAGCAGCGTAACAGCTAATAGCTATCGGACACCTTTGTGGAGGCATCCGATTTAATAAGCATTTCGCAAGACAAATTGACAAGGTGTCCGATAGCTCCTCGACGAACGTCTCTCCTGTTAGACACTCTCCGTAGCAAGCCGCTCTGAAATATCTTTTAACGAACTCCACGACTCCATAAGTTCCGGCAAGTATTCGGACGAGGTCACAAATGTCCATAAATACGCCACGATCGAATAAATATTTCCCGTGCTGAAGTCATCGAGGTCGATGGCGATATAGAGAACGACGAGGAAGATAACAAGGAGGAAAATCCTCATCGCCCCGAAATTAAACGCCCACCAGTTCGCAATGCGCCGTTCAACGAGAGACTGCGCTGTATAATATGCCCGTACCTTTTCAGGATCTTTCGTTGAAAATACCTCGTAGGCTTCTTCGCGATTATCGTGGAGATCTTTCTGGAGTGTGACCACTCTTTTATTATAGATGCGGGAGATGACGAGGAGGGGAAGAACGATGAAGAGGCAGGCGAGCGCAATTCTCCAGTCGAAGAACAGAAGTGCAAAGACCGCCCCTCCGATCGAGATCATTTGTTCGATAATGTCAGGGACCCGGTATTCGGCGAACGTGATGAATTCGCGCGACAGTTCCGCCCTCGCTGCCGTTTTCGAAACAGAATGACCTCTCTCTTTTGCCGTGCGTGCAACGTCCGTCGCGATCTCGACAAACATCTTTAGAAAGATCCTCGGGTCGAGCATCCGCCTCACGGCGCCGGTCCCAGAGTTCAGAAGGAACGTACCTATCCAGATCAGCAGAGGCATCACATACGAAACGGCAGTTTCGGACGTCGCTTTCTCGATGAGGGCGTCGATGACGTTCCCGAATAGCGCCGGCTCTGCGATCCATGCAACATTCTCGAGAACGACAAGGAATGTCGCGATGAGGATGCCGGACCGAAATCTTCGAAACAGATCAAAAATATTCATCGGAGAGAATATTGGTGTTACATCGTTACAGGAGCTGTATCTCCGGCACGGCGGGAATAAGTCCTTTTTCTGCTCCCAATTTGAATAGAAGGTTCAGCGCCTGTTTCCCTTTTTCGCCCATGTCGACCGTGAGTTCACTGACGTACATCTTGACAAATTTCTCACCTAGCTGCTGATCGATTCCCCTCCCCCACTGAAGGGCGTACGGAATTGAATCATGCTGGTGGGTGTAGCCGTAATGGATGCTTTGTTTCAATCCAGACGATAGCCTCTTCGCCAGATCTTCTCCCAAATCTTTTCTCACAACGTCGAGGCCGAGCGGAAGCGGCAAGCCTTTTGATCTCTTATCCCAGAATTCTCCAAAGTCGAGGATCTTGCTGAACCCCTCAGCCTTATAGGTCAGCTGACCCTCATGAATCAAAACGCCGGCATCGAATTCACCCGATGTTACTTTTTCCATGATCATATCGAACGGAACATCGACGTTGTTGATACCCTCGGTAAACGTTTTGAAAAGGAGCGTCGCGGTGGTAAGTTTACCGGGTGTCGCCACCGTTTTTCCTTTAAGCTCTTCCAGCGTCCGGTATTTTTTTGAAACAATAACCGGTCCGTAACCTTCACCCATGCTCGCGCCAGTGGACATGATCCAATAATTGCCAGCCACGTACGGGTAGGCGTGGGCGGAAATCGCCGTCACTTCCAGCTCTGACTTCATTGCCCGAACGTTTAACGATTGAATATCTTCGAGCATGTGTTTAATAAATATTCCGTCGAGCTTTACTTTGCCGCTTGATAAACCGTAGAACATGAAAGCGTCGTCCGGATCGGGACTGTGCCCGACTGTAATCACTCTGTCAGCCATAATTAGTCAATTCCTTTTTCTAACTGTTATTTGTCACCGCAATAGATCGTAGCAATTCCAAATGTAAGGGAATGCTGTGTAAGAGAGGAAAATCCGACTGCTCGCAGGATGTTCACAAAATCATCGCCATCGGGAAATTTCATCACCGTATCGGGGAGGTACTGATACGCTTCTTTATCGTTCGAGACGATCCTTCCCACAAACGGAAGGATCTTTCGGAAGTAGAAAAAGTAGAGATGCTTAATAAAGAACATCCGCGGCTTGGAGAATTCGAGCACCAGAATCCTCCCTCCCTTTCTCAGAACCCGGCGCATTTCCATCAGTCCCTCTTCCAGGTTCTCAAAATTGCGCGCCCCAAACGCCACAATCGCCGCATCGAACTGATCGTCCGGAAAACGAAGATGTTCCGCTTCTCCAGCTTCAAGGCGGATCGTCCTGTCCAAGTTGCGTGAAGCAAGCTTACGTCTTCCAATTTCCAGCATCGGCATGGATATATCGACACCCACTACTTCTACCGGGTTTAAGCGGAGAGCGGCAATGGCAAAATCTCCGGTACCGGTTGCGACATCAAGAATGTGCCTTGGTTGTGAAGATGTCAGGGCTTGAATGGCCGACCTGCGCCAATAAAGATCAAATCCCCCGCTGAGAAGGTGATTCAACAGATCGTAGCGATAAGCGATGGAATCGAAGATGCGGCGGATTTCTGCGTTAGGCATTATTGCGTTGCTGTATCAAGTGTACGTCAAGATACGAAAAAAAGGACAAAGATTAAACATTGGGGTAGTGTCCTAATTTTAATGGACATGAAAGAGGCCTGAAGAATGTCATTCTGACTCTGCGGTTTTTGCCGAAGGCATCACTTCGTGAGTGGCGGGGGAAGAACCTTACTCACCCCATAGACCCTTCGCTCCACTCAAGGTGACATGCAGTTGTCGATGCCTTCATCAAACTCAAGCATGCCAACCCCGACAACATCATTCTGAGAACATTCTATGGCACTCATGATTCAAAATAGGACACTACTTAACCCCTTCAATAATTGACGAAATATTTTTATATTACATTAACCCCAAGATTAATTTACGGCAGT
>Ga0265319_1000098_pt1 | contig 67470 bp, 64 predicted proteins | sample 4824metaG_FD_192443 | JGI IMG/M metagenome (GOLD analysis project Ga0265319, IMG submission 192443) | Rhizosphere microbial communities from Carex aquatilis grown in University of Washington, Seatle, WA, United States - 4-8-24 metaG | ecosystem: Host-associated > Plants > Roots > Rhizosphere >... | reverse complement strand
TTGCCCACGTCTTCCGGATAGCCCCAGCGGGGCTGGATGTTCAGGCCGCCGGCGATGAGCTTGTCGTATTTCTCGGTGACGTTGGCGGTCATGTCGGTCTGGATGACGCCGGGGCGGACTTCGTAGACGGGGATGCCGTCGGGGCCGAGGCGGGTGGCGAAGAGCTGGGACATCATGCTCAGGCCGGCCTTGGCGATGCAGTATTCGCCGCGGTTGATGCTGACGACCGTGGCGGAGATCGACGTGATGTTGATGATCGCGGCGGTGAATGCCGGGTCGGCCTTTTTCGCGGCGACCATGTCGCGGGCGAAGGCCTGGGTGAGGAAGAAGACGCCTCTCAGATTCGTGTTCATGACGTAGTCGTAGCTTTCTTCCGATGTTTCGAGCAGGTCGGCCCTTACTTTGGGCGCTACACCCGCATTGTTCACGAGCACGAAGGAGCGAGTAGCGAGTAGCGGGTAGCGCGTAGGATCGATCCCGGCAGTCGAACCATCGCCTGCAAGCAGGCTCCTACAAAAGGCATGAGTCGCGGAGAGGATCGCGGCCCGACCTTCGGCGGAGCTGATGTCGCCGCGGGCGTAGCCGACGCGGACGCCGTGGGCGCGGAGCTGGGCAAGCGGCTCGGTGACAGCGGACTCGTCACGCACGCCATTGATGACGAGGTCCCATTTCTCGGCGGCGAGCTTCTCGGCGATGCCGAAGCCGATGCCGCGCGAACCACCGGTGACGAGAGCGATTTTAGACATGGAGAAGAGTTATTTTTGCCCACCAAACACACGAATAGACACAAAAGACTGAGGATGTATTTTGTTTCGTGCCATTTCGTGAGTTTCGTGGGCAGATGAATTATTTCAGGGGAGGGACATCCACCCAGGCGCGCTTGGCCCAGCTGGCCAGGCCGAGTTCGGCGAGCTGCACGCCCTTGGCGCCTTCATGGAGCGACCACGGGAAGGGCGAGCCGGTGACAACATGCCGGAGGAAGAGCTCCCACTGGACCTTGAAGGCGTTGTCGTAGGGCCCCTGGTCGGGCACGCGCACCCAGCCGTCCTTGTACTTGATCGGGCTGTCGATGTCGGGATTCCAGACACAGCGGGGCGTGGCGGCGAGGCTTTGCGCCTTGCAGTCGCGCAGGCCGGCGACGGCGGAACCGTGCGTGCCGTCCACCTGGAGGGTGAGGAGGTCGTCGCGGTCCACGCGGACATCCCACGAGGAGTTGAAGTGGCAGATGACGCCGTTCACGAGCTCGAAGGTGGCGTAGGCGGAGTCGTCGGCCGTGCACTTGTACGGTTTGCCGGCCTCGTCCCAGCGGGTGGGGATGTGGGTGGCGCCGAGGCAGGTGAGGGACTTCACCTCGCCGAAGAGGTTCTGGATTACGTACTGCCAGTGGCAGAGCATGTCGACGATGATGCCGCCGTCGTCCTCCTTGCGGTAGTTCCACGAGGGGCGCTGGAGTTTCTCGAACTCGCCGGTGAAGACCCAGTAGCCGAACTCGCCGCGGACGGAGAGGATTTTGCCGAAGAAGCCGGTGTCGATGAGGTATTTCAGCTTGAGCAGGCCCGGGAGCCAGAGCTTGTCCTGCACGACGCCGTTCTTGAGGCCCGCGGCCGTGACCTCCCGGGCGAGGGCGAGGGCCTCCGCCGAGGTGGTGGCGGTGGGCTTCTCGCAGTAGATGTGCTTCTTCGCGGCGATGGCCTTGCGCACGCCCGCGGGGCGCTGGCCGGTGAGGGTGGCGTCGAAGTAGACCTGGTTTTCGGGCTTCGCCAGCTCGGCGTCCAGGTTGGTCGAGAGGCGGGCGACGCCGGTGCGGGCGGCGAGGGCCCTCAGCTTCTCCTCGCTGCGGCCGACGAGGACGGGGTCCGGCAGGATGACCTCGGAGTCGGAGAGCTTCACGCCGCCCTGGTCGATGATCGCCTTGATCGAGCGGATGAGGTGCTGGTTGGTGCCCATGCGTCCGGTGACGCCGTTCATGATGATGCCGATCTTGTGGGTTTTCATTCTATTGAAATACAGTTTTCAGGATTTAACACAGAGGCCGCAGAGAGCGCAGAAGTTTGGACAAGAGTAACAGGATTTCTCTGAGAACTCTGTGATCTCTGTGCTTAAAATTGCATTGGTCAGACGTGGTCGCGGTAGGCCTGGACGATTTTCTGGAGATATTCGTCCTGGTCCGTGGCCCAGAGGCGCGTGGAGAAAACCTCGACCTCGTTGAAGCCCTGGAAGCCGGCGGCCTCGACCCAGGCACGGATCTGGCGGAGGGGGATGCAGCCCTCGCCCATGAGACCGCGGTCGTTGAGGAGGTCGACGGTGGGCGTGCGCCAGTCGCAGACATGGTAGGCGAACAGGGCGCCGAGCCGGCCGCAGCGGGCGAGTTCGGCCTCGAGCGCCGGGTCCCACCAGAGATGGTACACGTCGACCGCGACGCCGACGAGCGGGGAGCGGAGGGCCTCGACCATGTCGTTGGCCTGCGCGAGCGTGTTCACGGCCGAGCGGGCGTCGGCATACATCGGGTGGAGCGGCTCGATGGCGAGCTTTACGCCGGCGGCCTGGCAGTCCGGCAGCAGGGCGGCGATGCCGTCCTGGATCTGCCGGCGCGACTCGGCGAGCGGCTGGCCGGGGACGGCGCCGCAGACGAGCACGATGTGCGGGGCGCCCAGCGCCTGCGCCTCGGCGATGGCGCGGCGGTTGTCATCGAGCGCCCGCTGGCGCTCGGCGGCGGTCCGGCCCGGGAAGAAGCCCCCGCGGCAGAGCGAGACGACGGCGAGGCCCTGGTCGCGGATCATCTGCCCCGTCCTGGCAATGTCGCGCCCGGCGAGGGTGTCGCGCCAGACGGTGATGCCCTTGACCCCCGCGGCCGCGAACTTTGGCGCGGCGGTCTCGATCGCCCACGGCTTCGTGGTGATGGTGTGAAGGCACAAGCGGTTTAGATCGGGGAGCGGGGCGGGGAGATTCATGGGGCGGTGGGAGGCTGGCATTCTGGAATCCGGAGGGCCCGACCTTGGTCGAGCCGCGGCCTCACCAAGGTGAGGCCCTACAAAATCATTTCAGGCAGCCGAAGAAGGTGTGGTATTTTTCGCCGCGGATGACGCGCTGGAGGTAGAGCGCGGCTTCGCGGAGGTGGTAATCGCCCCACAGGCAGGCCTCGCCGCAGGGGACCTTGCGGCCGGCGGGGATATGGTCCCAGCCGTTCGGGCGGTGGTAGACCGAGTGGAGCAGCAGGCCCTGGTGGTCCGGCGCGGTGCCGAGGTAGGGCTCGCCGAGCAGCGTCCGCATGGTGGTCAGGCCGGCCTGCCAGTATTTCTGGCCCGCGGTGGTGTTTTCGCCGAGATAGCGGCCGAGGCGGAGCAGTCCCTGTGCGCCGATGGCGGCGGCGGAACTGTCGACGGGCTCAAAGTCGTTGAACGGCTCGGCCGGCCGCGCCTGCCAGTCGCCGAGTTGGTCGAGGTGGGGTGCGCCGCCGTCCCAGTAGGGGATGCCGTCGAGCGCGGTGTGGGCGATGTACCAGTCGCAGGTGGCCTGGGCGGCCTTGAGCATCAGGGCGCGCCACCGGGTGCGGCCGCCGAAAGGGGCGAGTTCGGTCTCGTGCACGGTGTCGAGGAACTCGAGCTCCTCGGCGAAGCCCACCATGGCCCACGCGAGGCCGCGCGTCCAGGTGGTGAAGCCGGAATAGCCCTGCTGGGAGTTCGGGCAGCGGTAGCGGCCGTCGTTGGGATTGAAGACGGACTCGTGGGCCGTGCGGCCGGGCTCGTCGTAGAGGTCGCGGCCCTCGCCGTAATAGACGGCATATTTCGCCGTGGCGGCGATGTGCTGGAGGCCGCGGTCGAGCAGGGAATGGGCGGCGTCGTTCTCGCCCATCAGCCGGTGGCCGAGGACGTGCGCGACCATCACGATGCGGACGGAGCGGAGGGTGTCGACAAAGAGGGAATGCGGGCCGTTGAAGGAGTAAATATAGCCGCCGCCCCCGTGGATCTTCGACCAGCGCGCGGCCTGGATGGCGCCGGAGACCTTGAGGGCCAGCTCGCACAAGCCGGCCTGGTCGGCGGGCAGCCGGCCCTCGCGCTGGAGGCGGAGCCAGTTGCCGTAGGTGCTGAGGTTGTTGAAACCGTGGTCGTGCACGCCGGTGTGCGAGACGTGCGAGGCCATGCGGGCGAGGGTGTAGCTGGCGCCGCGGCCGGCGAAGGCATCGTCGTTGGTGGCGTCGAACTGGAGCAGGTCGGAACCGTAGAGGAAACCCTCGGTCCACTCGGTCCAGCCGCGGGCGGTGTACTTGCCGGCGACGGTGAAGACGGGCGCCCCCCGGGCCGGGTCGTAGTCGCGGTGGATGAGGTTGAGCTTGTCCCCGGAGAGCCGCCAGAAGCGGGCGAGGGCGGGGGCGAGGTCCGCGGGGGCGAGGGTGGGGTCGGCTTTCATGGCGGGAATTTTAGCTGGGTGGGTCAGCGACCTTGGTCGCGCTCAGGGATGAAGGGCGCGTGCCGGCACGCTGGCCGACGAGAGGCTCAGTAGCGTTTGTCCTTCCGGAGGTGCAGGATCACGAACTGCGAGTCGGCGAGCGCCTCGTAGGTGTGCTGCTGGATGGCGTCGAACTGGATGCTCTCGCCGGCGGCGAGCACGCATTCCTCGTGCGGGAGGGTGAGGCGCAGCCGCCCCGCGGTGACCCAGCAGAGCTCGGTGTCGTCATGGTGGATCTCGGGCCGCGAAACCTTCGCGCTGGCCGGGGCGGAGCCGAGCAGCACGACGGCGTTGGCATATTTCACCGAGCGGAACCGGAACTCGCCCGAGCGGTAGCTTTTCTCGCCGGAGCGGTGGGCGAGGGGGGACTCGGCCAGCGCCATGAGGTCGGTGGTGCTCAGGCCGAAGGCGCGGGCCAGCCGGTAGAGGGTGTCGAGCTCGGCCGACTGCTGGTTGCGCTCGAGCTTGGAGATGACCGGCACGGAGACGCCCGAGGCGGCGGACAGGGCCGCGAGGGTCAGCCCATGCTGCGCGCGCAGGCGGCGCAGCACGGAAAAGTCGAACTTGGGGGTTGCGGCCGGCATTTTCGTTGGAGATAAGAAACAGTCGTTAAAGTACGGTCAACGAAAATCATCATTTTCGGGTCCGGAACCGGTCGCGGCGGCCGGCCCCGCGCGGGTGAAGGGTTCTCCCCCGGGTTGGTGTTATGCCGGACAACCCCATTCCCCCATGAAGCCCATCTATACCGCCCTTGTTGTCACCGCGCTGGCCCTCGCCGTTCCGGCCGGCGCCCAGACCGGGTTTAATCCGGATGACCACGCCCGGCTGAAAGTCACCCAGACCGTGGAGCCGGTTTTCCCCCTCGCCCTGAACAACAGCCAGGTGATGTCGGGCAACGTGACGGTGGCGATCGACGTCGACCAGAACGGCAAGCTGACCGACTGGCTCGTCACGAATTATTCCCGGAAGGAATTCGCCGACTCCGCCGTCGCCGCGATCCAGCACTGGGAATTCGAGCCGCCCCGCCTCAACGGGAAACCCTGGGCTTCCGTCCAGCGCCTGTATTTCGACTACTCCCGGACCGGCGTGGTGGTGAACCTGACCGGCTCCGATGCCATCACGGGCCGGCTGGACGAGCTGATGTCGAGCCGCTATGCGTACCGCACCTTCACGCTGCGCGAACTTGACCGCATCCCCACGCCCATCCACGTGGTGTCCCCGGTGGTGTCGGGCCCGGCTTTACGGGACGAATCCATGCACTCGGTCAAGGTGGAATTCTACATCGACGAGGACGGCCGGGTGCGGCTGCCCTCGGTGGGGCGGGACGAGGTCGGCACCGTCTATGCCGCCAACGCACTGGATCTGGTCCGGCAGTGGCGCTTCGAGCCGCCGCTCTACAAGGGCAACAAGGTCCTCGCCCTGGTGCAGCAGGAATTCAAGTTCGTCGTGAAGCCCTGACCGGGAAGCGCGCCGCCTGCCGCAGGTCAGCTCGCTCGCTCGCGCCCCCTGGGTGCCCGCCGGCGGGCTGAACTGCTTTCGACCTGACGACCCATGCACTGCAGCCGTTCGACGGTCATCGGTTGGGCTGGACCTTGTCCAGCCGTGCATGGGTTGACCGGGCGAAGAGGCAGCTGCACCAAGATGCAGCCCTGCAGCCAGAGGCGGCCCCAATATTTCACCGTCTCTAGCGCGGCCGGGTCGGCTCGTGCATCAGCCCGGCCAGGCTGTCGCGCAGCTGCTGGCGGGCCCGGTAGAGCCGGGTCTCGACGCCGCGCACCGAGCAGCCGGTGATCTCGCCGATTTCCTGGTAGGAGAGGCGGTCATAATGATGGAGCAGCAGCGTGGCCTTCAAGTCGTGCGGCAGCCGGTCGATCGCCGCGCGGACGGCGGCGAGGGTCTCGTCGTGCTCGAGGGCGGCGTCCGGCGCGGGCTGCGCCGAGGCCAGCTCGGCCGGGCGCGGACCATTCTCCCCGCCGCCGGTGGCGGCGGGCGCATCGAGCGTGACGGTGGGGTGGCGGCGCTTCCACCGGTGGTGGTTGTGGCAAAGGTTGGTGAGGGTGGTGAAGAGCCAGGCGCTGAGCCGGGTGTCGGCCCGCAGCCGCTGGCGCTGCTGGTAGAGGCGCACGAAGGTCTCGGCCACCAGGTCGTGCGCGTCCGTGTTGTTCTGCACATAGCGGTAGGCGAAGCTGTGCAGCGGCCGCTGCCAGCGGGCGATCAGCCGGTTGAGCGCGACCGCCTGGCCTTCCTGGAGAGCCAGCAGGCTGGCGCGGTCGGTGGCGGGGTCGGTGGACACGGTGCGCAGGGGCGGCGCATCAATTGGGTAGGGGACGTGCAAGGGGCTCCACGGTCGCGATCAGTTCAAGGTAGCGCTGCCGCTGCGGCGGCGTCATCATCCCGGCCGCCGCCTGCACCAGCTGGCGCGTGGAATCGAGGCTCTCGCGGCTGACGTGGCGCCGGATCTCGACGTAACGGGCGAATTCCAGGAAATCCACCCGGTCGCTCGTCCGGCGCGTCCGGTCAAACGCCAGGTACTCCGTCTGCAGCTCGGCCACCTGGGCGGCGATGGCGCGCAGCCGCGGACCCGAGGCCTGGTGGAGCTCCTTGATCCGGAGGTACTGGGCGTCCGTGAGCGACAGTTCCGTCCGCATCCAGGCCAGCTGGCCGTCGAGCGTGTCGGTGGCCGCGGGCCGGTGTAGCTGAAAATAGGCGAAGTGCGTGCCGAGGCCGACCGCGAGGCCGAGGGCCAGGGTGAGGAGGGTGCGTTTCATGGGCGGGGCTCCCGGTTCTGGGCGGCGAGCAGCGGGTCGATCAGCCGCAGGTAGCTGTGCGCCAGCTGGGCGCTGCGCTCGTTTTCCAGGTGGTTGACGCGGACCTCGGCGAGGAAGAGCCCGAGCAGGGCGCAGCACGTGACGAACAGCAGGGCGAACGGCGGCCGGGCAAACCAGCCCTCGATCGCGGCCCGCGCCGCCGGGGCGGATCCGACCCCGGATTCCGCGAGCGCGATGCGGTGCCACACGTCGGCGGCGAGCCGGGGCGGGGGCTCGGGCGGGTCGGACCAGCGGTTCAGCAGCGGATCAAGGGGATCGGGTGGGGTGGTCATGGCGGGGGAGAGACCGATGGTAAACAGCATAACACCGCGGGTCCCGGAAGTCCTTCAAATTATGTCAGCCAGAAGGACACCTTGATTTTGCATTGCCCGGGTTGACGCGGGGGCGGTTCGACCGGAACCTGCATGACCCAATTGCCTGCTGCCATCCCCATGCCATCCGCCTGCACCCGCCTGCTCCGCCGGCCGCTCTGCCTGGTCCTGCTCCTGGCCGGATCGGCCGGGCTGCGGGCCGCCCCCGCCCTGGTCGTCGTCGTGAGCCTTGACCAGTTCCGCGATGATTACCTGGAGCGGTTCCGTCCGTATTTCGGACCCGGGGGCTTCAACCTTTTTCTCGACCAGGGCGCTGATTTTACCGACTGCCACTACCGCCACTCCATCACCAAGACCGGGCCGGGCCATGCGGTCATGCTGACCGGCGTGCATGCCAACCGGCATGGCATCATCAACAACGAGTGGATCGACCGCGACACCTTCGAGCTCGTCTCCTGCGTCGACGACCCGGGGATGCAGGTGGTGGGTTTGCCGCCGTCCCGTGCGCCGCGGCTGCCGGGCGTCGACGATCCTTATCGCGGGCGTTCCCCAAAAAAACTGCTCGTCCCGACCATCGGCGACGAGCTGAAACAGGCCCAGGGCGGCCGGCCCAGGGTGATCGGGATTTCCAACAAATACCGGGCGGCCATCCTCATGGCCGGCCGGCAGGCCGATGCCGCCTATTACATGGAAATGGGCCGGATGGTAACCTCCACCTATTACATGGCCGGGGTCCCGGCCTGGGTGCGCGACTGGAACGCCGCCGGCAAGGTCGATGCCTATTTCGGAAAAACCTGGGACCGGCTGCTGCCGGCGTCGGCTTACGAGGCGCAAGGGCCCGACGACGCCGAGGGCGAGGACGCGCAGACCGGCCGGCTGGGCCGCACCCTGCCCAAGACGATCACCGGCGGCGCGCCGGGGCCGGGCGCGGCCTATTATGACGCCTTCGAGAACACGCCGTTTGCAAGCGAGGCACTGGCGGATTTCGCCGAGGCCGCCATCGTGGGCGAAAACCTCGGCGGCCGCGCCGGCACCACCGACCTGCTCTGCGTCAGCTTTTCCGCCAACGACCACGCCGGCCACCTCTACGGGCCGGACAGCCACGAGGTGATGGACCTCGCGGTGCGGACCGACCGGATCCTCGCCCGGTTCTTCCGGTTCCTCGACCAGCGCGTCGGCCTGAGGAACTGCCTGATCGTCCTGACGGCGGATCACGGCGTCTCGCCCATGCCCGAGCGGATGCACGCGGTCCACCCGGAGATTCCCGCCGGCCGGATCGACGGCGCCCGGGTCCTGGCCGCCGGCGAGGACGCGCTCAACCGCACCTTCGGCCCGCTGGCGGACCGGAGCCGCTGGCTGGTGCGGAGCGACCTGGAGCTGCTGATCTTTCCCTCGGCGTTGCAGGAAAAAAAGATCCCGTCCGCCGCGGCGCAGGCGGTGGTGCGCGACGCGCTGCTCCGGCTCGATTTCGTCCAGGCCGCCTATACGCGCGACCAGCTCGAGCGGGGCGCGGTGAACGACGCGCTGGGCCGCGCCGCGCTGCTCAGCTTCCACCCCGCGCGCAGCGGCGATGTGGTTTTCCAGCCCAAGCCGTATTTCTTCATCCGCGCCACCGGCTCGACCCACGGCTCGCCGTACGACTACGACACGCACGTGCCGCTGCTGTGGTTCGGCGCCGGCGTGAAACCAGGCGTGCGCCCGGAGCACGTGGGGGTGGACGATCTCGCGCCGACCCTCGCGCATCTCCTCGGCCTGCCCGCCCCGCCCTTGAGCGAGGGCCGGGTGTTGTTTGGCGAATAGAGCATACTAAATACTAGCGTAGCCGATTGCCGCAGCGCTGCACCTTGGTGCAGCCCGATCAGCGCACGGCTTTGCCCGTTCGCGGCTGGACCAAGGTCCAGCCCTGCCCAGGAAGAGCGAATGGCTATGGTATTATTCAATCCGGAAAAATTCAGTTGCCCGCCAATCACGCGGATAAACGCGACTAGATTTCCCGGAAATCCCGGTCCACTGGGTGGCGGGTTTGACCAAGCAATCCCATTTTCTCCTGTTTCTCCTCTGTAATCCGCGTGAATCCGCGTTATTCGCGGGAAATTATCTGCGTGGATCCGGTTAATCGGGAACCATGCAATTTAACCACGGATTTCACGGACAGACACGGATAGATTCCCTGTGAAACCGATATAGGGTTTGTCGTCTCGATGATTCCACCGGACAGTGATCTTAAATTGTGCCTGAATCTTAAGCCAATGCATTGATCCGTGACGTTCTGTGTGATCCGTGGTCAATTTCGTCTGCATGAATTCGGTTAATATGCTGTAGACTCCACCACCAGGCGGCCGGACGCCGCACCGACGCTCTCCGCTTGCGGTGCGGCCCGGGGATCCGCCTACTGTCCCCTGCGCCCATGGACCTGCCGCCCCAACGATCGCCCGATGCCGGCTGGCTGCGCCTGACCGCGAGCCGCATCCTGACCTGGTGGCCGGCCAAAATGATCGGGACGACCCTCGGCATGACGGTGTTTTTCATCGCTTATTTCTGGGTGCTCAATCATCCGCTCTACCCGGTCACGATCATGCCGCTCACCGTGGTCGACCGGCTGACCGGCTTCCAGCCCGCGGCGCTGCCGCTCTATCTGTCGCTGTGGTTCTACGTGTCCCTTGCGCCGGCGCTGCTGGTCGACCGCCGCGAACTGGTCTCGTACGGCCTGGCCGCCATCGGGCTCAGCGTCACCGGCCTGGCGATCTTTCTCCTCTGGCCGACCGCCGTGCCGCCGTCCCGGGTCGACTGGCTGCAGCATCCCGGGTTCGGCTTTCTCAAGCGCGCCGACGCCGCGGGCAACGCCTGTCCCTCGCTGCATGTGGCCTTCGCCGTCTTCACTGCCGTCTGGTTCGCGCGCATTCTGGGACACATGGGCGCCGGGCGGGCCCTGCGGGCGCTCAACTGGCTCTGGTGCGCGGGCATCCTGTATTCCACGGTCGCGATCCGGCAGCATGTCTTCCTCGATGTCGTCGCCGGCGCCGCGCTCGGCGCGGCGGTCGCCGCGGTGCATCTGCGGCTGCTCCGGCCCGCTCCCGGTCCGACCCCGGCAGGACCGCCGGCCTAACCCGCCAGCTGGCCGGGGTCGGGCACAACACAGCGGTAACCTTCCGCGTCCAGGCACTCGAGCACGCGGCGGACGGCCTCGACCCGGATGGACGCCGGCACGCGGGGACCCTCGTGCAGCAGCAGGATGGCGCCGGGGGCAAGCCCGCGCAGGACCCGGTGGGCGACTTCCTCCGCATCGTGCGACTGGCGTTCCAGGCCGCGGGCGCTCCAGCCCACGGCCGTGAGGCCGCGGACGCGGAGAGACGGGGCCAGCCAGGGATTCTTGATCCCCGCCGGCGGCCGGAACCGCCCCGGCCGCACCCCCGCCGCCTGCAGCGCCGCCATTCCCGCGTCGAGCTCCCGCCCGACCCGGCCGGGCGACGCGCACCAGAACCAGGCGAGAGGATGGGTGTGAGTGTGGTGCGCCACCTCGTGGCCCGCGGCTGCGATCGCGCGGATGAGCTCCGGATGGCGGGCCGCATTTTCCCCGATCACAAAAAACGTCGCGTGCGCGCCGCGGGCCGCGAGCAGATCCAGCAGGCGCGGGGTGTCCGCCGGGTCGGGCCCGTCATCAATCGTCAACCAGACCTCCCGCCGCGCGGTCGTGAACCGCCGGTGCATCCGCACCAGGCCCTGCGCCCCGGGGGCAAACACGTGATAGGCCAGCAGCGCGTCCGGCCCGAACCAGCAGACCAGCGCCGCGGCCGGCGCCGACCAGCCGAGGAGAACCGCCGCCACCTTGCCGGCCAGGTTGATGCTGAGCAGGAGCCACACGCGAGCACCCTGCGCGACCGGTCAAAGCCATTCAAGCCTGCGCTGGCACGCCGCTCAGAACACCCAGCCGTACCCCAGCACGAAGCCCAGCGCGTCGATGCCGGGGTTGGGCTTGGTCATGCCCCCGTTCGACATGTGCTGGTACATGATGCCGGCGTTCAGCCGCATGTTCCGGGCGGTGACGTGCTCGAGGCCGCCGCGGATGAACCAGTTCAGCGTCAGATCCTGGCCGAGTCCGCCCTTGATGCCCCGGGAGTCGGTCCCGCCGAATCCGCCGCCCGCGCCCGTGTACAGGGACCAGGTCCCGGTCCGGTCCCACCACTCCAGTGACGGCGAACCCGAGAAACCGGCGTAATGGGTCTCGGGGCCGTTTTGCATCAGGTCGGCCAGCAGGGTGAGCCGGTGCCGGAGCACGAGGTGCGAGCCGTCCGCCAGCGGGTAGTCGAAAAAATCCTTCGAGCGCCACGAGAGCTGCGCGGGGACGAGCCGGTAGGGGAAGGGCGTGCCGGTGCCGATTTCCCAGAGCACGCCCGATTCAAAGTTGAGGGCGCCCGCGGCCCACGGCGGGGGCGGCTCCGGCTCGGCCGCGAAGGTGGCGAGGCACAGGACCGAGCCCAGCAGGGCGCGCTTGATGAACGGGTGGGGCATGAGCGGGGGGAAAAGCAGGGGGCCGGCGGCTCACCGCCCGGCGCAACGTGGATGACAGCCCAAGGCCGGCCGGGTGCGAGGATAATTTGCCGGATTTGGCGGCCGGCCCGTGATCATGCTTTGACGAGACGGCGCCCGGCCCTCATCGTGCCCGGACTCATGGGCCTCGCCGCTTCGCCATCCGCCCGCCGGTGGACCAAAAAACATCTGTTTCTCGCCATCGGCCTCGCGGTCCTGCTCGCGGGGCTGGTCATTTTCGGCTGGAAGGCGGGGCTGCTGCAGGCGGTGGACGCCGCGGTCCTCGCCCTGCGGGCCGCGGGCCCGGGGATCTTTTTCGTCGCAATGGCGCTGTTGCCGGCCTTCGGGTTTCCCCTGTTGGCCTTCACGCTCGCCGCCGGACCGGTGTTCGGCCCGGCGCTGGGGACCGGCTGGGTGATCGCATGGTCGCTGCTGGCGGTGGTGGTCAACCTGCTGCTGACCTACTGGCTGGCCGACCGGGCCCTGCGCCCGCTGGTGGGGCGGCTGCTGGAATATTTTGACATCCGGCTGCCGGACCGCGCGGCGGGCGGGGCCTGGCGGCTGGCCCTGATCGTGCGGCTGACCCCGGGTCCGCCATTCTGGGTGCAGAGCTACCTGCTCGGCCTGATCCGCGTGCCCCTCGTGCCCTACCTGGTCGTCTCCACGCTCGTCATGGCCGGATACATTGTCGCGCTGGTCTGCGGCGGCGAGGCGGTCGCCCAGGGCAACGCGCCGCTGGCCCTGGCCGCCGCCGGACTGCTCGTGGCCTCGGTCGTGGCGCTGCAGCTGCTGCGGCAGCGGGCGCTCCGGAAGCGCGCGGCCGCCGCCCTCATCGTGGTCCCCTCCCGTCCGGTTTCCGCCGAGTAATCCGCCATGCCCCCGCTCACGACCGGCCGGCCGCCGCTGACCATCGCCCTGGGCGCCGGCGGATTGTTCGCCGCCGGCCTGCCGGTCCTCGCGGGTGATGCGCAGGAGAACCTTTTCGGCGCCGCCCGGCCCGCCGGCCGCGTGGGCGACGTGGCCCTCTTCCAAGCCGGGGACTGGCTGCTCGGCGCCGCCACCGTGCCGCTGGCGGCGGGCCTCGAGCGCGTGACGCTCGAGGTCTATGGCGATATTTTCGCGGCGCTCCGGGGCCGGCAGCTGGCCCGCATCTGGAACTACGTCCCGGCCATCAACGGGACCGGTCCCGCCGGGCTGGAAAACTACCGCGTCTTCTGCCGCGGCCGCTCGGTCGCGTTCGAGCAGCACCACGGCGCGGGGTTCAAGTCCCTGCTGCCCGCCGCCTCGGCCGTCGGCTCCGCGGCCGCCGCGCTGACCGTCGCTTTCGCCGCGTGTGCCGTCCCGCCCCGCCACGTGGAAAATCCCCTCCAGATCTCCGCCTACGACTATCCCGGCGACTACGGTCCGCGCGCCCCGAGCTTCGCCCGGGCCACCGTGGTGCCGGGGCCGGACCGCGCCGTGGCTTTCATCTCCGGCACGGCCGCCATCCGGGGCCACGCGACCGTGGCCCCGCACCACACGCGCGAGCAGGTCGCTTGCGCGCTGGACAACCTGCGCGGGATTTCCCGCGCCTGCGGACTCGGCCCCGATCTCGATCGCCGCGGCGGCTCGACCCGGCACTTCAAGATCTACCTCCGCCACGCGTCCGACTTGTCCGTGGTCGCCTCCCTGCTGGAGGAGAAGCTGCTCCAGGAAACGGATCGGGTCACCTGGCTGCAGGCGGACATCTGCCGGGCCGAGCTCAACGTCGAGATCGAGGCCTCGCTCTTCGGCGTGACGGTTCCCCGGGCCTGAGTGAGGCGCGACGCGTTCAGCCCACAAGCGCCTGCAGCGCCCGCGTGTCGGCTTTGCCCCGGGCGTTCAGCGGCAGGGCCGCGACGGTGACCAATTTTTTCGGGATTTTCCACGCCGCCGTGTCCGTCAACAGCGCCGTGCGCAGCCCGGCTCCGGTCCGCCCGGTCGCCACCACGGCGCCCAGGACCGGCTCGGATCCGGCGCTGACGCCCACCCACACCTCGCGCACGTCCGGCTCGCGCCGGAGGCGGGCGGCGACCTCGGCGAGATTCACGCGGCGGCCGGCGATTTTCACCGTCTGGCCGCGCCGGCCCAGGAGAATCACGCCGCCGCGCGGGTCCAGGCGCACGCGGTCCGGCATGATCCAGACCCCATGACGGCCGGATCGCCGGCGGTTGCCGTGCGTCAGCACCGCGGCGCCGGACACCCGGAGCCGGGCGCCGGCCATCACCGCGAGTTTCACCCCGCGCAGGGCGCGGCCGACGCCGCCGGCCAGGGCGGCCGCCCCGGTCCGGTCGTAGGCGATGCCGCCGGTCTCGCTGGAACCATAAAATCCGTGCAGCCGCCGCCCGAAACGCGCCGCGAAATCGCGCGCCACCTCCGGCGGCAGGGGCGCACCGGCCGAGATGCCCAGGCGCAAACCCGGCAGCGCGAGGTCCGCCCCCGCTAGCGCCCGCCAGACCGCGGGCACGCCGGGGAACACCGTCGGCCGCCACCGCGCAATATCCGCGGCGATCGCGTGCGGCAGCGGCGCGGACCCGCAGACCAGCGGCACGCCCTGGGCCAGCAGCGGCACGGTCAGGTTGCCGAGCCCGTAGGAATGCCCGAGCGGAATCAGGGCGTAGTTCAGATCGCGCGCGCGGATGCCCATCGTGGCCGTCACCTGCCGCGCATCGGCCAGGAGCTGACCCGCGGTGAACACCAGCGCCCGGGGCCGGCCGGTCGTGCCGGAGGTCAGCTTGACCAGGCAGGCCGCCGGGTCGCGGTAACGCCGGGCCCCCGCCAGGGGCTCGAGCTTCCCGTCCGTCCACAGGAAGCCCGCGCGGAGCGAGGCGGCGATCCGGCGCTGCGCCGCCGCCGGCTCGGCGGCGTCGAGCGGCACGACGACCGCCCCGGCCTTGAGCAGGCCCAGGAAAATCTCCAGCCAGCCGAGGCCGTTGGGTTCGGCGAACACCACCGCCCGGCCCTGCAGCCGGCCGGGCTCCGGCCCGTGCGCCCGGAGCCAGGCCGAGGCGCGCGCGTCGAGTTCGCGAAAGGTCGCCGTCCGGCCGTCGGCCGCCGACACCACCGCACGGGCGGCCGCGCGCCGGCGCCGGGTTTTTTCCCAGGCCTGGAGCAGGGCATGGCTCATGGTTTTTTCCCCAGCGCGGCCAGGTGCTCAAACTCGATCATCACCAGCGCCGCGACCACCATCAGGGCCACGGTCGAGCCGAGCGCGCGCACCACGGGGATGCCGCTCAGCGCCAGCACGCCGAACGAGGCGGCGGTCGTCAGCGCCGACAGCCGCACCGACACCGGCGGCGGCTCATGCCGGTAGGCCGAGGTGGCGGTGAAGATCGAATAGTTGTGCGTGAGGCAGACGCCGAGAAACGCCCCGAGCAGATGAAACAGGTTGAGCGGCTGCCCGAGCCAGCCGAACAGCCCGAACAGTCCGAGGCAGGCCCCGCACGGGATGGCGAAGATCCGCACCCCGTCGCGCCAGCCGTAGGACAGCAGCACGCCGGCCCCGACGATCCCGAGGCCGGTCAGGCTCAGCCACAGGGCCGATTGCCGGTAGCGGGCGAAGATCCGGTTGAGGGACTGGAGCTGGTCTGCGCTCACCGAATGCGTCTCCACCGGCGGCGCCCCCGGCGGCGCCCCGCGCGCGAGGGTGACGAACCAGCTCTGGGTGCGGTCCTGGTGCAGGAGGAGCCCGGCGGGACCGGTGAGCTTGCCCGCCAGGGCCTGGAGCGCGGTCTCGAGGTCGGCCTCCTTTGCTCCGGCGGCATATTGGGCGTAATCCGCGAAGAAAGGCGCGAAGGCCCCGTCCTCGTAACCCGCCGCGGTCAGCGCGGCGCGCACCTGGGCCGCAAACTCTGGGTGCTCCCGGGTGAATTGCACCGCCCGGCGGTGCGCGGCCCCGGTCGGCACGATGGCCCCGAGCCCGATCACCTGCGTCCGCCCGCCGCCGGCGGTCTGCAGCCACGTCCCGAGCTTTTCCAGCGCGTCCCGTGCCTCCCGCAGGCTGCGCCCGTAGCTCAGGTAGACCGTCCGTCCGGCGGGTTCGCCGAAGAGCGCGCTGATCCGCTCGTGCTCGCGCGTGAGTTCCGGGGACGGGATGTCCAGCTCGCGGATGTCGTCCTGCCAGTGCAGCAGCGCCAGACCCGGCAAGGCGGCCACCCAGGCGACGATGAGGCCCCGGCGGAGGCCGCGGCGGACGCCGGGCGGCAGTCCCGCGGCGCCGGGAAACAGCCGCGCCGCGAGGAAGGGATTCCGCACGGTGGAAAAATAGACGACCGCCGCCGCCAGGGCGCAGACCAGGCCGGCCCCCACGAAGACCCCGAGCTGGCGGATGAAAGGCAGATCGGAAAACAGCAGCAGCGCGAAGCCCGCCACGGTGGTGAGGCAGCTCGCGAGCAGCGGCTTCGCCAGCCGCCGGACCTTGGCCCAGTAATCCTCGTCCGGCCCGGCCGGCGGTTGCATGAAGAGATAGAAGCCGTAGTCGATGGCCACGCCGGCCAGCAGCGAGCCGACGACCAGCACCAGGATATGCAGCCGGTCGAACGCGAGCGTGACGCTGACCCACGCCCCGAGCGTGGAGAGCAGGATGACGGGGACGAGATGCAGGCCGCGGTGCACGCTGCGGATGAAGGTGAACGCCACGGCCAGCACCGCCGCGAGCGAGAGCGCGTTGAGCCAGGTGACCTCGTGCTCGATGCGGGCCCGGCTGGCGGCGGCGAACCGGTTCACGCCGGTATACGCCACGGTGAAGCCGGGGTCGTCCGCGCGCACCGCGGCGGCGGCGCGCGCGATGGCGGCAAACGCCGGCGCCTGCCCCGCCTCGCTGAGCGGCGAGGCGGACAGCCGCGCCCACACCAGCGCGGCGGGCGCCGGGCCGGGCCCGGCGGATTCGCCCAGGCCGTCCTGCAACCGCCCGACCGCACCGGGCAGCAGCAGCAGGGGATCGGCGGGGATCATGTCCTGCAGGGCCAGCGCCTCGGGGGTCGAGAGAAACCGGCCGAGCGCCGCGGCCGTGTCGCCGGCCAGCCAGCCGGTAAATCCGGCCGGCGGGCCGCCGGTGGCGGCATAGGCCGCGGCGCGTTCATCCAGCCAGAGCGGAAAAAGCAGCGTGAAGCGCTGCGCGAACAGCTCGCGCCCGAGCGCGTCGCGGGCGGCGGTGTCGCCCATGACGGCCACCTGGTCAAAGGCCGGCTCGCGGCCGAGCGCGGCGGCGAAGCGCCCGGCCGCCGCGGCCGGCGCCGGCCGGCCGTCCGCCCCGGTCAGCGCGAAGAGCATGGTGCGCGCCTCCGCCTGGCTGGCGAGCGAGCGCACGAGCGTCAGCTCCGGGGACCGCTCGTCCGCGGGGATGAGGTCGAGCACGTCGCTGGAAATCTTCCGCGCGTAGTCGAGCCGTGCCAGCCACGCGCCGCCGAGCAGCGCCGCGGCGGCCAGCACGCTCCAGCCCAGGATTTGGCGGCGGCGGAAGGTCATCGTCAGCGGAAAAAGGTCTTCAACTCCGCGGGGGTGAAGGCGGCGGCCGGGCGCGGCGGCGCGATGCTGATCTCGACGGCCTGCTTCGGGGTGCGGCGGAGCTCAATCCGCCGGATCGCGGCGGCCTCGCCGGAGACGGTGATCCGGCCGACGCTGCGGCGGAGGGCTTCGGTGCGCGGCACGAGGACGAGGGTCCACGCGGCGCCGTCGCGCCGGCCGTACAGCTCGAAGTCCGGCGCCAGCGCCGCCAGGTCGAAGCGCAGGACATGCCGCAGGGCGTCGTTGGCGGCGGCGGCGCGCGGGTCGGCCGGCGGGGCCTTGTCGCCGGCGGCGGCGCGGAGGAGCACACCCTGGTCGTCGAGAATGACCGTGCGCTCGTCGGGCGCGGTGTAGTGCAGGCTCAGGCCGTGCGCGGCCGACACGCGCACCTCGCCCGCCAGCGCGACGGGTTCCGCCTTGAAGGGAAAGAAGCGGCGCTCGGTGAAATCCGCCGTGGTGTCGGGGAGCCGGGCGAAGGCGGCGGCCAGGTCGCCCCACGCGGGCGCGGCGGGCGGGAGCAGGTGCTCCGGGTTGACGAGCGGATCAGGCGCGGCGGCGCGGCCGGGACCGAGGCAGAGGAGAAGCAGTGCCAGCACGGCACCGGCCTGCCGCCACTGCCGCCGGTGGCGCAGCACGGCCCGCCAGCGCCAGAGCAGCAGCTCGGCCAGCAGCCGCACGTGCAGCCAGACGAGCGTGGCGTTGTCGCGGACGTAGTGGAAATGGGAGACCCCGCCCTCGGCGCGCGAGAAGTAGCGGACCGGCGCGGCGAGGTTGCGCGGCGGCACGCCGGCCCAGCCGAGCCGCACGGCCGCCTCGGTGTCGAAGTCGTAGCGCCGGCCGCCGCGGACCGGACCGAGCACGGCGAGCAGCGGGGCGAGCGGGTACACGCGGAAGCCGAACAGCGGGTCGGCGATCCCGGCGCCCAGCAGCTCGAGGCGCACGAGCCCGACGCTGAGCTTCCGGCCGTGCCGCCGCGCGGGCGGGATGTTCGGCGGGAAGACCGGCCGGCCCAGCACCAGCGCCGCCGGGTGGCCCTGCGAGGCGGCCATGAACTCCGCGATGCTGGCGGCCGGATGCTGGCCGTCGGCGTCCATCACCAGCGCATGGGTGAAGCCGCGCGCCTGCGCGGCCCGCGCGCCCGCGAGCACGGCCGCGCCCTTGCCGGCGTTGCGCGGCCGCACCAGCACGGTGAGCGCCGGCTCGCTCCGCGCCAGCGCGAGCACCGGCTGTTCGCTGCCGTCGGTGCTGCCGTCGATGACAACCAGCACCGGCTGCCAGTGGCGCAGCACCTCGGCCACGACCGCGGCCAGGCGCGGCCCGGTGTTGTAGGAGGGCAGCAGGACCAGGTGGGTGGGTGAGGCGGTCATGCGGGGGCGGGCGATGTCACGGTTGGCGCGGCGGACACCGGGGTGCGGAACCACGCCTCGATGGCGGCGGTCAGTTCGCCGGGGCTGGCCGCCGTGCCGGTGGAGATCAGCGGCCCGGCGGTCACGTCCACGTGCGCCGGAAAGCGCGGCAGCCGCCACCAGGGCCGGCCCTTGGTGAGGACGTCGGAGTCGGTGGTGATGCGCACGAGCTGGACCGGCACGCGGGCGCGCCGGGCGATGAGGACGAAGCCGGGTTTGAAGGGCGGCGGCGGCGAGCCGGGCGGCCGGCGCGTGCCCTCGGGAAAGACGACGAGGATCCGGCCGGCGGCCACCTCGGCCGCGGCGCGCCGCACGAGTTCATGGCCCCCGTCGCTGCCGAGGTAGCCCGCGCGGCGGGCCGCGGCGCCGAGCACGGGATTGCGGCGGATGGCGGGCTTGAAGATGCACACGGCCTCCGGCAGCCGCGCCAGCAGGCATGTGATGTCGATCAGCGACGTATGGTTGGCGGCCAGCACCAGCCCGCCCGGCGGCCAGGGTCCGAAGCCGTGGTAACGCACATAAACCAGCCGGAGCCGCTCGCACCACCAATGGAAGAGGGCCAGATGCCGGTGGATCAGCCGCTGGAAAAAACGTTCCATCCGCGCGGTCGCCGGCAGCGCGCCCGCCGCCCAGCCGAGGAGGCACAGCTCCAGCCCGCCCGCGGCAAAAAGCAGCAGGGTGAGATAGTAGGCCGGGAGCTGGTAGACGGAGCGGAGGGACATGGGGGGAGGGCCGGGCGTCAGGGTTCGGCCGCGGCAGGCGCCTCCTGGTTGAGCGGCAGGAAGTTGAACCAGAGGAAAGGATGCCGTCGGACCAGGGACTCCAGCTGCGCGAGGACGGCCTGGAAATGTCGCCGCGCCCCCTGGGTGTTGGCTGCGCGGTCCGCCGCGGGGTCGGGGGTGAAGACCGGCGAGGCGAAGATGCGCAGGCCGGTTCCGGCGGGGTCCGGCACCGCCGTGCAGAACACGACCGGCCGGGCAAACATCAGGGCGAGATGGTAGATGGTGAACGGGAACAGGCGGTCCGCGCCGAGGAAACGGAACGGCTCGGCCTTGGCGCTGAACTCCAGCCGGTCGCATTTCAGCGCGAGCGAGTCGCCGGCCTCGAGGGCGGCCTTCAGGTCGAAGAGCAGCCGGGCCGGATCGTTGATCCAGACGAACGAAACCTGGCGGCCAAACCGCTCGCCCAGCAGGCGCGTGTCGGCGGAATTGCCCACGCGCAGCCGGAGGATCGAGACGTGCCGGCCGCGGTCGCCCAGCAGATAGCCGAGCAGGTCGGAGGCGCCGAAATGGAACGTGCCGAAGAGGGCGGGCCGGTCCGAGCGCAGCAGCGCCTCGAACGCCGCCGCGTGCTCCGGTTCGAGCGCGCCCGGCACCGGCGCGCCGCGGCCCGCGCGCAGCTTGAGCACGAGGAACTCGGCGAAGGCAAAAAAATGCCGCCAGACCTCGACGAGCCGGGCCGGCCGGCCGAGCACGACCGCGAGGTAGGCGCGCGAATGCGCGCGCTGCGCCGGCATGAACGCCAGCGCGACCCAGGTGCCGGCCATCAGGAGCGGGCGGAAAAACCAGCGCGGCCACCACCGCTCCGCCCCCAGCAGGAAGCCGTAGCCCCAGCTCGGGCCCGGATTGCGCGGGACTGCGGCCGGGGCGTTCATGACCAGGCGAGCGCCCAGGCGCCGCCGCCGGACCAGTGCAACGGCCGGCGCCCGGCCAGCGCCTGCGTGAAATCCAGGAGTGCCGGGACCGCGGTATCGGCCCCGGCCCCGGGGGTGAAGGTCACGCGCCCCGCCGCACCCGCCGGGTCGCGGGTCAGCACCGCGGCAAAGGCAAAGGCGACGGGCGAGGCCATGCCTTGCGCCAGCATCCAGGTGCCGGCTTCCTCGCCGCCGGCGAGCGCCACCCGCGGCGCGGGTTCGAGCAGTGCGGTCAGCAGCGCCTGCTCCACCAGGCGCGCGCGGCCGGCGTGCGGCCAGAGGCGGGCGAGGGGCCGCGACCGGCCGATCAGCACCTGCTGCACGCCGCCGGGATGGATCGAGGTCTGGAACAGCAGCGGGCTCGCGGCGGGAAAGCCCGCCAGATAATCCTCGAGCGCGCGGGTCTCGGCGTAGGTCGACGCGTAGACCAGCGCGTCCTCCGGACCGAGCGTCGCCTCCTCGAGGACCGCGCCGAGCAGCAGGCCGAGGTGCGTCATCCGCCGCAGCGCCGGGCGCGGGAATTTGTCCGCCAGCCGCACGCGGGCGCCGGCCGCGGTCTCGCCGGGGGTGGGCAGCTCGGTGCGCACATGATGCAGGAAGCGCTCAATCATGGGTGAGGAGCATCGCGGCGTGGGCGCCGCCGAAGGCGTTGCTCGCGAGGATGGCGCCGTCGAAGCCCGCGGCGGCGAACGGCTCGAGGGCGACGGTGTCGGTGAAGCCTGGCGCCGCGCCGCCGACGGTGCCGGGGATCCGGCCGCCGCGCAGCGCGGCGACGGCGACGGCGAGCTCGACCAGGCCGCAGCTGCCGAGCGTGTGGCCGAGGCTGCCCTTCCAGGAAACCAGCGGGGCGGCGGGAAACTGCCGGGCCAGCGCCTCGGCCTCGAGCCGGCCCGCCTCCAGCGTGCCGGTGCCGTGGCCCTTGACCCAGACGCGCCGGCCGCCGGCGGCGGTGGCGATCGCGGCGGCGCACGCGGCGAACCCGGCGCCGTCGGGCCGGTTGCCGGTGAAGCTGAACAGCTCGTTGTGCAGGGCGTGCGCCGCCAGCTGGAACGGCGCCGGCCCGAGGGCCAGCACGGCGAAGGCGGCGCCGTCGCCGAGGCCGATCGAGCCGGTCTCGCGCCGGGCGTAGGGTGCGGGCATCGCGCCGTTGAGGATCTTCAGGCTGTGAAAGCCGCCGGCGACGAAGGGGCTGACAAAATCGAAGGAGAACACCAGCACGCGGTCCGCCAGCCCGGCGTGCAGCAGCCGGGCGGCGTGGGCGAGTCCGAGATGCGCGGTGACGCACGCGTGGGAGAAAAGGTGGACGTGCGCGCCCCACCCGCATTCCTGCCGGAGCAGGTCCACGGCGGCGTAGGGCGTGCCATGGACGAGATGGCGCGGGTCCCGCTCGCGCATGTAGGCATGGAGGCTGCCGACCCCGAAGTTGCTGCTCGTGACGATCACGGGCGTGCGCGCCTCACCCCACGCCGCGGGCGGGATGCCGGCGGCGAGCCGGCGCACGGCGGCCAGCCAGCGCGGCGGCAGGGTCTCGTCCATCGGCCCGGTCAGGGCCAGCGGCACCGGGTCGCCCCCGTCGCGCCCGAGCACGGGGGTGAAGGCGAGCGCCCGCCGCCCGGCGAGCAGGGCGGCGGCGGTCGCCGCGGCGTCGCCGAACGGCGTGAGGCAGTCGCCCGCGGCGATTCCGACGGGAAGCTGATCGGCCGGGGCGTGCATGCGGAAGGCGGCTCAGGCGCCGGCCGGGTGCGCGCGGAGGTAGGCGGCGAGGGTGTTGACGCTGCCCAGCGCGCGGCGCGACTCCTCGCTGCTGCCGATCTTGACGCCGAACTCCTTCTCGATTGCGAGCACGAGCTCCAGCGCGTCGATCGAGTCGAGCCCGAGGCGCGGCGAGCCGATCAGCGGCTCGTCGTCGGGAATTTCCTCGGGGCGGATGTCGTCGAGCTTGAGGGTGGCGAGGATCAGGGTCTTGAGCCGGAGGGTGAGGGCGTCGGTCATGGGAAAATCAGGCCGGGCGGCGGAGCAGGTGGCAGACGTTGCTGCCGCCGAAGCCGCTGCTGTTGTTCAGCACGAGGCGCGGGGCCTCGTCGAGGGAAATGCGCGGCAGGTCGAGGCCCTCGCAGACGGGGTCGGGCTCCGCGAGGTGGGCGGCCCCGGGGATGAAGCCCTCGTCGATCGCGAGGGCGCAGAACGCCGCCTCCATCGCGCCCGCGAGCGACAGGCCGTGGCCGGTCAGGGCCTTGGTGCTGCTGACGCGGGGCCGGGCGCCGGCGGCGGTGAAGACGGCCTGGAGCGCGAGCGCCTCGGAACGGTCGCCGGCCGGCGTGGAGGTGGCGTGGGCGTTGACGTAGCCGACGTCGGCGGCGTTGACGCGCGCGTCGGCGAGGGTGCGGCGCATGGCCGCGGCCAGGCCGGCGCCCGTCGGGTGCGAGGCGGCCACGCTGTGGCCGTCGCCGGCCTGGCCCCAGCCGGCCAGCTCGGCGCTGATGCGGGCCCCGCGCGCGCGCGCGACGGATTCCGCCTCGACGACCAGCGCCACCGCCCCGCCCGTGCCCACGAAGCCGTCGCGCTGCCGGTCGAAGGGGCGCGAGGCCGAGGCGGGATCGGGATTCTGGGACAGGGCGCGCAGGCTGGAGAAGGAGACGATGCTCTCGGCGGTCATGTCCTCCGCGCCGACCACCAGCATGCGCTGCTGCCGGCCGAGGCGGATCTCGTCCATGGCGTAGCCGAGCGCGTGGCTCGAGGAGGCGCAGGCGGAGACGAAGCCGCACACGGCGCCGGTGATCCGGTAATGCGCCGCGAGGTTGAAGTTCAGGGTGCCGGCGATGGAGGAGACGATGCCCATCGGGTTGCCGCGCTCGCCGCGGGTGGCGTGCATCTGGCCGAGAAAATGGCCGAGGAGGAACGGCGAGCCCGCCGAGGCGCAGAAGAGCCCGGTCGTGCCGTCGGTCAGCTCCGCCGGCGCGAGGCCCGCGTCCGCCAGCGCCTGCTGCAGCGCGCAGAGCGCGTAGACCCCGTGCGGGGCGAGGCCGCGGAGCAGCTCGCGGTCGACGGCGAACGGTTCCGGCCAGCGCCAGTCGCGCCAGTTGGGCGTGGGGAAGGCGAAGCCCTTGACCGTGCCCGCGACCTTGACGGGCAGGTCGGGGTTGCCAAAGAACTCGACCCGCTCGAACCCGTGCCGCAGCTCGCGCAGGCTGCGCAGGACGGTGGGCCGGTCGTGACCGATGCTGGTGATGAAGCCCAGGCCGGTGATGACGGGGAGCGGCGGCATGCAGGACGGGCCGCTTCAGCGCTGCGCGGGGACGGCCACCTTGCGACGGATGAATCCCCGCAGGTCGTCAAGCGTCCGCACCTGGATGATCTCCTCATTCGTGATGTTGATGCCGAACAGGTCCTCGGTGAAGAAGACCACCTCGGTGATGGCGAGGGAGTCGAAGCCGAGGTCGTCGATCAGCCGGCTGGCGCCGGGGAGCGCGGCCAGCGGGACCGCGGTGTGGCGGGGGATGAAATCGTCCAGGATTGCGAAGATCACCGGGTCGAGCCCGGCCGGGTCGCCCCCGGCCTGGAACCGGTGAAAGGCGGTGCGGGCCTCCGCGGGCAGGTGCTTGATGCGGTCCTCCTGCTCGGAGGCGGGCCGGATCGGGGGGGCGGAGGGGAGCGGGGGCTTCATGGAGAGGCGGGCGCGACGGCGGGGCCGGCGCCGGCCGCGGGCTTCGTCGCCGTGTATTCGCTGAACAGACCGAGAACGGAGTTCCGGGCGACGGCGGTCAGGCCGGCCGCGCGCAGGGCCGCGAGCACCGCGGCCGGCGGCACGCAGGCGTCCATCGTCTCCCAATAATAGCGCATCATGTCGCGCGCCTCGCGGCTGCGGGTGAACAGCCGGGTGAGGGCGGGATAAATGCGGCCGAAGTAGAGCCGGAAGCAGAACCCGGCGACGCGGCCGGCGGGCTTGGTGACCTCGAGGATGAGCAGCTTGCCGCCGGGTTTCAGGACACGGTGATATTCGCGGAAGGTCTCTTCCAGGCTGGTCACATGCCGCAGCGCGTAACCCATGGTGAGGAAGTCGTAGGCGTCGTCCGGCAGCGGCATCTGCTCGGCCCGGCCCAGCACGAATTGCGCCGCGAGCTTGGTCCGGGCGACCGCCAGCATGCCGGCGCTGGGATCAAGGCAGGTGATGTGCTCCGCCGTGCCGAGGATCCGGGCCGCCTCGACCGCGACGAGACCGGTGCCGCAGGCGACGTCGAGGAGATGATCGCCGGGGCGGAGGCCATGCTGCTGCAGGGTCCAGCGGCGGTAGGCCGATCCGCTGCGCAGGAAACCCCAGTCCACCACCGCATCATAGTGCGGGGCGCCCTGGTCGAACAGCCGGTTGACGAACTCGGGCTTGGCCTCGGGGGTGGCGTAATGGGCGGCGAGCGTGGGATGAGGAAGCATGTTAGGAATTGTCCCCGGCGCCCCGGACGAAGGAACACGACGGAATATGCCTCCGGCCCGGCCATCGTCGAGCCGGAACTGGCGGGCCAGCAGCGGATTCAATCGGTGGATTTGCGGGTGGAGCAAGGGAGGGGGAGTTCTCAGCGGACCAGCATACTACCTATGCAAATTCAATCGCATGGGGTGAAACCCGACCCCGGCGTCGGGCCGTGGCTCAGCGGTAGCGGTAGAGCTGCACGCGTTGCACCGCGGGGCCGTCGCCGCGGAAGCGCAGGCCGCTGCCGGACTGGTTTTTCGCCGCGGCGCCGGCCAGGTCGTAATCCAGCAGGATGTCGTCGCCGCTCAGGATGCGGCCGGGCTGCCACCGGCCGCCGGTGAAACGGCCCGCCTCCACGCGGGCGAGGCCGGCGATCTCCGGTCCGGGAGTGTTCGGCGCGAAGGTGACCTGGACATCGAGGCCGGCGACATAGAATTCGCCCGGGCCGGCGGCGATGACGATCGCGTAGCCGACGGCCGGCACCTGCGTCGGATCCCGCCGGTTGCGCCGCAGTTCGACGTGCACGGTGTAATCGGCCAGGGTGATATCCTGCGCCGGCATTTCCTTGTTGAGCCACGCCGCGGCGATCGTGCCCCTGGCCTGGGCGTCGAGGATCGCCGGCGCCATCTCGGCGAGCAGCGCATACGCGCGCGGCAGCGGCTGGTTGCCGAGCGTGGCGGGCGGCGCCGCGCCCGTGTCGGGGCCGGGCCGCAGCGCGACGAGCCGGCTGGTGTCGTCGATGCCGAACGGCGAATAGCCGATCGCGGCGTGCTGGCCGATGGCGTAGAAGGCGTTGGCCGCGCCGACGATGTCGCCGCGCGACTCGGGCACGAAGAGCGGGTTGTTGGGGCGGTGGTACCAGCCGGTCCAGTCGTTGAAGTTCGGCAGATAGATGTCGGGCGCGTTGAGATCGATCGCGGGCGCGCCGGCCTTCCAGACGTCGATCGTGAGCGGCTCCGGGCAGCCGGTCGGGTAATCGCCGGGCCCCTTGTCCTCGGGCTGGACGATCCAGCTGTTGGTGTAGACTGGCAGCGGGTACACGGCCTTGCCGGCCGCGGTCATCGAGCCGAGGTAGCGGGCGTAATTCCACGCCATGAAGATCTCGTCCGTCGCCGGGCCGGGGCCGAAGACCTCCGTCCAGCTGCCGGCGGCCTTCGCGCCGGCGTCCTGCCAACGGTGGCGCAGCGCCGGCCAGAGCGTGTCCTTGTGCTGCTGCAGGTAGCCCGTGAGCTCCGGCGGCACCGGCCCGGCGAACGCGGCCTCGGCCGCGGCGGAGCGGTCGCGGGAATCGCCCAGCAGGCCGACCTCGTTCTGCATCTGGATCATCAGGACCGTGTGCTCCGCGGCATCCACCTCGCGCAGGTGCTGCATGAAGGCCACATAGGCGCGCGTGTCGGACTGCAGGTTGGTCGCACTGAGGGTGGAGAGGATCTCCACCGACTTGCCGCCCTTGATCTGCGTCCGCGGGAAGCGCGCCTGGTCCGCCTTCACCCAGCCGGGCACAAAGCTGGAGATGCCGTTCTTCCAGCTGCCGAACCACAGGAACATCAGGTGCAGGTGGTGCTGGCGCGCGCCCGCGAGCAGCCCGTCCACCAGGGTGAAATCATACTTGCCCTCGACCGGCTCGACCCAGTCCCACGCGACGGCCACCAGCACGGTGTTGAGGCGCATCTCGACGAGCTTGGGCCAGACCGTGTCCATGTATTCCAGGCTGGACGAAGCGGTGTTGGCGGTCTCGCCCGCCAGCGCCAGGTAGGGCTGGCCGTCGACGATCAACTGCACGGCCTGGCCGCGGCGTTCGAGGGCAGGGATCGGCGCGGCGGCGAGGGGCAGGGCGCCGGCGAGGGCGAGGAGGAGCAGGGCTTTTTTCATGAGAGGGCAGGGTTATTTCAACTGGACATCCCAGACCTTGGACCGGCGCGCGGTGCCGTCCGGGCCCGAGACATCGAGGATGACGACATAGTTGCCGGGCCTGGCATAGCGGTGCTGCGGATTTTGCTCGGTGGAAGCGCCGCCGTCGCCGAAGTCCCACTTCCAGGCCGTGACCCGGCCGACGGACTGGTCCTTGAAGGCGACGAGCCGGCGGTCCATGTCGACGACCAGCCAGCTCCACCGGGCCGCCAGCTTCGGCAGCAACGCCGGCTCGACCGGCATGAGGCGGAATGCGCACAGCTCGGAGGCGTGGCCGTACATGGTGTGCTTGGGGGAGAGGTTCCAGAAGCCGTCGCGCTCGCGGCTGTTGACGTCGTCCGAGTCGAGCACGGCCCAGCTCAGGCCGATGATCTTGTTTTCGCTTAGCACCGATTCCACGGCGCGCTGCGGCCCCTCGGGGCCGGCGTAGTCGAACGGCGTGATCCAGAACTCGAGCACGTATTTGCCGGATTCGCCGGGCTTGAATGCGAAGGACTGGGCCGAGTTCGCCCACGGCAGCTCCTTGACCCAGGTGGGCGCACCCCAGGCCATGCACCAGTCCTTGTTCACGGCCGGGGTGAAGATGTGGTAGTTCTGCGCGTGCACGCCGTGGATGGCCCAGTGGGCCTCGTCGACGCTGATCCGGTCGTCGGGCGTCGCGGCGGACTGGCCCACCTGCTCCGGGGTCCAGGATTCGACGTGGCCCTTGTCGATCAGCGGGCCGCCGGAGGCGTCGCCGTCGACCACGACCTCGAAGATGTCGTTGTGCAGGTCGGGGCGGGAAAAATCCCAGTAGTTGTCCCAGGCCTCATAAAGAAAATAGAGGCGGTTGAGGCCCTTGACCCAGCCGACGCGCACGCGCACGTCGAGGGTCCGGGGATCGGGCGCGGCGTGGTGGCCGAGGTCGTCGTGCAGCTGGTCGGTGCCGATGACGTAGCTTTCAGGCACCATCGCCCAGTCGGAGGCGTCGCCGTCGATGCGGGGGATCTGGTCGGCGGGAAACTGAAAGACCTTATAGGTGGTCCCCGGCTTCTCAAGGCCCAGCGCCGTCACGGCGAGCCCGAGGGAACCGAGCAGCGCGAGGCGGAGGGGGCGGGGGAATTCCGGCGGGAAAGTCATGGGACCGGGGCGGTCGTGGGGTGCGGATCTATATAAGAGCGGGAAGGTGGGGGATCAGAACAACGGTGCGCCCGGCTGCATATGGAGGGCGCCAAGCTTGACGGCGGCGTCCTTGCCCGCGCCGTTGCGGAGGGCGAACATCTCGGCCCCGGCGAGCAGCACCGGACCGTAGCCGTGGGCCGCGAACACGCTCGTCGGCCGGTAGGCGTAGAAGGTGGGCTCGAAACCCATGTCGGTGCCGACGCAGGTCCCCTCGACCTGGCCCTTGGCGTTGACGCGTTTCGCGATGGCGTTCCAGCCGATCATCACCATCGGGCCGTGCGCGGTCGCGCCGAGCCAGCCGCGGTTGATGCCATGCGCGATGGCGTAGACGAAGATGGCCGAGGCGGAGGTCTCGAGATAGGTGTCGTTGCGGTCGAGCAGCTGGTGCCAGAGGCCGTCCGGGCTCTGGCAGGCGGCGAGGCCGCGGACATGCGCGCGGTAGAGGTCCAGCACCTGGGCGCGGCCCGGGTGGTCCTCGGGCAGCACGTCGAGCACCTCGGCCATGGTCAGGATCGCCCAGCCGTTGGCGCGGCCCCAGTGCAGGGCGGGATGAAAGTCCATGTCCTGCTCCCAGCCGTGCATGAACAGGCCCTTTTCCTTCACGAACATCCGCGCGGAAAACTGCAGGATCTGCCGAACGGCCTCGTCGTAATAGGTGCGGTCGCCCGTGAGCCGGCCCATCTGGGCGAGCGCGGGTACGCCCATGTAGAGGTCGTCGAGCCAGAGCGAGTTCGGCGCCGGACGGTTGCGGGCCAGGGTGCCGTCGGCCAGGCGGAATTGCCTGTGGGTGATCCAGTCGATGAGCGTGTCGATCTGCGGCCGGAGCTCGGGGCCGGTCACGCCGGCGAGCTGGGCCTTGATGAGGGAGGCGCACATCGAGCCGGCGTCGTCGAGCGCCCGCGGGGCGAGGAGTGGGCGCACGGGGTTGCCCCGGCCGAAACCGGCGCGCGCAAGGGTGCCGCCGGGCGCGAAGGCTTCCGGCCCGGCCGGCGGGGCGGCGGGGGGCGGAGCTGGCGGGCCCGACTGCATCAGGGCGCGATACATCGGCAGGATGTCCGCGATGAACTTGAAGCGCCGGGCGGTGTAGGCGGCGAAGCGCGCGTCCCCGGTCGTCTCCGCCGCGCGCAGCATGCCGGCGTAAGTCACGCCCCATTCGTAGCCGACGAGCTGGAAGTCACCGCGGCGCAGCACGGCCTTGGGGTTCGGCTGGGAATAGTCGGTGATGACGGCGTTGGTCTCGCGGTCCACGAGCTCGACGGGCGATGTGGCTTCGAGATAGTCGCGGATGCGGTCGAGCACCGCCTCGATGTCCGCCGTCGCGGGCGGACCGTAGACCATCGGATAATTCACCTGCCCGCCGCCCATGTTGATGAACATGGGATCGTGCGCGGCGGGCGCGGGCGCGGATGGGGGCGCGGCGGCCGGCGGGGCCGGGGGCGTCTGCGCCTGGACGGCGGCGGCCGCGAGGAAAATCAGGGCCACGCGGACGATCGGGGCTATCGGACGGAGGTGCATGAGGGGTCGACGGGTGGGGACGGGGCGGCAGGGGCTGACCGAGGATAATTGCTAGGTCGCAGCCATCCTCGGTTCAACCAAAATGGTAGACTGGTCCGCCGTGCCGCCGCCGGACGCGCCGCGGACCCGCGGCTCACGGCACGCGCACGAAATGCGCGACGGCGCCGCCGGAGCGCTGGAAGGCGAGATCGAGGGTGTCGCGGGCGGTCACGACCTTGTCCTCGATCTGGATCAGCTCGGCGTTCTCGGAGCCGCCGGGGGCGTCATGCCACCAGCGGAGCTGCCACCGGCCTTCGCCGAGGAAATCGAGCTTGATCGTCTTCACCCGGCGCTGGGCGTTGGTGAGCGCGCCGAGGAACCACTCCGCTCCCGAGCGCCGGACGACGACGATGTGCTCGCCCACGGCGCCCGAGAGCACGCGGGTCTCGTCCCACACGGTCGGGACCAGCCGGAGGAAATCGACGCCGGGCTGGTCGCGCAGGTGGCTGGGGTGGTCGCAGACGCAGGTGATCGGGCTGTCGTACACGACGAAGAGCGCGAGTTCCCCGGCGCGGGTGTTTTGCACCTGGGTGGGCGTCACGTGGGTCTGGAACCGGTCCGGCGCGCGGTTCAGGAAGCCGCCGGGCGTGAAATCCCCGGGCCCGGCCAGGAAGCGCGTGAAGGGGAGCGTGGTCCGGTGCTCCGCGGTCGAGCGCGTGCTCCACTTGTTGTACTCGTTGCCCATGATTCCCTCCCGGGTGATCTGGTTGGGCCAGGTCCGGATCAGGCCGGTCGGCTTGTAGGCGCCATGGAAGTTGACCAGCAGGTGATGCTCGGCGGCGCAGCGGGTGACCGCCTCGTACCAGTTCACCATCTCCTGGTCGTCCCGGTCCATGAAATCGATCTTCACCCCGGCGATCCCCCACTTTTCATAAAGCGCGAAGGCCCGCCGGTAGTCGTCGTTCTTCGCCGCGTCGCTCCAGTACAGCCAGACCCACAGGCGCACCTTTTTCTCGGCGGCGAAACGCAGCAATTCGGGCAGGTCGACCTCCGGGACGGGCCGGGTGATGTCGGCGTCGGGCCGGGGCTTGCCCGAGTGGGTGCCGAGGTACCAGCCGCCGTCGACCAGCTGGTAGGGCCAGCCCATGTCCGCGGCGAACTGGATGAAGTCCTTCATCGTCGCCGTGTCCTTCTTCCCGATCCCGGACCACCAGCTGTCCCAGGCCATCAGACCGGGCTTGATCCAGGAGGGATCGGCGATCTGCGCGGGCGTGCTGAGGTTGAGCACAAGGTTGCTTTCCACGAGCCGGCCGGGCTCGCGGCCGATGATCAGCGTGCGCCACGGCGAGTGGTGCGGAAACGTGCCCTTCACGAGGCCGTCGCCATCCAGCCGCGGGGCCAGCCGGGCACGCAGGGTGACGGCGGTCGAGCCGCCGGCCTGGGGTGCGCGGCTCAGCCACAGGCCGGACCAGTCGAGCAGGTCGGATTCGGTGACGGCGACCCACGCGGCCGGCGTCTGTGTCAGCAGTGGCAGGCCGGTGACGGTGTCGGGCGGGAGGTCGGAGAGCCGTTGCTTGCGGTACTCCCACTCCTGGGAGCCGGCGAAACCGCCGCGCGAATCGTAGTCCTCGGGCGGGATCGCCACGTGGTCGCCGGCATAGACCAGGTGATCGCCGGTGAAGGCGAACTGGGTGAGTTCCTCGTCGACGGTGAAGTCCCGGGCCCCGCCGCCCTCGGGCAGCACATAGCGGAAGCCGACGCCGTCGTCGAAGACCCGGAACACGACCGAGAAGATCCGACCGGTCGGATTCTCGCGCAGGGTCAGGGCCAGCTCGCGGTGATGGTCGCGGACCTCGCGCTGCTTGCCGAGCGGATTGGTCCAGGTCGTGTCGCTTTCGCGGCGGACGGCCGACACGAGGGTGACATTGCGGCCGAGTTCGCCGTCGCGCAGCCGCAGGCCGAGCCGGGAATCGTTCAGCGTGGGGACGCCGTCCACGGCCACCCGGTAGGTGAGCGGGCCGTGCGTGTCGCACTGCACGGTGATTTTCCCGTCCGGGGAGGCGACCGTCTGGATCGCGGGCAGGTCCGCGGCGGGCGCCACCGGCGCCAAACCGGCGAGCGCGAGGCCCAGGGCCAGGGCACGGACAAGAGGCAGGCCAACGATGAGTTTTGAGTCGGGCGGATTCATGGGGAAACGGGAGCCGGCACGAGGGGGCGGCGGGGAATTGGTCCGGGGGGTCATGGGAGCCGAGGCCGGCCGTGAAAATTGCGCAAGTCCATAGTGCGCGTCGGCGGGCGGCCTTGCCTCCCCTCGGACTAGCCCGCCGGGGCCAGCTCCACGCGCTTGATTTCGCCGACCACGAACAGGTAGCTGAAGATCGCCAGCAAAGCGTGGATGCCGACGAACACCAGCGCGCCGCTGAACGAGCCGGTGCCCTGGCGGATGTAGCCGATGGCGATCGGGGTGGTGATGCCGGCGACGTTGCCGAACATGTTGAACAGGCCGCCGCTCAGCCCGGTGATCTGCCGCGGCGAGGCGTCGGCGATCACCGCCCAGCCCAGGGCCGCGATGCCCTTGCCAAAAAAGGCCGCGGCCATGATGACGACCACGAGCCACGGCGAAGACACGTAGTTGCACACGATCATGCTCATGGCGAGCAGCAGCCCCGCGATGATCGGCGTCTTGCGCGCGACCGTCAGCGAATGACCGCGCCGCAGCAGCCAGTCGGAAAAGGCCCCGCCGCCGATGCCTCCGGCCAGGCCGCAGAGCGCGGGCAGGGTCACGGCAAAACCCGCCTGCAGGATCGACAGGCCGCGGTCCTGCACCAGGTAGATGGGAAACCAGGTGAGGAAAAACCAGGTGAGCGTCACGATGCCATACTGCCCGAGGTAGATGCCGAGCAGCATCCGGTTCCGCAGGAGCTGGCCCAGCACCGGCCAGTGCGGTCGGTGGTCCGCGGTGCCGCGAGTCTGGTCCAGATCCACCAGGCCGCCGCCCCGGGCGATGTACGCCAGCTCCGCGGCGTTCACGCGCGGATGTTCCCGTGGGCTGTGGATGACGCGCGGCCAGAGCCAGGCGAAGACCAGGCCGAGGGCGCCCATGAACCAGAAGACCGACGCCCAGCCCCACCGGTGGGTCAGCCCGCCCATGATCGGGGCAAACAACACGGTCGCGAAATACTGGGCCGAGTTGAAGATCGCGCTCGCCAGGCCGCGCTCCGCCGTCGGGAACCACGCCGCCACGATCCGGCTGTTGGCGGGGAACGAGGGCGACTCCGCCACACCGAGCAGGAAGCGCAGCGCGAACAGCACCCCCACGGCCGTCAGGCCGGACAGGCCGCCGACGAACCCCTGCAGGAGGGTGAGTCCGGACCAGGCCGCGATGCTCCAGCCGTAGATCAGCCTGGAGCCGTAGCGGTCCAGCAGCCAGCCGCCGGGAATCTGGCAGATCACGTACGCCCACGCGAAGGCGGAGAACACATAACCCATGGCCACCGGGCTGAGCCGCAGGTCCCGGGCCACCGCCGGGCCCGCGATCGAGAGGGTCGCCCGGTCGGCGAAGTTGACCGTCGTCAGGAGGAAGAGAAAAAAGACGATCTGGTACCGCACCGTGGTGCGCGGCTCCCGTGCGGTTTCGTTCCCGGGCGTCATCGGCCGGGACTTATTGCGGCCCGAGCGCCCCGATCAGCACGGCCAGCCGGTCCGATTCATCCGCGGTCAGCTCGACCAGCGGCGGCCGCACCGGGCCGGCGTCGTGCCCCACGATGCGGGCGCCCGCCTTCACAATGCTCACGGCGTAGCCGGGCCGCCGGTTGCGGAGGGCGAGGTAGGGGAGGAAGAACCGGTCGAGCAGACCGTTCTGCACCGCCTGGTCCCCGGCGGCCAGCGCGCGGTGGAATTCCATCGCGGTCTTCGGGATGAAATTGAACACCGCCGAGGAATACACCGGCACGCCGAGGGCCTGGTAGGCGGCCGCGTACACTTCCGCCGTGGGCAGGCCGCCGAGGTAGGCGAGCCGGTCGCCGAGCTGGCGCCGGATCGTGACCATCAGCTCGATGTCGCCGATGCCGTCCTTGAAGCCGATGAGGTTCGGGCAGCGCTCCGCCAGCTGGGCGAGCGTGTCGGCCTGCAGCCGGCAGGCGCCGCGGTTGTAGATGATCACCCCGCATTGCACCGCCGCGCACACCGCCGCGACGTGCGCCGCCAGTCCTTCCTGGCCGGCCTCGGTCAGGTAATGCGGCAGCAGCAGCACGCCCGCGGCGCCCAGCGCCTCGGCCTCGCGGGCCAGGGCGATCGCCTGCCGGGTCGGCCCGCCGGTGCCCGCGACGAGCGGCAGCCGGCCGCGGCAGGTGTCGACGGCGGTGCGCACGACCGCGGTGTAGTCCTGCGCGGTCAGCGAGAAAAACTCGCCCGTGCCCCCCGCGGCGAACAGCACGGTGGCGCCGTAGGGGAGCAGCCATTCCAGGCGCCGGGCGTAGTTGCCGGGATGGAAGTCGCCCGCGGCGTCGAAGTCGGTGACGGGGAACGACAGCAGTCCGGAGGACAGGCTTTGCTTCAGTTCGAGCGGGGTCATGGGGTGGAGGATGAAGGGCCGCGAAGGGCCGCAGCATGGAAGGCCCGGCGGCCAAGGCAAGCACCGCGCGGGCGGGATTTTTGTCCTGACTCCGGCGGCCGGTTGCGCATGGTGGCGGCTGATGTCCGCACCGCCCACTCTCGCCGCCATCGGCCGTCTGCCGGCGCCTGGCGACAACGTCGCGATCGCGATCCGCCAGCTGGAGGCCGGCACCGGCATCGAGCTCGACGGGGCGACCCGCGTGCTGGCGCAGACCATCCTCGAGGGCCACCGCTTTGCCGTGCGCGCCCTCGCGCCCGGGGAGGCGCTGCTTTCGTGGGGCCTGCCGTTCGGGCACGCCCTCACGGCCATCGCCCCCGGCGACTATGTCTGCAACCAGTCGATGCTCGATGCGCTGGCGGTGCGCCGCCTCGGCTTCGCGCTGCCGGCCCGGCCCAATTTTGCCGATCACCTCGTGCCGTTCGTCCTCGACGAGGCGGCCTTCCGGCCCGCGCCCCCGGTCGCGCCCGTGGCCGCGCCGCGCACCTTTGCCGGCTACCGGCGGCCGGGACTGCGCGGCACGGGCACGCGGAACCACGTGGTCATCCTCGGCACGACGTCCCGCACGGCCAGTTTCGCCCGCCAGCTGGCCGCCCGCCTGCAGCCGCTGGCGCGGCTCTTTCCGTCGCTCGACGGCGTCGTGGCGGTCGCCCACACCGAGGGGGGCGGACCGGGCGAACCCAACAACGCCGCGGAGGTGCTGCGCGCCCTCGCGGGCTTCATGGTGCATCCGAATGTCGGCGCGGTGCTCGCGGTGGATTACGGGGTGGAACCCATCACCAACGACCGGCTGTGCGAGTTCATGGTGCGGCACGGCTATCCGCTGGCGGACGTGCCCCACGGGTTCCTCACGATCCGCGCCGGCCTGGCCGCGGCCCTGGCCGAGGGCGAGGCGGTCGTCCGCCGCTGGCTGCCGGCGGTCGCGGCCCAGGCCCGCACCGCCGCGCCGCTGCGCGACCTGCGCGTCGCGCTGCAATGCGGCGGGTCCGACGCCTTTTCCGGCGTCTCGGGCAACCCGCTCGCGGGCGCAATGGTGCACGAGGTGGTCCGGCATGGCGGCACCGGGGTGCTGGGCGAGACCGACGAGCTGGCCGGCGGCGAGGCCTACGTGCTGCGCAACGTGCGCGACCTGCCCACGGCGCGGGCCCTGCTGGGCAAGATCGACGGGTTCCGGGCGCGCCTCGGCTGGCACGGCGTCACGCCCGAAAGCAACCCGTCCGCCGGCAACAAGCTGCGCGGCCTCTACAACATCGCGCTCAAGTCGCTCGGCGCCGTGCACAAGAAGGACCCGCGCACCCGCGTCGACCACGTCATCGACTACGCCGAGCCGCTCACCGCGCCCGGGTTTTATTTCATGAACAGCCCGGGCAACGACCTCGAGGGCATCGCCGGGCAGGTGGGCGCCGGCTGCAACCTGTTTCTTTTCGTCACGGGCAACGGCTCGATCACCAATTTCCCGTTCGTCCCCACCCTGAAGATCACGACGACCACGCGCCGGCACCGGCTGCTGAGCCACGAGATGGACGTCAACGCCGGCCGCTACCTCGACGGCGAATCCATGGCGGCGCTCGCGGCCGAGGCGTTCGACCTGCTGGTCGCGACCGCGTCCGGCGAAAAGACCCGCGGCGAACACGCCGGCCACTCGCAGGCCTCCCTCTGGCGCAACTGGCGGCAGACCGATGCGGACCACATCGCGGAAATCCGCCGCCGGCCCGCCCCGGACGGATGGCCGCTGGCCGCGGGTCGCCCCGGACGGGGCGCCGGCGCGGCCACCGGCCGTGCGCTCAGCCTTTTTAATTCCGGTGGCCGCTGGGCGACCGAGCGCCTCGGGCTGGTGCTGCCGACCAGCATGTGCTCGGCGCAGATCGCACGCCTCGCGGCGGAGCGGATGAACGCACAGGGTCTCGCCGGCCGGCTCGGCCTGGACCGTTTCGTGACGCTGACCCACACCGAGGGCTGCGGCTTCGGCGGCGAGTCGATGTATCAGCTGCTGCAGCGCACCTACCGCGGCTATGCCACCCACCCGAACGTCGGGGCGGCGCTGTTGCTGGAGCACGGCTGCGAGAAGATCCCCAACGACGCGATGCGCCGCCAGTTCGAGGCGGCCGGCCTGCCGCTCGAGCGGTTTGGCTGGGCGAGCGTGCAGCTCGATGGCGGCATCGACCGGACCCTCGCGAAGGTGACGGCGTGGTTTGAGCGGGTGCCCCCGGCCGCCGCGCCCCGCCAGCCGGCCGGGCTCGGCGCGCTGCAGATCGGTTTCCTCAGCGCGGGGCCGGTGGGACCGGCCGCGGCGGCGGCGCTGGCCCGGGTCGCCGGCGCCATCCTCGCCGCGGGCGGGTCCGTGCTGCTGCCCGAAGGCGATCCCTTGCTCGCGGCGGCGGGATTCCGGTCGGCCGTGCTCGGGGCGGTGCCGCCCCGCGCGACGCTCGCCTATGGCCAGACGCTGACCGCGCCGGGCCTGCATCTGGTGGCGACGGAGTCCGACCACTGGGGGGAGAATCTTGCGGGGCTGGGCGGTTGCGGCGCGCACCTTTTTTTTGGACTGGTCGGCGTCACGCCCCAGCAGGGCCATCCCATGCTGGCGGTCTTGCAGGTGGCCGAGCCGGGGGTGCTGCCGCCGGCCGCGGCGGCGGACGTGGATCTGGTCCTGGCCGGCGAGGCCGACGCGGACGAGGCGGCGCTGCTCGGGTTGCTGGGCGACGTGGTGGAGGGGCGGCTGCGGCCGGCGGCCAGCGCGGGCGGATTTGTGGATTTTCAACTATCGCGCGGGCTGCTCGGCGTGTCCACTTGAAGGCCGGCCGGCCGGCGCCGGCTTACAATAATGTAATGTTCCGGCAAGGGTGGGGACAGGTGGGCGTGATACCTTGCGCCCATGAATTCAACCTTCTCTGATTTCCTGCGCCGGCGGTTTGCCCTTGTGGCCGGCGTGGTCGCGGTGGGCGCACTGCTCACCGGCGTTCACGGAGCCACCGGCTCCTCGTCCCCCCTCGCCCTCAAGCAAGACGCCCAGGCGGTCAACCGCGGCCAGCTGGAAAAGGCCAGCTACGCGGATGTCGTCCACCGCGTCTCGCCCAGCGTGGTCAAGATCACCAGTCAGATCAAGGCGAAGCGCGTTGCCATGAACGGCGCGGACAATCCGATGCTCGCCGACCCGATGTTCCGCCAGTTTTTCGGCAACCGCCGGCCGGAGATGGAAAGCCCCGCCCAGACCGGCCTCGGCTCGGGCGTCATCATCAGCCCGGACGGTTACATCGTCACGAACAACCATGTGGTCGACGGGGCCGACCAGCTCACGGTCACCCTCGAGGACGGCCGCGAGCTGACGGCCAAGGTCGTCGGGCGCGACCCGCTCACGGACATCGCCGTCGTCAAGGTCGACGCGAAGGACCTGCCCGCCGTGACCTTCGCCGACACGAACCAGGTCGAGGTCGGGGACCGCGTGCTCGCGATCGGCAATCCTTTCGGCATCGGGGAGACGGTCACCAGCGGCATCGTCAGCGGCAAGGGCCGGCGCATCGGCATCCTCAGCGAGGTGCAGGGCTTTGAGAATTTCATCCAGACCGACGCCGCCATCAACCCCGGCAACTCCGGCGGCGCGCTGGTCGACATCGACGGCCGTGTGATCGGCATCAACACCGCCATCCTCAGCCGCTCCGGCGGCTCGCAGGGCGTCGGCCTCGCCGTGCCGGCCAACCTCGTCTGCCAGGTCGCGGAGGGCCTGGTGCAGCATGGCAAGGTGGTGCGCGGCTTCCTCGGCGTCAGCGTGCAGGACATCTCGCCGGCGCTGGCCGAATCGTTCGGCCTGAAGAGCCGCGCCGGCGCGCTGGTGGCGGAAGTGACCCCGGGCAGCCCGGCGGCCAAGGCCGGCATCAAGGAGGGGGACGTCATCACCAAGCTGGACGGGAAGGAGATCACGGACGCCAACCGGCTCACGTTCGCCGTGACCGCCGTGCCCCCGGACACGAAGATCAACCTGGATGTGCTCCGGGATGGCAAGTCCGAGCAGCTGGTGGCGACCACGGGCGAACGCCCGAACCGCCGGGGCGAGACCGGCGAGGCGGTGAGCAAGAATGACGACGAAGGCGTGCTGAACGGCGTCGCCGTCGAGGACCTGACGCCGGAGGCGCGCCACGAGATGAACCTGCCCGAGCGGCTCAAGGGCGCGGTCGTCGCCGAAGTCGCCCCGGATTCCGCCTCGGCCCGCGCGGGCCTGAGCGCCGGCGACGTGATCCTGGAAATCAACCGCCAGCGGGTCCAGTCGGCCGACGACGCCATCAAGCTCAGCGCCAAGGCGGAAAACAAGAAGACCTTGCTCAAGCTCTGGTCGCACGGCTCCACCATCTTCGTCGTCGTCGACGAGACCGGCGACGCCAAAGGCCGCTCATAAGCCAGAAACCATTTGGGTTCGTTTAGTGTTAGGTGTGTCATTCAGCCCCGGTCAGTCCGCCGCCCTCCGGGCGGCCGGACGCCACCGGGGCTGTCTGTTTGGCGCTTTGCTAAATCCTCCGCTTCCGTCACTCTTTTGCCATGCGCGTTCTCGTCGTCGAGGATGATGCGAAGATCGCTTCGTTCATCGTCCAGGGATTCAAACAGGCGGGCTTTGCGGTCGACCATGCGGACGACGGCGAGGCGGGGCTCGCGCTGGCCGAATCCACCGGCTACGACGCGGCGGTCGTCGACATCATGCTGCCGCGGCTCGACGGGCTGAGCCTGGTCCGGCGGCTCCGCGCGGCGCGGCGGCCCATCCCGGTCCTGTTCCTCAGCGCCAAGGGCTCGGTCGACGACCGCGTGCGCGGCCTGGAGATCGGCGGCGACGACTACCTGACCAAGCCGTTTTCGTTTTCCGAGCTGCTGGCGCGGGTGCAGGCCCTGATCCGCCGCGCCAGCCGCTCGCCCGAGTCCAGCCGGCTGACCGCGGGGGACGTCACGCTCGATCTCGTGTCGCGCGAGGTCACCCGCGCCGGCGCGCCGGTGGCGCTGCAGCCGCGGGAGTTCGCGCTGCTGGCCTTCCTGCTCCGCCACGCGGGCCGGCCGGTGAGCAAGACCATGATCCTCGAGAACGTCTGGGACTACAGCTTCGATCCGCAGACCAACGTCGTCGATGTCGTCGTCTCCCGCCTGCGGGCCAAGCTTGATCCCGGGCACGAGCGGCTCGAGACGGTGCGGGGCGTCGGCTACATCTTCCGGCCCCATGTTTGACCGCCTGCGCCAGTCCCTCGCCCTGCGGCTCGCGTGGCAGTACGCGCTGCTGTTCGCGCTCTGCGTGGCCGTGCTGTTTGGCGTGCTCTACTGGGTGCTCGCCCGCGCCCTCGAGCGGCGCGACCTGGAGGCGGTCGAGCGGCGGGCGGACGACTTCGCGGCCACCTACCAGATCGGCGGGGCCGCGGCCCTGAGCGCGATGGTGCACAGCGACACCGCGCCCGACGGGCGGACCCTGTTCGTGCGGCTGATCAGCCCGGCGAACGGCGCGGTCTTCGTGGCGGCGCCGCCCGACTGGATCGAGACGCAGGTCGAGCATTTCCCGGTGCCGGAATGGGCCGGCATCATCGCGGAACGCAAGACGCAGACCGTGCGCGTGCCGCAGAACGCCCTGCGCGACTACACCATCGCCTCGCACGCGCTGCCCGACGGCTGGCTGCTGCAGGTCGGGCGGCTGACCGACAGCCGGGCGGTCCTGCTCGCGCCGCTGCGGCGCGCCTGCGCCGGGGTCGGCGCCGCGGCGCTGCTGCTGGCCGTCGCGGGCGGCACCCTGCTCGCGTGGCGCGCGACGCGCCCGCTGCGGCTCGTGTCCGACACGGCCCGGCGCATCCTCGAGACGGGGGACCTGGCCGCGCGTGTCCCCGGCCCGGCCGGCAGCGACGAGCTGGCCAGGCTCGTCCGCCAGCTGAACACCCTGCTCGACCGGAACGCGGCGCATGTGCGCGTGCTGCGCGACACGCTCGACAACCTCGCGCACGACCTGCGCACGCCGCTGACGCGGCTCCGCGGCGTGGCCGAGCTGGCGCTGCAGGATGGCGGCGACCCCGCCGCGGCGCGCGGGGCGCTGGCCGACTGCGTCAACGAATCCGACCGGCTCCTCCACCTGCTCGAGGCGCTGCTCGACATCTCCGCCGCCGAGGGCGGCGCGCTCAAGCTTGACCGCGACCGGTTCGACCTCCGCGCGCTGGCGGAGCGCGCCGCCGCGCTTTACCTCGAGGTTGCGGAGGAGGGGGGCATTGCCGTGGCGCTGGCATTGCCCGCGGCGGTGGAGGTCGAGGCGGACGCCATCCGGCTTGGGCAGGCGGTCAACAATCTCCTGGACAACGCCCTCAAGTACACGCCCCGCGGCGGCCGGGTTGGGCTCGCCGTGGCCGCGGACGCGGCGGGGGCGGTGCTGACGGTGACGGACAACGGTCCCGGCGTGCCCGCGGCCGAGCGGACGGCGATTTTCCGGCGGTTGTACCGCCGCGATGCCAGCCGCTCGCGGCGTGGTTTCGGCCTGGGCCTCAGCCTGGCCAAGGCGATCGTCGAGGCGCACGGCGGCACGCTCACGGTGGACGACGCCCCCGGCGGCGGCGCCTGCTTCACCCTGCGGCTGCCCCGCCGGTAGCCGGACGGTTTTCAATGGCGGCAGCGGGGGCCGACCCAGCCGGCGAGTGCAGAATGACTGCCGGGCCGGGGCGGAATCCGTACTTGATGAGCCAAACCGGTGGCCGGGAGAGAGGCTGGCCGGCGCTAGGAACAAGCCGCCTGTGAGGGTGAGGCGAATGCGATCGTGCGCCTGAGGTATGGCAGCCGGGAGTCAGGACCAGAAAGACCGGCGCATCGCCCAGGGGATTGACGACGGGCAAAAACGCGCCAAACATCAGCCCCACCGCGCCTGTAAGTTGGCTCAAGCCGGCCCAGAACATCAGATCGCTCGCTTGGTGGAATTGAGGGTCAGATATTTGATCGCGCAGCTCCTTGCCACTCGATGCGCTCGGATCTGCCGTGGTGCACCAGCGGGAGCGCCGCCCGCCCGGTGATCTGCATGATCCGGACGGGCAAGGAATCCTTCGGCATACTGGCGCGCAGGCATGTTTCGGCTTCCAGCCAGTCGTCGCGGTCGTGTCCGTTCGACGCCCCGCGTTGAGCATAGCGATGATTGGCATAATCGCGAATCTCGTCCTCGGTCGGTTGCGGCGCGGTTGCGCTAGGTTGCATCGATGAAGGCGCCGGGGGCGCCCGTCACGGGCGGCGTGATGCCGCGGGATTTGTGACGGGGCCATCCGTGGAAAATGCACCCAGCAATGCTCCCGCGCCATGGGGCCTCCGCCGCTCACGGACAGCCAAATTCGGCGGCCATAATTCCCGGGTTTCACCGCGACTCGTCCGCCCATTCCGATGAAGCCGATGAAGCCGCGCTCCACGTCCGTGTGAACCAATTGGAGCCGCCGGCGATCGCCGGCTTGAAGCCCGGCGGGACCGCGGCCCCGCTTTACTTCCACCAGTGGCGGCGCGATTCGAACCCGCATGCCTTGGCCGGATGCGCCGGTGACGATCGCATCGTTCTGCAGCCCGACGATCGCGCCGCGCCGCAGGGCCGCCCCGGATTTTTCGACCGGCGGCACCACCGCTCGCCCGCATGCCCCTGGCTCACACCCTTTCGGGCCGAGGTCACGGCGACCTCATAAGGGGGGCTTCCACCACTATATCCGCCGCGGCCCGGCCTTCCATGCAAACGGCCTGCGGGTGGAAGGCGCGTGAGCCGGACCGCGCTGACTTCAGCCCCGGGGGAAGGCGGGCCGATTGCGTTGAAATCGGACGCACAAAGCGGATCGCTAGGGTTACACCCCATAGCCGGCGGTACCCATCGGGCGCATCATAGCTCGCCACCAGCAGTATCCGTGGCAGCACTCCCGAACTCGGGAGAGATGAAGCCTCGGGCCCCGTCGACCCCGAGCCATTCTCGCGCCGGGCGCCAAATCAACCGATCATATGCAACCTGCTTCTGCCAAGGATCCGCCAGTGACCATGATGATGCCTTTGCCCATTTCACATTTGGCCGACAACGCCGCCAAGCCGGCGGTGCAGCGGCAGGCCGAAATGCGGGTGTGCTTCGACTTGATGCCGGTCATCATTTTTTTCAAGGACACGGCCAACCGCTGGCTGCGGGCCAATCCGCGGCCGGCGGCGTCCGTCGGCAAGTCAAACGGGAGGTTGGAGGGAATATCTGCTATCGAAAGCAACCGCCGGGTTCAGACCGGTACGGCTCCGGTCTGCGAAGCAAGCGTGTAGGTTACTGCCTCGTCGTCATGATCCAAGACCTCGCAGAGCGACAGCACGCGGAGCCGGGAGCAGAAGCGGCAAAGGCGGACGCCATGAAGCGCGAGGCTGCGCAACGCTACCGATTCCTCGCCGACGCGGTGCCGCTGGTCATCTGGACGGCGCGGCCGGACGGCCACCTCGACTACTACAACAAGGCGTGGTTCGATTACACGGGTCTCACGCCCGCGCAGACGGAAGAATCGGGCTGGCGCCCGGTGCTGCACCCGGACGATCTTCCGAGGTGCAACGCGCAATGGGCGCACTCGCTGGCCACGGGGGAAGACTATGAGATCGAATACCGCTTCAAGCGGGGGGCGGACGGGGCCTACCGCTGGTTTCTGGGCCGGGCGTCGGCCCGACGCAACGCCACCGGCGAGATCCTGCAGTGGGTCGGCACCTGCACCGACATCGATGATCAAAAGCAGGTGCGGTCCGACTTGGAGCGCAACGTCGTCGAGCGCACGGCGGAACTCGCCGAGTCCAACGCCGCCTTGCGGGGCAAAGATGCCGAGCGCGAACTCGCGGGGAGCGCTTTGCTGGAAACGAAGCGCTTCCTGCAATCCACGCTCGACGCGCTCTCCGCCCACATCGCGATCCTCGATGAACACGGCACCATCATCAAGGTGAACGAGGCGTGGAGTCGTTTCGCCCGCGACAACGACTGCCGGGGCGGCTGGTGCGGAGCGGGAGAAAACTATCTGGCCGTCTGCGACGCGGCGCACGGCGGCTTCTCCGCCGAGGCCGGAGCGGCGAGTGCGGGCATCCGCGCCGTCATCGCCGGACGGACGGCGGAGTTTCATCTCGAATATCCGTGCCATGGTCCGCGGGCACAACGCTGGTTTGTCATGCGCGCCACGCGCTTTGGCGGCGACGGGCCGTTACGCGTGGTCGTGGCCCATGAAAACATCACCGAGCGCAAACGGGCGGAAGCGGCGCTGCAGGAGTCCGAGGCACGCTACCGCAGCCAGATCGAAAACGCGGGCGACGCGATATTCACCATCGCGGCCGACGGCACGTTCACCGCGCTGAATCACGCCGTCGAGACCATCGCGGGAATTTCGCGCGCCGACTGGATCGGCCGGCCGTTCGTCGCGATGGTCGATCCCGCCGATCTGCCGGTCGCGCAGGAGATGGTTCGTCGCACCCTGCATGGCGAGCCGGCGCCGGTGCACGAACTGCGCGGCAATCCCAGCCTGCCCCGGCCGGCCATCATGGAGATGACCCTGGCCGCCCAGAGGGACCGGGGCGGGAAAATCAACGGCATCATCGGCATCGGCCGCGATGTCACCGCCCGCAAGCAGGCCGAAGCGGGCCGCGCGCGCCTGGTCGCCATCCTCGAAGCCACCACCGACTTGGTCGGCTTCAGTGATCCGGCCGGACGCCTGCTTTATCTCAACCGGGCCGGCCGCGCTTTGCTCGGGTTCGGCGCCGACGAAGATATCAGCAAGCTCGCCATCGGTGATCTCATCCATAGGCCTACAGACAATCCTACCCTCAAGGAGGGAGTCCCCACCGCCATTCGTCAGGGCACCTGGAGCGGCGAGACGGTGTTGTTGAGCCGGCTCGGCCGGGAAATCCCCGTCTCGCAGGTCATCCTCGCGCACAAGTCGCCGGACGGGAAACTCGAGTATCTCTCCACCATCATGCGCGACATCACCGCCCGCAAGCAAGCCGAGGCAGCGCTGGAAATGGCGCACCGCGAGATGATCGGCTTCTCCCGTCAGGCCGGCATGGCGGAGATCGCCATCGGCGTCCTCCACAATGTCGGCAACGTGTTGAACAGCGTCAACGTCTCGGCGACCCTCATCGCCGACCAGGTGCGGCAGACCGAGGCCGGCAACCTCGCAAAACTCGCCGTGATGTTTGACCAGCACCAGACGGACCTCGCCGCTTTTCTCACCACGGATCCGCGCGGCCGGATCATCCCCGGCTACCTGGGCACGCTGGCGAAAACTCTGGCCGCCGAGCGCACGGCGATGCTCAGCGAGCTCGACCAGCTCCGCCAGAACATCGATCACATCAAGGAGATCGTCGCCATGCAGCAGACCTACGCGCGGCCGGCGGGGGCGGTCGAGACCTTCTCGGTGCCCGACCTGATCGAGGAAGCCGTGCGGATCGACGCCGAATCGCTGGCGCGGCACGACGTGGAAACGGTCTGCGACTACCCGGTGCGCCCGACGATCACGACCGACAAGCACGGGGTCATGGAGATCCTCATCAACCTGCTGCGCAATGCCAAGCAGGCGTGCGACGAGTCGGGCCACCCGCACGGGAAGATTACGGTGTGCGTCACCGGCGACGACCGGGCCGTGACGATCGCCATCAGCGACGACGGCATCGGCATCCCGGCGGAAAATCTCGGGCGCATCTTCAATTTCGGTTTCACCACGCGCAAGAACGGCCACGGTTTCGGCCTGCACAACAGTGCGCTCGTGGCCGGGGAGCTGGGTGGCTCGCTCCGCGCGCAGAGCGCCGGTCCCGGTCGCGGCGCCACGTTCACCCTGGAACTGCCCGGCCGGCCGGACCCCGCCCGCCCATGAACCCCCCGGCCCCCGAAAAAAACCGCCGCATCCTGATCGTCGACGACAACCGGTCGATCCAGGGTGATTTTCAGAAAATCCTCGCGCCCCTCCGCCCCGATGAGCAGGCGCGGGGAATGGCGGCGGCCCTGTTTGGGGCGACGACGGATCAGCGCCGGGCCATCCGCTTCGAGCTGGACTCCGCCGCTCAGGGCCAGGAGGCGTTCGCCATGGTCCAATGCGCCCTGACCGCGGGCCGCCCCTACGCGATGGCGTTCATGGATGTCCGGATGCCGCCGGGGTGGGACGGCATCGAGACCACCGCGCGCATCTGGGGGGTCGATCCCGAGATGCAGATCGTGCTCTGCACCGCGTATTCGGACTACTCGTGGGACCAGATGAGCGAGAAGCTGGGACAGTCGGACCAGCTCGTGATTCTCAAGAAACCCTTTGACAACGTCGAAGCCCTGCAGCTCGCCACGGCGCTCACCGAAAAATGGAATCTCGCGCGGCAGGCGAAGTCCCAGCGCGCGAATCTCGAAATATTGGTCGACGAGCGCACGCGGGAGTTGCGCCTCGCCAAGGAGGTCGCCGAAGCCGCGGTGAAGGCCAAGAGCGAGTTCCTCGCCAACATGAGCCACGAAATTCGCACGCCGATGAACGGCGTCATCGGCATGACCGATCTGCTGCTCGACCTGGAGCTCGGCCCCCGGCAGCGCGAATACGCCGAGACCATCCGCAGCAGCGCCGACAACCTGCTCACCGTGATCAATGGCGTGCTCGATTATTCCAAGATCGAGGCCGGCAAGCTCACCTTGGAGCGGCTGGACTTCGATCTGACGGAGACCGTCGAGAGTGCGATCGATCTCCTCGCCGGGCGCGCGCAGGCCAAGGGCACGGAGCTGGTCATGGATCTGCCGCCGGAATTGCCCCGGCTCCTGCGGGGTGATCCCGGCCGGCTGCGGCAGGTGCTCGTGAACCTCGTGGGCAACGCCATCAAGTTCACCACGGGTGGCGAAGTCGTCATCCGGGTCGCCGAGGCGCCCCCGGGTGACCGCCGGGTGGTCGTCCGGGTCGCGCAGCAGGCCGAAAGCGAGCACCAGGTTGTCCTCCGCTTCGAGGTGCGCGACACCGGGGTCGGCATCTCCGCGGAGGTGCAGGCCAAATTATTCCAACCGTTCACGCAGGCAGACAGCTCGACCACGCGCCGCTACGGTGGCACCGGCCTCGGACTGGCGATATCCAAACAGCTCGTGACCATGATGGAGGGGCAGATCGGCGTGGAGAGCACGCCGGGCAATGGCTCGACGTTCTGGTTCACCGCGCGGTTCGAAAAGCCCGCCCGCGGGCAGCCCCCGGTGGCCGGCGAGCGAGACGGCTGGTCCAACCTGCGCGTGCTCATCGTCGACAACAACGCGAGCAGCCGGCAGGTCTTGCGCCACCAAATCTTCGCGTGGAAACTGCAGAAGCAAAGCGCGGGCAGCGGCCGCGAGGCCCTGAGTCTCCTGCGGTCCGCCGCCGCGGAAGGCCATCCCTACGACCTCGCGTTGCTGGACGTGGAGATGCCCGAGATGGATGGCCTCGCGCTCGCCCACGCCATCAAGGCCGACCCCGCCATCGCCGGCACGAAACTGATCGCGCTCACTCCGTTCGGTCACGCCCTTGCCGACATGGACATGCAGGCCGACGGCATCGCCGCGTCGCTCAGCAAGCCCGTCAAGCAATCGCGCCTGTTCGACTGCCTCGTGAACGTGATCGGCGAGGCCCCGACGGCGCGGACCGTGGTGGCGCGGGCCGGCCCCGCGCCGTTGTTGCAGCTCGCGCCCGCGATGCGGGACAAACTGGCGGCCACGCGCATCCTGCTCGCGGAGGACAATGCCGTGAACAAGGTGGTGGCGCTCGCCCTGCTGAAAAAACTTGGTTGCGCCGCCGACGCCGTCGTCAACGGTCTCGAAGTCCTCGATGCGCTCCAGCGCGTGCCTTACGGGCTCATTTTCATGGATTGTCAGATGCCGGAGATGGACGGGCTCGAGGCGACGCGGATCATCCGGCAGCGGGAGCACGACCTCACGCGGCCGTGCCCGTGGCCCGCGCCCGTGCGGATCGTCGCGCTCACGGCCAGCGCGATGCAGGGTGACCGCGAGGAATTCCTCGCCGCCGGGATGGACGACTACGTGAGCAAGCCCGTGCGCCTCGCCGACCTTCAGGCGGCGCTGGAACGGTGGCACGCCGCGCCGGTCGCGGTCGCACCAGTGCCCGCGGCTTGGACATCCGCCGTCGGCGGCGAGCGCTAATGCAGAAAGTTGCCGGTCAGGCTCGCGACGGCCGCGCGATCGGCCGCGCTTTGCAATTCGATCCAACGGGTCGGCTTCCAGGCGCCACCCGCGCCGCCCCCTGAAGTCTGGAGCGCCTCGTCAAAGTGGTAGCCCTTGGTGCCGGAAGTCGAGATGGTCCGGCAGACGAAGGATCCGGTCAGCCTGCTGCTGCTTCCCGTGCCGGACGATTGCAGCGTGCAGTAGGGCGCAAAGAAGCAACCCGTCCACACGCTGTTGTCGGCGAAGGAGCAGGCGCCGGTCGTGGTCGAGAAGACCTTGAGCGCCCCGGCCCAGTTGGTCGCGTTGATGGACTTGTTGGCCGCGAGAACGAGCGGCTGGTCCATGTAGATGAGGCAGGTCGCGAGGTTCTGGATGACGAGACCGGAGGCCATGCCGGTGTTGGTGCCGACGATGGTCACGTTTTTGCCGGCCGAGATCGTGAGGGTGCCGATGGTGGCGCCGCTGCAAAAATAATAGTAGCGGCCGTCCGCCGCCGGCAGGTCGCCCGCGACCGGCAGCGTCGCGGGCAGCTTGGAGCCCTTGTTGTAGCTCTGACTGACGCCCGCCGCCGTCGGGTAGACGGGCAGGGGGAACGTCCCGGCAAAATTGGTCGTGATGCTGCCGGTCACCTTGGCGGCCGGGGGCGGGTTGACGCCGGCGCCCAGCAGCACGCTGCCGAAGACCTGACCGCTGCCGATGTTGAGGTTGTATTGCGCCACGACCACGGTGGTGTTGGCGCGGGCGATGCCACTGGAGTAGGCCGCCCAGGGACCGGTCGGGCTGTTGGTCGGATTCGAATTAAAGCTGTCGGCGAAACTCGAGACGTTCAGGTCCAGCCCCTCGGTGGCGACGACGCCGTAGACCGGGGTGTTGAACGTGAGCTGCACGGTCTTGATCACCGGCGCCCCGCCGTCGAACGGCGTGATCACCGCCTGCGAAAGGACGATTGGCGTGGCGCTGCTGCCGTCGTAGCCGGTGACGAATACCTTGACGATGCCGATGGCGTTTTGATCACGGTTGAAGGTGGGCAGGGTGAACGTGGCCACCGGGCCGGTGATGGTCCATCCCTTCCAGGCGGTCGCAGGCGCGGTGCCGGTGCCCATCAGGTTGAAACAATACAGCGCCTCCTCGAGCCCGGCTTCCGCGAGATTGGCGGTGTCGTTGGCGAACGAGGAGCGTTGCGCGAGCTTGAGCGTGGTGCGTCCGAGGGCGAGGTAGCTGCCGAACACGAGGGCCAGACCGAGCGACAGCAACAGGGCCGTGATCAGCATGCTGCCGCGCTGAGCGCGCAAGCGGCGCGCGGATGGCGGCGGCAATGAACGACGGGAATCCATCACGAGACCGGCTTGTTGCGCATGAGGAAGGCGGCCGACACCGCCGTGTCGGTGGCGGCCGCCGCCGTCGGCACCGGGCGGACGACGTTCATGATGACCTGCACCCGCTTGGTCGCGAGGTCGGTGAAGGCGGTGTTACCGTCGCGGTCGAACCGGGCAAACGACACGCCGGCGGCACCGCCGGAAAAGGCGAGAATCCCGTTCACGAGAATGATGCGACCCGCGGTGACGTTGCTGTCGGGGCCGGGAACCTGAAACAGACTCTGCGTGGCGCTCGTCCACGCATAGGTAACCTGCCGCGTCAAGCCCGCCAGCGCCGGTACCGTGAGCGTGATGTCACTGGCGCCGTTCCAGGTGATGGCGGTGGCGTTTTGCAAATCCACGCCGAGATGCTCCAGGGCCCGGCGAATCTGCGTATTCATCTCGGCATATTGGGTGAGGCGCACGCCGCCGCGCATCAGCTGGACACTGGTGGTCAGCACGCCCGCCAGCACGATCCCGCTCAGGAGCACGGCGATCATCAATTCCACGAGCGTGAAGCTGCGCCGCGCGGCCGCCGCGCGGCTATGGGTTGTTATAGAAATAGGCATAGAGTCCCCCCTGGGTGTAATAGGTGGTGGAACTGCGGACCACCGTGTGGCCGTCGTAGTTTCGCCAGCGCACCGTCAGCGTGAGCTGCACCACCTGCCCGGAGCGCTGGGCGAGCACGGTCAGCCCGCGGGACAAGGTGAAACGCCCCGCGACCGCTGGATTGCGGGTGAAGCTGGCATCGATCACGGGCTGATAGGCGGCGTCGCTGGCGCTGACCCAGGGCAAAAGCCGCTCCTTCTCGATCTCGCATTGCAGGATGTTGCCGGCGATCACCAGGTTGCGGGCGGTGTCGAGTTCCGCGAACACGCGCTGCATCACCGTGATCGACGTGGTCAGCACGAGCGCCAGCATGGCCACGGCCATCGCCACCTCCAGGATCGTGAATCCACTGCGGCCGCGCGTGCGACGGACACCCAGCGATGGCAGGAAGGTGCGCATGGTGCCGGCTACGGGATGCGGCGGTAGACCGCGCCGCCGTAGATGAGCGCGTTGCGGTTCGTGATTTCGATGGCCCCGCCGGGCTGATCCGTAGCGAGGACCAGCTTCGTTCCGACGCGGCCTAATCGGCCGGAAGCGTAAACGATCCGTGGTGGGGCGAGGGCCATGAGTTCGAACAGCTTCACGTCCCCGGTGGAGATGAAAACGATCCCGTGTTGTCCGGGCTGGTTTCCCGTCAGGTAAACCCCCACGAGCGCAGCCTGCAGTCCCGCGGACTCCGCCGGCTGGATCGCCTGAAAGCCCGCGGGGAGGCCGGCCGGCCGTTGTTCCATCCGCCAAAATATCAACAGCCCAAGGAGCGCACAGGCCGCCGCTCCCATCGCGACCAGCCGAGGTTTGCTCGCGACCGCGCCCGGGCGGACCGGCGGCAACCGCGCGGCGGCTTGGGTGCGCGCGTCCGCCGCGTGCTGGTGGACGGACGCATCGCGCCCGGCCGGCGCGGAGCCGTCGAGCTCCGCCATCGCCTCGTCCACCCCGACCACGAAGGCGGGAAGCTCCCGATGGACCGCATCATAGAGCATGAGTTTTTTCTGTCCGGTGCGAATCATGAAGGTCTGGCGGCCCGTCTTCACCTGGATTTCCGGGGCGGCGACGGCGTTTTCCACCGCGGCGATGGCGCAAAAGGACCCGAGCAGGATTCTCAGATCCGAATCGGTCAGCCCGTCGCGCTCGGTCCGTGCAAACGAATCGGCGGCGGAGTGCGCATCCGGGGCGAGCCTGGTCAGGACGACATCATACATCGGTGTTTACCGCTGGGCGGCCTCCCCCTGAAAAAAGGGCCGGCCATTGAGTCCCGCGCGCCATCGCCCGGACCGCCGGGTCATTCCCGTGAAACTGTTCCGCATCGTGTCCATCGCTTGTCGTCTCCCGCTCAAGTGTCCGTCGGCAGATAGCCCACATCGGGCAAGGTGTTGCGCTCGACTTCCTCGAGGGTCGTCCAGCCAATCAGCGCCTTCTTCAGGCCGTCATACCGCAGCGAATGATGGCCGACGCGTCTGGCCTCCTCGAAGAGCAGCGAAACGCTTTGCTTCTGGGTGATCAGCTCGCGCATCCGCTCCGAGACCTCGACAAATTCGTAGAGGCCCACTCGCCCGCTATAGCCGGAGCCGAAACATTTCGGACAGCCGCGACCGCGATAAAGTTTCACCGCCACGCCTTGCCAGGCGCTGAAATTATTCGCGAGCTCCCACTCCGACGGCTCATATTGCTCCTTGCACGAGATGCAGATGCGGCGGACCAGCCGTTGCGACAGCACGCCCATCGTCGTCGGCGCCACGAGATAGGGTGCGACGCCGATTTCCACGAGGCGGGTGACCGCTTGCAGCGCGTTGTTCGTATGCAGCGTCGTCAACACCAGATGTCCGGTCAGCGCCGCCTCGGTGGCGATGAGCGCCGTTTCGAGATCGCGGATTTCACCGATGAGGATGACGTCCGGGTCCTGCCGCAGGATGCTGCGCAGCACGCGCGCGAAGGTGAGCCCGATGCCGGTGTTGACCTGATGCTGCGTGATGTCGGGCAGCCGGTACTCCACCGGATCCTCGATCGTGGTGATGTTCAGATCAGGCCGGTTCAGTTCGTTGATGCAGCCGTAGAGCGTGGTCGACTTGCCGCAGCCGGTCGGGCCGCAGCAAATCAAAATCCCGTTGGGCCGTGAGATCACGCGCTTGACCCCCTCCAGGATCGACCGTGGAAAGCCGAGGATGTCCATGTTCAGCAACGATCGGTCCAGCGGGGAACCGAGGACGCGCAGCACCGCCTTCTCCCCATACAGACTTGGCAGCGTCGAAACGCGGAACGAGGCCTTGAACGTGCCGAAGTTGAGTTCAAACGCGCCATCCTGCGGCAGCCGGTTTTGCGTCAGGTCGAGCTGGCACAGCACCTTGATGCGCACCACCAGCGTCACATGCACCGCGTGCGGCAGCGTCAGGATTTCATGCATGTCGCCGTCGATGCGCATCCGCACCCGGCTGTCGTTCGGCCGGGCCTCGAAATGGATGTCGGACGCGCGCCGCCGGAACGCCGTCAGGATGATGCTGTTGAGCAGCTGGATGATGGTTTCGGAGCCGACGATGCCGGCGACGTCGGCGGCGGATTTGATCTCGTGCGCGCCGAACATGGCCGGCAGTTCATTGCAGACCCCCTGGAGGCTGGCCTCGATGTTGCCGGCGGGCCCGAGATACATGTCGATCACGGATTCGATCTCATCCGCTGGCGCAAAGACCGGGCTGATCGCCTTGTCGAGTATCTTGGCCAGGGACTCGAGATGCTTCGTATCGTGCGGATCAGCCATCGCCACCGTCGCCGTGTGGCCGACGGAATAAAGCACGATGCCGGTTACGCCGCGCGCAATGTCAACGGGCAACTGGTCATAGGGGTCGGTGGGGACCGCCACGTCGAGGGGATTGACATAGGCCACGCCGAGGGAATCGGCCCAGAGCTCGCACAGCCGGTCCTTGGTCAGGACCGCGCGGTCGACCAGATCCTTGAACAACTTCGGCGGATCCGCCTGGAGCAATTCCGCCCGGCTGTTGATCAGTGGCCGCTGCGCCGGTGCATTTCGCCGCACCGACTCGATAAACTGTTCAACTTGGGTCATCGGGGGCCTTGGCCGGCGGATGCACCGGCCGGAAACGGGCGGCGATGTCCTTCTGATCCAGATGGCGCGGGCCGCCGGAGGTGGAATGACTGTAATCCAGGCGGGCTTCTTCCATCATGGCCGTCAGGTCGTAACGCACCAAATAATCCTGGAGCGAAGGCTGTTTAGGCCGAGGTGGTGCGGAGGGATTCATCGGTTTCCATTCGGGCGGGAAAAAGCATCCGCAGCATATTTCGCAACTCCGTCTCAAGCTGGTCTGCGTGGACATCTTTCCGGATAAAATAGGAGGCCCCGAAGGTCACGCACCGCTCGACCACGGCCTCCTCCGAGACCGATGTCAGCATGACGATGGGCACGGCCGGCTTGAGGGCGCGGAGTTGCGGCAACGCCTGCACCCCGTCCACGAGCGGCATGTATATGTCGAGCAGGATCAGGTCCGGGTTGACGGTCTGGGAGAGGGCGACGGCTTCCTGGCCGTTCTTGGCCTCGACCACGGTGCAAGCGATCGAGATACGCAGCACCTGGCCGACGAATAGCCGAAAGTAGGCTTCGTCATCAACCAGCAGGATTTTTAGCGGGACCAAACTGCTTATCATACAAGGCTCCTACGTCATCATCATTTCCCTCGCGTGTCTGATCAATCGGGGCGGCCCGCGACGACGACGGAACGGCTCGGACCACCCTCGCTCGCCGCCCGGGCGTCCGCCGCGGGACCTGGCTTCGGCCGGCGGCGCTCCCTGAAGGGTGTCCTCCGGGTTGAGGAGTATAGGGTTCACCATGGGGCAAGAGGGGAATGATCGCGAATGCCGGCCGGCCTCCGGATCGGAGAAGTCCGGAATCGGATCGTTGCGGGCAAGCGGCTATCTTGCGCCACAACTGATGAGGGCGCGATGGGGTCTTGCCCTACCCCCACTCCGCTCAATCGTGACGCTCGGAGATCGCCCGGCCCCAATATTTGCATCGCCAACGCGATTGTTCACGGCCGGCAACACCGTCGGGGCCCCCTCGGGGCGAACCGCCCCGCCGGGAGTCACGGGCGGCGAGATCCTCCGCGGTGGCCGGGCGGCCAACACGGCGGTGGCATGCCTGGCCGGTCAATGGCCGCCAGTGGGTCTATCCCCCAGGGTGGCGCATCGGAAATAGGCGCAGGGTGCCGCATCACGGGAAACGGATGTCTCTTCCATCGGCCATTCTTCCGGGGGGCCACGTCTGTTGGCCGCTGGCAGGGGGTATCGTGACACATCAATCATCCAACCACAGACGACGGGCAGGCCATAATCATGAAGACGATTGCTGAAAAAACGGATACGGAACTGAAAAACGATGTGCTCGCCGAGCTCAAATATGAGCCGGGCGTGAACATCTCGGAAATCGGCGTCCTGGTGCAGGACGGAGCGGTGACCCTGAACGGATTCGTCACCAATTACGGCGAGAAATGGAACGCGGTCGTCGCGACAAAGCGCGTGGCCGGAGTTCGCGCCATCCCCGACGACATTGTCGTCAAGCTGGCCTCCTTGCTGATCCGCACGGATGGCGACATCGCCGGGGCGGCCGCGAACCAGATCAGCTGGCTCTCCGCCCTGCAAAAGGGGCGGTCAAGGTATTGGTCCGCGACGGCTGGCTCAACCTGGAAGGCGAAGTGGAGTGGGGTTTTCAACGGAGCGGACTCCAGGAGAACATACAGTTCATGGCCAGCGTGAAGGGTGTCACCAATCTGATCACGGTCAAAATCAGGCTTTCGGCCGCGAACGTGCAGGAATCAATTGAAACCGCCTTTGCGCGCAGCGCTCCTCGATGCGGATAAGATCGGGGTGGAGACCGCCGGAAACAAGGTCACGCTGCGCGGCAAGGTTCGCAACTATGCGCAGCGCGACGAGGCCGAGCGCGCCACCTGGGCTGCGCCCGGCGTCTGGTCCGTGGACAACAAGATCGACGTGAAGTGGTCCTGGGGTTTTGAGGACTGAAGCCAGTCGCCGACCCCGCCTGGGGGCATTGGTCCGCGAGTTCAGGCCAGCCGGTTCCGGCCCGCGTTTAGGCCGCGTGCCAAGACTGGTGGGCCAGGACAGCGCCGGGGCAGCCGACCTAAGGATATACATGGAAACGGTCATGATCAGCCGCGAGCTCCGCCTGGCTTCCCGGCCGACGGGATTGCCCGACGCCGGCCATTTCCTGCTCGCGCAGCGGGAGGTGGGGCCGCCGCCAGCCCGACAGGTGCTCGTGCGCAACCTCTTCATGTCGGTTGACCCCTACATGCGCGGCCGCATGAACGCGGGCCCGTCAGATGTCCCGTCGCTCGAGCTGGGCGCGGTGCCCGACGGCGGTGCCGTCGGCGAGGTCATCGAATCGAAGGTCGGGGAAATCAAGCCCGATGATATCGTCACCTCCAACCATGGCTAGCGGGGGTATTTCGTGGCGGCGCCGGAGGAGCTGCGTGCGGTTTCCCGTGAAGTGCAGCCGCTCTCGGCCCACCTGGGTGCGCTCGGCATGACCGGCATGACGGCCTGGGCCGGGCTGCTGGCGAAATTGCGCGGCTGCCGCGTCATCGGTTCCGCCGGCTCGCCCGGGAAAGTCGCGTTCCTGCGGGACGAATGTGGCTTTGATCGCGCGTTCAACTACAAGGCCGGGTCCGTCGTGGACCAGTTGAAGCTCGCGGCTCCGGACGGCATTGATGTCTATTTCGACAACGTCGGCGGTGAAACCCTCGAAGCCGCGCTAGCGGCCCTGCGCGTGCATGGCCGGATCATCGCCTGTGGCGGCATTTCCGGCTACAACGCCGCGAACCCCCGGCCCGGCCAATCTTTTCAACATGATCACCAAGCGGCTCACGATGAAGTGGCTGCTGGTGCGCGATTGACTGGATCGGCGGGACGAATTCGAACGTGAGGTCGGCGGCTATTTCCTGGCGGGCAAACTGAAGAGCGAGGAGACGGTGGTCGATGGCATCGACCAGGCCGTCGACGCCTTCCTCGGGCTCTTTGCCGGGAAAAATATCGGGAAGATTATCGTGCAGCTCGGCCGGCCGGAGGCACCCCGGTGAATCCCGATACCCTTGCACCGCGCCGGCGGGCGCAACCCAAGGCCGGACCATTTTATGAACGCTCAACCGCTCTTTCAGTCCATTCAGGTAAAAAACGCTCCGGCTCAGAAACCGCATCGTCATGGCGCCCATGAACCGTTCGTTCTTTCCCGGCAGCGTTCCCGCCATGAACATGGCCGGCTACTATGCTCGCCGGGCGGCGGGTGAGGCCGGGTTGATCATCTCGGAGGGCACCGTGGTCAACTGCCCGGCGTCGTCCAACGATCCGGCGGTCCCCCGCTTCTGTGGGGAGCAGCCGCTCCTCTGCTGGAAGGCCGTGATCGACCAGGCGCATGCCGCCGGCTTGGCCATGGCGCCGCAGCTCTGACGCCCAGGGATCGTCGCGCCCAGGAATCCGGGTGGCTGTCTCCGGCTCCCTTTGAAGGTCCGTCGGGCTACGTTGCGCCGGGCAAGCTCGGTGGCATCGCCATGAGCCGGCAGGCGATCGTGGACACGGTCCGGGCCTTTGCGGAGGCCGCGGCGCAGGCGCTGGGATTCGATGCGGTGGAAATCCACGGCGCCCATGGCTGCCTGATCGATCAGATCTTCTGGCATCCCACCAGCCAGTGCACGGATTCATCCGGAGGAAAAACCTGGCCAAACGGACGCGTTTTGCGGTGAAGATTGTCCCGGCGGTCCGCCAAGCCACCGGCCCCGGCTTTCCAATCTGTCTGCGGCTCTCGCAATGGTAGCTCCAGGACTGCACCGCGAAGCTCGCGGCCACGCCGGTTGAGCTGGAGGATGCTGACCGGCCACGCATCCATCACCGTCGGTTCGATCGGGCTGACGGGAGACTTTGTCGCGGCCTTCCAGGGGGAGCCGTCGCGCCAAGTTCCCGGGTCGAACTGCTCCGCCGGTTCGGCCGGGGGATTTTGACCTGGTGGCGGCGGCCGGGCGTCAGCGGCCGACGGCCTCCATGGGGCCATTCGGCACCACCTCGTTGATCAAGGCCTTCAGCACGTCGCAGGAAAACGGCTTGGCGAGCACCCGGACCGCGCCCAGCTGACGGGCGGTCACAAGGGGATGTTCTTCATGCGGCCGGCCTCCGCCGGAGATCGCGATGATCTTCACGGGCGGCTGATTGTCCCGCAGGGCCCGCAGGACCGCGAGGCCGTCCTTTTTTGGCATCATCATGTCCGTGATCACCAGATCGGCCGCGGTAGCGGGAAAGAGCTCCAGCCCTTCCTGGCCGTCGTGCGCCTGGATCACGGTGTGACCGGCCCGGGCCAGGAAAATTCCCAGCATGGCCCGGAGGGAGTCGTCGTCATCGATGAGGAGAATGCGCGCCATGGGATCAGGGTTGAGGAGCCATTGCTAGTCCGGTTCAGATTGCCGCATATCCGCCGCGGCGGCCATGGGGTATAACCCGCCCCGGTGGCACGCATCGGGGGGACGTGGACTACTCCATGGCGTGCAGGCCGGTGGCCCGGCGCCGAGGGGTGTGATGACGGTTTTGCGCCCGGCAACCGGTCCGGATGGAGGAGCGGCCCCGTGAACACCCGGGCGCCCGGCTTGCTGACGATCAACGGCGGCTCGTCGGGCATCCGTTTCGCGGTGTTCACGGCGGGCGGCCCGCATGTCCGGCTGCGCCGCCGCCGTCCGGTGACCGGCCTGGCACCGGGGGCGGAGTAGCCCTACACCCCATGGCGCCGCCGCGCGGGACGGTGCATGCTGGGCCCGGTCCCAAGCCCGCTGTCGGGCCAACCCGCAACAACCAACCCATGAATCATCATGCTCTATCGAGCCAAAACCCTGCAGGGTTATCAACTGCACAGCCGCGACGGTGAAATCGGCGAGGTCAGGGAATTCTATTTCGACGACCGGCACTGGACCATTCGCTACCTGGTCGCGGACACCGGACGCTGGCTGCCGGGCCGGCAGGTGTTGATCTCCCCGTACTCCCTGGTGGCCGTCAACCACGAGGCCAAGGATATCGCCGTCGATCTGACCCGAGACGAGATCGAGGGATGCCCATCCTTGGACAGCGACAAGCCCGTCTCCCGCCAGTATGAGACGTCCTACCGCGGGTATTACGGCATGCCGGCGTATGGGGGCGGCGTCTACAGTTGGGGGGAATATCCCTTTCCGCAGCGCGACCGGACCAAATGGAGCCGGCCGGGCCACGGCGGAGAATCGGGGGATCCCGATTTGCGCAGCACTCATGATGTGACCGGCCATCACCTTCAGGCGACGGACGGCGAGATCGGCCATGTCGTGGACTTTATCATCGATCCCGAGACCTGGGCCATCCGCTATCTCGTCGCCGGGACCCGGAATTGGTGGCCCGGGAAAAAAGTGCTGATCTCACCGCGGTGGATTGATCGCGTCAGTTGGGGCGAGTCCAAGGTCTATGTCGGTCTCTCCCGCGAGATGATCAAACAGTCGCCGGGCTACCTCGACGATACGGTCCTGGACCGGGACTACGATTCGGTGCTGCATCATTACTACAATCGTCCGGGATACTGGATCGAGGAACTGGTCGCCAAGTAGGTCCGGCCCCGGCCGCGCAGCATAGGGTAAGGCCCCATGGCCGCGGGCCCGCGGCCGGCATCGGCTGCTTTCCAGCCTGTCCGGGGGGATGTGAATGGTGGAACCATCATGCACGCATTCGAAACCAAGGGCGACGGGATCACTCCCCGGAGCCGGCGAGGGCCAATGACCACCAAGATCGGCGTGGCCCGGACAAGCTGACGCCCGGCGAAGAAGGAACATCCCATGATGCATTCTGCCTACGCCTGGCTGGGCGGCGGGGCGAGCGGCGGCCTCTCGCTCTGGCTCGTGGGCGGCCTGGTGATCGCGGGCCTGCTCGTCCTCGTCAGCGGCAAGGCGGCCAAGAAATGAGTCCATGCCCGATGGGGCGCCCCAATCCATGCCCCTCATGATAACAGCCACCCTGGTGCCGGCAATGCCGCTCCGCATCGACGCCTGCTGGCGGGCCGCCCATTACCTGGCGGTCGGCCAGATCTATCCCTGCGCCAATCCGCCGCTGAAGCGGCCGCTCGCGCTGCCGGACGTGAAGCACATGCGGCTCGGCCACCGGGCCACGACCCCCGCAGAATTTCATCTGCGCCGACCTGAACCGGGTCATCAAAAAATACGACCTCAACCTGATCTGCGTTTCCGGTCCGGGGCACGGACACTTCGACTGCTACGCGCGCTGCTCGCCGCGCGGCATGCGCTTCATACCCGGCGAGCCCGGGCCGGACCGGAACTCCGGCCGGTTTCGGCGGCTGGGCGGAGACGACGCAAGGGCGGCCGGGGGTTTTCCTTTCAACGCTGCCAGAGGATGTGGCCCGCTTCCAGGGGCACCGCCAGTCCGTCAAAACGCGGCAGGAGGCGCACAGTGTAGTCGGTTTCCGGGCGGGCTGCGGATACGGTCGCGCGATAGACGCCGCCGGGCACCCCGCCGGCCAGGTCGCGCAACCGCGTCATCTCCTGCCGCAGGGGATCGCCGCCGTCGAGACCGTTGGCATACACCTCGGCTTTCACGGCGTCCGCCGCGAGGCCGGCGAGATGGATCTCCGTCTCGATGACCAGGTGTTCGCCGGTCCGCTCGACCTTCGCGGGCCCGATGCGCAGTTGCGGCCACTGCGGTTCCAGCCGTTGCCGCCAGCCGACGATCGCGCGGCCGAGGCCGCCCCGGTCGGCCGCGCGCTGGCGGTAGGCCGCCGCCGCCGGCAGGTAATGCTGTTCGGTGTATTCGGTCACCGTGCGACCGGCGGCAAAGGCCGGCGTCAGCCGCGCCATGCTTTCCCGGATGCGCGCGACCCAGGCGGCCGGAATGCCGCGGGCATCGCGCGCATAAAATTCCGGGATCACCTGCTGTTCGAGCCGCTCGTACAGCGCTTCCGCCTCGGTGGCATCCCAGACGGGATCGTCCCCGTGTTCCTGCCCGTCCCCCAGCGCCCAGCCGACCGCCGGGGCATAGGCTTCGGCCCACCAGCCGTCCAGTTCGGAGAGATTGAGGCCGCCGTTGACAAGCACCTTCATGCCGCTCGTGCCGCTGGCTTCCCATGGCCGCCGCGGCGTGTTGATCCAGACATCCACGCCCTGCACGAGCTGTTCGGCCAGCATCATGTCGTAATCGGCCAGGAAGACGACGGGCGGATTCACATCATCGCGCCGGATGAAATGCGTCCACTCCCGGATCAGCGCCTGCCCGGCCTGGTCGGCCGGATGCGCCTTGCCCGCCAGGATGAGCTGCACCCGCCGCTCGGGATGCTGGAGAAGGCGGAGCAGCCGGCCGGGATCATGCAGCAGGAGGTTCGGTCGTTTGTAGGTCGCAAAGCGCCGCGCGAAGCCGAGGGTCAGCACGCCCGGGTCCAGCCGGGCCTGGGTGCGCACGATCACCTCCGCCCCCGCGCCCCCGACGGCCATGAGCCGGCCCACGCGCTCCCGGGCATATGCCACCAGGATTTTCCGGCTGGTGGTGCGCAGGGCCCAGAGCTTCTCGTCCGGGATCTTCCGGATGTCCGCGGCCAGGGTGGGCGAGGTCCCCAGCCAACGGCCCTGGCCGCAGGCTTCCGTCCACAGGGAGTCCGCCGCCGCCGAATCCCACGTCGGCATGTGCACGCCGTTGGTCACGTACCCGACCGGCACATCCGCCTCGGGCCACCGCGGGAACAGCGGCGCAAAGATATGCCGGCTGACCCGGCCATGGAGCCGGCTCACGCCGTTGACCGCCCCGCTGCCGCGCACCGCGAGATAGGCCATGTTGAAGGGCTCGTCCGCATCGGCGGCATCCCGCCGGCCCAGCGCCAGGAACTCGGGGAGGGCCAGGCCCAGCTGTTCGCGCGCATACCGGCCGAGATACTGCTCCATCAAGGCGGGTGAAAAGAGGTCGAAGCCCGCGGTGACCGCCGTGTGGGTGGTGAAGAGGTTGCCGGCGCGGGTGGCGGCATGGGCGACGGCAAACGGCTGCTGGTTTTCCTGCATGAAACCGCGGGCGCGCTCGAGCAGCGCGAATGCGGCGTGCCCCTCGTTGAGGTGGCAGACCTCGGGCTTGATGCCCAGGGCGGCCAGCAGCCGCCAGCCGCCCATGCCGAGCACCATCTCCTGTTTCAGGCGCATTTCCGCACCGCCGCCGTACAGCTCGCCCGTGATCCCCCGGTGCCCCGGGTAATTGGCCGCATCATTGCTGTCGAGCAGGTAGAGCTTCACCCGTCCGACCTGCGCCTCCCAGGCGCGCAGCCAGACGGAATAGCCGGGCAACCGGACCTCGAGGCGGAGCCATTCGCCGTTGGGCTGGCGGACAGGCGTGACCGGCAGCTGGCCCGGATCGTTGTAGGGGTAGAACGCCTGCTGGGCGCCATCCCGGTCGATCACCTGGCGGAAATAACCCCGCTGATAGAGCAGGCCGACCCCGACCACCGGCACGCCGAGATCGCTGGCCGCCTTGAGCTGGTCGCCGGCGACATTGCCGAGGCCGCCCGAATAAATCGGCAGCGCCTCGCTCAGCATGAACTCCATGCAAAAGTAGGCCACGCAGGTCAGCGGCGCCCCGGGATGGGCCTGTTGAAACCACGCCGGGGCCGTCGCGGCCTGCCGTTTGGCCGAGACCGAGGCGTCAAGCAGCCGGCGATAGTCGGGATCGGTCAGGGCCGCCGCGAGCTTCTCCCGCGAGACGGTCTGGAGCACCACGTTGGGGTGGTGCGAAAGGCTCCAGAGCATGGGATCGAGCCGCCGCCACAACTCGTCCGCGCCGTGGTTCCACGACCAGCGCAGGTCCATGGCCAGTTCGGTGAGGAGTTCAAGGCCGGGCGGCGGGGAGGGCGGGACGGGGTTGGCGGGGCCGATAATATTCATGGTTGGTCGAGGTCGGGGGAAATTCAGTTGGGATCGCCTTCGTTTGCCCATGCCTCGACCAGCTCGCGCCCGGTCTGCCGGCGCGGGGATGCATCCGGCTGCGCCGCCGGTCCCGCGGCCCCGACCAGGGCCGCATCCGCGAGGATTTGGCGGAGGTGGGCCCCGTCGCGGAAGCTCTCGGCATAGATTTTATAGATGTCCATGGTCCCGGACAGCCGGGCGGCGAACCAGCCACTGGCCGCCACCACCTTCAAGCCGCCGAGCGGGAGAGGTCACAGCTGTCGGATGATTTGGTTTGGGTCATGTTTGAAGGGTTTCGGCCGGGACCGGCTTGGCGTGGGCGGCTTCAGCCGCGGAGCCGTGGATGATGAGGACGAATTTGCCGGCCTTCAGCGCCGTCTCATACTGCAGGATGCGGTCCTTCGGGATGCCCAAGCCGATCAGGCCCGCGCCCAGCGCGCCGACGAGCCAGCCGGCGAGCGGCCCGGGGCCCGGGATGAAAAAGAAGGCGGAGCCGAAAAGGCAGCCCCAGATCCAGCCCCAAAAGACCCCGCGGGCTCCCCATGATTTCATGCGCTCCTCCGTGTTGTAGCAGCCGACAACGCGCTCCTCGGTGCGATAGTCGCGGCCGACGATCGAGAGTTTATTCAGGTCGAACCCGGATTGCGGGAGAGCCTTGACCGCCGCCGCCGCGAGGTGGGTGGGATAGATGGCGGTGATGGATTGGTTGTCGTTCATGAGGATCGCGGTGAAATGGGCGCGCGGAAAATGTCAGAATGATGCATCCATCGGCGCCGGCCGGCCGGGGGTGCGGTGGAAGCGGCTCTTGAGATCACTGGTATAGCGGAGCCGGAATGAGGCGCCCAAGCTGTTGCCGCCCGGCCCATAGGTGTCGGTCACGGCGACACCGACCATCCAGTTGCTCACGATCTGCCGGTGGTGCAGCGCGGGGATTTCCCAGATCAGGCCGGGGCGGATCGAGGAGATGTCCTCCCCGGTGCGGCTGGTCAGACGCGTGCTGTCGAACTCCGCTTCGAACGTGTAATGCAGGTTGCCGCGATCTATCACCCAGCCCCCGGTGATGCCCGCGGAGCTCCGTTGGAACGCATTTTTGGCGAATTCACCCGGCAGGGAGGTTTTGGTCACGACATCCAGCCGGAAGCCCACGAAGATTCGCACATCGGGGTGGGCGGCGAGCCGGTGCGAGAACGTGATGTAAGGGCGGAAATGACGCAGCCCGTCGGTCAATTCCGGAGCCGGGTGGCCGATCGGAAACTGGACGTCGGCGCCGATGGCGGCGTCCCAGCCCGGGAAAAGGGGCTGCCCGAGATTGATCTTGATGCCCGGCTGAAGATCCGCCGCCCCGTAGTCATCGAAGGCCCGGATGTTGCCGTGTCCGTGGCTGAAAAACAAATCGCTGCTCAGGCTGATTTCGCAGTTCTTCGTCAGGCCGTAGCGCAGGCTGGTCGTCAGCCGCATGTTGTCCTTGTTCTCCCAGTCGCCCAGGTGGGGATGCACCGAGAAACGCAGCGCATATTCTTCCAGGGTTGTCGGCAGGTGGCTTTCGAAGATCTGGTCGAGGCGCAGTTCATCGTCACCGCGGGCGTTCCAGGATGAAGCCGGATAAAGGCCCGTCCCGGCGTTCGGGGAGACGGCCGTCGCGTCCGCCGCCGCGAGACGGCCGCCGATCATGAAAAATGCGGCGAGGCCCATGATGACCAGGCTTCGCTTGGACGGCTTCTCCGGCGTGGTCGTGGTGTTGGGGTCGGAAAATATCGTCATTTTGGCATCCAAGTTTGAGCATGGATTGGTGCGACTATACCTGACGCCATGGACGCGGGACAGGGGGTGTAGACATTATATCCATCCGGCCCGGATGGCCGCGAGCAGGGCAGGGTATCACCCTATACTCTGGCGACGGTTCATCAGCCTATACTTCCAGGCAACCACCGGTGGGTGATGGCCGCGGCCCGTTCAGGCCAATCCTTGCACGGGCCGGATCCATCCCCCGGTCGAAATTCATCTGTCCAACCCCATGCCCACCCATATCGAATGGCCGGAGATTGCGTTGCGGCTTTTCCTCTCCTTTGCCGCCGGATTGCTGATCGGATTGAACCGCAGCAAATACGGCCACGCCGCCGGACTGAGGACGACCATGTTGGTCTGTCTCGCGGCCACGGTCGCCATGCTGCAGGTCAATGTCCTGCTGGACACCGGGGGCCGCAAGGCGGACTCGTTTATGATGCTGGACTTGATGCGGCTGCCGCTGGGCATCCTTTCGGGCATCGGCTTTATCGGCGCGGGAGCGATCCTGCGGAAGGGCGACATGGTGCAAGGCGTCACCACGGCCGCCACGCTTTGGTTCGTGACGGTGATCGGGCTTTGCCTGGGCGGCGGTCAAATCGGCCTGGGGCTGACTTCGCTGGCGCTCGCCCTCATCATCCTCGGCGGTCTGAAATGGCTTGAGCAACGCATGAGCGAACAAAAGCTGGCCACCCTGACCATCGTGGCAGGTCCCGAGGGACCGACCGAACATGATGTTCGCGCCCGGTTGCAGGCCGAGGGCTTCATCGTCGTCAATTGCGAGGTGACCTACGCCGATCGCGCGCGGCGCCGCACCCTGCACTATGACGTGAGATGGAGGGCCTCGATGAATGAAACACTCTCCCCGCCTTTCGTCGCCCGCCTCGCGCACGAGCCGGGTGTGCAGGAACTGCAATGGCGTCCCAACGGCATGGCCAGTGAGTTGCAGGGCAACGAGACCCCGGCCTGACGCCGGTCGCAAACGCGGAGCACCACGAGCGGCTCCGCTTACGGCACCCGGAGAAACGAGCCGAGGCCAGTCTTATTCCCCGCCGTGAGCTGCGTCGCGAGGATCCGGTTGAAAAACTCTACCGGGTCTGCGAGGGTGAGCAACCGGCCGTCGGGCAGGCAGGGCGGTGACTCCCGGATGCCGCGCAACGGGAACGCCTAGATCGTTCCGTCGGCTGTCATCATGGCGCCACCGACCAGGACCGGCGTGAAAAAGCGCCCGGCCCGCAGGGGGTGCATCGAGTTGTCGGTGGAGCGGGGGAGGGCGGGGCAGTTCGCGCACCGTCCCTTGCCGGAGAACAAATCCTGGCCGCGCAACTCCCCCGCGGCGGCCTGCGTGGGATCGAGCCGGCCGAACACGTTCAATTTCGGCGCGGGCGGAAAATCGAACAGCCCCTGCATCTCGGGCCTGATTAGGAACAGGAGCCATTCCCCATTATGGGGGGCATTCGTTCGCGGGCGAGGGGACGTTCAAGGGCAATCCCCGGGATCAGGCGCCCGGACCTCCGGATCAAAATCCCTTGCTGATTTCGATCCAAAGGCGGAAGGATGCCGTACTCGGCACCAGCACGGGCTTCGGACCGATGGGCAGCGCGACGCTGGCCTTGGCGCCCCACTGGCTTTGACCAACCCAGTTGAGCCCCACGCCTGCTCCGCTCAGGGTGGCGCCGTTGGGGCCCGTGCCCCAGACCGTCTCGTTGAGTTTCAGGTGCGCGCTGTCCACGAAGGCCACCGCCTGCCATTCGCTGTGCCAGGCCAGACCCAGGTCGTGTCGGAATTCGACGCTGCCCAGGTAGCCATTGTCGCCCGAGACCGCGCCCATGTCATAGGCGCGCACCGTGTAGGGGCCGCCGCCGATCATCTTCTGCGAGGAATCCAGATTGCCGTCGGCCCACTGGCCGGTGAACGCGAGGTAGAGCCCGTCTCCCGGCCCCAGGTTTTGCAGGTGAGCGAGGTTCAGGTTCCATTTCGAGAATCCGCCGGCCGTGCCCGCGGTCGCCGCATCGGCCAGCCGCGCCGCGGTGTCATCAAAGCCCACCCGCCCGCTCGTCCAATCCAGCCGCCAGAGGGTGATACCGCCGGACAGGAAGGTGTCGCGCGAATCGCCGGCCACGCTGAATTTCGCACTGTCCAGGTGCCGGTCCGTCCGGATGGCCCCGGCATTGAGGTGATCGCGCAGCTGCAACCCGTCATACTGGAGCAGTCCATAGATGTTGATCTGCCGGCTGCGCCAGAAGGGGTGCTTCACCCACAGGCTTTCCAGACCGGCTTGGCCTTGCGCATCGAGGGATTTCAGCGGTCCGCCCAGGATGTAGTGCAGCTGCGAATAGGATCCGCCCAGGCGGGTGCCCTGCCCGTTCAGCAGCGTTTCATAGGCGATGCGGCCATAATTGATCCCGGGGCCCGAACTCAGGGCACTCACGCTCAGGACATCGCCATGCTGCAGGGGCTCGTTGAAGTTCACCGTCAGGGCGGCGCGCGGCCGGCCCGTGTAGCGGTTGCCAAAGTCGTCCTCCACCACGTAGCCCGAGATGGCCGGACCGGTCGTGGTGCCCACGAGCAGGTCGGAGGTCCCGTATGCGTCGCCCGGCCGCAGGGTCGCGTTGACCGTGACACCGGGAATGTCGGAGAGCAGCAGGAGGGCATGGTCCAGCCGCGGCTGGCTGATGATCTGGCCGCCTTGGAGGGTGGCCAGCGTATCCTGCAGCAACGCACTTTTCACCCGGCCCTGGTGATCAAGCCTGATCGAGCCATAGCGCGCCTCGATGATCTCCACGACCACGATGCCATCCTGGATCTCCTGCGCCGGGATGATCGCCTGGGCGAGGGTATAGCCATGACGGTGATAATGGCGGGTGATCCGGGCGACTTTATCGCCCAATTGCTGCAGGGTGAGGCTTTGCCCGTCGGCGTCCGCAACCAGGGCCTGCAATGTCGCCGTGTCAAACAGGGTGTTCCCCGAGATCCGGATGGACCGCACCAGGAATGGCGCGCTGGGCGGAAGCTGGCCGCCGCCCATCCTTTCCATGGTCAGCCCGGTCCCAATGGAAGATGGTCCCGGGATGGAAACCGGCTGGATTTGCTGCAGCATGGAGCCGGCGTCGGGAATGCCGGGATTCGCCGCGGAGGCGACCAGTGGCATGATGAGCAGAAAGGCTGCAGGAAGCAGTTTCATGGGGTGTTTCCGATTAAAGTGTCCTTGGTCACGGCGGGTTTCTTGCCCGTCCGGGAATACACTTTGTAACGCTCGCTCTGGCTGGCATCCGCCAGGAGCAGGTCAGGACCGTCCCGGCCCATGCCCATCGTCGAGTTCACCGCCCGGCCGTTGCCGGTCTCCAGGGCGAAGGCATCGACGATCAGGACGGGACTGGCGCTCCCCGACACCGTGATCGTCGGGGTCAGACTGAGCCCGTTGCGCCGCAGGCTTTCTTGGAAGGAGAGGATTTGAATGGGTACGACCGGCACCACGGGCACGATGATGGCAAGGGCCTCGATGGTGCTGGTGTGGTTGTTGACATAGGTGACGTTGTAGTTTCCTCCGCTGTTGCCATCGCTGAGCACCACGGCGGCAGTAGTGACCGTCTTGTTGCCCTGGCCGACACTCGGATCAGTGTAGGCAAAGTTGCCGCCACTGATCGTGTCGCCCGTGAGCAGGGTGCCACCGGCCACCACGGCCGTGCCCAGCGCGGAGAGGTTGCCATCATAGGTTTTGACGACGTCGACGGTGGTCAGCGTCAGGGGGGCCGGCGTGATGGTGGCCGTATACGTGCCGCCGTTCGTGGTATAGTTGCTGGCGAGGCCGGTGCTGTCGCCCAAGGCGAGGGTGCCCAGGGTCAGCGGTTTGAGGGCGCCGACATTCTGGTCCGCTACCGTGCCGGTGCCGGTGAGCCTGAGGGTTTCGGAGCCGACGAGCTGGCTCAATGTGAGCGTTCCGGCAGCCACGTTTGTGGTGCGATCATAGACGCGGGTGCCGGTCAGGCTGATCGTCCGCGGCGTGATGAAGGCCGCCACGGTCTGGCCGGTGCCGAGCGAATAATTGCTGGCGAGGCCGCCGTTGGTGCCGTCGGCGAGCGCGGTCGAGTTGACGGTCACCAGGTTCGCCGTGAGGACGTCCTTGGAGTTGAAGGTCGCCGTACCGGTGGCGGTCACCGTCTCGGTGTTCACCAGCCCGGAGGTGACCGTGAGGGTCGGCGACGCGGTGGTGTTGCCATCATAGGCCTTGTTGGGCGCGGCGACGGAGGCCGTGAGTGAAAGTGGCGTG
>Ga0265319_1000097_pt1 | contig 67491 bp, 75 predicted proteins | sample 4824metaG_FD_192443 | JGI IMG/M metagenome (GOLD analysis project Ga0265319, IMG submission 192443) | Rhizosphere microbial communities from Carex aquatilis grown in University of Washington, Seatle, WA, United States - 4-8-24 metaG | ecosystem: Host-associated > Plants > Roots > Rhizosphere >... | reverse complement strand
CATCGCGGCGCTTGCCGCCGGAACCGCGCTCGGCTCGAGCACCCGCGCAGCGGCGCACACCAGTTCCGGCGGGAGAATGGTCGGGATTGGCGACGAGAATCCGGCGATGTTCACGGACCCCACGTGGCAGGCGCTCGGGGTGAAGGTCGCGCGCTTCTTCACGGCGTATGACGTGGCGTCCGGCGCCGACCCGGCGGCGCTCGCATCGCTCAAGGTGTGGCTGACCGCGGCGCAGACCGCCGGTGTTCAGCCGATGGTCGCCTTCTACCACAACAACTCGAGCCCGAAGAAGATGCCGAGCGTTGCGACCTACACGACCGACATGAGGGACTTCGTCGCGATGTTCCCGACGGTCAAGGTGCTCACGCCTTGGAACGAGGTCAACCGCGGCAACGTGCGCGCGCCGAACGACAACTACGACAGCCCGACGCCGAAGCAGGCGGCAAAGTACTACCTCGCGCTGAAGAAGGTCTGCCCGAGCTGCACCGTGGTCGGCCTGGATGTCCTCGACTCGACAAATCCAGGAGCCACGATCTCCTACATCAACGCCTTCAAGGTCGCGGTCGGCTCCAAGCACATGCCCCACATCTGGGGTCTGCACAACTACAGCGAGACGAACCGTTTCGTCGACAACGGAACGAAGGCGATGCTCGCCGACGTGCCGGGCCAGGTATGGCTGACCGAGACGGGGGGCCTGGCCGAGTTCAAGCCTCACTTCCCGTTCAACCTCTCGCGTCAGGCGAAGGCGACCAAGTACATGTTCTCGCTGGCCGACTCGAGCCGGCGCATCACGCGCCTCTACATCTACAGCTGGTTCGGCGGGGCGGGCAAGAATGGCGGCTTCGACGCCGGCCTCGTCGACGCTACAGGCGCTCCGCGTCCCTCGCTCTGCGTGGTCTACGAGCACCTTCGCGGCACCAAGAGCTGCCCGTTCAAGACCGTCACCGATGGCGGTCGAAAGACACCCCGGCAGAGGTGACGCTCGTCCGCCACGAGGTGGACGAGAAAGGGCGCTGACGGCCGGCGCGCCGGGGTGTGAGCGGCGGCACTGACGACCGGTGTCGCCGCGGCGGTGGCGGGCGGTGACGTCCACCGTGGCGCCTAACCTAGCGGTATCAAACTCGAGCCGCCGGGAGATGTGGGCGATGCCGCTGTGCTTCATCGAGCCGCACGATGCGATCCGCGTGATCGCCGAGTCAGTTGGTCGCGAAGCCCGCCGGCAGCTCGTTGGCGAGGTCTATCACGCGTGGGTCGATGAGATTCCCGACCGGGAGCTCGTGGGCCACTACACGCAGGCCGTGTCGGAGCTCGATGCTGACGATCTGTCGATGCTCGCTGCGTGGCACGCCTCGCTGGAAACGGTGGGGCAACCGATCGCGAACACAGACTTCCTCGTGTCGATCTACCCGTCGCTCGGTGAGCACCGCCGTGAGGCGCTGAAGGTGGCAGCGGGTCTCGGCAGCGAGGAGGCTTTCGACGCCGGACGGGCGGAGGAGCACGCGTTGGCTGAGATCCTCCCGCGTCTCTCACGCAGTCGTGCCGGCGAGCTCGCCAGCGAGTGTGTCGAGCTCTACATGTGGGATCGGCTCGGCAGCCCCAACTGAGCTGCCTGCACGCGCGCGCTCAGCCCGCGAACCGTTCGAGCAGGTAGCAGCCAACGCCACCTCGCCCGCCGGTGTGCCAGTCGAGGAACGCAATCTCGGTCCTGGCGCCACCGGGCTGCGCCAAGACCGCCGTCGCGATCGACTGTCCGGCGATGCTCGTACGGCCGACCGACCCCTCTGGCGCCGTGTCGTCGCCGTCGGACTCCGGCAACCCGAACTCCAGGCCGACGCGCAGAACCAAACCGTCCTGCCCGTAGGTGGTCGACAGCCGCGCCGGGTCGCGCGGACTGCTGGCGATCGGCGCTCCCTGCGCGATCACCCCCGCGATCCGCTCGGCTCCGTGCCCCGCGCTCCCTGCCGCACGCTCGGCGACGGCCGCGAGCACGAGGTCGTCGCCGAACGCCGCCCAGATCGTCCGACGCAGCGACAGCGATCCAGACGGCGGACCCGAGCGCGACACACAGCCGTAACCGGCGAACGCCGTGCCGTGTGCGTCGCGGCCACTCAGCGTGCAGAGCGTTTGCGAGGCATCCAGGTCGGGAAACCGGAGCGGCGGTCCGAGCGGCGCGAGCCGCGCCTCGCAGACGCCGTCGATCGCCAAGTCGAAGCCGGCACCGCTCTCGCGCACGGTGGCGACATGGATCCCGGCAGGGACGTCGTCGCCGAGCACCACCGCTCGCCCACCCGCCTCCACGTGGCAATGGAGTCGTCCGTCGCTGAAGCTGAATGTGGGCCCCTCGCTCACAACCGCAGGGTATGCCACCAGCGCGCGGCGTAGAATCGGCGTATGCCAACAGTCGAGGAAGTTGAAGAGGCGCTGACGAACGTGATCGATCCCGAGCTGGGGCTCGACTTCGTCGAGCTCGGGCTGATCTACGGGGTCGAGGTCGACGGTGCCAGCGTGCACGTGACATTCACGCTGACCTCGCCGGGCTGTCCGATCGGGCCGCAGGTGAGCGAGCAGATCGACGAGTTCGTCTCCGAGCTCGAGGGGGTCGAGTCGGTCGATTCGACGATGGTGTTCACGCCGGCGTGGACGCCCGAGTTGATGAGCGACGACGCCAAGTTCGCCCTCGGATACTGACGATCGCGCCGTGACAGAGCCGGAGCAGGACCTCACCGCGAGCGGGCCGCTCGTCACGCTTCGCTACCCGGTGCCAGCAGACGCTCCGCGACTGTTCGAGCTGGCAAGCGACCCCGAGGTGACGCATCCGTTCTCGTGGGGTCCCTACGAGAAGCAGGCCGATGCGGCGGAATGGATCGCCACGCTCCCGCGCAACCGCTCTGACGCCGTGGCGCTCGAGTTCGCGATCACCGACCCGGCTGACAGGCCGCTCGGCGTCATCTCGCTGCTCGAGCTATCGCACCGCGATCGCCGCGCGGTGATCGGGATCTGGCTCGGACGCGAGTACTGGGGGTCGGGAGTCGGTGACGAAGCCGAGGCGCTGCTCGCCCGCCTCGCCTTCGATGTTCTGCGGATCGAGCGCCTCGGTGCCTGGGTGGACGTGAACAATCACCGCTCGCAACGCGCCTTCGAGCGACTCGGATTCACCAACGAGGGCGTGCTGCGCTCCTTCCAGCGCCACTACGGCAGACCGCACGACCTCGTCTCATACTCGCTTCTGCGGGCGGAGTGGGAGAGCTCGGCCATGGCCGAGGTCTCGGCCGAGGTGAGCGGCGAGCCGCCGGCCGGGTGGGTCTGCGCCGGGGCCTGAGCGGCGTGCGCACACGCGGCTTCATCCAGATGGTTGATTTGCGGGCGCCGCCGACGTGGAATCAGCCATCTAGGCTGTGGCGATGCTCGCCGCGATCGCACACGAGTCGCAGGCCTGCCCGAAGCCAACGGTCGCGGTGGCTCCGAGCGAGCCCTATGTGACCCGCGGCCCGACGGAGGTCGTCGTCGGGATCTACGTGCAGGGCGGAGCGCTCAGACCTGGCTGCGGCGGCGCGCCAGTCTACGGTCCCGACGGCGGCACGGTTACGCTGCGAGCCGCGAGTGGTCGCGTGGTTGCCCGCCAGACGCTGCGCGGGACGGGCCAGCTTTTCGTCCTGCACGTCGCGGCCGGCCGCTACACAATCAGTGCGCGGCGAGCGGGCGGCGTCACGCTCGCCCCCGTGGCGGTGACGGTGCGCCGCGGCCGCACGGTCCGGCGTGACGTGTTCGAGGATGTCCCTTAGAGAACCTGCTCCTGCCGCCCAAGGCCGTAGCGCTCCTTGCGCTGGGCGACGGTTGTGGGCGTTGAACCGCGTCGCGCGGCGCGATCGCCAGCAGAAATGGCCGCTTCCGTTGCGAACGGCGCGCGGCCCTTTAGAGCTCTGCTTATCGGTCCCTAACGCGGCGCCTTACAATCAGTGGGTGAGCGTCGCGACTGACAGGGCCGTGGAGCCGCTCGGCATCGAGCGTGTGCTGCTCGCCTCGCCGCGCGGGTATTGCGCCGGCGTTGACCGGGCGGTACAGACGGTTGAGCTGGCGCTGGAGCGCTATGGAGCGCCGGTCTACGTGCGCAAGGAGATCGTTCACAACAAGCACGTTGTCGAACAGCTTCGCGCTCGCGGCGCGATCTTCGTGGAGGAGGAGACCGAGGTCCCGGAGGGCTCGGTCACCGTGTTCTCCGCTCACGGAGTCGCGCCGAGCGTGCGGGCAAACGCGGAAGCGCGTTCGCTGCGGACGATCGACGCAACGTGTCCGCTCGTCACGAAGGTCCACGTCGAGGCGCGCCGATTTGTTGCCGACGGGTACACGGTGATCCTCATCGGCCACGACGGCCACGAGGAGGTCGAGGGCACGATGGGGGAGGCCCCTGGGCAGATCCTGCTCGTCCAGAGCGAGGAGGATGTCGACTCGCTGGAGGTTCCCGATCGCGAGCGGGTCGCCTACACGACCCAGACCACCCTCGCGGTGGATGAGACGCGGTCGATCATCGAGCGGCTGCGAGAGCGCTTTCCGGCGATCGTTGGGCCTCGCACCGACGACATCTGCTACGCCACCACCAACCGCCAGGCGGCTGTGCGCCAGCTCGCCGCACACTGCGAGCTCGTCCTCGTCGTCGGCTCGCGGAACTCGTCAAACTCGCAGCGTCTCGTCGAGGTCGCGCGCGACTGCGGCGCCCGATCGCACCTGATCGACAACGTGCGTGAGGTGGAGGAAGCTTGGCTCGAGGGCGTCCGAACTCTTGGCATCTCATCCGGCGCGAGCGCGCCCGAAGAGCTGGTCAGCGAGCTCGTGGAGCGGTTCGCTGAGCGAGGGGTGACCGACGTGTCCGAGCTGGAGTTCACCCGCGAAGACGTTCGATTCATGCTGCCGAAGACGATCCGCCCGACCGCGCGCGCCGCGGCGGAGTAGCGCCGTGGCGGGGACGCTGATCGTCTCCGACCTGCACATCGGCGATCGCTTCGATGCCGATGTGCTGCGTCGGAGTAGCGCGGTTGATGCGCTGGTGGCGGCGCTCGACGGCGTCGATCGCCTCGTCCTGCTCGGCGACTCGCTCGAGCTGCGAAATCGGCCGGTCGCCGAGGTGCTCGAGGCCTCGGCGCCGTTCTTCAACGCCCTCGGGGCGGCTCTCGACGGTCGCCGGCTCGTGATCGTGCCGGGTAACCACGACCACGCCCTGATCGCTCGCTGGCGAGCGCGCCACGACGGTGCGCTCGGGCTCGAGCAGCGGATCACGCCAAAGAAGGCATCAGATCTCGCGGCCGCCCTCGCGGCACAGCTTGGTCCGGGCGCGGATGTCGAACTCGCCTATCCCGGGCTCTGGCTACGCGAGGACGTCTACGCGACACACGGCCATTATCTCGACGTGCATTTCACGGTGCCCACATTCGAGCGTTTGGCGATCGCCACCAGCGGGCGTATGACGCTCGGCGGACCGCGCCGCTGGAATGACGTGCACTCGGTCGATGACTACGAGGCGGTCCTCGAGCCGGTCTACGCCTGGAACCATGCCGCGGCCCAGACCGGTCGCGTCGGGCACGGCCCGGGCGGTAGCGCCGCGACGAATGTCTGGCGCACGCTCCGCGCGGGGCGCGCGGGCGGCGTTCGCGCTCAGGCGCTGGCCACCGCGTTCCCGGTCGCGGTACGCGCCCTGAACGCCGCCGGCCTCGGTCCGCTGCGTAGCGAGGTCTCCACGCAGGAGCTTCGCAGCGCCGCGCTGCGGGCGATCAGCGAGGTGGTCGAGCGCCTCCAGGTGCGCGCCCGGCACGTCGTGTTCGGGCACACTCACCGACTTGGCATGCTCGATGGGGACCTCGCGGCCGAGTGGCTGACCCCGAACGGCGTGCAGCTCCACAACACGGGCTCATGGGTCTACAGCGAGGCCTTCCTTGGGGCGGGCGATCCGGACAGTCCCTACTGGCCCGGTGGGGCGATACGGATCGACGGCGGTGCGCCGCCCAGCTTGCTGCGTCTGCTCGCCGACCGCTCGCCGGCCGCGTTGCGCGGGAGCTGACTGTCATTCGGGGGACTCTATGGCGCCGGTGCCTCGCATCCGCGCTGGAACGCCTCAGACGGCGGCCCGCGCAGGGCCGCTTGGCCGGGAGCCAACACGGGCAGGTCGCCCCGGGGCAGCGGTCGCCTAGCCGGCGAGGCCGGGAGTGAAACAGACCGCGTCGCAGCGAACGTCCTCGCCGAGATCGAGCGACAGCTCGCCGTGGGCGTGGTGGTGGTGCTCGAACAGCAGCATGGCGCTCGGCCCCTCGACATCGCGCCGGCCTCCATTGACAATCACCGTTCCGCCCTCGCGGCGGCCGCGCGGCTCGAGCACGGCCCAGACCGCGCCCGCCTCGTAGGGACCCGACCAGGGCGGTTCGAGGCGATCCTCGCTCGGCACCACCAGCCGGGCATCGGGTGCGTCCTGCGGTCGCAGTGGCGCCAGCGGCTCGCGCGTGACGCCGAGCAGTTCCTGGATCGCGAGCTCGGTCTCCAGGTAGCCGCCCTCCCCGTGGCAGTAGTCGGCGAGCGTTCCGTCCGCGGTCCACAGGTAGCGGGCTGGCCATCCGTGGTTCTCGTACTCGCGCCAGAGCGCGAAGTTCGTGTCCAGCAGGATCGGGTGGCTGATCCCGAAGCGCTCGACGGCGTCGCCCACAGACGCCTCGCGCGCCGATGCGCGAAAGCCGGGGCAGTGGGCACCGATGATCACGAGGCCGTCGTTGCCGTAGCGGTCGTGCCATGCCCTGATGTAGGGGAGCGTGTGCAACGAGTTCGGGCGGCAGAAGTCCCAGAACTCGATCAGCACGGGCCGCCCGAGCAACTCGCGCATTGTGAGCGGCGGCGAGTTCAGCCAGGTCGACCCGGTCGGCAGCGGCGGCGCGACGATCGTGTGTGTCGGTGGGCGCATCGCGAGCGAAGCTAGCAGTCGCCGCCGCGCGCCGTGGCGTGCGAACCTTCGGTGGTGCGGAGCTTTGCGAGCGACAACCACGCCGGTGTGCCCCCCGAGGTGCTCGCGGCGATCGGCGAGGCAAACCGTGATCACGCCGTGGCTTACGGGCTCGATCCGTGGACGGAGCGCGCCGAGCGCTGCTTCCGCGACCACCTCGGCGACGAGGCGCGTGCATTCCTCGTGTTCAACGGCACGGCGGCGAACGTCCTGTCGCTGCGTGCCGCGTGCCGCGAGTGGGAGGGCGTTATCTGTGCCGCTTCGGCTCACCTCAACACGAGCGAAGGCGGCGCTCCCGAGCGCATCGCCGGCGTCAAGCTCCACGCGCTGGCGACGGCGGACGGCAAGCTCCGGCCAGAGCAGATCGACCCGCTACTTCAGGGAATCGGCGACGAGCACTCGGTACAGATGCGGCTGGTCTCTGTGACGCAGGCAACCGAGCTCGGCACCGTTTACACGCCGGCGGAGCTGGCGGCGATTGCCGACCACGCGCACGAGCGCGGTCTGCTCGTGCATCTCGACGGCGCGCGGCTCGCGAATGCCGCCGCCTCGCTGGACGTGGCGCTGGGCGCGCTGACGACGCAGGTCGGGATCGACATCGTTTCATTCGGCGGAACGAAGGCGGGCCTGATGGGGGCGGAGGCGGTCGTCATCCTGCGCGAGGACCTGGCGGCGGACTTCCGGTTCCTGCGGATGCAGGGTGGGCAGCTCGCGTCGAAGAGCCGCTACCTCGCCGCGCAGTTCATCGCCCTGCTCGAAGGAGATCTGTGGCTGACGCTGGCCCGTCACGCGAACGACATGGCGGCACGGCTCGCGGCCGGTGTGCGTGGCGTGGAGGGCGTCGAGATCACGCAGGAGGTTGAGTCGAACGCCGTCTTCGCGCGGCTGCCGCGCGCGGCGATCGCGCCGCTACAGGCGCTGTGGCCGTTCTACGTGTGGGACGAGTCCCGCGACGAGGTGCGCTGGGTCTGCTCGTGGGACACGACGGCGCAGGAGGTCGATGCGTTCGGGGCGGCGATCGCAGCCGCGTGCGCGAGCTCGATCGGCGTGGCCAGCACGAGCAGCATTCCGCGAGTGCGCTGATCTGTCTGTGTCGGCGTCCAGCCGGCGGACGCCAGGAGCTCGGCCTGGCCGGCGACCGGGAGGATCGTCTGCCACGGCTCTGAGTCCGCGTGCTCGCGGAGCGCGTTGGCGTTCGCGACCACAGAGTCCGAGCGCTCGCCGTCGGGGTGGGTGGCGAGGCTCGCAGCGAGCCGGCTGGTCGGGGTTGAGCGGGAGCGTGCCGCAGTAAAGAGTCTAACCGTCACGTTGAGGTCGAGGTATATCGCGAGGCCCTCGCAGAGGAACAGCGTCGGGCGGGAAGCCTCGTGACCGGCGCGCGCGAGCGCGGCGGCCGTATCGTCGCTGCGAAAGTCGGCCGGCACGAACGTCACGCCGTCGAGGTCGGTCCGGCCGCGCGCCAGCCGGCGGCGCTTGTCGCGCTGTGTCCCGGGAAGGTCGACCTCGAAGAAGCGCACCGACCGCGCGCGGAAGCGAAGCGCGCGATCGTCGTAACCGGCCCCGAGGATCACGATCTGCGTGGTTCCAGAGTCGATCGCGGCGAGCACGGCGTCGTCGAAGAACCGCGTCCGGGCGGCGAGATGGGCGATCAGCTTCTCGCCGCTCGGCGGCGGCATGCCTTCGGCGAGCCGGGCCTGCGCGAGCGGGTCACCGTCGGGCGTGTGAGGTCGCTCGAGCGTCGCGCGGAACGCCGCGACGGCCTGACTCGAGCGGGAGGCGCGGCGAGCGCGCCACGCCGGCATCATGGGTCTCATGCCACGACAGTACGCCTGCGTGGTAATAACGGGCGATGTTCGCGCGCTTCGAGACGATCGTACGCTGCAACAGGGGCCACCTGTTCACGACGATCTGGGTCCCGCTCGGCTCGTTCAAGGCGATCCGCCTCGGCCCACGGCGCTACCAGCGCTGCCCCGTCGGCCACCACTGGGCATGGGTCCGGAAGGTCGATCCGGACCAGCTGAGCGCGGCCGAGCGCGAGGCCGCCGGCCGCGTCCACGACGCCCACGTCATGTAGCGGCTGCGGTCGCCTCAAACGGCGAGACCTCGACGTCATTCCGGGTGGGGTCGGAACCACGGCACAGGTCAAAGCCCGAGCGCGGTCCAAGCGCCACGCTCGACCACCCGCTGCTGCCCGGCGACCCCACTCGAAGCGTCGTAGCCGGCGGGCCACTCACCGCCAGCACGCAAGGCCGCTTGTTGATCAAAACCCACGCGCCCGCCCCCGCGCGCAGCACGACCCTCACCGGCGCGCGACCAGTCACCTCCTGGTCGCCGACGTGGCGGTAACGGAGCGGGAACGCCACACCCCGCGAGTCTTCCAACTCAATCCGCGGATACCCATCGACCGAACAAGTTGAGCCGCCAGAGTTGCCGATCCGAAGCAGCAACGGATCCGAGTCCGTCTTCGCCGAAACCTGTCGATCGACATCCACCCGCAGGTCGCCCGCAGCGCAAACACGAGGCACCCGCACAGCACCCCCAGCCGGCGCCAAGACCAGCGCAGCAGCCGCCACCAGCACGGCCACAAAGCCCCGCCGAACCATCGACCGAGCTTACCAACGCCCCGGCCCAAACCACGCGCCAAGAGCCACCTCCACCCCCAAGGCCGCCAGCGAGCAGCGCTGCGGTCAAGCGTCCGCTACGAAGCCACGCGCCCAAGGCCGCAGGCGCGCGGAGCTAGCCGATGCTGCCGATCATCTCCAGCTGGATCAGCCGGTTCAGCTCGACCGCGTATTCCATCGGGAGCTCATTGGTGACCGGTTCGATGAAGCCGTTGACGATCATCGCGGCGGCCTCGTCCTCGCTGAAGCCGCGCGTTCCCATGTAGAAGAGCTGTTCGTCGGAGATGCGGCCGACCGTCGCTTCGTGGGCGACCGTGACGTGGGGGTTCTCGATCTGAATGTCGGGCCAGGTGTCCGAGCGCGAGATGCCGTCCATCATCAGGCCGTCGCACTGGACGCGCGCCTTGGAGCCCTGCGAGTTGGGGCCCATGTGAACGAGCCCGCGGTAGCCCATGATCCCGCCGTCCTTGGAGATCGACTTGGCGAGGATGTTGGACGTCGTGTTCGGCGCCCGGTGGACGACCTTTGCGCCGGTGTCCTTGTGGACGCCCTTGCCGGCGACGCCGACGTTGAGGTGGTCGGCGCGAGCGCCCTCACCCATCAGGTAGGAGCCCGGGTAGAGCATCACGACCTTCGCGCCCATCGAGCCGCCGACCCATTCGACGGTGCCGTGAGCATCGACGCGGGCGCGCTTGGTGTTCAGGTTGTAGACGTCCTTGGACCAGTTCTGGACGGTCGTGTAGCGCGCCTTCGCGCCCTCGTGGACGAAGATCTCGACGACCGCGGAGTGCATCGAGTTGACGCTGTAGGTCTGCGCGGTGCAGCCCTCGATGTAGTTCACCTCGGAGCCCTCGTCGGCGATGATCAGCGTGTGCTCGAAGGTGCCCTCGCCGGCGCCCTCCATGCGGAAGTAGGCCTGTAGCGGCAGGTCGCACTTGACGCCCGGTGGGATGTAGACGAACGCACCACCCGACCAGACGGCACCGTGGAGCGCGGAGAACTTGTTGTCCTGCGGCGGCACGCACTTGGTCATGAAGTACTTCTGGACCAGGTCGGGGTAGTCGCGGACCGCCGTGTCCATCGAGCTGAAGAGGATGCCGAGCTTCGCGTACTCCTCCTTGAGCCCCTCGTAGACCGGCTCCTGGCGCCAGACGCCGACGACACCCGCGAGGTGCTCGCGTTCGGCCTGGGGAATACCGAGATCCTCGTAGGTCTTCTTCATCTCCTCCGGAACCTCGTCCCAGGAGTTGAAGCGCCCGGTGGTCGGCGGTGAGTAGAGGACCAGGTCGTCGAAGTTCAGCGCCGAGAGGTCCGGGCCCCAGGTCGGGATCGGCTTGCGCTGGAAGATCTCGAAGGACTTGACGCGCTTCTCCGCCATCCAGGCGGGCTCGTCCTTGATGCGCGAAAGCTCGCGGATCACCTCGAGCGAGATGCCTCGGCGGGCGACGAGCTCGCCCTCGTCGGTCTCGACGATCGGGCTCGGCTTCGTTATGCGGGTCGTCTCGGTTGCCACAACACCTATCTTAGCGGTCGGGATGGGGCGCCTGGCGCGCCTGCTGTAAATCGGCGCGTCATTCGCCGCCGCCGACCGGCCAGCTGCCCTCGCCGGTGATCGCGTGGCGCACGACCTTGAGCGACAGCAGCGCGCATTTGCGCCGCGTCGCGGAGATGTCGATGCCGAGCAGCTCGAGCATCCAGTCGGCGTCGAGCGCCGCGGCTTCGTCGACCTCCATGCCGATCAGCTCCTCCGAGGCGATCGAGGCCGCCGCCTGCGAGATCGCGCAGCCGTGGCCGTTGAAGCGCAGGTCCGCGATCTTTCCGTCCGCGACCTGGATCTGCACGCCGAGCTCGTCGCCGCACAGCGGGTTGTACTCGTGGGCGTCGAGGTCGTGCGGCTCGAGCTCGCCGAAGTTCCGCGGGCGCTTGTAGTGGTCGAGGATGAAGTCGCGGTAGAGGTCGTCCATCAGGCGAAGACCTTCTGGGCACCCCGCACGGCACCGACGAGCGCGTCAACGTCCTCGCGGCGGTTGTAGGGCCCAAAGCTCGCCCGGACCGTGGACGTGACGCCGAGCTTCGCCATCAGCGGTTGTGCGCAGTGGTGGCTCGCTCGCACGCAGACGTTCGCGCGGCCGAGCAACTCGGCGACGTCGTGGGGGTGGACGCCGTCCACGACGAACGACACGACGCCGCCGCGGTCACGAGCGTCCGCCGGCCCGAAGGTCGCGACGCCCGCGAGCGACCCGAGCTCCGCGAGCGCGTAGGTCGTGAGGCCAAGCTCGTGCTCGCGGACCCGATCCATCCCGAGCTCGACGAGGTAGTCGACAGCCGCGCCGAGCCCGATCACCTCGGCGATCATCGACGTGCCCGCCTCGAACTTCCAAGGGAGCTCCTTCCAGGTCGACCGCTCGCGGCCGACCTGCTCGATCATGTCTCCGCCGCCGAGGAACGGTGGCATGCGCTCGAGCAGCTCCGCCTTGCCGTGAAGCACGCCGACGCCGGTCGGGCCGAGCGTCTTGTGGCCGGTCCAGGCGTAGAAGTCAGCGCCGATCTCGCCGACGTTCACCGGCATCTGCGGGACCGCCTGCGCCGCGTCGAGCAGGACTAGCGCCCCTGCCGCGTGTGCCCGACGGACGATCTCGCCGACCGGGTTGGTCGTGCCCAGCACGTTCGAGACGTGGGCCAGCGCGACGAGACGCACATCGCCACGGGCGAGCTCGGCGTCGAGCTGCTCGAGCGACAGCTCGCCGGATTCGTCGACCTCCAGGTAGCGCAGCGCGGAGCCGGTCGCCGCTGCGGCGAGCTGCCACGGGACGAGGTTCGAGTGGTGCTCCATCTCGGTGACGAGGATCGCGTCGCCGCGCGTGAGATTCGTCCGTGCCCACGAGTAGGCGACGAGGTTGATCGCCTCTGTCACGTTCTTCGTGAAGATCGTCGAGTACGCAGCCGCACCCGTGAATGCGGCGATCCGCTCGCGCGCACCCTCGAACAGCGCATCCGCCTCCTGCGCGAGCTGGTAGACGCCGCGATGGATGTTCGCGTTGTGCATCCGGTAGTAGTCGTCCATCGCGGCGAGCACGCGCTGCGGCTTCTGCGAGGTCGAGGCGGAGTCCAGGTAGACCAGGCGCCGGCCGCCGATCTCGCGCGAGAGGATCGGGAAGTCGGAGCGGAGATCGAGCTCTGCGGGGGCGGTGGCTGGGCGCGCGCTGCTCGCCACGACTATCTCGCCAGGGCGTAGCGCTCGATCTCGTCGGCGGCGCCGGCGAGCTTCGCGCCGATCCGGTCGCGGACGAGCTGCTCGAGCTGGGGGTCGTCGAGCTGCACGATCAGCGGCTCGAAGAATCCTTCGACGATCACGCGGACGGCCTGTGGCCGAGTCAGACCGCGCGTCTGCATGTAGAAGATCAGGTCTTCGTCGAGCTCGCCGACGGTGCCGCCGTGCGAGGCGGAGACGTCGTCGGCGCCGACCAGTACCGAGGGGATCGCGTCGAGCTCGGCGTCGGCCGACAGCAGCATCGAGTGGAACTGGAGGTAGGTGTGGCTCTGCTGCGCGCCCTGGTTGATCTTGATCAGCCCTTCGAAGCTCGCCCGGCTCTCGCCGCTCGCGGCGCCGCGCCAGTGGACGTCGCCGCCCGAGGGGCCGGTCTCGTGCAGATCCACCGCGAACACGTCGAGATGCTCGTCGCGCTGCGCGAAGAAGAGCCCGCGGAACGCCATGTCCCCGCCCTGGCCGGCGACCGCGATCTCATCGTGATGGTGGATCAGCGCGCCGCCGAGGAGTGCCGGTAGCCAGTGACAGTAGGCGTCGCGCGCGACCTCGACGACCGAGGTCGACACGTCGTGCACGCGCCCGCCGCCCCAGTCGGTGACCTGCGCCAGCCGGCAGCGCGCCGCGTCCTCGAGGTAGAGCTCGAAGGCGCCGGCGTGGAGCGTGTCACCCTCGGTGTCTCCGGCTAGCCCGTACTCGCGCAGGCGGATGCTGCTGCCGCGATCGACGATCGCAAGCGTGTGCGCGTACTGCGCGGTGCCGCCGCGGCTGATCTCATAGACGATCTGGAACGGATCGTCGAGCTCTAGACCCGGCGGAACGTAGAGGAACGCACCGCCGCTCCAGAAGGCCGCGCTCGCCGCCTCGATCTTGTGGCGATCGATCTGAAGGCGGCGCAGGTAGTAGCGCTCGAAGAGCTGCGGGTGATTCTGCGCCGCCTCTTCGAGGCTGCACAGAATCACTCCTCGCTGTGCCAACTCGCCGTTTAGCTGGACGTGGGCTACGGAGCTGTCGCGTTGGACGAGGATTCCCGCCGCGTCCTGCCCGCCCAGAAAGGCCGGCGCATCGGCGTCGCGCTCGGCGTGGGTCAGCTGCTCGAGCGACTCGATGTCGAGCTGCTCGAGCGTCGTGGTCCAGAAGCCCGAACGCCGCCAGGCAGGTAGCGCGAGGCGCTCGTAGGCCGCAAGGGCGAGCGCCCGCGACTCCGCGAGCGGCACGCCGCCAGCGCCGACCCCGTCGAGCGCGAAGTTCAGCGTCGCCTCCCGCGCCGTCCCGGCCTTCCGCGGAGCAGGCGTCCCAGGCGTCCCCTGAGACGATCCCGCCGCAGGCGGCGTCGTCTCAGGCATTCGCGGCAACCTCTTCGCGGATCGGGTCGTAACCCTCGCGTTCGAGGCGCGCGACGAGCTCGGGCCCACCCCGCATGACGATCCGCCCATCCATCAGGATGTGGACGAACTGCGGCTTCACGTAGTCGAGGATCCGCTGGTAGTGGGTGATGATCAAAGCGCCCACGCCCTGCTCGGCGTGGAGCTTCGCGACTCCTTCGGCGACGGTCCGCAGCGCGTCGATGTCGAGGCCGGAGTCGGTTTCGTCGAGCACGGCTATCTGCGGCTTCAGCATCGCCATCTGGAGGATCTCCGCGCGCTTCTTCTCGCCGCCGGAGAACCCGTCGTTGAGGTGGCGCGAGGTGAAGGAGCGATCGACGTCGAGCAGGCGCACCGCATGGTCGAGCTGGCTGCCGAACTCCTTGACCTTGATCGGCTCGTCGCGTTGCGCGTTGATCGCCATCCGCAGGAAGTTCGCGACCGACACGCCGGGAACGGCGACGGGGTACTGGAATGCCAGGAACAGGCCGAGGCGCGCGCGCTCGTGCGGCGCGAGCTCGTTCAGCGCCTGCCCGTCGAGCAGGATCTCGCCCTCGGTCACCTCGTAGCTCGGGTGGCCCATGATCGTGTTCGCCAGCGTTGACTTGCCCGATCCGTTCGGTCCGAGTAGCGCGTGCAGCTCGCCCGTCCGTACGGTCAAATCGACGCCGCGAAGGATCTCGCGATCCTCGGTGCGAACGTGAAGGTTGCGTATCTGAAGCTCAGCCAAGGGTGCCTCCTCGCCGGCGCCTACGCGGCGACCGGCCTCTCAGGGGAAAGGGGGACGATCTGGGTCAGCACCGGCGCCGGGATCAGATCGGCGAGCGTCGTCTGCTCCAGCGTCTGCACGATCGACGCCTGCACGCGCGTCCACAGGATCTTGGTTGTGCAGACGTGCTCCGGGTCGGTCTCGCGCGCACAGCGGGTGCTTCCATCCGGCGCGCTCGAGATGCACTCGACGGGCGCGATCGATCCTTCGAGCGCCTCGACCACCTCAGCCATCGTGATCGCTGCGGGGTCGCGAGCGAGCAGGTAGCCGCCGTGGGCTCCGCGACGGCTGTCCACCAGCTCGGCGCGCCGCAGGCGGGCGACGAGGTGCTCGAGATAAGCCAGCGGCAGCCCTTCGTGCTCGGCGATCTCGGTCAGCGGGGTCGGGTCCTCGCTGCCGCGCCGTGCCAGTTCGACCATCACGCGGACGCCGTACTCGGATTTGGTTGAAAACATCATCGTCTCTATAACCTACCGCCGAGGTAGGTTATCAGGGGCCGGCGGTCCTAGAGCTGCCGGCGCTTGGGCGGGATGCGAGCCACGGGCTGCGCCTGCAGCCGCCGAACGTCGTGCGCGATCGCGTCGGGGTCCATCTGCGTGACGTCCGTGTAGCCGACGCGCGGCTTGCCGTTCTTGTCGAGCAACTCCACGAGCACCGAGTGATCGGAGTTCGACGACTTCACCTTGATCTGCGGCTGGACGCCGAAGAAGTGCCAGATCGGCGCCAGCGCGCGGCGCGGCCCGGAGAGGTAGTGGAGCTGCCCGAGGACGTCCTCCTTGATCAGGAACGCGCTGACGTTAGCGGGCGTGTCCTGTTGCGGATCGACGCTGACGGCGATCGCGGGCACGCGCGTTCGCAACTCGCCGAGCGCTCCACGAATCTGCGCCACCACCACCGGACAGGTCGTTTGGCAGGTCGAGTAGACGAACGTCAGGATCACGACCTTGCCCCGGTACTGCTCAAGGCTGACCTTCTTGCCCGTCTGGTCGCGCAACGTGAAGTTGACGGGCGGGATCGACGGTGGCGCCGTCGGACCGTAGAAGCCGTTGACGAGCTGGCTCGGAAGGGTTCCCCCGCCGCTGTTCCCCGAGTTCGCGCTGAGCGTCACGATCAGCACGAGCGCCGTCGCGCAGAGCACCGCGACGGTCAGGGCGAGACGGACGCGCGGGTGAAGCATCGAACACAGGTTACGCGTGGACAGGGGTCCTCCGGCGGTCCCGCCTTGACTACGATTTGCGTGGGAGCAGTTCCGGGGGCCGCATGCGGCCCCCGGCCGATCGGCGCATGCGCCGATCGGGCGCTCGGGGCATGCCCCGAGCGCTGGAAAGTCGAGCGAAAGGATCCGGCCCGTCCGCAGCGAAGGTCGGGCCTGGCTGGCGCCGCGCCGCGCTATACTTTGTAAAGTGCTAAATCCAGACAAAGGTTCAGGAGTTTGAGATGAGCCCCTCGGGCGCAGAGCTGATCCGCCAGATCAAGGCCTCGATAGCCGAGACGGACCCCAAGGCGGTCCACGAGCTGCTCGGCAACGGCGTCGCGATCGTCGACGTCCGCGAGACCGACGAGTGGGCGCAGGGCCACCTGCCCGGGGCCAAGCACGTTCCCCGCGGCTTCCTCGAGTCGCGCATCGAAGGTGTCGTGCCGGACCGCTCGCAGCACGTCGTCCTCTACTGCGCTTCGGGAAACCGCTCGGCGCTGGCGGCGCGCACGCTGACGCAGGAGCTCGGCTACGAGCACGTCGAGTCGATGACCGGCGGCATCACGCTGTGGAAGGACCGCGGCTACGAGGTCGAGCAGCCGAAGACGTTCACCGCAGAGCAGCGCGAGCGCTACTCGCGCCACATCCTGATCCCGGAGATCGGCGAGAGCGGCCAGCAGAAGCTGCTCGATGCGCGCGTGCTGCTGCTCGGGGCCGGCGGCCTCGGCTCGCCGACCGCGCTCTACCTCGCGGCGGCCGGTGTCGGCACGATCGGGATCGTGGACGACGACGTCGTTGACCTCTCGAACCTGCAGCGTCAGGTGATCCACAACACGACGCGGATCGGCGTGCCGAAGGTCGAGTCGGCGGAGGAGACGATTCACGCCCTCAACCCCGACGTCACGGTCGTCCCCTACAGGACGCGCCTGGACGCGTCGAACATCATGGAGATCATCGAGGGCTGGGACATCATCGTCGACGGCGTCGACAACTTCCCGACCCGCTACCTGCTGAACGACGCCAGCGTGCGCCTACAGATCCCCGTCGTGTCGGCCGCGATCCTCGGCTTCGACGGCCAGCTGACCGTGTTCAAGCCCTACGACGGGCCGTGCTACCGCTGCCTCTTCCGCGAGCCACCGCCCGCCGAGCTGGCCCCTTCCTGCGGCGCCAACGGCGTCCTCGGAGTGCTGCCCGGGACGATGGGCCTGCTTCAGGCAACAGAGGTGATCAAGCTGATCGTCGGTGCGGGCGACCCCGCTATCGGGCGCCTGCTGCTCTACGACGCGCTCGCGGCGACGTTGACCGAGGTCAAGATCCCGCGCGACCCTGAGTGCCCGATCTGCTCGCGTGATCCGCAGTCGATCACCGACGATGAGATGGGGGTCTTTCCCGATTACGAGGCGTTCTGCGCCGCCGCCGGGTAGGTTCCCGCAACGATGCCAAAGATCAAGATCCCCCCGGTGCTGCGCCCGTCGGTCGGCGGCGAACGTGAGGTCGACGCTACCGGCGACAGCGTCCGCGAGGTTTTGCGCGGTCTGGTCGCAGCCCATCCGGCCACCGAATCGCAGCTGTTCGGCGAGGACGGCGAGCTCAACCGCTACGTCAACGTCTACCTGGGCGACGAGGACGTGCGCGTTCTCGACGGACTCGACACTGCGGTCGGCGCGACCGACACGATCGTGATCCTGCCGGCGATGGCCGGTGGGTGAACCCGACCCGCTACCTTTGATGAACCGATGAGCGCTCGCATGCTCCAGAACCGCCCATGCGGGGGGCGTTACGGCGACATCATTCAGTCGATCGGCAATACGCCGATCGTCGAGTGTAAGAAGCTCTCGCCCAAGCCGGGCGTACGGCTATGGGCCAAGCTCGAATCGCACAACCCGACCGGGTCGGTCAAGGACCGCGTCGCGCGCTCGCTGATCGAGGACGCCGAGGAGAAGGGCGCGATCGCTCCCGGCCAGACGATCCTCGAGCCGACCTCGGGCAACACGGGCATCTCGCTCGGAATGATCTGCAAGCTCAAGGGTTACCCGCTCAAGGTCGTGATGCCCGACAACGTCACGCCTGAGCGAACGCAGCTGCTGTCGATGTGGGGCGCCGAGATCGTCTACTCCGAGGGGTCCAAGGGTTCCAACGGGGCTGTCGAGATGGCCCTCGAGCTGGCCGCTGCCGACTCCCGCTACTACATGCCCTACCAATACGGCAACGAGGCAAACCCGCTCGCGCACTACAACGGGACGGCGCTCGAGATCCTCGAGGAGCTCGACCAGGACGTCAGCGCGTTCGTCGCCGGCCTTGGCACCGGCGGAACGCTGATGGGCAACGGCCGCCGCCTCAAGGAGGTGCTAGGCGACACGGTGAAGATCGTCGCCGCGGAGCCGATGCAGGGCGAACCGGTCCAGGGGCTCCGCTCGCTTGATGACGGCTTCATCCCGCCGATCATCGATCTGTCGCTGCTCGACCGCAAGATCTTCGTGACCAACAGCGACGCGATCGTCTGGACCCGCAGGCTGCTTGGCGAGGAAGGGATCTTTGCCGGCGTTTCATCCGGGGCCATAGCTCGCGTCGCCGCGCGCATCGCGGGCGAGCTCGACGAAGGAAACGTCGTCTTCGTCGTTGCCGATGACGGCTGGCGATATCTGTCGAGCGGCGTCTACACGCGACCGCTCGATGAGATCGAGAACCTCGAGTCGACGCTGTGGTGGTGAGGCGATGCGGCCTACGCCGCATCGCTGGCTCTCGGTGGTGCAGCAAGGATCGGCGCTGAGATGAAGCTCGACCGCTCTTTGTACGAGGAGCTGGTCGAACACGCGCGCCAGGAGCGCCCACGCGAGTGCTGCGGTTTGGTCGCGACACGCGACGGGGTGGCGGAGCGCGTCCACCGTGTCACGAACTCCTACAAGTACCCGCAGCTCGGATACGAGATGGGCTACGACGCCGCGCGCCTGATGTTCGAGATCGAGGACGCGGGGCTGGAGGTCGGAGCGATATACCACTCGCATCCCCGGACTGCCGCGGTCCCGTCGCAGACCGACGTGAACACGGCGGTACCGCCCGAAAGCGGACAGCCGCTCTGGCCCGGCACGATCTACCTGATCATCGGATTTCCCGATGGTCGCGATGAGCCCGAGCTCCGCGGCTACAGGATCGACAGCGAGGGTGTCGCGGAGGTCTCGCTGAGCGTCGGGTGATGGCCTCGGCTCCGCTTCTATGCCCCGTCTGTGGATGTTCGCGTCCCGGAGGTGAGCGGTTCTGCCCCGATTGTGCGGTGCCGCTCGTAGCGTCATCGAGCGAAGCGCGCCCTGACGAACGCCGCGAGCGGGCGCGCAAGATCGACCCGCGCTACACGCAGGGCCCACTGGTCTGGGCGGCCGGCGCCCGCAACCAGATGGAGGCGGAGTTCATTGCAGGGATGCTGCTCGAAGAGGGCGTGCCGAGTCTGGTTCGCCGAGCCGCGGGATTCGACGTGCCCGATTTCATGGCGAGTGGTCCGCGGGAGATCCTGGTGCCCGCCTCGGGAGCCGACGTGGCACGCGAGTTGTTGGCGGACACCGGCATTCGGACCGTCTCAGATCCCGACCCGATTCGCGCCAGGCGAACCCGCGCTATCGCCGCGGTGTTGCTGTCGATTGCCGTGCTCGCAATCGTCCTCTTCATGGCGACGCACGTCTGGGACTGACTGAACATCTTGGCTGCTAGGCGCTCGACAGGCCGCGGCGCGACCCTCGAGCAGGCAGCCCTCACGTAGGCGGGCGGCCGCTCACGCCGCGCGCCGGAACCGCGCCGCCGCCTCGCCGGCGCGTCGCTTGGCCCGCAGCGCTCATCGCCTCACCGCTGTGTCGCCTGGTCTGGCGGCGCGCTGGACAGGGCTGCGGCATCCTGCAGCTCCGCCGGGAAGTCCGACATCTCGAATATCCGCCGCAGCTCGAGCACGACGTCACCGCCGACCGGGCACCGCTTAGCCCATTCGACGGCTTCCTCCTTCGACGCCGCCTGGATGATCCAGTAGCCGCCGATCAGCTCCTTGGTGTCTGCAAAGGGACCATCCGTCACGACGCGTTTGCCGTCGGCAAACGAGATCCGCGCGCTCTCCGACGATGGATGCAGGCCGTCCAGCGCAAGCAGGACCCCGGCCTTCGTCAGCTCCTCGTTGTAGCGCCCCATCGCGGCGACCGCCTCGACATCCGGCGTCCAGTCGCCCTCGGTCTCGAGCCCCGGGTAGATGAACAACATGAATCGCATCGGTGAACCTCCTCGGTGGGTTGATGATTGCGCCGTCGTGGTGGGCTGGCGTGTTGCGTCAGCCGACCCTGTAAACACGCCGAACGGCGAACCCCGATATCGACAGGCGATGCCACGCCCTACCCGGCCCGCGCCTGACGTGCCCAGGTCTCGTGGTCGATTCGGTACAGCACGTGCTTTCGCAACGGATGTCCGGCCTCGATCCGTGGATGCTCGAAATCCCCCGCCGGGTCGCGAGACATGCGAAGACGCGCCATTACGCGCATCGAGCGGGCGTTGGTGGTCGCTGTGAACGCGACGAGCTCGGTCAGCCTGGCGTCTGAAAAGGCGAAATCCATGGCGGCCGTTGCAGCCTCGGTCGCCAGGCCCCGACCCCAGAACGAAGGGGCGAGCCGCCAGCCGATCTCGACGGCCGGCGTGAACGGCAGGTCTCGTGGTACCGGTTGTATTCCCACGAACCCGATGAAGGGCGCCTCGCCAGGGACCTCCGCGGCCCACAGCCCGTAGCCGCGCTGCTCGAAGCCGGCTTCGATCCATTCGATGGCTGCGGCCGTCTGCTCGCGCGTGAGAGTCGCCGGGAAATGCTCCATGACGGCCGGATCCGCGTTGAGTGCTGCGAACGGTTCGAGATCGCTCGCCGTCCAACGCCGCAGCACGACGCGTTCGGTCGCGAGCGTGGGCCCGGTTGCCGCCACGTCCGGCTCGCGCACGCCTGACCCGGCCGGGTCAGGCGTAGGCGGGCTGGCCGGCGCCGAGGGTGATCGCCTCGATCTCCTCTGCGGCCCGGTCGAACTCCTCGTCGGCGAGCACAGGCGTGCCCTCGAACGGGAGATCGCGCGCCAACTCCAGCCACGACCGGCAACCGGCGTACTCGTCCTTGACCTTCACGGTCACCGGGCGCGGGATCCGGTAGGTCCGCAGGAGCAGCACGTGCAGCGGGTGGCGGCGCTTCCACTCGAGGCGCTTCTCGGCGTAGTCCGGCGTCCACACATAGAAGGGCGAGAGCGCATCGACGACGCGCGGGTCGGTGACCGTGTACTGGGCCGCGACCTCGGCCCACGCGCGGATCCGCACCCGGTCGGGCGGCAGCAGCGCAAGCCCGGAACGCGCTCCGTGGATCGCGGGCTCGCCGTCAGCCCACACGCCCTCCTCGAGGGCGCGCCGCAACTCGGGCCTGTGGGATTCGCGCACGAGATCGGCACGCTGATGGTCGAACGTCGGATAGAGGAAGAAGCGCTCATGTTCGACGTCGAAATGCTTGCTCGGTTCGCGGATGCCCCCCTTGCGCAGGGTCACCAACTGCTCACCCTCGGCAAGGGCGCGGACGGTTACCGCCCATTCTTTGAACGCGATTGGCATAGAACCAGGATGCTCGGGATGCTCGGAAAGTCACTGCGCGAAATAGAGATTGCAACGCGCGAGCGACCGCACCAAGGATACGCAATAGTCGGAAAAACTCCAAATTTCGCTGCTATTTGCCACATTTTTGGGCCGAACACCGCCCCGGTTGAGGGCCGCCGCTCGAGCTGTTTCAGCGGAGGGACCAACGCACGGCGAAAACGAGCGTAAACTGCGCGATCCCGCAGACGCAATACAGCGCAAACTGCGGGATTTAGTTGCGAGCTGAGACCGTCCTGATGCCAACGACCACAACGAGAACCGTGACCACCCGCATCGCTCTCAGCGCCAGACTGGCGGTGGCGGTGATAGTGGCTTCATTCGCCGCGCTCGCGCTTGCCCCGTCTGCCTTCGCCGGCCAGTGGATTCAGGTCTCGTGCGTCAACCCGGACAACTCGGCGGCGCCGAGCCAGGGATGGTCGGGTTTCGCGACCATGTCACCGCCGACGCTGTCGGACGCGGTTACGACGTGTGCCCCCGGCGCTCCGCTCTTCGCGCTCCTCAGCGACTCCGGCCCTGCGGCGGTCGGCTCGAGCGAGAATCTCCAGTACACGCCTCCGAGTGGCTCGACGCTCGCCGGGGGATCGCTCGTCATGAGGCGATCGGCTGCCGGGCCGTATACCAACGCCTCGGGCATTGCGGTCGTCTACGCGCCGGCGTTCTCCTATCCAGCGGGCGTGATCTCCCAGTGCGCCGCCGGACTGAACCCCTGCACCGGCGGCACGTCAACCGTCATCATTCCGGCGAACGTCGGTGGGGATCTCTACGTGAGCGCCGCGTGTGGCGGCAACAACGGATTTGTATGCAACGGCAGCGCCGGCGGCTCCTATGCCTCCGCGTACGTTTACTCCGCCGACCTCCTGCTGAGCAACTCATCCCAGCCGACGGGAAGCGGTTTCGACGGCACCGTGCTCGATCCCGCCATCGCCGGTCAGGGTTCCCTGACGTTCACTGCCTCTGACCCGGGCGGCCCCGGGGTCTACCGGGTGCAGGTTTCGATCGACGGAACGAAGGTGTACGACGCCACGCCCAACACCAATGGCGGGACGTGCGCCCCAGTCGGCACCGACGCTGGGTCGGGTGCATTGATGTTCGACTCGCAACAACCCTGCCGGCAGAGCGAGTCGGTTGTGGTCCCGATCGACACGACGAAGTTCCCAAATGGCCACCACGAGCTCAGCGTCGTCGTGATCGATGCCGCGGGCAACCTGGCGACGGTGACCGACCAGCAGATCTCAATCGCGAACCCGACGTCCGCGGCGCTGACCCCGACGACCGCACTCTCTGCGCTCACCCCCACCTACGCCTTCGCCCTTGACCGATCGACGCGCGCGCTCAACGGTGCGGTCTCCCGTCAGTACTCGGATTCGGCCCTGCGATTCTCCGGCACGCTCGAGACGCAGAATGGCGTAGCAGTCCCGGGTGTCGAGGTCTCAGTCTGGAGTGCTCCGGCCAACGGCTCAACGTTCACGCGGATCACCAAGACGACCACGGCCCGCGACGGAAGCTGGGCGCTCAGGGTTCCGAAGGGTCTTTCGCGCATGCTGCGGGTGGTCGCGGGCAACAACCAGCCCACCGTCGCGCCGAGCGCCGTCAGCGTGACCGAGACGGTCACACCGTCGTTGTCGCTTCGGGTCCGCCATCCCGCCAGTGCGAAGCTCGATTTCACCGGTCGGATGACCTACCCCTCTGCGGACGTTGCGCTTGCGTCCGTCCAGATCGAGGTGTGGAGCACGAGCGGTTGGCAAAAAGTCGGCGGTCCGGTCCCGGTCGGCGCGCACGGGAAGTTCCGGTTCGTCTACGACGTGTCGCCCGTGCTCATGGGCCACCACTTCCGCTTTCGTGCGAGCACCCCGGCAACGAGTCAGTGGCCGGCCGCAGCGTCGGCCGCGATCGCGACCACCGTACGCTGAGCAACCGCTAGGCGTGTGCGATCCGAGGAGCCGCGCTCACGCCGCGAGGGCGTGCGCCTCTTCGTGCTCGGTCTCGGCCAGGTGCTGGTGCGACGGGCAGTAGCCGTTGCGTGGCAGCGGCGGGCGCTGGCACGACGTGCCCTTGCGCGTCATCGCGCGGCACTGCAACGGGTTTCCGTCCGAGTCGTAGCCGGCCGGTGGCAGCGTTGCCAGGAACTCGTCGGCCAATGCGATGTAGCGCTCGATGACTCGGTACACGTGGTGCTGGCGCGCCACCGGGAAGAAGCTGCGGACGTCAGAGAACAGCGTGCGCGCGGGCCGCGCAAAGTAATGCCTGTCGCTCGCGAGGCGTTGGACGGCCGATTCGCAGGCGCGCAGCAGTTGCATTTGGTCTTCGAGGTGGTGCCTGCCGCCGTTTCGCTGCTCGACCAGCGGTGCTAGCTCGCGGTAGATGCCTCGGCTGTACTGGTACATGGCTACCTCCGATCGGCCCTCGGCGTGCGGCCCCAAGTCGCACGTTCTCTCTGTGCCGGAGTGTCGCCCTGCCGTATGAAGGGGAGCCGTCGCTCGTGTTACGCGCGGCTTAAGCACGTCCACGCAACGGGTGCCACGTCACGTCCAGCGCTCGCGCCGCGTCCCACCGTCGGCGGCGACGATCGTGTGCTCGAGGTCGAGAGCGCTGTCGCGCTCGGGGAAGTCCTCGCGCGTGTGAACGCCTCTGGTCTCCTCGCGGCTGAGCGCGCACCTGGCGATCAACCTGGCGAGAGGATGCGGGTCTTCGAGCAGCCGTTCGAGTCCTGCGCGGGTCCGTCGCAGACCGGCAAGCTCCCACAGGGCAACCTTGGTCTCGCGGGAGGCGACGAGCCCGTCGGCCGTCGCTTGACGCACTTGCCCGCCACTGCGCACCGAAGGCTCCGCGGATGCCGCGCGCGCTGCCCGCGCACCGAAGACGAAGCACTCGCTCAGGGAGTTCGACGCCAGACGGTTGGCTCCGTGCAGTCCGGTGCAAGCCGCCTCGCCGACCGAGTAGAGCCCGGGCAGTGTCGAGCGGCCGTCGAGGTCTGTTGCGATCCCGCCGACCATGTAATGCGCCGCCGGGGCGACCGGAACCAGCTCGCGGGTCACATCGAGGCCGGCCTCACCGAGCGCCTCGACCACGTTCGGGAAGAGCGCCGGATCAATGTCGCGCATGTCGAGCCAGACGCAGCTCTCTCCGCTTTCGCTGAGCCGAACGTCGATCGCGCGACTCACCTCGTCGCGCGGCAACAGCTCGTCCACGAACCGATTCCCTGAACTGTCGAGTAGCACGGCCCCCTCGCCGCGGATCGCCTCCGTCATCAGGAAGCCCTCACGCCCGGCGACTCCGGTTACGGCAGTCGGGTGAAACTGCAGGAACTCGAGGTCCGCGAGCTCAGCGCCTGCCGCGTGCGCGAGCAACAGGCCGCTACCGAGCGATCCAGGAGGGTTGGTTGTGCGCGCCCATAGCGCCGCGGCGCCGCCCGAGCAGATGACGACCGCGCCTGCGCGCACGATCCGACCGTCATCGCAGGCAACGCCGACGCAGCGGCCATCGCTGACGAGCAGCGCGCGGGCGCGCGCGTGCTCGAGAACGCGGATTCGCGGCTCCGCCGCCGCGAGCGCCGAAAGCTGGCGGACAACCCGGCGTCCTGTCGCGCTGCCACCGGCATGCACGATGCGCCGTACCGAATGCCCCCCCTCCAGGCCCAGCGCCAGGCGGCCCCAGCGGTCGGCGTCGAAACGCACGCCGAGCCGCTCGAGGTCACGCACGCGGTCCGGGGCTTGCGCGCACAAGAGCGCCGCAGCCGAACGGCGCACGAGACCGCGACCGGCCAGCTCGGTGTCCCGCAGGTGGATCTCCGGGCTGTCGTCGGCGGCGAGCGCTGCGGCGAGCCCACCCTGCGCCCAATAGCTGGCCGTCTGCGCGAACGACGAGGCGGCAACGAGGGCCACCGTCCCTCCGGCGGACGCCGCGAGGAGCGAGACATACAGGCCCGCGCCGCCAGCGCCGACAACCGCGATGTCCGCCTCGATTGGTGCGGCGCTCGCCATCCGCGCTGTACCGTACCTCGATGACCGGGGCGGTCTACATCTCTCATTCGGCGGTGCTCGAACACGACACCGGCGTGCACCCGGAAAGCGCCGCTCGGATCGTCGCAATCGAGCAGCAGCTGGCTCGGAGTGACTGGCACGGGTTGGAGCGTGTCGATGCGCCACGAGTCGAGCGTGAGCTCCTCGAGCAGGTGCACTTCCGTGAGTACGTTGCGGCCGTGGAGGCGTTCTGCAAGCGCGGTGGGGGTTCGATCGACGCTGACACGATCGTCGGTCCCGGCTCGTGGGAGGCGGCGCTGCGCTCGGCGGGCGGCGCCGTGGAGCTGGTTGACCGCCTATTGGCCGGTGGGGCCAGCACGGCGTTCGCCGCGGGCCGCCCGCCCGGTCATCACGCCAAAGCGGCGCGTGCGATGGGCTTCTGCCTCTTCAACAACGTTGCCTTGGCGGCAACCCGAGCGATCGGCCGCCACGGGCTCGAGCGGGTCCTGATCCTGGACTGGGACGTCCATCACGGCAACGGGACCAACGACCTGTTCGCCGCCCGCTCGGACGTCCTCTACGTCTCGATCCACCAGGCAGGGCTGTTTCCCGACACGGGTGAGGTCAGCGACCACGGGGTGGGCGAGGGCGCCGGCTTCACGGTCAATCTGCCGGTTGCGCCAGGTTCCGGTGACGACGTGTTCTGCGCGATCATCGATCAGCGCGTCGTCCCGCTTGCACGCGACTACAGACCGCAGCTCGTCCTGATCTCGGCCGGCTACGACGCTCACGCGGATGACCCGCTCGCCGACTGCCTGGTAACGGAGGATGGCTACGCGCGAATGACTCGCGCGCTGCGGGGTGTCTGCGACGAGCTCGGTGCGCCGCTCGGCGCGGTGCTCGAGGGCGGTTATGCGCTCGACGCGCTCGCGCGATCGGTGGATGTGACCATCGCGGAGCTCGCTGTGGGTCGCTAGCGAGTCGTGCGGCGCGCGGACCGCTTCGGCGGCGCCGTGCCGCAACTCGGGCAGAATCGGTCTCCGCTTCCGTGGAGCGTCCCGCAGTGCGCGCAAACGGTGATGCCGGGCTCGCGCAGGACGGGCAGCTCGCGTCGCTCTCCGAGCGCCTGCTCGAGACGCTCTCGCTCCTCATCCAGCGTTTGCAACGCTGCCAGCTTGTCCGCCAGGACCCCCGCTTGTTCGGCTCCCTTGCGGTGAGTCTCGAAGACGAAGCCGCCGAGCTCCCGCAGTGCCACTTCGCGGCGTGCTCGCAGATACGCCACTCGGCGCCGCAGCACCGCTCGCTGCAGAAAGCTCGTTGCGCGGACACCGTCAGGGTGCGCCGGTGACTCCCGGCCGTCCTCCGCGTCGAGCGCCGCCACGGCACCGGCGGCGGCTGCGCGGCGCTTCCGAGCCGGTTGCGAGGCTTCCATTGGCGCCTATGCTAGCCGCCTAGGTGGGCGCCGCGACGAGCGCCGTCCAGGCGTCGAGCACTCGCCGTGCCATCGCGTCGCTCGAGAACAATGCGGCGCGCTCGCGTCCCTCGATCCGCGGATCGGCCTGCGCGAGGGCAGGAGCGAGGGCGCGCGCCCACCTTGCCTGCTCGTAGGGGGCGCACAGCGTGCCCGCGACCCCGCTGAGCGCCTGCTCGTGGATGCCGACCGCCGTCGCCAGCACCGGGACATCGCAAGCGAGCGCTTCGAGGACCGCAAGGCCGTATCCCTCGGCATCGGACGGCACGAGAACCGCATTCGCCGCGTTGATCGCAAGCGTCACGTGATCGGGCGCCATTGACCCAAGCGTCAACAGCCGCACCTCACCTGCCAGCTCGCGCGCCCGGTCGAACCGCTTGCCGGCGCGCGTCGGATCGGCGGGGAAAAGCAGGTAGGGCCCAAGCGGATCGAGGCCGAGTGCCAGCCGTGCGGCCTCGCGGGGAATCGGCCGGAAGCGCTCGAGCGCGACCCCGCATGGCAGGATCGCTGCCTTGGCCCTGATCGCGGGCGGGAGCTCGCCGGCGAGCTCCAAAGACACAGTGGCGACAAGATCGAGGTGCCGGAGAGCGGCAAGCGTGATCCGGCGTGTCCGCCGACTCCGCAGGTCGGTGCCGTGCAATGTGGCTGCGTGTCTCCGCGCCCCGAGCGCCAGCGCGGGCCATGCGGTCAGGCCGAAGTGCGCGTGCACGACGTCGAAGGACGACTCGCGGTAGCGGCGGCGCAGCGCCAGTGCCGCGAGCGGATAGGACGCCGCCCCAGGCTGAAACTCGAACAGCTCTACGTCGACCTCGCCGAGGCGTTGCATGGCCGCGACCTGGTCACGCACGAAGCTGCCGCGTCCGGGTGCGAGCGCCGACGGCGCCATGTTCGAAACGACGAGTGCGCTCAACCGGCGGGGTCGCGGGGCGGCCACGTTGCCACGATAACCCTCGCGCACGCGGCGACGGGCCGCGGGCGGCGCGGTCGGGAGGCGGATGCCGGCAGCGGCATCTGGAATCATGGGGGGCGGTGAAAGCGTCGGCGCCCCCACCGCGCGAGCGCCCAATTGCCGTGTTCGACTCCGGCGTGGGCGGCCTGACGGTCTTGCAGGAGCTGCTCGTCGAGCTACCCCATGAGGACTTCCTCTATCTCGGCGACACCGCCCGGTTCCCCTACGGTGAGCACAGCGCCGCCGATCTCGAGCGGTTCGCGCTCGAGATCACCGAACTCCTGCTCGCTCGCCGGGCGAAGCTGCTCGTGATCGCATGCAACGCGGCGAGCTCGGCCGCGCTCGGCGCCGTTCGAGAGCGGATGCTCTCGACGACGCTCGGCGTCGAGGTTCTCGGCGTCATCGAGCCCGAGTCGCGAATCGCAGCGCAGAGTAGCCGCAACCGTCGGATCGGGCTGCTGGCGACCACCGCGACCGTGATCAGCGGCGCCTACGACCGTGCCGTCGGCACGTATGCGCCCGACGCGACTCTGACGAGCGTCGCGTGCCCCGATCTAGCTCCGATAATCCAGCGCGGGTTTCCGTTTGATCGCCGGGTGCTCGAGACGGTTCGTGGGTACTGCGCCCCGCTGCGCGACGCCGACGTCGACACGGTGATCCTCGGCTGCACGCACTATCCGCTCGTCGCGCCGATGCTGCAGCGGATGCTTGGGCCGTCGGTCGCCCTCGTCAGTTCCGGCCGCGCGCTTGCCGCCTCGGTTGCAGCCACGCTGGCCCAGGCGGACCTCGGGAGCCTCGCCACCGGCGAGGGGACCTACCGCTTTCTGTGCACCGGCGATGTCGAGTCGTTCCGACTGCTCGGGTCACATTTCCTCCAGATGCCGATCGAGGAGATCGAGCACGTCGAGCTCCCGACGGCGGTCGCGGCGTGAGCACGCCCGGGCCGCGGAGCTACGACCGCAAGCCCGACGAGCTTCGACCGATCGCGATCGAGGTCGATTTCGTCAAGCCGGCGACCGGCTCCGCACTGATCGCGGTCGGCGAGACCAAGGTCATCTGCACCGCCTCGATCGAGTCGGGCGTGCCACGCTGGCTCGCGGGGAAGGGTCGCGGCTGGCTGACCGCCGAGTACGGGATGCTCCCCGCATCGACCGGCGAGCGCAAGCCGCGCGACGCGACGCGCGGTCGGCTCGACGGGCGAACAGTCGAGATCCAGCGACTGATCGGCCGCTCGCTGCGGGCCGTCGTCGACTTCGCAGCGCTCGGCGAGCGGACGGTCTATCTCGACTGCGACGTCCTGCAAGCCGATGGCGGCACGCGCTGCGCCGCGATAACCGGCGCGTACGTGGCGCTGGCGCGAGCGCAGGCAAGTCTGCAGGCCGCCGGCACGCTCGAGCGAAGCCCGCTCACCGGCACGGTCGCAGCCGTCTCCTGCGGTGTCGTCGACGGCCGGGCCCTCCTCGACCTCGACTACAGCGAAGACTCGACCGCGGAGGTCGACGCGAACGTTGTGATGACGGCGGACGGCGGGCTTGTCGAGGTGCAGGCCACCGCGGAGCGGACTCCGCTCTCGCGCGCGAACCTCGATGAGCTGCTCGCTCTCGCTGCACGCGGCATCGACCTGCTGCAGGACGCCCAGCGCGCCGCGATCGACATCTAGCTCGCCGTGGCTCTCATCCTCGCGACCCGCAACCCGCACAAGCTGCGCGAGTTCACGCGCCTCTTCACGTTCGCCCGGCTCGACCCGCTCCCCGCCGACGTCGTGCTGCCGCCCGAGACTGGTGAGACCTTCCTTGAGAACGCGCTCGGCAAGGCCCGCGCGGCCGCAGCCGCGACCGGCCGCGCGTCGATCGCCGACGATTCGGGGATCGCGGCGGATGCGCTCGGTGGCAGGCCGGGCGTGTTCTCCGCGCGCTACGCAGGCGAGCAGGCGAGCGATCAGGAGAACCTCGACCTGCTGATCCGCGAGGTGCCGGCGGGGAGCGCGTTGCGCTACGTCTGCGCGCTCGTCTACGTCGATCCCAGTTCCGGAACGGAGCAGACGTTCGAGGGTCGTTGTGAGGGCCATATGAGCGAGCTGCCACGAGGCGCCGGCGGGTTCGGCTATGACCCGGTCTTCGTCCCCGACGACGATCGGAGCGGCCGAACGATGGCCGAGCTGACCGACGGCGAGAAGGATGCGATCAGCCACCGCGGGCGCGCACTCCGGGCGCTCGAGGAGTGGCTCCGCCGGCCCAGCTGATGGACGCCGAGCATGCCAAGGGGCGCGCCGCCGCCCTGTCCGTTGCGTCGAACACGACGCTGATCACGCTCAAGGTGATCGCCGGAATCGCGACCGGCTCGGTGGCGATCCTGACCGAGGCCGTCCACTCGTCGATCGACCTCCTCGCTTCGTTTGTCGCGCTTGTCTCGGTGCGCAAGGCCGATGAACCGGCCGACGCGGAGCACCTCTACGGACACGCGAAAATGGAGAACCTCGCGGCGGCGATCGAGGCCGCGCTGATCCTCTTCGGCGCCGCGATCATCACCTACGAGGCGATAACCCGTCTGATCGGTGGCTCGCACGTCCACACGGTCGGCGTCGGCATCGTCGTGATCGGCGTCTCCGCGCTCGTCAACCTCGTCGTCTCACGCGTGATCGCGCGGCGCGCCCGCGATACGCGCTCGGTCGCGCTCGCCGGCGACGCCACCCACCTGAGCTCCGATGCGGCGTCATCGGTCGCGGTGCTCGTGGGACTCGTCCTGATCGCGATCACCCACGCGTACTGGATCGACCCGGCGGTCGCGTTGTTGGTCGCTGCGGGCATCGTGTTCGCGGGCGTCCGTCTGCTCCTGGGCTCCTCGCGCGCACTCGTTGACGAGGCGCTACCCGAGGCGGATCTAGCGCTGATCCGCGCGGCGATCAAGGAGGTCGGGGGCCCGCGCGGTGCGGTCGGCTTCCACAAGCTGCGGACGCGCGCTGCCGGGTCCCGCCGCTACGTCGACGTGCACGTACAGTTCGCGGCCGGCACGACGCTCGACGATGCGCACTGGGCTGCGCACGCGATGACCGACGAGATTCGCGCACGCCTCCCCGACGCCGACGTCCTTGTCCACATCGAGCCGGAGGATCGCCTAGAGCCCGGGACCGAGATCCGCTGAGCCGGCGCCGTGGCCGCTCAGCCCGGGGTGGCTGCGCTAGAGAAGGTTGACCCCGGCCGCGATCCCGACCGCGACGGCGACCTCGGCGTAGCCGTGGTAGTTGGACACGACGAGCAGCCCCGCGGTGATGAAGCACGCCAGCACGGTCAGGAGCCACGGTAGGCGCGAGAGGCGCATGCGCGTATCTTTGCGTCTCATGCAGCGGATTGCGTTCTCCGATCGCCTGACAGAGCTCGTCGGCGCTCGCGAGTCGCAGATCGTGCTCGGCCTGGATCCCGATCCGATGCGCCTGTGGGCGGTCGCCGCTCCGGCGTTCGCCGCCGCCGGCCCGATCGCAGTCCGCACCGGGCGCGCGATCGCCGCGCACTGCCTGGCGCTGATCGAGGCCGCCGGACCCGCGTGCGTGGCCGTCAAGCCTCAGCTGGCGTGCTTCGAGCGAATCGGTGCGCCGGGGATTGAAGCGCTGCAACAGGTGATCGCGGCCGCGCACGAGGAGGGCCTCCTCGTGATCGCCGACGCCAAGCGCGGCGACGTCCCGCCAACCGCGGCCGCCTACGCCCAGGCGCTGGCGGGCGAGACGCCCTCCCCAGCCGGTGCGGTCCCCGGCCTCGGTGCCGACGCACTCACCGCCAACCCGCTGCTCGGCGCCGAGACGCTGGAGCCCCTGCTCGCGACCGGCGCCGGAGTCTTTGTCCTCGTGCGGACATCGAACCGGGGCGCCGCCGACCTTCAGGAAGCTGAGCTCGCGGAAGGAGGCGTCCTCTGGGAGCGCATCGCACGACTCGTCGACGGACTGGGCGTCCCGCGCCAGTGCGGCCTCGCGGATGTGGGCGCCGTCGTCGGCGCGACGGTGCCGCAGGTCCTCGAGCGCGCACGCGAGCTGATGCCGCACGCTGTGTTCCTGCTGCCCGGTGTGGGCGCGCAGGGCGGGCGGGTGGAGGACCTCGCAGCAGCGTTCGCGCCCGGTCGGGCCGCCGGGCTCGTGAGCGCGTCGCGGAGCATCGCGGACGCCTTTCGCGACAACGGCCGCGGGCCAGGCGAGGCAGCTCGCGCAGAGGCCGAGCGCTTGCGCGAGCTGGCCTGGTCGCTCGCATGAACCTGCCACGCGCGAGCCTGGGCGAGATTCGACGGCTGACCGCTGCCGGCGCGGTCCTGGCCGCCTCCGTGTTCACGCTCGCCGCGGCGCCCGCGGCTGCGGTGGCGTTGACGCTCAGGGTCGCCGGCAGTTCCGTGCACGCGGGCGCGTCGGTGCCCCGGTCGGCCCGTGCGGCGTCGCAGTTCACGCCGCCGCAGATCGTCGCGCCCGAGGCGATCCTGATCGAGACCGACCGCGGTAGGACGCTTTTCGCCCGCGCCCCCGAGCGCCGAGTCGCGATCGCCAGCACGACCAAGCTGATGACGGCCTACGTCACGCTCGCCCGCGAGCCCCTTACCCGGAAGCTCGTCGAGCAGCCTTACGCGGCGGGGTCTGGCGAGTCGCTTGCGGGCCTGCCGGCGGGAGTTCGTTTCACGGTTGCGGAGCTCCTGCGGGCGATGCTGCTGCCGAGCGGGAACGATGTCGCAAACTCGCTCGCGATCGATGTCGGCGGCAACGTTTCGCACTTCCTCACCCTGATGAACGCGGCCGCCCGCAAGCTCGGGCTGGCCGGGACGCACTACTCGACGCCGGCCGGCCTCGACACGCCCGGCAACTACTCGACGGCGGCGGACCTCGCCAAGCTCGCCGGAGTTCTTTTGCAGAACCCGTTCTTCGCGAGCGTCGCGCGCGAGCAGCGCGCCTACCTCCCCGGCATCGAGGTCTTCAACCACGAGGGCTACCTGCTGGCGGAGCATCGCTACCTCGTCGGCGTGAAGTCCGGTCACACAGGCGACGCCGGCTACTGCTTCGTTGGCGCCGCGCGCTGGCACGGCGTGCACCTGATCAGCGTCGTGCTCGGCGACCCCAGCCAGGCGCAGCGCGACGTAGACTCGATCGCCCTTCTGCGCTACGGGCTCAGCCTGTACCACCGCGTCTGGTTCGCCAAAGCCGGGAGCACCTACGCCGAGGTGGCGGTGAACGGAACGACCGACCAGGTCGCGCTGGTGTCGACCGACAGCGAGGACGCCGTCGTGCGTCACGGCGCCGCGCTCGCGGTGAACGTCGTCGGCGTCCCGAGCAGTCTGGCGGGCCCGATCGCGGCCGGCACCCAGGAGGGCACGCTCGAGCTGACCGAGAACGGGGCGCTGGTTCGGAGCGTCCCGCTCGTCACCGCCGCCGACGTGCCGGCCCCGCCCCCGCCGCCGCCCGCGCCGGTCACACAGGGGGCGGCGCTCTACGGGATCGCCGTGCCCGTCCTGGCGGTAGTCGGCGGGTGTAGCCTGATGCTGATGCGCAGGAGCCTCAGGCGCCGGCGGGACCGCGCGTGATCGTCACCGTCACGCTCAACCCGGCGATCGACAAGTCGCTCTCGGTGCCGAGCCTCCGGCTCGGTCGCCGCCACCGCACCGTCGAGCGGCGAACGCTCGCCGGCGGCAAGGGAGTGAACATCGCCCGCATGCTGAAGACGCTCGACCAGCCGGTCATTGCGACCGGGCTCGTGGGCGGCGCGACCGGCACGCAGATCGTCGAGCAGCTGACGCGTGAGTCGATCGTCAACGACTTCGTATGGGTTCACGAGGAGTCGCGCACAAACACGAACCTGCTCGACCCGACCACCGGGGAGGAGACCGAGATCAACGAGCAGGGCCCACACATCGACGAGGAGGAGCTCGCGCGGTTCAGCGACAAGCTGTACTACCTCGCGCGCGGCGCAGCGATGGTGGTGGTCGCCGGCTCCCTGCCGCGCGGCGTCGAACCCGATTTCTACGCGACGCTCGTGCGCGAGCTGCACAAGCGCGACGTGCTGACGATCATCGACACCGACGGCGACGCGCTGCGCCAGGCGGTCCGTGCCGAGCCTGGCATCGTCTCCCCGAACGTCCTGGAGGCCGAGGAGCTGATCGGCCAGGAGTTCGGCGACGACGAGGATCGCGCCGGCGCGGTCCGCGAGATCGTTGCGCTCGGCGCGCGCGAGGCGCTGATGACGACGCCCGAGGGCTGTTGGGCGCAGCTGCAGGTCGACGGCGCGACGCAGCTGTACCGGGCGACGATCGCGCCGCGCGCGCAGGTGGCAACCGTCGGCTCGGGTGACGCATTCCTCGCGGGCTATCTCGCGGCTCGTTACGGTGGCAGCCCGCCCGAGGAGTGCCTGCGCTTCGCAGTGGCCTGCGGCGCGGAATCCACTGAGCGCCTCGGCGCCGGGCTGCTCGATCCGCGTGCCGCCGAACGGCTGCGCTCCGAGGTCGAGCTGACGGCACTCGAGGTCCCCGCGCGCGTTGCCTGACGAAGGCTGCCAGCCTGATCGCGACCGGGCGATCGTCGCCCGCGCGCGTCGTTGGTATGCTCGCACGAGGTGGTCGCAGGGGCGCCTCGGAGGCCTCCGCGACTGCCGTACTCCGTCCGCTGAGAACCATAGGATCGGCCAATGGAAGTAGAGATCGGTCGCGGCAAGAAGGCGCGGCGCGCTTACGGCTTCGATGACATCGCGATCGTGCCGTCGCGGCGCACACGCGACCCCGACGACATCGACATCACCTGGAAGCTAGGCAACTATCGCTTCGAGTTGCCGATGCTCGCGAGCGCGATGGACGGCGTCACATCGCCGACCACCGCCGGCATCATCGGTCGTCTCGGCGGACTCGCGGTTCTCAACCTCGAAGGCATTTTCACCCGCTACGAGGACGCCGACGAGCAGCTCGAGCGGATCGCTGGACTGCCGAAGGAGATCGCGACGCGCGAGATGCAGGACATCTATCGCGAGCCGGTCAAGGAGGAGCTGATCGCTCAGCGAATCCGGGAGATCAAGGCCGAGGGTGTCGTCTGCGCGGCGTCGCTTACGCCGCAGCGTGTGATCCGCTACTACGAGACCGCCCTCGAAGCCGGCCTCGACGTGCTGGTGGTGCAGGGGACCGTCGTCTCGGGCGAACATGTTTCGAGCACGACGACGCCGCTCAACCTCAAGGAGTTCATTCCCGAACTGGACATCCCGGTCGTCGTCGGTGGCTGCGCTTCCTATAACACCGGCCTTCACCTGATGCGCACGGGCGCTGCCGCGGTCCTCGTTGGCGTTGGACCGGGGGCCGCCTGCACGACCCGCGGGGTTCTCGGTATCGGCGTGCCGCAGGCGACCGCGATCGCCGATGTGGCACACGCCCGCTCTCAGCACATGGTCGAGACGGGGGAGCTCGTCAAGGTGATCGCCGACGGCGGCATGCGTACCGGCGGCGACGTTTCGAAGGCGATTGCCTGCGGCGCAGACGCGGTGATGATCGGCAGCCCGCTGGCGCGTGCCTACGAGGCTCCGGGGCACGGCTTCCACTGGGGCATGGCGACGTTCCATCCGAGCTTGCCGCGCGGCGCTCGGGTCGCGACCAACCAGAACGCGACGCTCGAGGAGATCCTGGTCGGTCCGGCGCGCGAGAACGACGGCACGAACAACCTGTTCGGCGCCCTTCGTACGTCGATGGCGACCTGCGGCTACGAGGACATCGCCGAGTTCAACGGCGCGGAGCTGATGGTCGCGCCCGCGCTGCAGACCGAGGGCAAGCAGCTTCAGCGTGAGCAGGGTGTCGGGATGGGATCGGGCGGCGGTGGCGCGGCCGCCCACGCGCCCACGCCCGAGCTGGTCAATGACTAGAAGCGCCGCGGCCCGTTGAGCGACACGCTCGCCGCGACGAAGTCGCCGGCGAGCCCGGCTCTGCGCCCGGAAGGAACCGATGAGGTGCTGGTCGTCGACTACGGCGGCCAGTACTCACAGCTGATCGCTCGCCGCGTGCGCGAGTGCGGCGTCTTCTCCGAGTTGCTCCCCGCCGACGTGGGGGCCGATGAGATCGCCCGCCGTGCGCCCGCCGGCCTGATCCTCTCGGGCGGCCCGGCATCCGTCTACGCGCCGGGAGCCCCCGCCCTGGACCCGGCGCTCCTCGAGCTGGGCATTCCCGTGCTCGGCATCTGTTACGGCATGCAGCTGCTCGCGCACTCGCTTGGCGGCCTCGTCGAGCGAGCCGAGGTCGGTGAGTTCGGCCGCTCGGACCTCCACGTCCGCGTGCCCGGCCGCCTGTTCGCCGGACTCCCGGCCGAGCAGACGTGCTGGATGTCGCACCGCGACACGGTCCGCCAGGCGCCCGAGGGCTTCACCGAGCTGGCCTCCTCGACCGTCTCGCCGGTGGCGGCCTTCGAGGACCCGGCGCGCGGCATCTACGGCATCCAGTTCCACCCCGAGGTGGTTCACACGCCCTACGGCCAGCAGATCCTGACCCACTTCCTCGAGGACGTCTGCGGCTGCGAGCGGACCTGGACGGCGGCGTCGATCATCGACGAGCAGATCGCGCGGATCCGCGCCCAGGTCGGCGACGGGCAGGTGATCTGCGGCCTCTCCGGTGGCGTCGACTCCTCCGTTGCCGCGCTACTGGTCCATCGCGCCGTTGGCGACCAGCTGACCTGCGTCTTCGTCGACCACGGACTGATGCGCAAGGGGGAGGGGGAGCAGGTGATCGCGGCCTTTCGCGACACCTTCAAGGTCCCGCTCGTCGCCGTCGACGCCGAGGACCGCTTCCTGGACCGTTTGGCGGGTGTCTCAGACCCCGAGACCAAGCGGAAGCTGATCGGCGCCGAGTTCATCCGCGTCTTCGAAGAGGAGGCCGCGAAGCTCTCGGACGCGCGATACCTCGTCCAGGGCACGCTCTACTCCGACGTGATCGAGTCCGGCGGCCGCAAGGGCTCGGCGACGATCAAGTCCCATCACAACGTCGGCGGCCTGCCCGACGATCTGAAATTCGAGCTCGTCGAGCCGCTGAGGATGCTCTTCAAGGACGAGGTCCGCGCGGTCGGCGCCGAGCTCGGCCTGCCCGAGCGACTCGTCTGGCGCCAGCCGTTCCCCGGCCCGGGCCTCGCGATCCGCATCGTCGGCGGCGAGGCGACCAAGGAGCGCCTGGACCTGCTGCGCGACGCCGACCACATCCTCCAGGACGAGATCCGCAAGGCGGGCCTCTACCACGAGCTGTGGCAGTCCTTCTGCGTCCTGCCCGACATCCGCACGGTCGGCGTCCAGGGCGACGAGCGAACCTACGGCAGCGTGATCGTGATCCGCGCCGTCACCTCCGACGACGCGATGACCGCCGACTGGGCGCGGCTGCCCTACGACCTGCTCGAGCAGATCGCCTCGCGCATGATGGGCGAGCTATCCGACGTCAACCGCGTCGTCCTCGACATCACGAGCAAGCCGCCCGGCACGATCGAGTGGGAGTAGTTCCGGTGCTCGCATGCCTGCCTGCGCCCCGAAGGGGTGTGCCCCGAACGGGGTACGAGCACCGGCCGACCGGCGCATGCGCCGGTCGGAGGATCCGTGCATGCACGGATCCGGCCATAACCATGCGCCCGACCTAGAACAGAACGAAGGGCGAGAAGCGCGGCCCGCCCGCGTCCGGGTCCTGCTCGAGCAGGTACGCGAACGTCGTCTCCACGCGGACCTCGCTGTCCGCCGGAGCCTGCGTGCGCAACCGCTCCGCGAGCGCGTTCGCATCCTCCTGCGTCCAGGCGCCGATCAGCAGGTAGTGCCAGTGGCGCTGGGACGGGACGCCGTCCGCGGCAAGCTGCTTGGAGAACGCGACGGCCTGCGAGTGCGACGGGAGCGTGACGCGGACCTCCCACTCGGGGACGCCGGCCTTCTGGTCCTCGGCGACCTCGGCCTCCTGCGCCTCGGTGCCCTCCTCCTGCTCCCCTGCGAGGGCGGATGGGTCGGCCGGCAGCGGGGTGGCTGGGTCCTCCCAGCGCTCGGCGACCGGATGCCAGCGCGTGATCGCAAAGCTGGCCGTCAGCTGCTCTGACTCGGCGAGCGAGCGGAGCGTCCGCTCGGCGGCCTCGGCGTCCTCGCGGGTCGCCGCATAGGCGAACACGCGGTCGCCGTCGTGCGTAAGGGCGGCACGGTTTCGCAGCGCCCGGCGGCCGTGCGAGTAGAGCGTGTCGGCGTCGTCGTTGCCTGCGGCCAGGTGCAGCTTCGCCGCCGCGGCGTGGTCTTCGAGCTCGACCTCGACTCTCCAGTCCTCTTCGCTCATCGCGGCGCCATCATTGCAGGAAGCGCCCGTCCGTACCCGCGAATCCGTGTTCCTCTATCATCGTTGGCCGCGCCGCGCGCTTCCGCGTGGCCATTTTTTGTGTCATGAAGACCTACGTTGCCAAGCCCAGTGACCGCCAGCGCGACTGGTACGTCGTCGACGCCTCCGGCAAGACGCTCGGCCGCCTCGCGACGCAGATCGCCGACGTGCTGCGCGGAAAGCGCAAGCCGACCTACACGCCGCACATCGACACCGGCGATTTCGTCGTCGTCGTCAACGCGCACAAGATCGCGGTGACCGGCAACAAGCGCGCCGACAAGCTCTACCACCGCCACTCCGGCTATCCGGGCGGTCTGCGCACCCGCACGTTCGCGCAGATGCTCGAGCGTCGCCCCGAGGAGATCATCCGCCTCGCCGTCAAGGGCATGATGCCCCGCAACCGCCTCGCTCGCAAGCAGCTCACAAAGCTCAAGGTGTACGCCGGGCCCGACCATCCGCACGTCGCGCAAAAGCCGGCTCCTCTCGATCTGAGGGACTCGTGAGCGACGAGAGCTTGGAGCCGGGAGAGGCCGTGCAGGCCGGAGAGGCCGACGCGCCTGTTGAGGCGACCGTCCCTCAGATCGAGAGCTCGCCGGAGAACCTGGAGGCCGCGCCCGTCGTGGCCGAGGGGGCATCAGATGCCGCCGCGAGCGACGAGGCGGCGGTGCCCGAATCAGCGACGCTCGCAGAGGCACCCGCGCAGGCCGCACCGGGACGACCGGCCAGAAAGGCCGCGGAGCCCGCAGCCGCCGCGCCGCCGGTCGTGCCCGGCGCACACCTGGAGGTCGACATCGTCCCCGAGGGCGTCGATCCGCTCGCCGCGGAGCGCAGCTACGGCTACGGTGACGATGAGGCCGAGGAGGCGGCGGCCTCCGAACCGGCTGAGGAGGTCGTTGTCGCGGAGCCGATCGAGCAGGTTGCGATCGATCTTGCGGCCGGCGCCCGCTATCACGCGACCGGCAAGCGCAAGACCGCGATCGCGCGCGTGATCCTGCGACCGGGCAGCGGCACCTACACCGTGAACGGGCGCACGCTTGAGGACTTCTTCCCGCGCGAGACGCTTGCGCGCAACATCCGCCTGCCGCTCGAGACGGTCGGCTACGAGGAGAAGATGGATGTCATAGCGCGCCTTCAGGGGGGTGGCGTGTCGGCTCAGGCGGGCGCGCTGCGCCACGGGATCTCTCGCGCGCTGCTCGAGGCGGACCCGAACCTGCGCGGCGAGCTCAAGCGCCGCGGGTTCCTGACGCGCGACGCCCGCGCGAAGGAGCGCAAGAAGGCCGGTCTGAAGAAGGCGCGTAAGCGTCCGCAGTTCTCCAAGCGCTGAGCCCGCCGCGGGTGGCGGGACTCGGTGAGCGCAGGCTATTCGGCACCGACGGCGTTCGGGGCGTCGCGGGCAGCGAGATAACGGCTGCCCTCGCCCTCTCGCTCGGGCGAGCGGCGGTGCTCCAGAGCGCGACGGACTCGCCGCGCGTGCTCGTGATCCGCGACACCCGTGAGAGCGGCGAGATGCTCGAAGCGGCGATCGCCGCCGGTCTGGCGTCCGCCGGGGCCGAGGTGCTGCTCGGCGGCGTTCTCCCGACGCCCGCCGCATCGCTTCTGATCCGCCGCCACGGCTTCGATCTCGGGGTTGTGCTGTCCGCCTCCCACAACGTATACAGCGACAACGGAATCAAGTTCTTCGGCGCCGATGGCTTCAAGCTGTCGGACGAGCGCGAGCGGCTGATCGAGGAGCACCTGGACGAGGAGGCCGCCGGTGCGGCCCATGTGGGGCGTATCCGCCCGCTGCATGGCGCGCTCGAGGATTACGTGCGCGATCTGCACCATCGCTTCCAGTCGCTGGCGCTGTCCGGGCTCGACGTCCTGCTCGACTGTGCCAACGGCGCGACCTACCGCGTCGCGCCCGCGATCTTCGAGCGGTTCGGCGCCCGCGTCTCCACGATCGGCGTCGATCCCGACGGGCGCAACATCAACGCGGACTGCGGCTCAACCCACATCGACGCGCTGGCGCGCGCCGTCGTGGCGGGCGGGCACGACATCGGGTTCGCGTTCGACGGCGACGGTGACCGGGTGCTCGCCGTCGATCGCGACGGGATGCTGGTGGACGGCGATGAGCTCTTGACGATCGTCGCGCTGCACCTCTTGGAGGACGGCCGACTTCCCGGCAACGGCATCGCCGTGACGGTGATGACGAATTTCGCGATCGTCGCGATGCTCGAGCAGGCCGGTCTCAACGTCGCGAGCACGGCGGTCGGTGACCGCTACGTTCTGGAGGCCTTGCGCGAGCGCGGCTGGGCGCTCGGCGGCGAGCAGTCGGGTCACATCATCGAGCTGGGCTTCGCGCCGTCGGGCGACGGGATCGCTTCCGCCCTGCTTTTGCTCGAAGCGCTCGGGGGGCGCGATCTGCGCGACCGCGCGAACGTGCAGAAGCTGCCGCAGCGTCTGGTCAACGTGCGCGTGCGCGACCGCGGCTCGCTGGCAGCAGCTGCCGGCGTGCACGCGGCGGTCGAGCGTGAGGGGGCGGAGTTGGCAGGCCGCGGGCGCGTGCTCGTGCGTCCGAGCGGCACCGAGCCGCTGGTCCGGGTGATGGTCGAGGCCCCGAGCGTGAAGGAGGCAGAGGAGGTCTGCGGGCGGCTCGTTGCGGTGGTTCAGGCGGAGCTCGGGTAACCTCGAACAATGTGCGGAATCATCGGATACGTCGGTCATCGCCCCGCGAAGGAGATCCTGTTGAGCGGTCTGCGCAAGCTCGAGTACCGCGGGTACGACAGCGCCGGTATCTCGCTCGTCGAGGGCGACGAGATCCGCTCTGTCCGCGCGGTGGGAAACCTCGATCACCTCGAGGCCGCGCTCTCCGGCGCTTTGGAGAGTGGGCGCGTGGCGACGCTGGCGCCGCCGGCGACCGTCGGGATCGGCCACACCCGGTGGGCGACTCACGGCCGTGTCAACGAGGCGAACGCGCACCCGCACTTCGACACCTCCAACCGCGTGCACGTCGTGGTCAACGGGATCGTCGAGAACTACGTGGAGCTGCGTGAGCGACTGGTCGCGGACGGCGCGGTGTTCAGCTCGGAGACCGATGCAGAGGTGATCGCACAGCTCCTGGCGAGCCATTACGATGGCGATCTCGCGGCTGCTGTGGGGCTCACGCTCGCTGAGCTCGACGGCTCGTTCTCGTTCGTCGCGCTGTGTCTGGACGAGCCCGACCTGCTGGTCGCGGCGCGGCGCGAGTCGCCGCTCGTCGTCGGCTGCGGCTCGGACGAGAGTTTCGTTGCGTCAGCCGTTCCGGCGTTTCTTGCTGACACACGCTCAGTTCGCTACATCGAGAGCGGCGAGATCGTGCTGCTGCGCGCCGGTTCCGTCGAGATTCGCGACGCGACCGGCGCGGTCGTGGAGCGCGAGCTGGTCGAGATCGACTGGGATGAGGAGACCGCCGAGAAGGGCGGCTACGAGACGTTCATGCTGAAGGAGATCTACGAGCAGGCGGACGGGCTCGCGGAGACTCTGGGCGACCGCACCGTGCGCGGCAACGGCGTCGATCTGGCTGACGAGGGCGCGTTCGATGAGGCGATCTTGGAGGGCGTCCAGCGCGTGGTCATCGTCGCCTGCGGTACCGCCTACCACGCCGGTCTCGTGGGCCGCTACGCGATCGAGGAATGGGCCCGCCTCCCGGTGGACGTCGATGTGGCCTCGGAGTACCAGTACCGCAATCCGATCGTCGGCCCCGGCGACCTGGTGATCGGCATCTCGCAGTCGGGCGAGAGCTTCGACACGCTCGCGGCGATGCGGCTTGCGCGAGCGCGCGGCGCGCGCGTCATCGCGCTGACCAACTCGATGGGCTCGCAGGCCACGCGCGACGCGGACGCGGCGCTGTACACGCGCGCGGGCCTCGAGATCGGGGTCGCGGCGACGAAGACGTTCACCTGCCAGCTTGCAGCCGTGTATCTGCTGGCCCTGCGCCTCGCGGAGCTTCGGGGCACGCTGCCCGCGGCCCGGATCGCAGAGCTCGTGCTGGCGTTACGACGGCTGCCCCAGCTGGTCGACGAGCTGCTTGCCGGTGTCGAGCCGAGTGTCGCGGCGGTGCTCGACTGGTGCTGGGACGCCGATTTCTTCCTTTACATGGGCCGCCACGTCGGCGTCCCGGTCGCGCTCGAAGGCTCGCTGAAGCTGAAGGAGATCTCCTACATCTCGACCGACGCCTATCCCGCGGGCGAGATGAAGCACGGGCCGATCGCGCTGCTCGACGAAAGCACCCCCGTTGTGGCCATCGCGACGGACTCTCCGCTCCTGACAAAGGTGATCTCGAACATTCAGGAGGTGCGCGCGCGGGGCGCCAGAGTGATCGCGATCACCACCGCCGGCGACACGACGGTCGCCCAGCACGTCGAGGCGACGATCGAGGTCCCCGCGACCGACGAAATGCTCGTACCGCTGCTCGCGGTCATCCCGCTCCAGCTGCTCGCGTACCGGATCGCGATTCGCCGTGGTCTCAACCCCGACCAGCCGCGGAACCTCGCCAAGACGGTCACCGTCGAGTAGCTGCGGGGGTCGGCCTTTGGCCGATCCGTCCTCGCCGGCTGGGGTGTGGGGCCGCGCCCTCGGTCGGTCCCGGTAGCCTCGTCCTGGCGATGGTGCACACGAATGCTGACGACGTCGGTGGCCGGCCTTTGGTCGGCTTCGACCTGCTCGAGATCTCGCGGATGGAGAGCGCCCTCGAGCGGCGCCCGGGCCTCGCGGCCCGCCTCTTCACGGACGGCGAGCTCGCCTACTCGCGTGGACGTGCCCGTCCCGGACAGCATCTGGCCGCCCGCTTCTGCGCGAAGGAGGCGGTGACGAAGGCGCTCGGCCTGCGTGCAATGGTGCCGCACGATGTCGAGGTGCTGTCGGGCGGCGAGGCCGTCTCGCTGCGCCTTCACGGCGCCGCGCTGGCCAGGGCGCAGGAGCTCGGAGCGGAAGTCTCGGTGTCGTTGACCCACTCGCGTGACCTCGCTGCGGCCGTGGCGGTGCTCGGATGAGCAATCTCCCCGATTGGCTCGATCCGCTGCCCGACGCGCAGAGCATGCGCGCCACGGACGCCTGGACGATCGCGGAGGTGGGCGTCGCGTCGCTCGAGCTGATGGAGCGGGCGGGGGAGGGCCTCGCGCGGATCGCGACCGAGGTCGCGCCGGTCGGGGCGATCGTGGTCGCGTGCGGCAAGGGGAACAACGGCGGCGACGGCCTCGTCGTCGCCCGCCTGCTCCGCGAGGCCGTCCGCGAGGTGGACGTCGTCTTCGCGAGCGAGCCGGTCGGGCTCTCCGTTGACGCAGCGGCCAACCTCGAGCGGCTCCCCGGTCAGGCGGCGACGACGCTCGCGGGGCCGCTCCGCGCCGATGCGGGGCTCGTGATCGACGCGCTCCTCGGCACCGGGGCGACGGGCGAGCCACGCGGCGATGTGGCCCGGGCGATCGAGGCCATCGGCGCGTGTAACGCTCCCGTCCTTGCTGCCGACGTCCCGAGCGGCGTCGACGCCTCGACCGGCGCGGTTGCCGGGGTTGCCGTCTGCGCCACCGCGACGGCCACGTTCCACGCGGCGAAGCCGGGCCTGTGGATCGAACCAGGTCGCAGCCGCGCCGGAACCGTTCACGTGATCGACATCGGAATCCCGCCGCAGGCTCCGGGCGAGGCAACCGTCGGGCTGATCCACGACGAGCCGCTGCTCGGGCTGCTGCCGCGGCGCGAGCGCGGCTCGACGAAGTTCATGAGCGGTGCCGTGCTCGTCGTCGGCGGATCGCCCGGCCTGACAGGCGCGCCGTGCATGGCGGCGCTGGCCGCCGGGCGCGCCGGCGCCGGCTACGTGACGGCTGCGGTTCCCGCCTCGCTCTCGCAGATCTTCGAGACGAGCCTGATGGAGGTTATGACGCTCGGCCTCCCCGATGACGCTGGCGCGCTGACGGTGGATGCGGTTGAGCGCCTGCCCAGCGCCACGACGCATGGCGGCGCGATCGTCCTTGGTCCCGGCATCGGACGCAGCGACGGGGCCCTCGCTTTCGTCCGCCGGGTCATCGGTTGGTCCGAGCTCTCGCTCGTGCTCGACGCCGACGGCCTGAGCGCGTACACGGGCAATGTTTCCGCGCTGGCGAGCCGCGGCCAGGTGCCGCTCGTGCTGACTCCTCACGAGGGCGAGCTCGGGCGCCTGCTCGGGATCCCATCTGCAGAGGTCGCTGCGCAGCGGCTTCACCACGTGCGGGAAGCGGCGAGCACCGCCGCGGCGATCGTCGTCCTGAAGGGCGACGACACGCTTATCGCCGACCCTGAGGGACGCGTGGCGGTGAGCCCCGGCGCGACCCCCGGCCTCGCCACTGCCGGCACCGGCGATGTTCTCTCCGGGGTGCTCGGCGCGCTGCTGGCGGCCGGCGTCGAGCCGTTCACGGCCGCCGCGGCGGGTGTGCGACTCCACGCGCTCGCCGCCATCGCGGCCGCCGCGCGCCGCGGTCGTGACGGAATGATCGCCTCCGACGTGATCGAGGAGCTGTCCTTGGTGCGCACGCGATGAGCGCGCGGGCGGTCGCCGCGATCAATCTCGCCGCGCTTGAGCGCAACTGCGCGGTGCTGGCGCAGGCGACCCCGCGGCTGTGCGCGGTCGTCAAGGCCGATGCGTACGGGCACGGGGCCGTCCCGTGCTCGCGCGCGGCGCTCGCGGCCGGCGCCCGCGCGCTCGCCGTCGCCACCGCGGCTGAGGCGCACGAGCTGCGGGCGGCGGGCCTCGACCGTGCCCCGATCATGATCATGGGCCCGCTGACCCGCCCGGAGCTGACGCAGGCCCTCGCCGACCGAGCCGAGGTGGTGGCCTGGACCGACGAGCTGCTCGATTGGGTGCTCGCCGCCGGCGGCGGACGCGTTCACGTGAAGCTCGACACCGGGATGGGGCGCTTCGGCACGCGGGACGCGGCGCTCGCGACCCGACTCGTCGAGCGGATCGGCGCTATGCCGGCGCTCGAGCTGGCCGGCGTGATGACCCATTTCGCCACCGCCGATGACCCCGAAACGCGCTTCATGCAGGAGCAGCGCGCACGTTTCGAGGCATGGATCGCTCCGCTGCGTGAGCGCCACCCCGCCCTTCTCGCGCACGCGGAGAACAGCGCGGCGTTGCTCGGTCCGGCGGGCGGGAGCTTCGACATGGGGCGCCCCGGTGTCGCCCTCTACGGACTTGACCCGTTCGGCGAGGATCCCGTTGCGCGCGGCCTAGAGCCGGTCCTGGAGTTGCGTTCGTGGGTGGCTGCGCTAAAGCCGTGCGCGGCCGGCGAGAGCGCGGGGTACGGCCGGCGCTTCGTCGCGCCGACCGACACCGAGCTGGCGGTCCTGCCGGTCGGCTACGCGGATGGCTACCGCCGCGTCTTCTCGAACAACGCGGACGTCCTGATCGGCGGCGCACGCCGTCCCCTCGTCGGAACGATCAGCATGGACAGCCTGACGGTCGACCTCGGCTACGCGAGCGCCGTCGCGGTTGGCGATCCGGCTGTGCTGATCGGGGCGCGCGCGGGTGAGCGCATCACCGCGGAGGACCTCGCGCGGCGCGCCGAGACGATCAACTACGAGATCACCTGTGGCCTCGGCCCGCGCGTGGTGCGCGAGTACCATCGCGACGGCGTGCCGGTGGCGCCGTGAGCGATGCTGCGGACTGTGACTGACCTCGGCGGGCACGATCGGACCCTCGAACTCCTGCGCTCCACGCTGAGCGCTGAACGACGGTGCTGGCTGGTCGGCGGCGCCGTACGCGACCGGCTTCGTGGGGTCGCCGTCTCGGATTTTGATCTCGTCGTGGGAGACGACGTCGCCGCTGCCGCGAAAAAGCTTGCTCGCGGCGCCGGCGGCGGCGCATTCCCGCTCTCTGACGAGTTCGGCGCATGGCGGGTGGTGGCGCGTTCCGGCGGCTGGCGCGCGGACCTCGGACCGCTGCACGGCTCCGGCATCGAGGACGATCTGGCTCAGCGCGACTTCACGATCAACGCACTGGCCGAGCCGCTCGCGGGCGGCGGGCTCATCGATCCGCTGGGAGGCCTGCGCGATCTCGAGGAGGGTCGCCTGCGCCTCGCATCCGCGGACGCGCTGGAGGCCGATCCGCTGCGCGCGATGCGTCTTGTCCGCTTCGTCTGCGAGCTCGACGTCGCGGTGGATCCCGCCGCCACCGCCGCCGCGCGCAGGGTGGCCCGCCGGCTCGACGAGGTTGCGGCCGAGCGCATCTACGGAGAACTCAAGCGGATCATCGCGAGTGACCGTGCCGTCACGGGAGTGGCTCTCCTGGGCGAGCTCGGCCTGACAGCCGTCGTGCTGCCTGAGCTGGAGGCGCTTCGCGGGGTATCGCAGAGCCGCTATCACCACCTCGACGTCGCGGACCACACGCAAGAGGTTCTCGTCGAGCTCATCGGACTGCAGAACGATCCGGGGTCCGTGTTCGGTCCTCACAGCGCGCGGTCGATCGAGTCGCTGCTCACCGAGCCGCTCGCCGACGAGCTGAGCCGCGGAGTCGCAATGCGCTTCGCAGCGCTGCTGCACGACGTCGCGAAGCCCGAAACGCGGACGGTGGCCGACGACGGCCGCATCGCATTCCCGGGCCACGATGCGGCTGGGTCGGAGTTGGCGCGGACGATGCTCGGCCGCCTGCGTGCCTCCGCGCGCGTGCAGGCTTACGTCGCCGATCTGACACTTCACCACCTGCGCCTCGGCTTCCTCGTGGCGCGCCGTCCCCTGTCGCGCGTTGACCTCTACCGCTACCTCGACGCGTGCGGGCCTGTCGCAGCAGACGTGACCGTGCTGTCGGTCGCCGATCGCCGCGCGACACGAGGAGACCGGGCGAGCGAATCGATCGAGGCGCATCTCGAGCTCGCACGGGGGGTGATCGACGAGGCGCTCCGATGGCACTTTGACGGGCATCCGCAGCCACCGATGCGCGGCGATGAGCTCGCATCGGCCCTCGGCATCGAACCAGGCCCGCGGCTCGGTGAGCTGCTCGCGCTCGTGACCGAAGCCCAGTTCACCGGAGAGGTCCGAACATCCGCGGAGGCCGTCGCATACGCTCGCGAGCGAATCGATCGCGTAGGCTGAACACGATGCCCGAGGACTGCATCTTCTGCCGGATCCTCTCTGGTGAGCTGCCGTCCTTTGCCGTCGGCGAGAACGAGCGAGCCTACGCCTTCGCCGACATCAGTCCGGCGACCCGCGGTCATTCGCTTGTGATCCCGCGAGTGCATGCCAACGACATCCACGACGTCGCACCGGAGGACCTGACGGCGTGCGCGCTACTCGCCAAGGACGTTGCTGCCCGCGCTGTGGCCCGCCTGCACGCTGACGGCGTCAACCTCCTGAACTCGGCGGGAGCGGCCGCCTGGCAGACCGTCTTCCACTTTCACATCCACGTCATCCCGCGCTACGAACGCGACCCGCTGCGCCTGCCCTGGACGCCCGTCCCGGCCGACCAGGGCGAGATCGCAGCGGCGGCGGCACAGCTGCGCGGCTGAGCTCCACGCCGCGTACGCGACCTGGCCCGGCCGCTCGGCGCAGCCCTCCGGCGCGCCTCCACGCGGCGCACGGGACGTTGCGACACTAGCGCGAGACATTTTCGCGGCTTTAGAGTTGTAGTTCTAGATGAGACGCGCTCTCCTAAGTTTCGCCACACTGGCAACGCTCGCACTCGCAGCGACCGCGCTGACCGTCCTCGCACCGGGCACCGCGCTCGGCACGCTCACGAACGTCGGCACCGTTACGGGCGACGTGATCAACTACGGTGGAACGACCGGCTCGACGGGCGTCTCGGGCGCTTCCGGTGCCAGCGGCACCTCGGGCACGAGCGGCGCGACGGGAGCGACCGGCGTGACCGTCAACACCTCGCCGATTCCCCAATGCCCGGGCAGTGGAGCCACCGACCCGTGCGTGGCCGTGACGCAGACGACCGGCTTCCAGGTGAAGGTCGGTGCCGACCGCTCGCTGGCGACGATCCCGCGGTCGGGCTCGATCGTCGCCTGGACGATCAGTCTGGGCGCGCCGACCGCCGGCCAGACGACGTTCTTCAACACGAACGAGGGCGGCCCCGCGCAAGCTGGCATCGCGATCCTCAAGGCTGGCAAGCACCTCGAGTACACGCTCGTGGCACAGAGCCCGACCCAGCAGCTCCTTCCTTACTTCGGTGAAACCGCGGAGTTCCCGCTCGCCACGAGCATCCCGGTCAAGGCAGGCGAGATCCTCGCGCTGACGGTGCCGACGTGGGCGCCCGTGCTCGCGCTTCACGACGTGTCCGGACACAAGTACGGAAAGTACGTGTCGTGGCGCTCGAGCCGCCAGAAGTCAAACAAGGGTTGCAGCACGACCTCGACGCAGACCGCCCAGCAGACCGCGCACTCGACGGTCCAGTACAGCTGCCTCTACCAGGGCGTTCGACTCACCTACTCGGCCCTGCTCGTCTCGACGCCCTAGAACCGCGTTGCCGCGTCGGGTGCCGGCGGCAGCGCGGCGGGTGCTCGTCGCCTAGGTAGCGCCGGTCGGCGCTGCGGCGCCGCCGCCGGCACCGAGCGCTGACCCGGTTCCGGTCCCGGCAGTCGTCGTCGATCCGGTGCCCGTCGCGGTGCTGGTCGTCGTGCCGGTGTTCGTGTTGATCGTCGTCCCGCCGGTCGTCGTGTTCGTGCTCGTCGTGGTACCGGTGGCGACCGGGGTGCTGCTCGAGCTTGAGCTCGTGGATCCCGACGCGCCGGTGGCCGCGACCGTGGAAGGGGTGATCGCGGTCGAGACCTTTGGCTGTGCGGCAATATTGGGGACGTTCCCGGGCACCTGATCGCGCTCGCTCACGCCGCCGCAACCCGCGACCACGACCGCCGCCGCAACGCAGAGTGCGACCGCCGAGGCCCTGCGCGCGCGCCGTCTCGAGCTCAGGCGAGCCATCGCTAGACCGGACCCATTCGCCGACCGCACGTCGGGCAGTCGTTCAGATCCTTCTGGGCGAGCTGCTCGCACCACGGGCAGAATCGGAGGTTCTCGACCGCCCACGCGAGGCGGGAGGTGGATGGCGCGAGCGGCAGCATCTTTCCCGCGACCTCGAGGTGCTCGCCGGTCTCGTGGTCGACATAGACCCGTCCCGGCTCCGCCTCGACGATCACCTCGCGCCCGCTCGAGGGGGCGCGCATCCGGTATCGCTGACCCGTGCTCACAACCGAAATGCTACCGGGCAGCCGGGTCGCCTGTTCCTGATGGTGCCCGGTGCAGACGGGCTTTCCGTCTCGCTGCTGTCGGCGTCAGCGGCGCACGCTACATTTCGAGTCGGGAATGGCTGACGCCGGCAATCAGGACGGTACGACGCTCGTAGGCGAGGTGATGAGCGCTCCGGTGCTCGAGGTCGCACCGACCGCGACGCTCCGTGAGGCCGCCCGCCAGATGGCCCGGCGGCGCCTCGGGGCCGCCGTCGTGCCGCAGAGCGACGGCGGTGAGCTCGCGATCATCACCGAGCGCGATCTGCTCGTCTCGCTCGGTGTCGGTGAGGACCCCGACGCCGAGATGGTTGGGAGCCACGCGACGCGCGACGTCGTGTTCGCGGCGCCGGGCTGGTCGATCGAGGAGGCGGCGGTCACGATGATCAAGGGTGACTTTCGCCATCTCGTGGTCCTCGACGAGTCCGAGGCGGTCGGCGTTCTCTCGCTGCGCGACATCGTCCGTATCTGGACGCAGGACGGTGAGAGCGTCGAGATGCCGGCGACGGTCAGCCGGCCGCGCCGCAAGGCCTGAAAGCCAAGGCTCGCTTCAGTGCGTGTGGCTGGGCGGAAGCTCGGCTATGTCGGACCGCGTGCTGCGGATCCACATCACGAGTGCCGGGATCGCGAGGCCGAGTCCGAGGACCACGAGGATCAGGCTCACCGTCACGCCGACGAGGGCGAGCGTGATGCCGATCGCGAGTATCAGCGGCAGCAGCGACGGTCCGGGAAGGTGGATCTCCTCGCCGACCGCAGGCGCCGACTCGAGCGCGTCGTGCTCGGTGGCTTTCGTCACGAGACCCAGATCGCTGCGACGACGAACGTCAGTCCGAACATGAACATCGAGAACGCTCCGACCATCAGCGCGACCCGGATGTTGCGGTTGGCGAGCTTGCGATCCACGGGCGCAATCCTACAGCCGGGCGTCGAGGACCATCGCACCGAACAGCAGCGCGAGATAGGCGAGCGAGAACAGGTACAGCTGTAGCGCAGCGCGCCTCGTCGCGAGGCGGTAGAGCCGTAGCGAGCCGTAGACGAACGCGACACCGAGCGTCATCGACGCGGCGAGGTAGACGCCTCCGAGCTCCCCGGCGCAGAACGGCAGCTGCGTGACCGCGTAGAGCAGGACCGTGTAGATCAGGATCTGTCGGCGCGTCTCGGCCTCGCCGCGCACGACCGGCATCATCGGCACGCCCACCTTCGCGTACTCGTCCTTCATCAGCAGGCTGAGCGCCCAGAAGTGCGGCGGCGTCCAGTAGAAGACGATCGCGAACAGGAACACCGCGGTCCACGCCAGGTGGCCTGTGACGGCGGCCCAACCGACGAGCGGCGGAACCGCACCGGCCGCACCACCGATCACGATGTTCTGCGGCGTGCGTCGCTTCAGCCAGATTGTGTAGATCCCGACGTAGCCGGCGAAGCCGCCGAACGACAGGCCGGCGGCGAGCCAGTTGACGGTCGTCCCCAGCAGGATCACCGACAGCGTGACCAGCAAAATTCCAAAGCTCAGCGCGGCCGACGGCGATACGCGTCCGCTGGGTATCGGCCGATCGGCGGTCCGCGCCATCCGCGCGTCGATGTCGCGGTCCCAGTAATGGTTGACGGCTCCCGCGCCACCGGCCGACAGGTAGCCGCCGAGGCACGTGAGGGCCACGAGCAGCGGCGACGGCGTGCCGGCGACGTACATCGTCGTCACCGTCGTCAGTAGCAGCAGCGACTGCACCTTCGGCTTCGTCAGCGCGGTGTAGTCGGCTAGAAGCTGGCGCGCGGGGCTGAGCTCGCGCGCGGGTGCGCCAACGGCCTTGGCGTGGGAGGCGGCCATCGCGGGACCCTACGTGGTTACCTTCACCTCGCCCGCGCCCCGCCGACGCGCACGTGTCCCGGTCTTGGCTTGCCGCTCGACCTCGCGGCGAATGTCCTTCATCGGCTCGAGCGAGCGCACACGCGGAATTTCATCAAAGTTGTTGACGGGCGGCGGTGACGTCGTGAACCATTCGAGCGTGTTCGCGCGCCAGGGGTCGGGACCCGCGATGGCGCCATGGCTGAGCGAGCGCCAAACGTTGATCACGGTCAACAGCACGCCGGCGCCGAGAATCCAGGAGCCGACGGTCGAGATCTGGTTGTAGAGCTGGAGGTTGCCGACAGCCGCGTACTCGTAGACGCGTCGTGGCATCCCGTCCAGCCCGAGCGAGTGCTGGATCATGAACGTGATCAGCGTGCCCCAGAACATCAGCCAGAAAGACCACTTGCCGAGCGACTCGCTCATCATGCGCCCGGTTATCTTCGGATACCAGTAGTAGACGCCGGCGACGATTCCGAAGACCGAGCCGCCGACCAGCACGAAATGGATGTGCGCTACGACGAAGTAGGTGTCGCTGAGCTGCCAGTCCACAGGGAAGATCGCGAGGAACACGCCGGAGATCCCGCCGATCGTGAACAGCGCGATCCCGCCGACCGAGAAGATCAGCGGCGTTCGAAACTCGATCGACCCCTGCCAGAGCGTGCCGATCCAGTTGAAGATCTTGATGCCGGTTGGGACGGCGATCAGGAACGAGCTGATCATGGCGAAGACGATGATCACGAGCGGTGTGGGCGTCGTGAACATGTGGTGGACCCAGACGAGCAGCCCCAGGAACGAGATCATGATCGTTGCGGCCGCGATCGCCTTGTAGCCGAAGATCGGCTTGCGCGCGAACACCGGCAGGATCTCGGAGAAGATGCCGAACGACGGCAGGATCAGGATGTAGACCTCCGGGTGCCCGAAGAACCAGAACAGGTTCTGCCACAGCAGTGCCGAGCCGCCGTTCGCGGAGTCGAAGAAGTGCGTGCCAAAGTGGCGGTCGAGCAGGAGCATCGTGACGGCCCCGGCGATCACCGGGATCGCGATGATGAGCAGCAGCGAGTAGGCCATGATCGACCAGATGAAGAGCGGCAGCCGCGACCAACTCATCCCGGGCGCGCGCATGTTGGCGATCGTCACGTAGAAATTGATTGCGCCGATCAGCGACGCGATGCCGGTCAGGTGCACCAGATAGATCCAGGCGTCCACGCCACCCGAGGGCAGGTAGGTGGATGTCGCGAGCGGCACGGTCGAGATCCAGCCCGCCTCGGGCGGGCTCCAGAAGATCGAGGCGTAAAGCACGATGCCGCCGAACAGGAAGAGCCAGTAGGAGAGCGCGTTCAGGCGCGGGAACGCCATGTCGCGGGCTCCGATCATGAGCGGCACGAAGTAGTTGCCGAAGCCGGCCAGCACCGGGACGATGAACAGAAACACCATCGTCGTTCCGTGCATCGTGAACAGCTGGTTGTAGACCTCGGGGGTCACCAGCGTGTTGTTCGCGGCGGCGAGCTGCAGGCGGATGACGAGTGCCTCGGTGCCGCCCAGGATGAAGAACACGAACGACGTGACCAGGTAGAGGATCCCGATCCGCTTGTGGTCGGTGGTCGTCAGCCAGCTCATCAGGCCGCGCGGCTCCGGCTCGACGCGGTGAGCGACGATCTGGGGGGCGGGTCTGAGCACTGCTGTCGCCATTACGGTCCTCTCTGGTCGTGCTGCTCGGAGCGTCTCAGCAATTCTTGGTGAACGCGACTGATGTCGGGCCCTGGCCGCTCGCGAGAACGGCCCGGCATCGGGCGGCGTTCGCGTCGGCCGCCTTCAGGTTGGCCGAAAGCCGGCTCAGCCAGCGCTCGTACTTGGCGGGCGAGACGGCTGTCACCTCGGCGATCATGCGTGCGTGGCCGCGGCCACACAGGAATGAGCACTGGCCCGTGTAGGTGCCGGCTTTGGGGATCTTGAACCAGGTGTAGTTCGTGTAGCCGGGGACGGCCTGCACCTTTCCGCCGAGCTCGGGAATCCACCACTCGTGGACAACGTCCTGCGAGACCACCTTCAGGATCACGGTCGTGTTCGTCGGCACCACCATGTCGTAGGTCGTGTAGGGGTCGCCGAGGCCTGTCGGGTTGCCCGAGGCGCCGACATAGGTATAACGCCACAGGTACTGGATCCCGTTCACCTGGATCGTCAGTGCGCGCCCGTTCGGCGGCTTGAGCGCGCCGGTCGTTTCGTACTGGACGCCGTTGCTCAGGTCAAGCCCGCCTGGGCCCGAGTTAGACGGGTCCCGAATCGAGTGCAGGTCGACGAACGTGAGCGCTGCCAGAGCGACGAGGATCGCAGCGGCGCCGAAGGTCCAGCCGATCTCGAGCTTGGTGTTGCCGTGGAGTTGCTTGGCGACGCGCCCGCGCTTCGCGCGGAACCGAAAGAGGCAGTAGAGGAGCGTGCCCTCGACGCCGATGAAGATCACGATCGCTATGTAGAGCGTGATCGAGTAGAGGTTCGAGATGTGGTTCGCGGTCGGCGATCCGCCGCTCTGCGGCAGGATGCTCCCGGCGAACGCGGACTGTGCGCCCGCCAGGAAAAGCGAGAGCGCGAGCGAGACGGCGAGTAGCGACGCCCGGCGGCTTGGAGGTTTGATGTGGGCCGAGCGGCGCAACGCCGCCGGATTCTATTCAGCCGGCGGCGGGCTGTGCGGAGATGCACCGGGTGGCCACGGCGATCTTGGCTCGCCTACGAGGAAAAGCGCCGCGGACGATACGGTTCCAACATGCGCACTCCGATCATCGGGATCTGCGCCGCGCTTGAGCAGGCGCGCTGGGGCGTCTGGAACCAGGCTGCGGTACTTCTACCTCACAGCTACGTGCGGGCCGTGCAACGCGGCGGCGCTGTCGCGTTGATGCTGCCTCCCGACCCGGCGGTCGCGGCCGATCCGGACACGGTGCTGGATCTCATCGATGCTCTGCTGCTCGCCGGCGGCGCCGATGTCGACCCGACCAGCTACGGCGCGCCGCGCGCTGCCGAAACGACCTTCACTGTGCCGGAGCGCGACGACTTCGAGATCGCCCTGACCCGGCGCGCGCTGGAGCGCGACATCCCGTTTCTCGGCATCTGCCGCGGCATGCAGGTCATGAATGTGGCGCTCGGCGGCACGCTGATCCAGCACCTCCCCTCGCACGTCGGGCACGGTGAGCACCTGCGCAGCCCGGGGAGCTTCGACGGCGCAGATCACCCGGTCCACCTGGCCGCGGGCTCGGTCGCCGCGCTGGCGGCGGGCGAGGAGCACCACGGCACCCTCTCCCATCACCATCAGGGGGTGGATCGTCTCGGCAACGACCTCGTTGTCAGCGGTTGGGCGGACGTTGACGAGCTGCCGGAGGCGATCGAGCTACCCGACCGCCGCTTCGCGCTTGGCGTTCAATGGCACCCCGAGGCCGACGAAACCAGCCGGGTAATCGCTCAGCTCGTCCTGGAGGCGCGGGAGTACGCGCTCGCGCGGCAGGTCTGACGCGGTCACGATCATCGGCGGGGCGCACCGGGCGCCAGCGGCGCCTGGCGCTCCAGGCGCTTGGAGCGACCCTGATCGGCGCCGGCGTTGCGCTGCCCGTCGTTCGCCGGCGACTCGGCGTGCCGCCCGCGGCTGTGCTGGCGGGATCTGCGCTGGCGCCGCTGGCGGCTGCCGTCGTCTGGCCGAGAGGGCGTGGGCGCGACATCGCGGTCTGCGCCCTCCAGATGTACGTCTATGTCGCGGCCTACAAGATGCCGCACGACGATCCGGCTGCGCTCGAGGCGCGCGTCAGGGTCGACTACCCGATCGCACTCGACCGGGCGATCGGTGGCGGCGAGCTTCCGACGACTCGGCTGCAGCGCTCGCTACACAGCGACGGGAGCTTCTCCGGACTCGAACAGGTTCTGGTGTGGGCGCACTGGGTGTGGTTCGCCACGCCGCACGCCTCGCTGCTCTACGTTCGCGCACGCAACCCTTCACAGTTCGCGCGAGCCGCGGTGCTGACCTATGCGGTGTTCGATCTCGGGTCGATCGCGTACTGGCTGGTCCCGACTGCGCCGCCCTGGTACGCCGCCTCCAAGGACCGGCTGGGCCCGTGCGCTGCCGGTGAGAGCACCCGCGTGCGCCGTCTGATGGTCGAGTACGGCGAGCGCTTCTGGGGTGACCGGTGGGGCTCGCTCTACAGCCTCCTCGGCGGCAACCCGCTTGCGGCGATGCCTTCGCTGCACTTCGCCACCTCATCGATGGCCGCGCTGCTGCTGAGCGAGACCGGTGCGCTCCCCGGAGCGGTTGGAACGGGCTACGCCGCGGTGCTCGGGTTCGCGCTCGTCTATCTCGGCGAGCACTACGTCGTCGACCTTGCCGGCGGCCTCGCGCTCTGCGCCGTCGTGCGCGCGGCCGAGCCGCTGGGGCGCCGCCCTGCCGCTGCCGTTGCGAGGGCGATCGGCGGACTGCGCCGGCTTGCGCTCGAGCCCGGCTCGGTCTGAGTTCAGCGGAAAGCCTGCAGGCCTGTCAGCGCGTCACCGACGACGAGCGCGTGGATGTCCGCCGTGCCCTCGTAGGTGACGACCGCCTCGAGGTTGTTCATGTGCCGCATCACCGGGTACTCGAGCGTGATCCCGTTCGCCCCGAGCAGTTGGCGCGCGCTGCGCGCGACCTCCAGTGCCGCATTGACGTTTGCGAGCTTGCCCATGCTGATCTGCTCGGGCAGGAGATGGCCGCCGTCCTTCAGGCGCCCGAGATGGAGCGCCAGCAGGGTCGCGCGGTTCACTTCGAGTGCCATCATCGCGAGCCGTTGCTGCACCAGCTGGAACGATGCGATCGGACTGCCGAATTGGATGCGCTGCATGGCGTAGTCGAGGGCCGCTTCCAGACATGCGCGCGCGGCCCCCGCGACCCCCCACACGATTCCGAAGCGCGCCTCACTCAGGCACGCGAGCGGGCCGCGCAACGAGCTCGCCCCGGGCAGCATCGCCGCCGCCGGCAGGCGCACATCGTCGAGCAGCAGCTCGGAGGTGATCGACGCGCGCAGCGATAGCTTGTGGTGGATGTCCTGAGTGCTGAAGCCTGGGGAGTCGGTTGGCACCACGAAGCCGCGAACGCCGTCATCGGTGACCGCCCAGACGATCGCGACATCGGCGGTCGAGCCGTTCGTGATCCACGCCTTCTGGCCGTGGACGATCCAGTCCTCACCGTCGCGCCGCGCCCGCGTGCGCATCGCGGCGGGATCGGATCCGGCGTCCGGCTCCGTAAGGCCGAAGCATCCGATCGCCTCGCCGCTGGCCATGCGCGGCAGCCAGTCGTTCTTCTGCTCCTCGGACCCCCAGTGATGGATCGCGAACATCGCAAGCGACCCCTGTACCGACACGAGGCTCCGCAGCCCGCTGTCGCCGGCCTCGAGCTCGAGACAGGCGAGGCCATAGGCGACCGCGCTCGCTCCGGCGCAGCCGTACCCATCGAGGTGCATCCCGAGCACGCCGAGGCTCCCGAGCTCGCTCGCCAGCTCGCGCGGCAGCACGGCGTCCTCGAACCACTGCCCGGCGTTCGGCAGCACGCGGTCGCGCACGAACGAGCGCACCGCGTCGCGGATATCGCGCTCCTCGTCGGAGAGGAAACGATCGATGTCGAGGAAATCGCCGGGGCGAATCGCAGGTTGGGCGTCGGGCACGCGTTCAGACTCGCTGTTCCTCTGGAGGTAGGATTGAAGCACGTGGCCTCGGCCCTCGGCAGCCTGCGCGTCCTCGACTTCTCGCGGATCCTCGCTGGGCCGTTCGCGACGATGATGCTCGCGGACCTCGGGGCGAGCGTCACGAAGGTCGAGCGTCCGGGCGGCGGCGACGAGACCCGGTCGTGGGGTCCGCCGTACGACGCGCGCGGCGAGGCAACCTATTTCCAGGCGGTCAACCGCAACAAGGACAGCATCGCCCTCGACCTGAGCCGGCCGGAGGGCGCTGTGCGCGCGCTCGAGCTCGCGCTCGAAGCGGACGTGCTGGTCGAAAACTTCCGGCCCGGGGTCATGGACCGCGTCGGGCTCGGTTGGGACGAACTGCACGCGCGGAGTCCGTCGTTGATCTACTGCTCGATCACCGGCTTCGGCCGCGGTTCGGGAGCGCAGCTGCCGGGCTACGACCTGCTGATCCAGGCGGTCGGAGGCCTGATGAGCGTGACCGGGGCGCCCGACGGGCCGCCGCAGAAGGTCGGCGTCGCCGTGGTCGACGTGATCGCCGGGCTGTTCGCGACCGTCGGGATCCTCGCGGCGCTCAGCCACCGCGACCGCACGGGCGAAGGTCAGCGGGTCGAGGTCAACCTGCTCACCTCGCTGCTCGCCGCACTCGTCAACCAGAGCGCCGCGTTCACCGTCGCCGGAGTAACGCCGGGGCGGCTCGGCAACGACCATCCAAGCATCGCGCCTTACGGTCTCGTCCGCTGTTCCGATGACGAGCTCGTGATCGCGGTCGGCAACGACAGGCAGTTCGCAGCCCTGTGCGACGTGCTCGGCGACCCGTCGGTCGCGACTGACCCGCGCTTTGCGACCAACGAGGCTCGCGTCGAGAATCGCGATGCTCTGCGTGGAGCGCTCGAGGTTCGCCTATCCGCGCGGCGAGCCGCCGAGTGGGCCCCCGATCTGCTCGCGGCGGGAGTCCCGGCAGGCGTGGTCAACGACATCGCCGGGGCGTTTACGCTCGCGCATGATCTGGGGCTCGACCCATCTGTGTCGCTCGAGCGGGCTGACGGCACCAGGGTCGCGCTGGCGCGCAACCCGATCGGGCTCTCAGCCACCCCGCCGGAGTACCGTTCGGCGCCACCAGACCGGCCGTAGCGCTGGCTCGCGGCGAACCTTCGGCAGGGCGGCGGACCGCCCGACGTGCCGTTCAGGCGCCGGGTTGGAACGCCAAAAAACAGCGCTATACTAAATGAAGTACCGATTTCGTCAGGAGCGTCATGTCAAGCCCAGAGAACGTGATCATCATCGGAAGCGGGCCGGCCGGCTACACGGCGGCCCTCTATACGGCTCGTGCGGAGCTGGAGCCGCTCGTGATCGAAGGCTTCGCCTGGGGCGGCCTGCTGCAGCAGACCACCGATGTCGAGAACTTCCCCGGTTACCCCGATGGCGTTACCGGCCCGGAGATGATGCAGCAGTTGCGCGACCAGGCTGAGCGCTTCGGCGCGCGCCTGGTGACCGACCAGGTGACACGGGTAGAGTTCGCCAGCGAGCCCGGCGGCCTTCACCGCGTCTGGGTCGACGACGAGGAGCACGAGACGCGAAGCGTCATCCTCGCGATGGGAGCCGAGCACAAGAAGCTCGGAGTTCCCGGCGAGGAATCGCTCGCAGGCCGTGGCGTGAGCTATTGCGCAACCTGCGACGCCGCATTCTTCAAGGACCACGAATCGATCATCGTCGGCGGTGGCGACTCCGCGATGGAGGAGGCGATGTTCCTCGCGAAGTTCTCATCCAAGGTGAACGTCGTCCATCGCCGCGACGAGTTCCGCGCATCACGAATCATGATCGACCGCGCCCGCGCCGTCTCGAACATCGAGTTCCTCACGCCCTATCACGTCGAGGAGCTGCGGGCCGGCGAGAACGGGTCACTCGGTCTCGTGGTGCTGCGCAACTCGCAGTCCGGCGAGACGCGCGAGATCGCGGCGACCGGCGCCTTCGTGGCGATCGGACACGAGCCCCAGTCGGAGCTCGTTCGCGGCGCGGTCGACGTCGACGACAACGGCTACGTGATCGTCGAGGGCCGCTCGACACGGACCAGTCGCCCCGGTGTCTTCGCCGCGGGCGACCTCGTTGACCACACCTACCGCCAGGCGATCACCGCCGCCGGCTCAGGCTGCCAGGCGGCGCTCGACGCCGAGTGGTACCTGCGTGACACGCCGGCTGCGGTCGCGGAGCGAACCCAGGCCGCCTAACCCAGGCCCGACTCGAGCGCCAGCAGCGACTCCTTGCGCTCGAGTCCGCCCGTGTAGCCGCCGAGCCCGCCGCCGGTGTGGCGCACCCGATGGCAGGGAATGACGATCGCCAGCGGGTTCGAGCCGAGCGCGTTGCCCGCCGCCCGCGCGGCCGCAGGGCTACCGGCCTCGGTTGCGACCGCCTTGTAGCTCCTGTGCTCGCCGTAGGGGATCGCCGCGGTCGCCCGAAGAACGCGACGGCGAAAGCCGTTCAGCTCGCTCCAGTCGAGCGGGGCCTCAAAGGAGCGACGCGTCCCGTCGAAGTACTCGGCCAGCTCGCGGCGCCACGGATCGAGGGCCGCCGCCGATTCGACGATCCGCGGAGAACGCCGCCGCGCAAGATCGTCGAGCGTCACGTCGATATCGCCGCTGACGTAGTGGAGCGCGACGAGGCCGCGCTTGCCGGCGACCAGCAGCAGCGCGCCTAGCGGGCTCGCCTCGGTCGCGTAGAAGAGGTCGGCACCGCCGAGCGCGGCGCGGTCCGCGAACCGCCGTGCCGCCGCCATCGCCTCCGGGTCCGGGGCGCCCAGAGCTACCTCGATTGGGTCCGGTGATCCGCTCACATCGCCTCCCTCAGTCGTTTGAGACCTTCGTGCAACGAGCGGCGCGCCGCCTCCTCCGAACAGCCGATCGCAGCGGCGACCTCCCGATGGGGCAGATCGCCCGCGTAGCGCAGGAGCACGGCAGCCCGCTGGCGCGGCGGCAGGGTCGCGACCGCGCTCCAGACCGCACGGTCGGGCGCCGGCTCAGCAGGGAGGTCCGTCAGCTCGTCGGCCGCCTCGCGGCGCACCCGCCGCAGGTGGTCGATCGCCTTGCGGTGCGCGATCGTCAACAGCCATGCGCGCACGTTTGAGTCCTCCGCCAGCCTCGGGTAGGCGCGCAGCGCCGCCAGGAACGTCTCCTGGAAGCAGTCGTCTGCGGCCTGGCCGACCATGCCGCGCAGGTAGCGCCAAACGTGATCGGAGTGGTCTTCTAGCGTGCGCTGGAAAGGTGGCTGGCTTGCCATCGCCTACATAACGCTGCGGCGGCCGCGGATGTGAGATCCACGGTCGCGACGATAATCCCGGCCGTGGCGCGGATTCTCTTCGTTGGTGGCGGCGCGCGGGCGCTCGTGCTCGCGGAGGATCTCGTGGGCGACGGTCACGCCGTGAGGATGACGACCCGGACCGCTGCTCGCCGCGCCGCGATCGTTGCGGCCGGCGCGGAGTGTTGGATCGGCACGCCTGATCGCATCGCGTCGCTGCGCTACGCGCTCGAGAACGTGACGATCGCCTGCTGGTTGCTCGGCACCGCGACGGGGCCCGCCCGCCAGATCGAAGCGCTCCACGGCTCCCGGCTCGACTTCTTCTGCTCACAGACGATCGACACGACCGTTCGCGGACTCCTGTACGAGGCGGCCGGATGCGTCGATGCCGGGGTCCTGGGGGCGGGCGCCGACCTGCTCGCCGCCAAGGCAACCTACAACGAGATCCCACACGCGATCCTCAACACCGACCCGGCCGACCTCCCGGGCTGGGTCAGCACCGCGCGCGTCGCGATCGACGGGCTGCTCGTGGCCGATCGACCCGCCCCGGGCGGCTGACGGCAGCGCGGGCCTGTTCGCGCCTCAGAGCAATCCCATCCGCGTCAGGAGGTCGACGATGACCCGCGCCGTGGCGCCCCAGATCAGGTCGGGCTCGGCCAGAAACGTGTCGGTCTCGATCTCCGCCCCGAATCGCCGGATCGTCCGGCGAGCATGGCTGGCTACGAGCTCGGCGAGCGTCGGTTCGAGCACCGCGTCGACCTCGTGCGCTGACGGCGTCCACTCCGGCGGGCCCGCAATCGCGCCAACGAACGGGTAGAGCGCAAACCCGGAAGCCGGCACTCCGATCGGCGTGAGCGCGCCGAGCACGGTCACCGCCTCGCGCGCAAGCCCGATCTCCTCGGCGGCCTCCCGCAGCGCGGCTGTGACGAGCGGCTCGTCTTCGAAGTCCAGGCGCCCCCCGGGGAACGAGATCTGTCCCGCGTGCGCCCGCAGGTCCTCGCGCCGGCGCGTCAGCACTGCGACCAGCTCGTCGCCTCGCTCGTAGAGCGGCACGAGCACCGCCGCCCTCGTCCCGTCGATCTCAATCAGCGCTGCCTCGACCGGGTCGAGCAGGACATTGCGCAGGCGGTCAGCCTGCGCGCCGTTCACGCGCTGAGCGGGTTGAACAGCAGTCCGGTGAGGAGCTTCGGGAAGAAGTAAGTCGATTTTGGCGGCATGTTCTCGCCGCTCGCCGCAACCTCGCGGACCTGCTCAACCGGCGTCGGACGCAGCAGGAACGCCGCGTCGAACTCACCGGAGTCGATCAGCGCCAAAGCCTGCTCTGCGTCACGCGCGTACCCGAAGTCGTGCAGGTGAGAGATGTCGTCGTCGCTCAGGCCGAGCGCGCGCTTCAGCAACAGCTCCTCCAGCACCCCCGTGTCGAGGCGACGATACGGCGGTGCGGAGGTGACGAGCGCGGCGTCGGCGATCGCCTGGTCTCGCAACGCGAGCCGCTTCGGCTCGCGCGTTCGCACGTCGATGTAGCCGAGCTCGAGCGGACCGGAGCCGGCGGGCGGGGCAAGCTCCTCGCGGGAGACGGTGCTCGAGGTGAAGTCACGGCCCACCGCCTCGTCAAGCGCCGCCCAGCGCGCTGCGTCGAGGCCCCGAACGAGGCGATGTGTCGGGAACACCGTCAGACCCGGGTCCTCCAGCGCGACGAGACACATCAACACGTATCGGTGATCGCCTTCGCCGCCGATCTCCTCCGCATACACGCGAGCGGTCTCGTAGCGGTGGTGGCCGTCCGCGATCAGGAGCTCGACTCCCGCGAGGGCGTCCTGCACCTGGCTGATCGCATCGGCGTCGCCGGCGCGCCAGAGCCGGTGGACCGTTCCGTCCTGATCTGTGACCTCCCCCCACGGTGTTCCAGCGGTGCTCGGCTCGAGCGCCCGCCAAGCCGCGCCACCGGGATCCGAATAGAGCGAGAAGATCGGCGACAGGTTCGCCCTGGTCGCCCGGGTCAGCCGCAGGCGATCCTCCCTTGGGCCCGGGTGCGTCCGCTCGTGCGGGCGGATCCGGCCCGGCCCGTACTCCTGCACCCGAACGCGGGCGAAGAAGCCACGACGTGTCCGCGCCTGCCCGTCCGGCCCTGTGTAGCGCTGCTCGTGAGCCCACAGCGCCGGCTCGCCATCGCGAACGATCACGCCCTCCCGCTGCCATGCAGCGAACAACTCGGCCGCGACCGCGTACGGATCGTCGCCCTCGGGCAGGTCGACGTTGACCACGTTGTACGGAGACAGCGACGCGAGATCCGCACGCATCTGCGCGTCGATCACGTCATACGGCGGCGAGACGAGATCGCGCAACACCCCCGCGCCGGGCAGGTCATAGTGAAGCGCTCGTAGGGGCTCGACGTCGGCCATCAGGCGGCGAGGCTACCAGCGGCGCACGCGCCGCCGCGTCGAGTCCCTACTCTTGATCATCCACGGGGCGTAGCGCAGTCTGGTAGCGCACTCGCTTTGGGAGCGAGAGGTCCCCGGTTCAAATCCGGGCGCCCCGATCGGACGATGCAGGCAAGCGGCCGGTGCCTCCGCGTCCAGGCGGCATCGCTCTTGCTCTCGTTCCCGCGGCGCGTCGTTGTGTGCCGAACGATCGCCCTGTCACCGTTGCCAATGGCAACGAGGCTGCGTGAAGTACCGAGGCCAGCGCGGCCCGGGATGCCGCACGATGGATCATCCGGTCCTTACGGTCCGCCCTGAAGTACCCAAGAGCTGAGACAAACTCGATGACCCCGTAAGACGAAGACGACGCCGGGCGCCGCCTCAGGGCTGCCTTCGCCTAACGCCTCCTGGCCCTTGCGTAGGCCGGGCCAGCCTCGTAGCGGTACGAGGGTCACGCCGGAGAGTCGGCCGCATGCACCGTTCGGCGTGTAGTCGCGACCCCTGAAGCGGATGTTGCTCGCGCCCAGACGCCATGCAGCAGCGCTGACGAGCTCGAGGACGCCGACAATCGCCAGTGCCACGAGAAGGCCAAGCGAAGCCCGTGTCGTCAGACGCATCAACCGGCCAGCACCGCTCCGTCCTCGATCACACGCGGCTGCGGCGCATCGATCTCGACGGCGCCTCGAACAACGACGTCGCGCCCGAACGTCACGTTGCCGCGGACCGTCAGACGCTCGGCACCGACGAGCGATGGCGGGCCTGCCGGGAAGCGGGCTTCGAACTCGTCAAGCAGCTTGTAGTACGCCGGATCCAGCTCGGCGAGCGGCAGGTCATCTGCTCTCGCCGCCAGCGGCTGCACGAACATCTCGGCGGTCAGCGAGTAGACGTCGGAGCGCAGCACCAGGAGGTCGTCGGTCGTCTTAACGGGTATGAAGCGCGTGCGCGGTACGCGCAGAATGCGCGCGCCGGCGAAGCTCGAGATCGCGGCGCCCATCGCGCTTTCGAGTTGGAGGACTTTTGGTGAGCTCGGGTCGCGCGGATCGACGGTCTTCGGGTTGACGATCAGCGGCAGCTCGAGCACGCCTTCGTTCGCCGCCATCGTCGCCTCAAGAACGCGGAGGTCGACCCAGAGGTTGTTCGTGTTGTAGTAGCGCCAGCGCCGGAAGTCGCGGAATGACTCCTCGTCGTCGGTGGGCGTTTGTGCGGTCTCGCGCAGCACAAGGGTTCCGTCCGCGAGGCGGCGTGCGATGTGACCGCCCTTGCGGTCGGCGGCGGTTCCCTCAACGACCTCCATCAGGAACGGCACCTGCTCGCGCGCGACGTAGGCGGCGATCCGCTCGTCTGCCGTAGCGCCGAGGTTGTCGGCGTTGCTGATCATCGCGTAACGGAAGCCGCGCTCGAGCAGCGCCGCGAGGATGCCGCTGCGCGCGAGCGCCCCGTAAACGTCGCCGTGCCCCGGGGGGCACCATTCGAGCGAAGGCTGCTTCGGCCAGCGGGCCGGCGTCAGGTCTGCCGCGTCGATTTTCGGCACCATGCCCTGGAGGAAGTCGGCGGGGAGGTCCTGCACCAGCGCCGGTTCGCGCGACAGCGCTTCGAGTGTGTCGGCCTGCGTCGCCTCGCTGTCCATCAACAGCAGGGGCAGCTCGACTTCGAGCCGGCGCCGCAGTGCAAGCGTCTGGCCGACGATTACATCGAGGAACGAGCGTCCTTCGCGCGCCTCCACGAGCGACTTCGGGCTCCGAAGCCCCATCGTCGTTGCGAGACCACCGTTCAGTTTGATCACCGCGACGTGCGCCAGCGCCCCAGGCTCCGGGCTCAACTCGTCGAGCCCCGGAACGTCGCTGACCGGTTCCAGCTCGGCGCTCGCGATCATCGTCGCCGCGCCGCTTGCGAGGCGCTCGTAGGCGCGGCTGAAGCTGCGGATTGCGGTCTCCGCCTGGCCTTCGTCGCGCATCTTGCGCTGCGCCATCTCGAGGCCGCCTTGGTTCACGCCCGTATCGTGACCGATACTCGGTCACGCAAGCTGCGAGGATGCGCGGCGTGGAGGAGCGTTTCATCCCACGCCTAGGGCGGAGCGTCAGCATCGTCGGCCTTGGGACCTGGCAGCTGGGCGCCGACTGGGGCGATGTCGATCCCGCGCAGGCACGCGCGGTGCTCGAGACCGCGACCTCCGAGGGCGTCACGTTCTTCGACACCGCGGACGTGTACGGCGACGGCCGCAGCGAGGAGTTCTGCGCCGAGCTGCACGCCCGCCATCCGGATGTACTCGTCGCGACCAAGATGGGGCGCCGGGTCGAGCAGTTGCTCGCCAACTACACGCGGGAGAACTTCCTCGCCTGGAACGATCGCTCGCGCCGCAACCTCGGCCGTGACCGCCTCGACCTCGTGCAGCTGCACTGCCCGCCTGACGACGTCTACCACAGCGACGAGGTGTTCGATGCGCTCGACGAGATGGTGCAGGCGGGCCGGATCGCCGCCTACGGCGTGTCGGTCGAGAGTTGCGAGCAGGCGCTCTGGGCAATCGAGCGTCCGGGCGTCGCGAGCATCCAGATCATTCTCAACTGTTTTCGGCGCAAGCCCCTCGAGCAGGTCCTTCCGGCGGCACACGACGCCGGTGTCGGGATCATCGCGCGCGTCCCGCTCGCATCGGGAATGCTCTCCGGCCGGATCACCGCGGCCACGACCTTCCCGCCGGAGGACCACCGCAACTACAACCGCCACGGCGAGTCCTTCGACGTCGGAGAGACGTTCTCGGGCGTTCCCTACGAGACCGGACTCGCGGCTGTCGAGGAGCTTCGCGGGCTGCTCGACCCCGGCATGACCCTTGCCCAGTTCGCGCTGCGCTGGATCATCGACCAGCCCGGCGTGAGCACCGTGATCCCCGGGGCACGCAACACCGAGCAGGTGATCCAGAACTGCTCCGTCGCGGCGCTCCCGCCGCTGCGCGACGATCAGCTAGCGGCCGTCAAGGACATCTACGATCGCCTGCTTCGCGAGCACGTCCACGCCCGCTGGTAGCGACCGGCGCGGGTCGCCGTCAGCCCTGGCTCGGGTTCTCGACGTTCGCCACGAACAGCACCGCGCCACTCGAATCGTCCCGTAGCAGCAGCAGGAAGGGTCGGTTGAGGACCAGGCTGACCGGCCTGCGCGTCACCGGTACCGCCAACGTCGGCGACACAACGGCCGTCGCACCGGCGGCAACGGTTCCCTGCTCGTCGACCTTCAGTACCGCCGCGTGCTCGACGAGCGAGATGTCCAGGGAGCGTTGCGTCGTCACGCCGCTGAAGTCGGCCGCCGGACCGAAAGCGTCGGTCATCCCAAGCTTTTGCAGCGTTGCGTTCAACGACTCCTGGCTCGAGAGGTTGAGCTTTGGCATCGCGAGATCGACGCGCGCAGGGCTCAGCCGCCCAACGATGGCCGCCAGCGATCGAGTGCTCAGGCCGTGTTCGAATCGCAGCAGGGCCGCGCGCTTCGGCAGAATCGCAAGGAGCGAGAGCGAGCTCGACGCGTAGGGCAGATCGACCGCTTGATACCCGGCCGCGGCTGCGTAGGGGTATGTGTCGGTCTGCTCGTGCATGAACGGAACCGTCACGACCGCTCCACCGGAGGTCGTGAACCGGTCCTGCTGCGTCAGCGTCTTGCTGAACGGGTCCTGCCAGGCCGCCTTGAGGAAGATCGCGTTGGCGAGCACGAACGCCGTCTGTGGTGTGATCGTGCCGGGGCCGAGCAGCGTCGGGATGACCGCGTCTGTGTGCTCGGAGACCCAGCCGTTGATCGCTCGCAAGGCGGCGTCAGGTGCACTTGCGAAGTCGGTGCTCTGGGGCGGCGCACCGAAGTCATCGGTCAGGGTGGACACGAACGGCGCGCCGAGCGGGAGACCGGTCTGCGTCCAGAGGGCGTTGGCGATGTCGAGCGTGGGTGCCGCCGATCCACTGCCGACGGCGTGCCCGAGCGCGCTGCGCAGCGCCGTCGCGTCCGCCACCGCGCGCTGGGGCGACGACGCGCCAAGGACGTGCGCGATCTGCGCCGCCGTGCGCCCGTGCGCGCCCGCGTCGGCCATGGTCAGTGCGAGGTCGACGCTGTAGGGGGAGAACACGAGGTTGCCGCGCGAACCGAGCTCTCGCAGCAGCGACAGCGCAAACGAGGTCTCGGCGGTGCTCGGCGCCGTCGCCGACGTTCGGCCCTGCAGCGCGAGCGCGGTCGCCGCTCCCTCGGGAGCGAACAGCAGCGCGCCACAGGCGGCGACCAGCAGTAGCGCCCTTCGCGAGAATCTCACGCGATCACCCCGACCAACGGTAGCGCTCCGCGCGCTGGGCGCCACCGGTGGTCGTCGCAGGCCGCTTACCTGGCAGACCCGTCCGCCGAGTCGCCGCCCCGATGCGCCACTCGGGCCACCCCGCGTTCGGTCAAGATGTCACCGCGACGAAGCAGCAGGCGTCGCCAGGCCCCCGTAGCTCAGCTGGATAGAGCATCGGACTTCTAATCCGAGGGTCGCAGGTTCAAATCCTGCCGGGGGCACTCAACTAGTC
>Ga0265319_1000093_pt1 | contig 69319 bp, 67 predicted proteins | sample 4824metaG_FD_192443 | JGI IMG/M metagenome (GOLD analysis project Ga0265319, IMG submission 192443) | Rhizosphere microbial communities from Carex aquatilis grown in University of Washington, Seatle, WA, United States - 4-8-24 metaG | ecosystem: Host-associated > Plants > Roots > Rhizosphere >... | reverse complement strand
GCCAGAGCTTCACGCGATCGTCGAGCGGCTGTGTATCCAGGCTGACCTGCCGAAGCCGCGCGTCGCGATCATGGAGCACAACATGCCGAATGCGTTCGCGACCGGCCGCTCACAGAAGACCGCGACGGTCTGCGCCACGACGGGCCTCCTGCGGATGCTCGAGCCGGCGGAGCTCGAAGGCGTGATCGGCCACGAGCTGACGCACGTGATCAACCGCGACGTGATGGTGATGACGATCGCAAGCTTCTTCGCGATGGTGGCCGCGGTGATCATCCGATTCGCCTTCTTCTTCGGTGGCGGAATGGGTGGTGGCAACAACCGAGACGACGGCGAAGAGGCGGTGCTCGTGGTGATCCTCGTCTCCGTGCTCGTCTACGCCATCTCGTTCGTGCTGCTGCGCACGCTTTCGCGCTACCGCGAGTTCGCCGCGGACCGTGGCTCGGCGATCCTTACCGGCCGCCCGAGCGCTCTCTCCTCGGCGCTGATCAAGATCAGCGGCACGATCGAGCGAATCCCGAGCAACGACCTGCGCAGCGCCGAGGGGATGAGCGCATTCTTCATCGTGCCGGCGCGCGCGAAGCAGTCGCTGATGAACATCTTCGCCGACCACCCGCCGCTCGACCAGCGCCTCGCCGCCCTCGCTCGCCTGGAAGCTCAGCTCCAGGGCACCGCGCGCTAGCCTCACCGCAATGGGCCTTCTCGACGCACTCGTCGGCCGCCGCTCGGTCAAGGGGCCCGCGGCACGCGAGCGACTGTTCGCGATGTCGACCGCGTACGTGACGCTCGAGACCGAGCAGAACATCACCTCGGCCGGCGTCGCCGGGATCGTGTTCCAACCCCTCGCGACAAGCGATTTCGCGGCGATGGTGAAAGACATGGAGGAGGTCGTCAAGGCGACCGCGGGCGACATGGGAGCGACGGTCGAGTCCAAGGACGACGGCTACGGCTTCCGCTGGCTGATCGTGCGCGACAAGAGCTCGGTCGAGGATCTCGTCGTCGTCGTCAACGGTGTCTCGAGCGCACTCGAGGACGGCGGCTACGGCGAGCGGTTGCTCTGCGCCGTGTTCACCTTTAAGGACTCCGCCGGAGCGCAGGTCAATTTCATCTACAACTACAAGCGGGGCACGTGGTACCCGTTCGTCCCGGCGGGCGGCGAGCAGCAGCGCTCGACCGAACGCGAGCTGCAGCTGAAGGCCCAGATCGGCGGCGAGCTGCCGATCGAACCCGAGCTCGAGCGCTGGTTCCCACTCTGGGGCATCCCGTTCTGAGAACTGATCGGCTGCGTCTGCGTCGCTGGCGCGCCGGCGACATCGACGCGTTCGCTGCTCTGAACGCCAACCCCGATGTGATGGCGCAGTTCCCCGCGCGCCTCACCCGCGCCGAAAGCGAGTTCGTGCTCGACCAGATCGAGCTCGGCTTCGACGCCCACGGTTTCGGCATCTGGTGCGTCGAGACGCTCGACGACGAGACGTTCCTCGGCATCACCGGCCTCTCCACGGTCCCGTTCACCGAGCATTTCACGCCCGCGGTGGAGATCGGCTGGCGCCTGCTCCCGACCGCGTGGGGCCAGGGCTACGCGACGGAGGCGGCCCGCGCCGTGCTCGCCCACGGCTTCACCGAGTCGGGGCTGCCCGAGATCGTGTCCTTCGCGTCCAAGACGAACACGCGGTCGATCGCGGTGATGGCGCGGCTGAACATGCACCACGACCCCGACGGCGACTTTCTCCACCCGTTGATGGATGAGAGCCACCCGCTCGCGCCGCACACGCTCTACCGGCTGTCGAAGGCGGAGTGGGATGCCGCGCACTAGCAAGATGCCGGGGCGCCGGCCGCGCCGCAACGCCTCGATCCAATACCCTGAGGGCGTCGTCCCGGAAGGGCGTGTCGCATGAAGATCGGCGTCGTCTACCCCCAGATCGAGCTTCGCGGGGATCCCGCCGCGGTTCGGCGGATCGGGACAGCCGTCGAGGAGTTGGGGTTCGACCACCTGCTCGCCTACGACCACGTGCTCGGTGCTGTCCACGCCGACCGAACGCCGTCGCTCCGCGGCCCCTACACCGAGCACGACCCGTTCCACGACCCGTTCGTGATGTTCGCCCACCTGGCCGCGATCACCGAGCGCATCGAGTTCACCACCGGCGTCCTGATCCTGCCCCAGCGACAGACGGCGCTCGTGGCACGACAGGCAGCCGACGTCGATCTGCTCTCAGGCGAGCGACTGCGCCTCGGCGTGGGGATCGGCTGGAACCACGTCGAATACGACGCGCTCGGGCAGGACTTCCGCACGCGCGGTGCCCGCGAGGAGGAGCAGATCGGACTCCTGCGCCAACTGTTCACGCAACCCGTCGTCGACTTCAGCGGCCGCTTCGACCGGATGGAGCGAGTCTCACTACAGCCGAAACCGGCGCGGTCGATCCCGATCTGGCTCGGCGGATCCTCCGAGGCGGCATTCGATCGCGCCGCGCGCCTCGCCGACGGTTTCATCTTCATCGGCGCAGACATCGACCAGGTAGTCGACCGCTGGCAGCAGGTACGCGAACGCGTGCTCAGCCACGGCCGCGAACCCACCGACTTCGGCGCCGAATACGTGATCCGCCCCACCCCGAACGGCGACGACGACCTCCCCACCACGATCGACACCTGGCGCAAAGCCGGCGGCACACACGCCTCCATAGTCACGATGGGCCGAGGCTTCACCACCACTCAGCAGCACATCGACTACCTAACTGCAGCCGCAACCGCGCTCGCCGACCGCAGATAAAGGCACCCTGCGCGGACGGGCGGTGCCCTGACCTCGACTCGTTGCGCACACTGGCGCTACCCTACGGCGCGCAAACCGATTTGAGGCAAGGGGAGAATCCGGCCATGGCGGCGCACACACACCGTAAGTACCTGTTTCTTCTGGCGGTCGCCGTCTTTGCGTGCTCTCTCGCCGCGTGGTCAACCGACGCACTGGCGGGGAGTACGTTCACGTGGAGCGGTGATGATGCGTCGAGCCCGAACTGGTCAGTCGCCGACAACTGGGCGGGTACCGCCCCGAGCGCGATTGATTCAGGTGACTCGCTCATCTTCCCCGCCAACCTGAGCGGCGGCGACTGTGCGACTACCCAGACCGACCAGTGCTACACCGCCGAGGACAACCTGTCCGGATACTCGATCAGCTCGCTTCAGATCGACGATGGCGACGGGTACTACCTCCGCCCGGACAACGCGCACGATCCATTGACGATCGGCGTGGGCGGTATAACGGCCACAACGAGCTCCACGTCGTTCAACCCTGGCGAGTTTGGCCTGCCTATCGCACTCGGCGCGCCCCAGCTCTGGTTCGTCAGCGGCGGCGCCTCCGGACTCGGTCAGCTGACGTTTGATGGCGGCCTCAGCGGAAGCTCCACGCTCGGCATTCACGTATCTGATCAGGGATACGTCGACGTGGATGGCGCCTCCGATAGCGAGGTCGGGAACGTCACGATGACGGGCGCCAGTTCTGCCGACAGCGGTACTGCCGCCGCCGGCAACGGAGCGCTCGAGATCGACGGTTCGAAGCTGAACGCAACCAACGGGAACTCCGTCACGCTCGACACCGCAACGATCTTCGGCTCAGGCACGGTTGGGAACCTGATCTCAGACGGAGGCCAGGTCGAGCCTGGTTATCCGACCGGCCGCATCGCCGTCAACGGCAATGTCAACTTCAACAGGAACTCGAGCCTCGGTGACAGCGCCTTCACGCCGCTGATCATCGACGCAGGCACCACGCCGGCCACCGACTACTCCCAGCTGACGGCGACCGGAACGGTGACGCTCGGATTCGCCAACCTGGACATCGAGGCCGGCAATGACACCAACAGCTGCCCGACACTGAACTTCGGGGCCGTCTATACGCTGATCAGCGCGCACACCATCGTTGGTTACCTCGGCAGCCCGGGCGGCAGTTTCGGGGCGACGATGAATTGCGTCGGCGCCAATGCGCCGGTCTTCAGCATCGCGTACAACACGACCGCGTCACCGCAGACGGTGACGGCGACGGTTGTGGGCCCGGGGGCGACGACCGGCACGAATGTCTACGTGAACAATCAGCCCTACACGGGACAACCAGTATCGCTGGAGGCGAACGTTCAAGCCGGTGCTCCGGTGACGGATGCGCCGGTGACGCCCGTCGGAACCGTGGAGTTCGAAAGTAACGGCGCGCCAATCGCTGGATGCGCGAGCCAGCCGCTGATCCTGGACCAGACTCCGGCAAGCAAGTCATGGAACGCGGCCTGCACGACGACAGCGAGCCAAATTGCTGGGCCCTATTCGTACCAAGCACGCTTCAACCCGACCGACACGCAGACCGGCGGGCAGCTGCCCTCGATCTCTACCGCGCAGACAGGCCAGGTAGCTGCGTTCGTGCCCGATGGCGGCACCGCCACCCTGACGAACGCGACGACAAACGGGATCGTCGCCACCCTGGCATTGGGCTGCGACGGCGTCGCGGGACAGTCTTGTACCGACGTTAACGCCACGCTGAGCGTCCACGAGGTCATCAAGGACGGCAAGGTCGTCGCCGTCACCGCAGCAGCAAAGCCGAAGAGCACCAAGCGCAAGGTAGTTGTCGGCTCGCTCGCAACGACGTTGGAAGTTCACACCCCCACGACTGTCGACCTGCAGCTCAATCGCGCCGGCCAAGCGCTCTTGAAAGCCCACCACCGGCTACAGGTCGGCTTGAGCATCACGAGCCACGGCTCCGTGCTGTACACGCGGACGCTCACATTCATCGAACCGGCGCCGCCCAAGCGAAAGCACTAGCACGGCAAAGCGATCGTCACGCGAGGAGTTGACCGCCAGGTCGACGATCAACCGGGCGACCGACACATCCCAGCACCACCCCGCCAGCCCCAGCACCCGGCAGGCAGCCGAACCACCCCGCCAGCCCCAGCACCCGGCAGGCAGCCGAACCACCCCGCGGCGGCTCCCAGCACCCGGCAGGCACGGGTACCGCCGGCACGACTGCAAGCGGTCAGTCCGGGATCAGACCCTCTCCCGTGAACTCCACCCGAGCCTCCGCAAGGCTCGTGTCGGGCGGCGGAAGCATCAGGTCGGACCCTTCGAGGTCGGCATCGCCCAGCATCTCGCCATGCGAGCGCACGTAGTCGAGGAGCTCGCCGAAGGCCTTCTCGTAGGCGGCCTCGTCGCCGGCCTGCGCAGCCTTGTGCGAGGCGTCGTCGAGCTCGTCGATCCGCGCGCGCTCGGCGTCGGCGACGCGGTACTGCCCTTCGGTGAAGATCCGGACGATCATTTCTTCGCCTCCGCGTCCGCCGCCGGCGCTTGCGCGGGCGCGCCCGCGTCGAGCGTCGCCGGCGCCGCCCCGCTGCCGAGCTCGGCCTTCATCTTCGCGAGCTCGTCGTCGACCGCCCCGCCGGCGCCGATCTGCTCGAGCTGGCGGTCGATGTCGTCCTTGCCCGGCCCGAGCTGGGTGAGGTCGTCGAACGTGCCGGAGTCCTCCAGCTCGCCCATCGCCTGGGCCCGCGCCTTCATGTTCTCGGTCTTGTCGAGCGCCCGTTGCATCGCCATCCCGACATCGGCCATCTGCTCGCCGACACCGGTCGCCGCCTCGGAGATCCGCACCTGGGCCTCGGCGGCCGAGTACTGCGCCTTGATGACCTCCTTCTTCGTGCGGAACGCCTCGATCTTGGCGCGCATCGCCGCTTCGGAGTCGATCAGCTTCTGCTGCTGGGCCTCGAGGTCCGCGATCTGCTGGTCGAGCCCCTGAAGTTGTTCCTGCGCGGTCTGCTTGCGTTCGAGCGCGACCCGCGCGAGATCCTCGCGGTTGGCCGACAGCGCCTGGCGCGCCTGCGTGTCGAGCTTGACGATCTGCTGCTGGATCTGCGCCTCCTGCAGCTGCAGCCGCTTCTTGGAGGTGACGACGTCAGCGATGCCCTTCTTGACGTTCTGCAGCAGCTCGACCTGCTTGGTGTAGCTGTAGTCGAGCGTCTCGGCGGGGTCCTCGGCTCGATCGAGCATCTTCGAGACCTTGGCCTTGACGATCGTCGACATCCGGCCTGACATGCCAGGCATTCACGTCCTCCTTCGCGGGGTCAACCGAAGCGTAGCCGACGCCGGTCGGCGAGCCGTGATGGTGGTCGCCGCGGCCCATGGGCCGCGGCGGGGATCGGTGCATGCCTGTGCCCCGAACGGGGTGCACCGATCCCCCGATCGGCGCATGGCGCCGATCGGCCTGGGGGCGCATGCCTGTGCCCGAATGGGGTGCGGCCCCAGGTTCTCCTAATACCCCTGCGCGTGGCGCGCGAGGTAGCCGCTCGTCGAGCTGAGCAGCGGGCGCCAGCGCGGGCCGCTCCTGCCGCCCGGGTCCCCGGCCGCGCTCGTGTCGAGCCGGATGCCCGCGATCTGCAGGAACGCGTGGGTCGGGTTGGTGTAGACGGTCATCCAGGCGCCCTGGCCGGCGAGCCCCCAGGTCTCGAAGTCGCTCGAGTCAACCGGCGCGGTGAGAAGCGCGGCGGCGTGCAGCGCGTAGGAGACCGCGCCGGAGCAGTCATAGCCGGGCGCGTTGAAACTTGCGTGCCCGCCGCCGTAGATGTAGGGGAGGCCGATCAGCTGGTTGCCGGCGACAATCGCCTGCTGGACCGCGAGCGGGGCGTTCGCGGGGGCTGCGGCGTAGCCGTCGGGGAGGATCTCGGCGACGGTCCCGGCGACGGTCTGCGTGAGCGCCGGCGCGAGCGGTGTCGGTCCGGTCGGTCCTGTGGCGCCCGTTGGGCCGGTCGTGCCCCCCGGGCCGGTCGTTGCGGTGGCTCCGGTCGCGACCGTCGGCGTGCTGTCAAGGCTCGCGGGATAGAGCGCGCCGCCGTCGAGGACCGGCGGGGTGTGGAGTGGCGCACGCGTACCGCCGCTCGCAGCGAAACCGGCGGGCGCCCACAGGCCGAGGCAGCCGAGGACGACGATTGCGGTGGAGCGCAGGTGCATCTCAAAACCTCGCAAGGTCAGTGGTTCACCTTCAGGCTCGGCAGGCCTGCGCGGGGGCTGGTCTCCCGCAGCCAAAGTTGCACCGCTCGCGTCGCTAGACTGCGCGTCCGTGAGTGAAGCCGAATCACCGCAGCGGACCGCGCCAAAGCACAAGGTCACCGTCGATGACGTGCGCGGGCTGATGGGAGCCTCGACGCCGCATTTCGCGCTGCAGCTGAGCACGCGGATCGGGCGGCTGATCGCACCGCTGGCCGCTGAGGATCCGGCGCGGGTCCTCGGGGAGCGGGAGATTCGCCGGCTGGCGGCGCTCGCGGTCGACGGCGAGACACGCGGCGGCTCGGCCCAGGACGGCCAGCGCCCGCTCGCGTCGCTGCGCGACCAATAGTCGCGCTCGAGCGCACAGTCACGGCGGCGCCGGTCGCTAGGCTCGTTGGTCGATGAGCGAGCCGGCCACACCTTCGCTGTTCGACGAGGAGCACCATGACGCGACCGAACCGGGCGCGCAAGCCGACTTCGGCCTTCCGGGGCCCTATCCGGTTGGACGTTACGCGGCGCGGCTGCGCGACCAGCTGCGGTCGTTCACACGGGTTCAGCTGACCGGCGAGATCGCGAACCTGCGCCCGCCGACGAGGGCGCGAGCGTACTTCGAGCTGCGCGACGCCGACGGGGCGTTGCCTTGCGCGATGTGGCGCGGTGAATGGGACGGGCTGGGCGAGCTGACGGGGTCGCTCGCCGACGGTGTCGAGGTCGTTGTGGCCGGTGGGTGCGATTACTACGCGGGGAGCGCCAGCGCGTCGCCGGCCTTCAGTTTCGCGGTGAGCGAGCTGCGGATCGCGGGCGAGGGCGACCTTCTGGCGCAGATCGAGCAGCGGCGGCGCGCGCTCGCCGCGGACGGCCTGCTCGAGCTCCAGTCCGCACTCGCCCGCCCGGTGCTGCCGCGCACGATCGGCGTGGTCTGCGGGGAGGGCGCGAAGGCGGGTGACGACGTGCTCGCGGCGCTCGACCGGCGTGCCTGGAGGGGGCGGATCGTCTGGGCGTTCGCCCCGGTGCAGGACCGCCACGCGGCCCCACGGGTTGCGGCGGCGCTGCGCGAGCTGGCGGCCACGGGCGTTGTCGACGTGATCGTCGTCGCGCGCGGCGGAGGATCGCTGACCGATCTGCTGGCCTTCTCCGACGAGAGCCTGTGCCGCACCGTCGCGCTCCTGCCGGTCCCCGTGATCGCTTCGATTGGCCATCACACGGACCGCACACTGCTCGACGAGGTGGCCGCTGCGAGCTGCTCGACGCCGACGCACGCGGCGGAGGTGGCGGTACCGCTCGATTGTGGCGAGGCCGGCGTCGTGCTCGCGACCGCGGCGCGGCGGCTGCGCCGACACGCGAGCACGGCGGTGGTTGATCGGGCTCGCCTGCTCGCAGCCCTCTCGCGCGCACCGGCGGAGCACCTCGCTCGCCAACGGCGCGGGCTGCGGCGCCAGGGGGGCGAACTCGAAGCGACCAGCCGCCGGCACCTCGCGAGCGAGCATGCGGCGTTGGCCCGCCGCGCACTGCAGCTGTCGCGGTGCGGCGCGAGCGCCCTGCGCGACATCGGCACGCGCCGCCCGTCCGAACTCGAGCGACTGTCCATTGCGCTGTCTGCCCACGATCCGGAGCGGACGCTGGCGCGCGGCTATGCGCTCGTCGAGGATCCCGGTGGCGAGCCGGTGACAACCGCAACGCGAGCGCGCACACACAGCGAACTGCAGATCCGGTTTAGCGACGGCCGCGTTATGACCAAGGTCATGCACGATGAGCCCTGAGAGCGACGACGCGCAACCGGGGAACGCCGAGGGTCGCGAAGCGGCCGAGGCGCCTGAAGGGAACGCCGAGGGTCGCGAAATGACCGAGGCGCCTGACTACGAGAGCGCTGCCGCGCGGGTCGAGGAGATCGTTCGGCGGCTCGATTCGGGCGAGGCGGGCCTGCGGGAGACGCTCGAGCTGGTGCGCGAGGGCCGCTCCCTGATCGAGTTCTGCGCCGCCGAGCTGGCGGCGGTCGGCGGCGAGCTCGAGGAGCTCCGGCTGGACGAGCTGGTCGCGCAGCTCGAAGGTGCGAGCGGGCAGCAGTGAGCACCTGGGAGCGTGTCGCCGGGCTCGAGCTGCGCGTCGAGGATTACGTGCTCGAGCGGCTCGACACGGCGCTGGGGGGCGAGTTCATACGCTCCACGACGGTTGTGGCGCTGCGGGGCGACGGCGCCGCGGGCCTCGGCGAGGACGTCACCTACGCCGGCGCCCACCACGACACCCTGCACGCGGCGGGCGCGACGCAGCCGCTTGCCGGAAGCTTCACGGTCGCTTCGTTCTCGGAGCTGCTCGCGACCCTCGACCTCTTTCCGGACGAGCCCGAGAACGAGGTCTATCGACGCTATCGGCGGTGGGCGTTCGAGTCCGCGGCCCTCGACCTCGCGCTGAACCAGGCCCGCGAGCCACTACACGCCGTACTGGGCCGCGAGGTGTCGCCGTTGCGATTCGTGGCGTCGCTGCGCCTGCCTGAACCACCGACGCTCGATCCGATCGAGGAGCGGCTCGTTCAGCACCCGGCGCTGCGCTTCAAGCTCGACCCGACCGCAAGCTGGGACGGCGAGCTGATCGCGCGGCTTGCAGCGCTCGACGCGGTCGCAGTCGTCGATCTGAAGGGCTATTACACAGGCACGGTCGTCGACAATCCGCCCGACCCGGGCCTCTACCGCCTGGTCGCCGAGGGCTTCCCCGAGGCGTTGATCGAGGATCCGGCGCTGACGGACGCGACGCGCCCGGTGCTCGCGGCCCACCACGACCGGATCACCTGGGACGCCCCGATTCACACGGTCGAGGACGTCCGGGCGCTCGAGTTCGCGCCGCGGATGCTGAACGTCAAGCCGTCGCGGCTCGGCAGCCTGCGCGAGCTCTTTGCGCTCTACGACTACTGCGCCGCCGAGGCGATCGGCAACTACGGCGGGGGACAGACCGAGCTCGGCGTCGGTCGCGGCCAGATTCAGTATCTCGCGGCGATGTTCCATCCGGATTCGCCCAACGACGTGGCTCCAAGCGCATACAACGCGATGCCCCTGCCTGACGGGCTACCCGGCAGCCCGCTCCCGCCGTCCGCCTCGCGGATCGGGTTTCGCTTCGGCTGAGCGCGGGTCCGTTGACGCCGCGGTGATAGCTCGATCGGACGATCCCGCGGCCGCTTCATAAGATTTGCCCCAGGGACTGGACAAACAGGAAAGATTAGGCAAATATTAAGCCGCGCTTGAGAGTAGGTACGCATAATCCTGCGTGCGACACATATCTCGCAATCGCACCTCCTCCCTGATCCCACCGGCGCCCCGCACCCCAACGGGGCGCTGGTGCGTTCCGGGGCAGTCGTCGCAGAGCCTCAGTCGCCGAACTCTCGCGCCGAGCGCTGGACCGCCGGCCGATCCCTTGATCGCGCAGCGGCGCCGCCGGCTCCCGCGATCCCTGCGCGCCCGGGCCCTTTGCTACTCCTCCGCGTCCGAGCTCTCCCCGCTGCTCGCGCTGTGCGCTCGCCGGCGGATGCGGACAGCGACGATGCGGTTCTCGCGGACCGATTCGACGCGTAGCTCGTAGCCGTTCGCGTTGACGGTGTCGCCGCGCTTCGGCAGCCGCCCCAGATCGCTGAACACGAGCCCGCCGACCGAGTTGTACGCCTCGTTGTCGTCGGGCAGCTCGAGCCCGTAGTTGACGAGGTCAGCGATCGGCACGTGCCCGCCGACGTACCAGTCGCCGCCGGGCAGGCGGCGCACGTCGCTCGCCAGCGGGTCGGTCTCGTCGGTCAGCTCGCCGACCACCTCCTCGACGATGTCCTCAACTGTGATGATCCCCGCGACGCGCCCGTACTCATCAGCGACGACAGCGAGCGCCGTCCGTTCGCGTTGGAGGTCGGCAAGCAGGTCGTCGAGCGGCTTTGTCTCGGGCACGATCGGCGCCTCGCGGACCAGCTCCTCGATCGAACCGTGCGGGCCGTCCTCGAGCAGCCTCCGCGCCAGCGCGTTCGCGTGGACGACGCCGCGAATCCGGTCCTGGTTCTCATCCTCGGTGACAGGCAGACGCGTGTGGCCAGAGCTGATGCAGCGCCGCAATGCCGTCTCCACGTCATCTGAGATGTCGACGGTCACCACAGCGGGGATCGGCGTCATCACCTGACGCGCCTCCTGCTCGTGGAGGTGGAAGACGCCGGAGAGCATCGTCGCCTCGCCCGACTCGAGCATCCCCCCCTCCTCCGAGTCGCGGATCAGCCGTTTCAGCTCGTCGGGCGACCCACCGCGCGTGATCCGCCGCTGCGGATCGACGCCGAGCGCGCCGAGCATCGCGTTCGATGCGACGGTCAGGGCGATGATGAACGGATGAAAGAGAATCCGGAACCACTGCAGCGGACGAGCGACCCGACGCGCAACGGTTTCCGCACGGTCGATCGCGTATAGCTTTGGAACCATCTCGCCGGCGGTGATCTGCGCGCTGGTGATCAGCAGGTAGGCCACGATCGCGGCGACGATGAGCGCGACACCGTGCGCGACGACGCTCCCGAACGGCGAGTCGAGCAGGTGCGCCAGCGCCGTCTCGCCGACCGCGCCGATGCCGATCGACGCCATCGTGTTGCCGACCTGACAGGTCGAGATGTACTCGTTGATGTTCTCGAGCTGGCGCAGAGCCAGCTTTGCGCCGCGCAGGCCCTGTTCGGTGGCCAGCTCGAGGCGCGAGTGGCGCGAGCGGACGAGGGCGTACTCCGCGACAACGAAGAACGCGTTCAGGACGATCAGGAGCGCGGCTACGGCGAGCAGCAGCCAGTTCACTGAGGCGCTTTCGGCCGCCCGGCGGCGGGCCTGTGGCTACTTCGAGGGGGTTCGTCGTTCATCGGCGATCTGGCCGCGCAACGGTAGCAGGCCACGCCGTCGATACGACGACGCTCAGCCGAGTGCGTCGATCGCGGCGGCCAGGTCAAAGTCGCAAGCGCTGACACCGCCGGCCGCGTGCGTGCTCAGCGTGAGCCGGACATGCCGGTACGCGTGGACGAGGATGTCCGGGTGGTGGTCGGCGCGTTCAGCCAGTTCAGCCACCGCGTTGACGAAAGCGATCGCGGCGCGAAAGTCAGTGCGCTCGACGTCGCGCACAAGCGACTCGCCTTCGCGACGCCAGTCGCCGCTCAGACGCTTCTCGATCTCGGTATCCGCAAGTCGCTGCATTGGGCTCCTAATCCGGATCCTAAGCCCTGCGCGGTACGCGACCGAGCCGTGTGCTTCCTTTCGGCCCAACGGGCACGCGCTCGCGCCAGGCGCGGGAGCGGCCAGCCGCTCTGCCGCCAGCTCCCGCGGACTAGTGGAAGCCGGGCGGCAAGTAACCCTCCGCGAAGACGATTGACACCGCGATCGCCACTGCCGCGAGAGCCGTGCACGCGCCGAGGCCAAGCCACAGCGAGCGCGGCTGCCGGTCGGCCTGCTGCCAAGCGAGCGCGGCGAGACCGCCACCGACGAGGCCACCGATATGTCCGCCGATCGATACTCCGGAAAGGCTAAGGCTCAACACGAGGTTTAGGACTATGAGGCCACCGATGCCGGCCTCCCACGGACTGATTCCTCGCGCCCGAAGCTCTACGAACGCGGCCCCCATGATCCCGAAGATCGCGCCGGAGGCGCCAACGGTCGGCGAATCGGGGCTGAGCAGGAGCGCCCCAAGCGAGCCCGCAAACAGGCCGACGAAGTAGATCGTCACGAAACGCACCCGCCCGATCGCGGGCTCGAACATCCTCCCGACGAAGTAGAGCACGAGCATGTTCGAGCCGATGTGGAGCAGGTCGATGTGTAGGAAGCCGGACGTCAGCAGCCGGTAGAACTGGTGCGCGATACCGACCTGCGGCGCGTCGAGCCAGCCGTTACGCAGCAGCGAACCGCCACCGCTGTTGCCGAAGCTGTAGGCCGATGAGCCCTCCGCCAGGAAGATGATCACGTTGATCGCGATCAGCGCCTGCGTGACCGTCCACCCCTGGTTGGTGAGCTCGCGCATCGTCTTCACCTTCGTACGCTGCCGCGAGCACTCGGGGCAACGCATACCGACGGGCGTCGGCGTCATACAGTCGGGGCAGATCGGGCGACCGCAGTTCGAGCAGGAAACGCCGGTCTCGCGGGACGGATGTCGGTAACAGGTCGCCATCGGCTGGACCACGCTACCAGGGCGCCTGGTCAGCGCCAGGCGCTCAGTCCGACAGAACCGCGGCGATCAGCGGCGCCATCGTCGGGGCCGTCGTTCCGCCGCGCGGCTCGGCAGTGACGAGCACGGCGCTCGCGCCCGCGACACCGCCAGGCACGTTCGCGTCGGCGTGCCCAAAGCGCGTCGGCGAGAACAGGGCATCCGTCGGGTGTGGCTTGCCACCACGCTCGATCCACAGCTCGTAGACATCGCCGAGCGGCGCCTGCGGCAAGTGGTCAATCACGAGCTCCGCGCGATTGCCGGACCGTCGCAGGTACGCAACCGGCGGCTTGGCGGTGTGCCAGAACGAGACGCCCGCAACGCGCGCCCGAATGATCGTCGTCCCGCCGCCGGACGAGCGGATCAGCAGCGCGCCGATCGCGAGCCCGGCGACCAGGGCGACGGCACCGGCAAGCTCCAGGCGCGGCACGAGACGGCGACGCCCGGGTCGCGCGGGCGTTGCGCGCGACCGCTGATCCTCGCGCGCCGACGCGAGCACGCGACGCTTCAGGCTGCGCGGCGCGTCGATGCGCGGAGCGGCAACGGTGAGTACTGCCGCGGCTTCGTGCAGGCGCGCTACCTCAGCGCCGCAGACCGGGCAGGCGTCCGCATGGGCGCGGAACGCCGCCGCCTCCTGCTCTTCGAGTGCGCCGAGGACGTAGGCCGCCGCGTCCTCGCGGTGAAGCAGGTGTTCAGCCGATTCGCTCATGACGTCGCCAGTGCTCCAGACTGCTCGAGCGCTCCCCTGAGCTTCTCGAGGCCGAGCCGCATCCGGCCCTTGATGGTGCCGACCGGCGCGCCGGTCAGCTCGGCGATCTCAGTATGGGTGAAGCCTCCGAAATATGCGAGCTCGATGACTCGCGCCTGTTCGTCTGGAAGCGTGTCGATCGCCGCGCGGATCTCGCGCGCCTCGTCGGTCTGCAGCACCTGAAGGTCGGTGCGCTCCGAGGCCTCGACGCGCTCAGCAAGGCCTTCGTCGCTGGCCCGCCGCCGATCGTGCACAACGTTGCGTCGCAGCGCGTCGATCGCCCGGTTGTGGACGATCCCAAGAACCCAGGTCCTGACGCTGCCACGCGCCCTGTCGTAGCGGGCCCCGCTGCGCCAGAGGGCAAGGAACGCCTCCTGGACCACCTCCTCGGCACCGGTCCGGGTGCCACAGATCCGGTAGGCGAGCGAGAAGGCAACGCTCGAATGACGGTCGTAGATGAGCTCGAACGCCGCCATCTCGCCGTCGCGCACACGTGTCATGAGATCCTCGTCTGCAAGCTCTCGCAGACGCGAGCGGGCCGATCGGTTGGCTGGGAGCAGCGGCATGGGCTCCGACTTATACGGGCCCGCCGCAGCGACGGATCACCGCGCTAGTCGGATTGCTTGCCGCTTCGGCGCCGTTGGCCGAGACCCAACAGCACAAGGCCGAGCCCCGCAGCACCGCCACCGATGAGCGCCCACAGGGGACCCGCCCAGTTGCGGGGATCACGCATCGCCGCGAGCTCCCAGGTGTCGAGCTCGCCGGCCGCGTGCACACTGATCGCCTCGAGTCGGCTCGTGAGCCGCGCGGCCAAGCCCGCTGGCGGTTCGACGGGCGCCAGGACCTTCGCCAGCAGCGACTCGACGTTTGCTTGGCGACTCAACGGGCCCCCACGTCAGTCGCGAGCACACCCTCGAGCTGCTTGATCGCACGATGGATCAGCACCTTCGTCGCACCGTCGCTGCGGCCGATCGCCCGGGCGATCTCGCGGTTGTCCATTCCGAGCGCAAAGCGCATGATCAGCGCCTCTCGCCGATCGTCGGGCAACCGCTTGACGGCATCGAGCACGCGCGCGAGGTCCTCGCGACCGCTGACCAGATCCTCGGTCGAGTGGGGCGCCGCGACGCGCTCGCTCTCCTCGAGCGAGGCCTGCGGGCGCCGCGAGCGGTAGCGGTAGTGGTTGGCTGCGAGGTTGTGGGCGATTCGCAGGAGCCACGGGCGCAGCGGTCGGCCGTCCGACTCGCGCTGCGCTCGCTCGAAATGCCGGTAGGCCTGCAGAAACGTCTGCTCGACCAGATCCTCGGCGTCGTGGTGGTTGCCAACGCGGTAGTAGGCGTAGCTGTAGAGGTCGCGCAGGTGCGTGCGATACACCTCCGCGAACTCAGCATCGAGCCGGGCCTTTGTAGCGGTCTCCGGGGCGCTCACCCATTGAGCGTACCCCCCGCTGCTGCGCCGGCGGCGATCGCGAGGCGCGCGTCGGCCGCCGGCGACGGCGACCGCTCGGGCATCGCTCCCCCAAGCCAGTCCCACTGCAGCACTACGCAGGCCCAGATCCGCTCGGTCACAGCGGCGGCGATTGCCGGAGACGGGTTTTCCTCAGCTGGGAAACGCAGAGGTGCTCCGCAGCGCAGCCGCACGCGATGCGGGCGTACCAGCCAGCCGCGACGGATCGCCTCGGTGCCCAGCACGGCGACGGGGACGACCGGCGCAGCCGTCTGCAGCGCGAGCCGACCGACCCCTCGGTGCGGAGCGCCGAGCGGCCCCGGGCGCGTGCGCGTTCCCTCGGGGAAGATCACGACACAATCGCCACGCTCGAGAATCCGCCGCGCCGTCTCCATCGCCTGCACGTCGCCGGCGCCGCGGTCGATCGGTATCCCGCCGAGGCGGCTCATGAACCACCCGGCGAGCGGGTGCAGGAACAGCTCCTTCTTCGCGACGTAATAGACAGGCCTTCGGAGCAGCGTTCCGATCACGAACGGGTCGAGGAAGCTGCGGTGGTTCGAGGCGAAGATCACGGGGCCCTGCGTCGGGACGTGCTCCATGCCCTCGCGCCGCATCCTGAAGTACACGTGGAAGAACGGCTGGAGGATCGCCCGGGCGAACCAGTAGAGCGGGACGTTCACGCCACGCCCAAGCGTGCGCGCGTGGTAAGCGTCGGGGTCATAGCCCGGCGGCGCGGGCTTGTTGGACGCGTAGGCGTTCACGCCTGGGATACCCGGGCACAGCCGACCCGTTACGCGCAGGCGGCGGCGGGGGAACAATCTGCCCTGCTCGGCGTGGCGTAGCCCTGGTAGGCTCGCCTCCTCGTGATCGTCGTAGAGGGAGCCAGAACATGCGTCGCCATCGCCATCTTGTAACCAGACTTGCTTTCTGCGTCGCGCTCGTTGCTGCGCTCGCGCTGCCTGTCAGCATGGCGCTGGCAAACGATCCGACGACGATCGACGTCACTTGCTCCTCGACAACGCCGCTCGGTACCTCGACCACGGGCGGCATCACCGATCTGCAGGACGCGCTCACGTTCGGCGGCTCGAACCCGGGCACGGTCGTGGTGATCACGGGCTTCTGCCAGGGATCGTTCTACCTGCCTGGGGGCTCCGCTTTCACGCTCGAGGGAGCGGGCGCCGGGACGACCGACACGGGCACCGGGTCAGATGGGTTGTCCGGCTTCACCGGCTGGTACCAGAACGACCCCGGTCAGCCCGCTCCGGTCGCTCAGGACTACGCGTTCCTGAGGAACGGGAAGGGCGCCGTGGACGGCATGACGCTCGAGAACCTCACATTCGAGTACGGCGTGACGCCCAACAACCGAGACGACTCCGCGCTTGATCTGAGCGCGGAGGCGGGCACATTGACGCTGAATCACGACACCTTCACGCACAACAGCGACACCGACACGCAACCGGAGTACATCAATGCCAATCCGTCCGACTGCGTGAGCGGAAGCCCGACCCAGTCGACGGTGATCGAGAACTCGCAGTTCTCCAACAACACCATGACGGTCGATTCCGGGTTCTATGCGGACGGCCTGGCGGGCGCCGGTGCCGGGCTCGCTCTCGATGTCGGCTGCCAGTATGACTCGACGACCCTGAGCGCGAACGAGTTCACGAACAACCTGCTGAGCTCGGATGGCAACGCACCGAGTGCCGGTGGTGGCCTGGCGATCATCGGCTGGGACTTCAGCGGAGTTCCGGTGACGCAGACTGGCAACACGTTTGACTCGAACGCGATCACGACGCAGCCCGGTTTCGACCAGATCTACGGCGGCGGCGGAGAGTGGACGGAGGGCGTGCTGCTGCAGAGCACCAACGATCGCTTTACGCGTAACGTGATCCCGGGTAGTGGCGGCGGCCGGGGCTTCAGCGAAGGCGCCGGGCTGGGAGTCCTCGCCGGCCAAAACGGCGAGACGTGCCCTAGCGTCTACGCGACGCTCGTACAGGACGTGGTCGCTGACAACACGATCGAGGTCGAGGTCAGCCACGACGGCTACAGCGGCCCAACCGACTCGCCGGGGAGCGCCTACGGCGCGCTGTCGATCGACAACTACGGCTACCTATGCTTCCAGGAGGGACCGCGAAACGCGCCCGCCGATGCCGGACTGCGAAACGCGCCGGCCGACGCCGCCGAGCTCACGCTCAAGGATTCGACCGTGGCCGACAACGCAGTGACCGACTACAGCGGGACTCCGCTGACCTCGGATGAGGGCTCAGGCACGGCGACGGCCGGGATCGCAGGCGACGACGACACGCTCGAGCTCGACAACTCGATCGTCTACGGCGACGTCGGCGGTGCCGAGACGACAGGCTTCTACACGGCGCGTTTCGGCCCGCTGCGTGGGACGTCGAGCAACGCCCCGAGCAACGTCCCCAGCGAATCGGGGATCACCGCCAGCTATTCCGACTTCTGCGACGGTACGGCCCCCTATGCGGGTACCGGCAACATCTGCGCTGATCCCGGATTGGTCGATGACAGCTACACGCCGCCGACGCTGGGGGCGGGAATTCTTTCAACCAATTCGGTTGCAAATAGCGGCTCTAGTTCGGGCGTCAACGCGCACGAGACGAGTTCGAGTCCAACGGTTGACGCCGGCTCAAATGGCCTCGTCCCCAGTGGCCTGAGCACCGACATCTACGGCGCCATCCGCCAGCTCGCGAAGGGCTGCCCGGTGGCCGCCGGAACCGTCGACATCGGCGCGGCGGAGTTCGTGCCGACGTGCGTGAGCACCCCGGCGCCATCGGTCGTCACCACACCGACACCGACACCGACACCGAGCAAGGTTCAGCCGTGCGCGAGCCTGCGCAACATCGTGATGCACCTGCAGTACACGTTCTTCCTCAGCTCGCCGAGCCTGATCAGCCATTCCTCGGCAACGCTCACCAGCCTTTCGAACCCCGCATTCGGCACCCGAAACCTGCCGGTCTTCGGACCAAGCGGCAGCGAGGTGAGGCTCAACCTGAAGACGCTGCCGTTCGGCACCTACCGCGTCCACGCGTCCGTCACACTGGTCAACGGCAAAACACTTCACCAGCAGCGCGAATGGCACACCTGCCGGCCGTTCCACTGGAAGTACCCGCCCGGCAAACCCCGCCACTAGCCGCCCGCACGAGCCACCAGCGCAACATCGCGGCGCGGTCGTCCCGGCCGCCCGTGCGATCGGCTAGCGTCCAACCGGCGCCGCCGGAGTAGCTCAGCTGGTAGAGCAATCGCCTTGTAAGCGATAGGTCAGGGGTTCGAGTCCCCTCTCCGGCTTGGGGGGAAGTGCCTGCTCGGGCTGGGGTCTTGACTCATCCGAGCCACTGCCGGCGAGCAGTCACCTTACGAGGTGAGAAAGAGTGCGATGCCCTCGGTCTCGCTGGCGAGGGCGGCGGCTGGTGCTGGTGTCGCGAACCATGTTGGTTCGGGGCGACCGTTCTTGATCGACCAGGTGCCCGCCGCTACGCCGTTCTTGAGCACGACTGGTTTGAGCATCCCGCCGCCCCCCAGGATGTGGTGGTCGTGCTCAGTTGCAACGAACGGCTCGCGGGTGCGGTACCCGAGCATGAGAGTGTCGAACGCGGCGAGCAGCAGACACGGCGGCGGGTCTGCGGTGCCCCACGCGTCCGCGTCGCTGTGCGGGCCCGCGGCATCGAGCGCTCGGCGCGCCTGCGTGATCGGTAGCGAGGACCATTTCGCGAGGTCGGTCGCATTGCAGGGACCGTAGCCGGCGCGGTAACGGGTGCCGAGGATCGCGAGCGCTTCGTCGTGATCCACGGTCGGAGGTGGGTCGGCCGCGTGCAGTAGGCCAGCGATGTCGGTGACGATCAGGCCCTGCGCTGATAGCCACGGAACGAACGTGTTGATCGGGCCTTGCTCAAGCGATCGGTGGCCGCGCTCGACGAGGGCGCGCAGTAGCGACGCGCGATCGCGAGGCCTCTCACTGCAGAGCTCAACAGCGTCCCTGCGCATTGCGTTGACTTGCTCAACGATCCCGAAGCGCTCGAACCTCAAGCCGAACACCCGGGCATTGCGCTCGGCCAGCAATGCGTGTAGCCACGGGCGATCGGACGCCGCAATCAGGTGCACGGTACCGCGGACGGTCCACGTGCGCAGCAGCGGCGCGACCCGGATGGCGGCGCGGGTAAGGCCCGGCACACGTGAGCGCAGCGCGAGAGCCGCGGCGCGCAGGTCCTGCGCCTGAATCCCGATCACTGCGAGCGCTGCTTCCTCAGCGCTCGCGCAAGCCGTCGCCGGCGTCAGCCGCTGTGCGGCGAGACGCGCGACGCACAACCGGCGATCAGCTCGCATTGCGCAAATACTCACACGCGAGCCGCGATCGCAACGGCGTAGCGCCCGTCGCCGTCACTTGCCACCATCGATTGACGCTTTCCTTCGTCACATCCCTCCCGGCCTAGTAGTCGCACGCGGGCACGGCGCTGCGCTGCTCGCGTTGCCGTAGGCTCGTGATCGAACACGAGCTGCACCTAACGCTATGGTCGCAACGATGGGCGTCACGAATGGAGCCGGCGTGCCCGTGGACCCGCTAGACCGGCCGTTGGTCGGCGCGGGGCTGAAGATGTACCTGAGCTATGCCGAGACCGTCCGCTACCTCTGGTCGCTGGCAGCGATCGCCGACGAGTTCGACGGGGTGCGCCTCTTTGTGCTCCCATCGTTTCCCGCCCTCGCCCAGGCGCGACTGGCGCTGGGCGCGTCCCGGGTGCTCTACGGAGCGCAGGACGGCCACTGGGAAGAGCGCGGACCATACACGGGCGAGGTTTCGCCGGCGATGCTGAGCGAGCTCGGTTGCACGTTCATGGAAGTCGGACACGCCGAGCGCCGGCGCCAGTTCTCCGAGGACGATGCGATCGTCGGACGCAAGGCCGCCGCGGCCGCTCGCAACGGCCTCATTCCGCTCGTCTGCGTCGGCGAGGAACAAGCAGGGAGCGATGCCGTCGCGCTTGTTGGCGCGCAGGCACGCGCAGCCCTGACAGCTGTTGCGGATGACGCGGCGGTCGTGTTCGCATACGAACCCGTCTGGGCGATCGGTGCGGCGTCGGTCGCCGACCCCGAGCACGTGGCCGAGGTCGTGGACGCGCTGCGCGGCGTGGGCTCTGAACGGAGCGGCTCCGTTCGGATCCTCTACGGCGGAAGCGTGAGCGCCGGAGCGGTCGAGCGCCTGCTCGGCGCTGGGATCGACGGGCTGTTCGTCGGACGGTCGGCACTTCGCGTGGACGACCTGCGCCGGATCGTCGCGGAATTGGTAGCCCTGCTTTGACGACCCCGATCGCCATCGGATGCGACGAGGCCGGTCTCTCGCTCAAGGAGCGTCTGGTGCTCGAGCTGAATGCGCAGGGACGCGCTGTCCAGGACTACGGCTGCTTCTCGGCCGACCCGACCGACTACCCCGATGTTGCGCTCCTGGTCGCAGAGGCGGTCGCGCGGGGCGAGCACGAACGCGCGATCCTCATCTGCGGGACCGGTATCGGGATGGCGATAGCCGCCAACAAGGTTCCGGGGGTGTACGCCGCACAGGTTCATGACCCCTACTCTGCGCAGCGCGCCCGCAAGTCGAACAACGCGCAGGTGATGACGCTCGGCGCGCGGGTCGTCGGGCCCGAGCTGGCCTCCGCGCTGGTTGCGATCTGGCTCGAATCCGAGTTCGAAGGGGGACGGTCAGCAGATAAGCTCGCGAAGATCGCCGACGCCGAGCGGCGCGCGGCGCGCGAGCTTCCGAGTTCGCCCGCCGCGGCCCGGACCCGCTCCCACGATGCGTAAATTGTTGAATGACCCGTTCGCGGCCGTCGACGAGATGATCGACGGGCTTCGAGTGGCGCTCGGAGACCTCGTCGAGCTGACGCCCTCCGGGCGCGGGCTCGTGTTCACCTCGCCGCTGCCGACGCGCCGGGTGCACGTCATCACCGGCGGCGGCTCGGGGCATGAGCCCGCTTTCTTTGGCTATCTCGGACAGGGTCTCGCGGACGGAGCCGCGCTCGGAAACGTCTTCGCCTCGCCGTCCGCCGAGCCGGTTGTCGAGGTTGCAGAGTCACTCGTGGGTCGCGGCTCGGAGGGAGTCCTCTTCATCTACGGCAACTACGGCGGCGACGTGATGAACTTCGGCATGGCGACCGAGCTGCTGGCCGATGGCGGCATCCCGTGTGCGACGGTCCTCGTGACGGACGACGTCAGCTCATCGCCGCGCACAGCTCGGGGCAGCCGCCGCGGAGTTGCTGGTGATGTCGTCGTGCTGAAGGCGGCCGGCGCGCGGGCTGATGAGGGCGGCTCGCTTGCGGATGTTGAGGCGGCCGCCCGGCATGCGAACGAACGCACGCGGAGTGTCGGCGTCGGCCTCGGGCCGTGCATCGTCCCGACCGCGGGCGTGCCGACATTCGAGCTGCCAGACGGCCAGATGGACATCGGCATGGGCGTGCATGGCGAGCAGGGAATCCGCCGCGCCACGCTTGCGCCGGCCGACGACGTTGCCGACGAGCTACTCGATCTCATCCTCCAGGATTTCGGCGACCCCGGCGATGGGCCGATGCTCGCAGTGGTCAACACGCTGGGCGCCACGCCCCTCATGGAGGGTCTGATCGTGCTCCGCCGCGTCGCCCAACAGCTCGAGGTGTTCGGTATCCCGTTGCATCGTGCTTTGGTCGGTGAGTACGTCACCTCGCTCGAGATGGCCGGGGTTTCGCTGACGCTGACCGCCCTCGACCCCGAGCTGCGCCGTCTCGTTGACGCCCCCGCGCTCCCGCTCTTGGCGCCGCGAGTCGCGCCGCTGTGGGCGTGAGCGCCGCCGATGTCATCGCGTTCTTCGAGCGCTTTCTAGCGACGATCGAGCGCGAGCAGGCCCGGCTCGACCGGCTCGATGCCGTTGCGGGTGATGGTGACCACGGAGCCACCATGGTCATCGGCCTTCGCGCCGTCGTCGGCGCGTTGCCCGCCGACAGCGACGCCGCGCCTGCCGAGCTGCTTCGCGTCGCGGCGCGGCGATTCGCCTCGGTCGGAGGATCAACCGGCCCGCTTTGGGGCACCGCGATCCTGAGCGCGGCGCAGAGTCTCGACGGCAACCCCTCCCCCGACCTGCGCGCGATGGCGGCAGCGGTGGCAGCGGCGTCCGACGGCGTCGCTCGCCGCGGCGAATGCAGCGAGGGTGACAAGACGATGCTTGATGTGATGGCGCCGGTGGCACGCGCACTGGGCGAGGCGGCGGACGCCGACCTCGAAACCACCCAAGCTGTGTCGGCGGCGCAGGAGGCGGCAGCTGCCGGGCTCGCCCGGACACTGCACCTATCGCCCCGGCGCGGGAGGGCCGAGCGGGCCGCCGATCGCTCTCGCGGCCACGCCGACGCCGGTGCAAGTTCAGTGCTGCTCGCTGTCGATGTCGTCGCAGAGCTCGTCGCGGCGAAGCGCTGACTGCGCACGGCCGCTAGTCGCAGGCGTATAGTCGCCAGCGGATGGAGGTCGTGAAGATCAACGCAATCGAGGTTGCTCCGGGACGCGGGGGAGCGCTCGAGGAGCGCTTCGCAAACCGCGCCTCGGAGGTCGAGCAGATGCCTGGATTCCTCGGCTTCGAGCTTCTGCGTCCAGTCGCGGGCGAAACACGCTATTTCGTCTACACGCGGTGGGCGAGCGAAGCGGATTACCGCGCGTGGATCGAGAGTCCGGCATTCACGCGAGGACATGCGCAATCAGCCGCAGCGACCGGCGGGCCGGTCGCCAGCCACTCGGAGTTGCTTTCCTTCGAGGTCGTTCAGGCTGCGCCACCCGCTCCTGCCGCAAACCGCTAGCCACGCCTCCGGGTCGGACGGCAGCCTGGGGTTCGGCGCCACGGCCCGCGCATCGTCTCGGCGGTCCTAGACTCCGGTACCGATGAGCACGTTCTGCCGGCACGGCACGTTGACCGAATCGTGCCCGATCTGCCGTGTCGGCGTCGAGGAGGCCGAGCGAGCGGCGTCGGCGCCAAGCCGACCCAAAAAGCGCCCGGCCCGCGCCGGCGCCGCCGGCCGCGCGCGCGTTTTGAGCGGTGCTCGCGGAGGCCGCCTCACGATCCGTCACGAGACGCGGTCGGGGGACGACGGGTTTCGGACGCCGTTGGCCCCTGGGTTGCGAGCGAGTGCCGACGCGGAGCGCCTCGCCGACCAGCTCGCGTTCGCAGCTGCGCGCCTGGCGCTGCTGGCCGCGGACCCACCGGGCCTCTACGCCGACGTCGCCGCCGAGCCTGAGACCGAGGAGGCGACCTGGCTTGCTTTCCTGATCGCCTACCTCGGACCGCTCGAGCCGCCAGATGACCCCTTCGCGACGATCCGCGCCGTGCGCACCAGCTGGGCAGGCGGCGGGGTACCCGACCTCCAGGGCGCGGCCCTCGGACCGCGGACCTCGCATGATCCGGCGCGCGGCGAGCGCACGCTCCTCGCCTACCGTCGCTGGGCGCAGCGGAGCGGCTCGCAAGTCGGCGGATTTTCGGCCGATCCTTCCTGGAGCGAAACGCAACGCTTTGAGCGCGTGTTCGAGCGCTTGGCGCTCCCGGGTCTCGACCGACGGGCGCGCTACGACCTACTCGTCGTCCTCGGCACGCTTGGGCGCTACGAGTTGGCGGCGCCGAGCCTACTCGCCAGCGAAGACGACGCCGTTACGCGGGCAGCCAAGCGGGTCTTCGGCATCGGTGATCGTCTGGTGCTCGAGCGACGCGTCAGCGAGCTGGCCGGCGCGAGCGGGGTACCGGTCGCGGCCTTTGACCTTGCACTGGAGAATTGGGCCGCCGCGGTGCCGGCGACCCTTGGAGCGTTCGGCGTAGACGATCCGCACACGCGCGAGCGCGTGCGGGTTGCGCTGGGCCTCGGCTGATCGCTACGCGAGGATCGCCCGCTCGCCGAGGTGGGCGCCGACCTTGCGTTTGACGCGCTGTAGCGCGTTGTCGACCGTCTTGGTGTCGCACGCCAGCCGACCGCCGATCTCCTCGTAGGAGCGCCCGTCGAGGTAGAGCGAGAGGACGCTCGACTCGAGCTGAGAGAGCGCGGTCGAAAGGCATCCGACGAGCGAGCGGAGCTCTTCCGTGGATACGACGCGACTGGCCGGGTCATTGACCGACGGTCCGGCGATCTGCTCGTCGAGCGTCGGCGCGTCCTCGTCGCCACCCGCTCCCGCCGGCCCGGAGAACGAGACGTAGTGGTTGAGCGGAGCGTGCTTGTTGCGCGTTGCGGTCTTGACCGCGGTGATGATCTGACGGGTGATGCAGAGCTCCGCGAAGTTGCGGAAGCTCGACTCGCGGTCGGTGCGGTAGTCGCGGATCGCCTTGTACAGGCCGATCAGGCCCTCCTGAATGAGGTCGTCGCTGTCGCCGCCAGCGAGAAAGTAGGACGACGCCTTGAGGCGGACGAACCCGTGATAACGCTTCACCAGGCGGTGGTAAGCATTCGGATCGCCCTGCTTGGCGAGGGCGATTAGAAAGCCATCCTCAACTTTGAGTTGAGAGTCAGAGTGACGGGAGGTCAAAGCCACGAGCGTTGTCCTTTCTGCCCAAGATTCGGGCAGGTGGGGCTCAGTGACGCGCTCCTCCCCTGGCGTCATCTGCTGATATTGAATGTCAACCTAAACCTTAGGTTAAGGCTGAGCTGCGGCGAAGGTTAGCCGTAGTTATGGAGTGCTGTCAAGGGTCGCGCGACTCTGCAAGATCTGGTACATCAGCGCGGCGCCGGCGGCACTGACGTTGAGCGAGGCGATCCGCCCGCAAAGTGGCAGCGCCACGAGGGCGTCACAACTCGCCGCAACGCGCGGGCGAAGCCCCCTCCCCTCGGCGCCCATGACGAGCACGGTCGCGCCCGAATAGTCCGGATCGATGTAGGGAACGGACCGCTCGTCGACCGCCGCGCCATAGCACCAACAGCCGGTGCGCTTGGCCGCGCTGAGGAAGTCAGCGAGATTCTGGACGCGAGCGATTCGCAGATGCTCGACCGCGCCCGCTGAGGACCGGCATACGGCGGCGGTCACGGCGGCGGCGCGGCGCTCGCAGATGACGACGCCTGTGACCCCCACGCATTCGGCCGTCCGGCAAAGCGCTCCGAGGTTCTGCGGGTCCTGCACCTCGTCGAGTGCGAGGACGAAGCAGTCCTCGCGCAGCAGCTCGGATGCCGCGACATAGGGGTACTCGGCGAGCGCAACGCACACGCCTTGATGTTCACTTGAACCGCACATCTGCTCGATCTCACCCACGCCGGCCCGGCGAACCGCCAGACCATCCAGCCACGACTCACGTGCCGCCTGATCGGTCGCCACGATCCCCTGGACCGTCGACGCGCGCCGGCCCCGCAGCGCTTCGCGCACCGCGTTGCGGCCGTAGACGATCACCAGCTCAGCTCAGCCATCGGCCGGCATGAGCGAATACCCGCCCGAGACGTCGCGCACGACCCATCCGAGCTCTGCGATTCGCGTGCGGAGCTCGTCGGCAGCGGCGAAGTCTCCGCGTTCGCGCGCGACCTGCCGCCGCTGGGCCAGCGCTTCGACCTCCGGTGGAGCCGGCGCGTCGGCGTCGTCGAGCAGGTTCGCCAGACCAAACACATCGAGCATCTCGCGCAGATCGTCGCCACCGACGGCGCCCTTCCGCTTGTTCGCCTCGCGCACCCATTCCCAGAGCGCCGCCAGCGCCGCGGCAGTATTGAAGTCCTCAGCGAGGCTCGCGAAGAAGCGGTTGCGAAGCGGCACGAGCGTGGCGGGCGACGGGCCTGGCTCGAGCCTGCGGCCGGCCTCGCGCAGGCGAGCAACCCCAGCGCGCGCCTGCTCGAGCGGCTCGCTGGCGAAATCGATCGGCTGGCGGTAGTGCGCGCCGCAGAAGTACAGGATCACGGCGTCGCGTCCAAACTCGTCGAGCACGTCGTGAAGCGGTGCGATGTTGCCAACCGACTTCGACATCTTCTCCGTGCCTAGCTCGAGCATCCCGTTATGGACCCAGAAGCGAGCAAGCTCCCCGCCGTGAGCACATCGCGTCTGCGACGCCTCGTTCTCGTGGTGGGGGAACAGCAGGTCGAGGCCGCCGCCATGAATGTCGAAGCCGGCGCCGAGCAGGCCTTCGGCCATCGCCGAGCATTCGATGTGCCAGCCGGGCCGTCCCCTTCCCCATGGGGAGTCCCACGCGCTGTCCTCACCGGCCTTCTCGGCCTTCCAGAGCGCGAAATCGAGCGGGTCCTCCTTCAGCGGCGCCCCCTCGACGCCCTCGCCCTGATCCATCTGATCGAGCGCACGACGTGAGAGGACCCCGTAGCGATCGTCGCTGCGCACACGGAAGTAGACATCGCCCGAGACTGCGTAGGCGTGTCCACGGGCGGTCAGCGCCTCGATGTAGCGGACGATCGAGTCGATCGACTCGCTCGCAAGCGGTTCGTGGTCGGGCCGACCGAGGCCGAGCCGGTCCGTGTCGGCGACGTACGCGCCGGCCATCGTGGACGCGAGCTCGCCACTGGGGAGTCCTGCGGCGCGGGCGGCAGCGTAGATCTTGTCGTTGACATCGGTGATGTTGGCAACGAACGTGACCTCGAAGCCGGCGTGCGCGAAGAAGCGCGCCAGCAGGCTGAAGACGACGAACGGCCGCGCGTTGCCGATGTGGATGCGCCCGTAGACGGTGGGCCCGCAGGCATAGATGCCGACGCGACCCGGGTCGCGCGGCTCGAAGGGGCGCACCTCGCGGGCAAGCGTGTCGTAGAGGCGAATGTCAGGCATCGGAGCGGGATATGAGCGTCACGATCGCCAGCGCGGCGACACCCTCGCCGCGACCGACGAAGCCGATTCCCTCACCGGTGCTCGCCTTGACGTTAACGTCGGCGCGACCCAGGCCGAGGGCCCCGGCGAGACTCGCCCGGATCGCCTCGCGCGCGGCTCCGAGCTTGGGCGCCTCCATCACGACCGTGGCGTCGACGTTGACGAGCTCGAACCCCGACTCGTGAACCTTCGCGACGGCCTCCCGCAGCAGGCCGATGGAGTCCGCATCGCGGTAGCGCTCCTCGGTGTCCGGGAAATGCTCTCCGATGTCGCCCAGGCCCGCCGCCCCCAGCAGCGCGTCCGTGATCGCGTGGCTCAGAACGTCGGCGTCGGAGTGCCCGTCGAGACCCAGCTCGGCGGCGAGCTCAATGCCGCCGAGAATCAGGCGGCGACCGTGGGCGAGACGATGAGAGTCGTAGCCGATGCCGCTGCGCACGCTCACGCGCCATCGCCGATCGGCTCGAGCCGGCGTTCACGGCGATCGAACACGGCAAGCTCGCCGACGCCGAGCGAGTGCAGCAGCGCGAGCGCGCGGTCATAACCGAAACCGATGTCCTGCGGAACGTGTGCATCGCTCGAGAGCGCAACCGGAGCGCCCGCCTCGAGCGCGCCTTCGAGAAACGCCGGCGCCGGATAGATCTCGCCGATCGGCTTGCGCAGACCTGCGGTCGATACCTCGACCGCGATGTTCGTGTCGGCGATCGCCTGTAGCGCCGGCTCGTAGTAGCGGCGAAGATCGCCCGCGGGGGACGGTCGGTCCTCGCCCCAGATCTTCACGAGGTCCGGGTGGGCCAGGATGTCGAACAGGCCGCTCGCCGCCGCCTGCGCAAGCGTCTCGAAATAGCGTCGCCAGACATCCTCAGCCGAGCCTCCGCTCTCCCAAACGTCGTAGGTGTCGTCGTCGACCGCACGGTCACCGAGGAAATGAACCGAGCCGACAACATAATCGAGGTCGAGCCGGTCGATCAGGTTCTGGGTGCGGTCCTCGCGACCGGGGATGAAGTCGACCTCGAGCCCGAGGCGCAGGTCGGTGCTCTCGCGGACGAAGTCGCAGTAGGCGACGATGTCGTCGGTGGCGTTGATCCGCCAGAACGGGTGATCCCAGATCGTGAGCGCCTGCTGGAAGCGGTGGATGTGCTCCGAGACCCCGAGTTCGCTGACACCGGCGGCGTCAGCAGCGTCGCGGTAGCTCTCGGCGTTCGCCGCAGTGAAGTACTCGCCGGCGGTCAGACTCGGATCGTCCCGGCGCAGATGAACGTGGTAGTCGGTGAGCACGCCGCGATTCAATCAAGTCGCTGCGCGAGCAGGAGCTCCGCAAGACGGAGGTCGAGTGGCGTCGTGACCTTCAGGTTCTCCGGCGGGGCAGGCACCACGCGCACCGTCCCCCCGCATCGCTCGACCAGCAGGGCGTCGTCGGTCGCCGCCGCAACCTCGGCGGGCGCCAGCGAAGTGAACGCTGTGTGGAGCGCGGCACGCATGAAGACCTGGGGCGTTTGGACAGCCCAGAGGTGTTTGCGATCGAGCGTTCGGAGGATCTTCAGGCCGTCGTCGCACTCCTTTGTCGTGTCGGTGACCCGCGCCGCCGCGATCACGCCGTCGTTACCGGCGAGCGCGGCCAGCACCGCCGCGATCAGGGACGGCGTCACCAGTGGGCGCGCCGCGTCGTGGATCAGCACCGGGTCGCCGTGCGGGTCGGCGGCGGCGAGTGCCGCCTGTACGGACGCACTGCGCGTCGCACCCCCGGTCACGCCGACGCAGCCCTCGGGCGCGCTCGCTCCAGGCGGCAGAGCAACGACGATCTGCTCGATCGCCGCGACCTCACGAAGCGCGGCGACGCTCCACTCCAGCATCGGTCTGCCGCACAGCGGGACGAACGCCTTGGGACCCCCCGACCCCAGGCGTTCGCCCTGACCGGCAGCCACGACGAGCGCGACCGCCATTCTCGACAGCTACCGGCTCGCCAGAGTCCCGGCGTCGCTCGAGCGCGACAGCAACTCGTCGAGGTAGGCCTCCGCTTCGGCCTCGCTCTTGTCGAGCGCGTACATCAGCTCCGAGGCGAGGATCTTCTTGGTGCGGGTGTACATCTGCTTCTCGCCGCTCGAGAGGCCCTTTTCACTCTCGCGGAGGGCGAGGTTTCGGACGACCTCGGACAGCTCGTAGATGTTCCCCGTCTTGATCTTGTCGCGGTTGTGCTTGAACCGGCGGTTCCAGTTCTTCGGCATGTCGGAGACGTCGTCGCGGAGCACGTCGAGCACCTTCTGCACGGTCTCCTCATCGATGACCCGGCGCAGGCCGGCGAGGGCTGCGTTCTCCGTCGGAACCATGACCGTCATGTCGTTGTGAAGGATCTTGATGGTCAGGTACTCGCGCCGCTCACCGAAGATCTCCTTGATCTCCTTGCCGCACACCTGGCCGGCGCCGTGGTGCGGGTAGACGACGTTGTCGCCCAGCTCGAACTCGATGTACTCGACCTCGACCTCGAGGATCACGCCGTCGACATCGATGGCGTCCTCGCCGTCGACATCGTCCTCGGCGTCCACATCGTCGTCGTCGTCAGCTTCGACATCGACATCCGCGGTGGTCTCGGGGTCGAATTCGTCCTCGAGCAAGTCTGCTTCGGCTGTTCCGGAAATGGTGTCCTCCTTGATTGCGCTCCCGCTCACAGCGGGGACCGGGTCACGTTTGCAAGTAGCGATCCACGAGGTTGATCTCCTGCAGCCGGCGAAGTCCCTCGCGGATGTCCTTCGCACGGATTTCTCCCACCCCCTCCACGTTCTCCAGCTCGGCGTCGGTTGCCGCCAGAAGCTCATCGAGCCCGCCGAACGCCTGCACGATGCTCGCGACGATCAGCTTGGGCAGCCGCGGGATCCGACCAAGGATCCGGTAGCCGCGCGGCGTGACCGGGTAGTCGAGAGTGTTTAGCTTGCGGCCGTAGCCGAGGAGCTCGGCGAGGCCACCGAAGTCGAGCAGATCGTGGTGCCCGAGCCGTCCGATCTGCTCGAGCACCGCCGCGAACTGCTCATCGGTTCCAGAGGCGATGTAGTCGCGGACGAGCGCTGCCTTCTCGGCCGCCGTACCGACCATAGTGTCCTCGAGGTGCATCTCGATCAGGCGTCCCTCGTTGCCGAGCTCGACGATGTGCCGCTCGATCTCAACAGCCATGCGAGCGACCAGCTCGGCGCGCTGAAGGACGGTGAGCACGTCGTGCAGGGTGCCGCCCCCTTCGAACTCGAGAGCGGTGAGCCGCGTCGACACCTGATCGAGGCGCGCGCGGTATTTGTCGAGCGTTGCAAGCGCCTGGTTGGCCTTCGCGAGGACCGCGGGGATGTCGGCCAGCACGTACTTGACGCCGTCGAGGTAGATCGAGATGACCTCACGTCGCTGCGAGATCGCAATGACGAGAGCGTCCGTCTGCTTGGCCACGCGCTCCGCCGTGCGATGACGCGTGCCGGTTTCGACCGACAGGATCGTCGGGTCGGGCATCAGCTGGACGTTGGCCATCGCGATCTTCGTCGCGTTTGCATTCAAAGTGATCGCGCCGTCCATCTTCGCGAGCTGGTAAAGCAGGGCCGGGGAGTAATCGATGTCGACCTTGATCCCGCCCGAGTAGAGGAACGAAAGTTCGTCCAGCTCACCGATCAAGAGCAACGCGCCGCTGCGGGCGTCGAGGATGTGGTCAATGCCCTCGCGAAGGGCCGTTCCCGGCGCGACCATCTCAAGCGCCTTGACCAGCTTTGGCTCTGTCAGCGGCTCGATTTCGCCTACGTCATCGGATCGAGTCGCTGCCATCGCTTGCCCATTCTAGCGTGATTTAGCTGACGCTTACTGGCCGGGCAAAGGCTCGCACACCCGACCTGGACGATCACGCAACGGCGGGAGGCCGGAGACCCGCGGGCCCACGGGCGATCGAGCGGGCGCTCGCGAAGCGACGGCCTGGCCGGCTCGCCGGCGTCTTAGGCCGCGACGCGCGGTCGCTGGCGAGCAGCCGACCCCGGCAGCGCGGCGGCCAGCGCCTCACGCAGTGTCGCCACCTCGCAGCCGCCTGTGCCACTCGGTGCAATCACGGTGTCGAGTCCGAACTTCCTCGCCTCGCCGAGCCGGCGCTCGGGATGCCCGACCCAGCGTAGCTCGCCGGTTAGGCCAAGTTCGCCAAAGGCAGCCAGGGGCGTCGCGGCCGCCGCCGCCCCGAGCTGCACGCCGCGCGCCGCACTCGCAACCGCGAGAGCGACCGCCAGGTCGGCCCCGGGTTCATCGACGCGCACGCCGCCCACGACGTTGACAAACACGTCCGCTCCCGCGAGCGGGATCCCGCCATGCCGCGTCAGCACCGCGAGGACCAGCGCCAGGCGGTTGCGATCGAAGCCGTTGACGACACGTCGCGGTGGCACGAGCTCGGACTGCGTGACGAGCGCCTGCACCTCGACGAGCAGCGGGCGCGTTCCCTCCATCGCGGCGAGAACGACGCTGCCGGGCGCGCGAGTTGCCGCACCGACGAACCGCGCCGACGCGTCGAGGACCTCGACGAGGCCGTCCTGGCGCATCTCAAACACGCCTGCCTCGTTGGTCGAGCCGAACCGGTTCTTGATCGCGCGGACCGTGCGGTAGGTCCGCTCGCGCTCACCCTCGAACGCCAGCACGCAGTCGACGAGGTGCTCGAGGACCCGCGGGCCGGCGAGCGCGCCCTCCTTGGTCACGTGCCCGACCAGGAATACGGCGATCCGCTCGCGCTTGGCGACCGCGACGATCCGCGCGGCGACCTCGCGAACCTGCCCGACCGACCCGGGCGATCCGGTCAGCTCGCGCGCGTCGAGCGTCTGCACGGAGTCGATCACGCAAACATCGGGTCGCTCGTGCTCGAGCGTCGCCACCACGGCCTCCAGGTCGGTCTCCGCGATCGCCGGGACTGCGAGCGCCCCGGCCGGGAGCCGCGCTGCACGCAGCCGAACCTGAGCCGTCGACTCCTCACCGGACACGTACAGCGTTCGCCGGCCCGCCGCCGCGAGGTTGCCGAGCGCCATGTTCGTGAGGGTCGACTTGCCGATCCCCGGAGCGCCACCGATCAGCACCACCGAACCCGGAACGATCCCGCCGCCGAGAACGCGATCGAGCTCGCCGATCCCGGTCAGCAGCCGCTCGAACTCCGGCGCGTGAACGTCCGCCAGCGGAACCGGCACGGGCCGCGGCCCGCCGGCGGTCCGGGCCAGCGACCGAGCGGGCACCGTGGCGCGTCTTTCCTCGACGAGCGTGTTCCACTCACCGCAGCCGGGACAGCGCCCATGCCAGCGAGGCTCCTGGTGTCCGCATCCGGAGCACGTGTGGACTGTGGTCGAGCGGGCCATCTTCGGAGCCTACGCGCAGCCGGGGACGCAACCCGTCGGCGCTCCGGTAGCGTGAGGCGCGATGGACGTGAGCACTGCAATCCGCACTCGGCGCACCCACAAGGCCTACAGGCCCGAGCCGGTCGACCGTGCGACGCTGGTCGAGCTCTTCGAGCTCGCACGGTGGGCGCCCAACCACCACCTCACGAACCCATGGCGGTTTCGCGTGCTCGGCGAGCGCAGCCGGGCCGCGCTGGCCCGAGCGGCCGACGCGGAAAGCCCGGGCTCGGCGCGCAAGCTCGACCGCGCACCGACGCTGGTCGTCGCCAGCGCGATCCTCGCCGGCGACCCGCCCGAGCAACAGGAGGACCTGCTCGCCGCGGCGGTCGCCGCCTACATCGTCCTCCTCGGAGCACACGAACGCGGTCTCGCCGGATACTGGCGCACGCTGCCTCTGCTCGATTCGCCGCCGGTTCGCGAGTTGCTCGGGTTCGCGCCGGTGGAGCTACCCATCGGGCTGCTCCACCTGGGACACCCGCACGAGCGCCAGCGCGTTCCGGAGCGTGCCCCGATCGAGGAGATCGCGACCTTCCTCGACTAACGCGACGGCGGTGACCGACCCGGCTCACCGCGGCCGCTGTACCGAGCCGAGTCGCCTGCCGGGGCGCAGCCCCGCCAGCCGACCCTACTTCTCGCCGTCGGACTCCTCGGCCGGCTCGTCCGCCAGCTCGGCGCCGCTCGTCTCTTCCTAGCTGCTGCCGGCACCGCCGACCGCGACCGGCTGCTTGACTTTCTTTGGCTTGACGATGGTCAGGCGAACCTCTGGGTCATCGCCCGCCGGGGCGGGATCGACGACGACCGTCGAGCCGGCCGGGAGCTCTGAGCGCAGGACGAAATCGGCGAGCGGGTCCTCGATGTAGCGCTGGATCGCGCGCCGCAGCGGCCGCGCGCCCATCGCTGGATCCCAACCCTTTTCGACGAGCATGTCCTTCGCCTCGTCTGTCAGGTCGAGCTGGAGCTCCCGTTCGGCCATCGAGCGGCGGATCCGCACGAGCAGCAACTCAACAATCTGCTTGATCTCCTCGCGCTGCAGCTTGTGGAAGACGATCACGTCGTCGATGCGGTTGAGGAACTCGGGCCTGAAGACCTTCTTCAGCTCGCCCATGATGCGGTTCTTCATGTCGTCGTAGCTGATGCCGGTCTCGTCGTCGGACACTGCGAAGCCGAGCGGCGTGTTCCGCGCAATCTCCTGCGCACCGATGTTCGAGGTCATGATCACGATCGCGTGACGGAAGTCGACCGTACGGCCCTGCGAGTCGGTCAGACGACCGTCCTCGAGAATCTGCAGCAATATGTTGAAGACATCCGGGTGGGCCTTCTCGATTTCGTCGAGCAGGAGCACGCAGTAGGGCTTGCGACGAACAGCCTCGGTCAGCTGCCCGCCCTCGTCGTAGCCGATGTACCCGGGCGGCGAGCCGACGAGCCGCGACACCGCGTGCTTCTCCATGTACTCGGACATGTCGATCCGAGTCATCGCGTCCTCGTCGCCGAACAGGAACTCAGCGAGCGTGCGAGCGAGCTCCGTCTTGCCGACCCCGGACGGCCCCAGGAAGATGAACGAGCCGGTCGGCCGCTTCGGGTCCTTGAGGCCGGCACGCGAGCGGCGGATCGCCTTCGAGATGACCTCGATCGCCGGATGCTGGCCGATCACGCGCTTGTGGAGCTCGTCCTCCATCCGCATCAGCTTCGCCGTCTCGGCCTCGGTCAGCTTGAAGACCGGGATGCCGGTCCACATCGAGACGATGTCGGCGATCTCCTCCTCGCCGATCGACGGACGCTCGGCGCCGGTCTCGCCGGCCTCCCACTGCTCCTCGAGCTCGCGCTTCTTGTTCGTGAGACGCCGCTCCTTGTCGCGCAGGTTGGCGGCCTTCTCGAACTCCTGCGCCTCGATCGCGGCCTCCTTCTCGCGGCGCGTCGTCTCGATCTCGAGCTCGAGCTCGCGATTGGCGGGCGGCGCGGTCATCGACTTGATGCGCATCCGTGATGCGGCCTCGTCGATCAGGTCGATCGCCTTGTCGGGCAGGAAGCGGTCGGAGATGTAGCGGTCGGCGAGCTCACCCGCTGCCGCGAGCGCCTCGTCGGTGATCGTCACCTTGTGGTGCTGCTCGTAGCGGTCGCGCAGACCCTTGAGGATCTCGACCGTCTGCTCGACGGTGGGCTCATCGACGCGGATCTGCTGGAAGCGCCGCTCGAGCGCTGCGTCGCGCTCGAGGTATTTGCTGTACTCGTCGAGCGTCGTCGCGCCGATCGTCTGCAGCTCGCCGCGAGCCAACGCAGGCTTGAGAATCGAAGCCGCGTCGATTGCGCCCTCTGCCGCGCCGGCGCCGACCAGGTTGTGCAGCTCGTCGATGAACAGGATGATGTCGCCGCGCTGGGTGATCTCCTTCATCACCTTCTTGAGGCGCTCCTCGAATTCGCCGCGGTACTTGGACCCGGCGACGAGCGCAGCGAGGTCCAGCGTGTAGATCTGCTTGTTCTTCAGCAGCTCCGGGACCTCGGAGTTCGTGATGCGCTGGGCCAGCCCCTCGACGACCGCGGTCTTGCCGACGCCCGGCTCGCCGATCAGCACCGGATTGTTCTTGGTGCGCCGCGAAAGGATCTGCATGATCCGCTCGATCTCGGTCTCACGGCCAACGACCGGGTCGAGCTTGCCATCGGCGGCCAGCTTTGTGAGGTTGCGCCCGAACTGGTCGAGCAGCTTCGACGACTTCTTGCCCTCGGCGCCCGCAGGACCGCCGGCGGTCGCCGCGCCACCGCCGCGGCCGCGGCTGGGGCCCGAAAGCATGCGAATCACCTCGTTGCGGATCTTCTCCGAGTCCGCGTCGAAGTCGAGCAGGATGCGGGCCGCCACGCCCTCGTTCTCGCGCACCAGCCCGAGCAGAATGTGCTCGGTGCCGATGTAGTTGTGACCGAGGCTCAGCGCTTCGCGAAGCGCCAGCTCAAGAACCTTCTTGGCGCGCGGAGTAAACGGGATCTGACCGGAGGTGACCTCTTCGCCCGAGCCGACGATCCGGACGACCTGGCCGCGCACGCGCTCGACCGTGATGTCGAGGCTTTCGAGCACCCTCGCGGCGAGACCCTCCTCCTCGCGCAGCAGGCCAAGGAGAATGTGCTCGGTGCCGATGTAGTTGTGCTTGAGCGTGCGCGCTTCTTCTTGGGCAAGAACGACAACCTGCCTGGCCCGCTCTGTGAATCGCTCAAACATGTTTCGCAGCTTCCTTCCCGGCTACTGGCGTATTCGTTCCCGATTGGTGCTCGTCGTTTACAGGGACGCCGACGCGACAAGGCTGCTCGTGTATTCGGCGCTCCGCGCGAAAACTGTTGAGCACCAGGCCTTGATCAGCGCCTGCTCGCAGTCTACCAATGCCGGCGGGCCGTCCCGCGCAGTAACCCGCAGGCGGGCCGCGAGGTTGCGCTCATCGGTCGCGCATTGCGGGAAACAGCACCGCCTCGCGGATCGAACGGACGCCGCTCAACAGCATCACGAGCCGGTCGATTCCAAGCCCCACGCCGCCCGTTGGCGCCATCCCCTGCTCGAGCGCCTCGAGGAAGGGCTCGTCGAACGGTTGCGCGTCCTCGTCGCCCGCGGCGGCGGCGTCACGCTGTGACGCGAAACGCGCGCGCTGCTCGTCCGGGTCGTTCAACTCGCTGAAGGCGTTTGCGATCTCCATCCCGCCGGCGAACGCTTCCCAGCGTTCGACGTACCCGGGTTCGCTGCGATGCGCCTTCGCGAACGGGGACATCTCAACCGGGTAGTCGAAGAGGAAGGTCGGCGCCTGCAGCGTCGGCTCCACACAGGTCGAGAGCAGATCATCGACCAGCATCGCCCAGGTCCTACCCTCTGTCGGAATCGCGAGGTCCGCGGCGGTGATCGCCGCGGCGAGCTCATCACGCTCGCGGAGCGCGCCGAAGTCGATGCCGGACCGTTCGCGGATCGCCTCGCGGAGCGTGAGTCGGGTCCACGGCCGGGCGAAGTCGGTCGCAGGCTCAGCGACCTGGGCTGCCGCGGCGGCGCAGACGCGCTCGAGTCGGCTCGCCTCATCCTGGTAGTCGGAGTACGCCGCATACCACTCGACCATCGTGAACTCGGGGTTGTGCTTGGGCGAGAGCCCCTCGTTGCGGAAGTCCTTGCCGAGCTCGTAGACGCGCTCGAGCCCTCCGACGATGCATCGCTTCAGGTAGAGCTCGGTGGCGATCCGCAGGAAGAGCGTGCGGTCGAGAGCGTTGTGGTGCGTTGTGAACGGTCGAGCAAGCGCGCCACCGTAGATCGGTTGCAGCACCGGCGTCTCGACTTCAATGAAGCCTTCGTCGTCGAGCGTGCGCCGCACCGACGAGACTATCCGTGCGCGAGCCATGAAGAGCTCGCGGGTGTCGGCGTTGGCGATCAGGTCGACCTCGCGGCGACGAAACCGGGTCTCGACGTCGCTCAGCCCGTGGTGCTTGTCCGGCGGCGGGCGGAGCGACTTCGCGAGCAGGGTGAAACCGCTGACGCGGAGCGAGAGCTCGCCGCGACGAGTGCGGATCGCGACGCCGTCGACGCCGATGATGTCGCCGAGGTCGAGACCCACCAGGCGGTCGAACTCCGTGTCGCCGAGCTCGTCCACGCGGGCGTGCAATTGAAGGCGACCCGAACGGTCGACAATGTCGATGAACGCCGCACGGCCTGCCTCGCGCCGCGCGGCGATCCGTCCCGCGACACGATGTGTGACGGCTGTCTCCTCGCCGGCCGCGAGGCCTCCGTGCGCGCCGACGACGCTCGCGAGCGACTCGACGCCCGCAAACGCGTGCGGAAACGGATCGACGCCGTCGGCGCGCAGACGCTCCAGCTTCGCGCGCCGGGCGCCGAGCAACTCGGCGAGCCCGTGGTCTTCCCCGCTCACCGGGGGGAGGCTACTTGAGACCGACGTCGATCTTGGTGATCTTCAGCTTGCGAGCGGGACCGCGCGGGACCGCCACCGAGACCGTCTCGTTGCGCTTGTGGCCGAGCAGTGCGCGACCGACGGGTGACTCGTTGGAGAGCTTGTTCTCCGCCGGCTTCGCCTCGGCCGAGCCGACGATCGTGTACTTGAGCGACTTTCCGGTCTTCTCATCCTTCACGTGGACCACCGAGCCGACCTGGACGACGTCGGTCGAGATGTCATCCGCCTCGATGACGGTGGCCATCCGGAGCTTCTCTTGAACGTTCGCGATCCGCGCCTCCAGCATCGCCTGCTCGTTCTTGGCATCGTCATATTCCGAGTTCTCGGCGATGTCGCCGAACTCGCGAGCTTCCTTGATGCGCTCGGCAACCTCGCGACGCTTCTCGGTCGAGAGGAAATCAAGCTCCGATTGGAGCTTCTCGAGCCCTTCCGGTGTGAGGATGATGTCCTTCGGCATGTCTCTCTAATCGTCTGCTGTGCCGCCGCGTTCGCGACGGCCGGGCGCCCGTCTGCCTCCCCACGGGCGGGCGGTCGCGCAGTATAGCGGGCAGCGCTCGCCGTCTCAGGCGTAAGCTGGCTCGCTGGCGCCCGCGAGAGTGAGCGCTTGCACTTCAGTCGTCCGCTCGAGCAATCCGCGCACCTCCTCGAACGATGTCGCCTGCTGCAGGGACGAACAGAGCCGGCGTGCGCTGAGGCGATCGAGCGCCAGGCGCTCGATGTACCACGGATAGAAGCGACGCAGGTATCGCGACGCCCGCTCGGCTCCGAGATGCTCGCCCGCGCGATCAATGACCCAGTCGATCTCGGCGAGAACCTCCTGGCGCGCCGGCGGGGCCGTGCGCCGTCCGAGGAGCTCCTCGAAAAGCCATGGATTGCCGAGCGCGCCACGGGCGATCATCACCGCCGCGACGCCTGTCGCCTCGAACGCCTCACGCGTCGCCGCCGCCGTTTGAAGGCCGCCGCTCAGGATCACGGGCGCGTCGAGGGTCCGTGCGAGCTCCGCCGCGAGTGAGTAATCCGGTAGCCCCTTGTGTCCCGCCACCGCGGCGCGAGGATGGAAGGCGATCGCGCTCACCCCGGCCTCCGCGACGAGTCGGTGCGCCAGTCGGAAGCCGGAGGTATCACCCGCGCGGCGGCCGGAGCGCAGCTTGACGGTGACCGGGAGGCCGCTTCCTTCGCGCGCGGCGCGCGCAATCGCGACGGCACGGTCGCCGTCGTCGAGCAGCGCTGCGCCGGCGCCGGTCTTGCACACCTTCGGTACAGGACATCCCATGTTGAGGTCGATCACGTCGGCGCCGAGCCGAGCGACGTGCCCGGCGGCCGAACGGGTGATGTCGGGGTCCGCCCCAAAAAGCTGGATCGAGACCGGCCCGCCCGCCTGCTCGCGCTCGTCGATTCGCAGGAGCTCGCGCCAAGTGCGCTCGTTGCGGTAGTGGATGGCGCAGCTCGAGACCATCTCGGAGACGACGAGCCCTGCGCCGTAGCGTCGTGCCTGGAGGCGGACGAACCAGTTGCCGATCCCTGCGAGCGGCGCCAGGACGACCCGGTTTGGCAACTCAGTCTCGCCCAAGCGCCAGCTGTCGGTTAGCGAGGCCACAGGCAAAGGGTAGTGCCGCTCAGCAGTTGCGTTGCCAGACCAGCTGCAGCCCCTTCAAGGTCAGGAGCTCGTCGACGACGTTGATCGACTCCGTGTAGGTCGGAACGATGTGATGTGCGAGTCCACCGGTGGCTATCGCCGGCGCATCGCTGCCAAGCTCCGCCCGCAGCCGTCCGACGATCCCGTCGACCTGGCCCGCAAAGCCGTAGACGATGCCCGAGCGGATCGCGTCGATCGTCGTCTTCCCGATCAGTGCGCGCGGTTCGCCGAGCTCCACGACGGGCAACTTCGCCGCCCTGCTCCAGAGCGCCTCGAGCGATATCTCCATGCCGGGAGAGATGATCCCGCCGAGGTATTCGCCGTCGTCGGAGACGACGTCATATGTGATCGCGGTGCCGAAGTCGACGACGATGGCGGCGGAGCGGTAGAGCTCGAAGGCCGCGACCGCGTTTACGAGGCGATCAGCGCCGACCTCGCGCGGGTTGTCGGTTCGAATCGCTATCCCGGTCTTGATCCCGGGTCCGACGACCACCGTCTCGTGTCCCAAATAGCGGCGCGCCATCTCCGCCCACTCGGGTCCCAGCTCCGGCACGGTTGAGGAGACGATCGAGGAGTCGATTTCAGACAGCTCCAGGCCGCGGAGCGCGAGGAGGTTACGCAATGCGGCACCGAGCTCGTCGGCGCTGGAGACGCGCTCCGTAGCGAAGCGCCAGCGCTCGAACAGCTCACCACCCCCGGGTGAGTGCGGGTCGCGGACAGTCCCAAAATGGGTCTGTGTGTTACCTACGTCGACGACGAGGAGCATGTCTCCTCGATTATCCGCCGACTCGAAGCGGCGGGCCCGCAAGGCGGACGCCCTCGCTCAGCGGCAGCTCGAGGAGCGCGTCGGCGAGCCGCTCGCCGGACGGTGTCGCGAGGTTGAAGTCAAGTTCGAGCAGCGGGATCAAAACGAACCTCCTGGCGAGCACCTGCGCGTGCGGCAGCGCAAGCCCCTCCGAGCTTTGGATGACGACGGCTCCGAGCAGTAGCAGGTCGACATCGATCGTCCGCGGCGCATGGCGGATGGCGCTCGCCGCGCGTCCGAGCTCGCTCTCGACCGCCTTGCAGGCCCCGAGTAGGGCGAACGGGTCGAGCTGCGTCTCGATGCGCAAGCAGGCGTTCAGGAACGCGGGCTGTTCGAGCACCTCGCCGACAGGGTCCGTGTCGTAGACCGATGAGGAGGCGAGAACGCGCACACCGTGGCACTCGATCGCGCTCGCGGCGCTCTGGAGGTTGTCAGCGCGCTCGCCGACGTTGCTTCCGAGACCGAGGTAGCCGACCTGCGAACGGCTCACCAGGTGGTTGGATCGCCCAGCTCGGGGAAGTCCATCGACGCGGCAACATTGCACAACATGCCGACGGCGAAGAACTCGTAGCGCTCCGCGGCACTGGCACCCGAGACGCGCGTGACCTCGGCCCGCAGCCCGTTGTAGCCGGTACGCGCGATGGCGCGAATCTCCGGGTCCGCGCAAGCCGCGTAGAGCTGCATCTGCGCGAGCAGAAGCTCGCGGTCGCCGAGCATCTCGATGTATGCGTGCCCCATCGCCTCGAGACGCTCCTCCGGGGTCTCGGCGCCGGCGGCGGCGTTTTCGAAGAGCGTGCGGATCCGCTCGAAGCAACTCCCGGCGACCGCGATGAACAGGTTCTTCTTTGTCCCAAACAGCCGGAACAGATAGGCGTGGGAGATTCCCGCACGACGCGCTATCGCCTCGGTCGAGGTGCCGTGAAGTCCGGTGATCGCGAACTCGCTCAGCGCGGCCGCGATGACCTCCGTGCGACGTTGCTCCGCCGTCTTACGGGTACCGGTAGCCATCCAAAGATTGTAAGTGGCGACTCACACGAGTCAAGCAGCGGGCTATTCCGGCAGCTCGCGCCACACCTCGACCGAGACCTCCTCGACCGGAAGCGGTATCGGCGGCTCCGGCTTCGCCGCCTTGACCCAAACCGCCTCGGCACCGAAGTCCTCGATGATCCGATCGGCCACGACCGTGCAGAGCCGCTCGAGCGTCTTGTAGTTGCGCTGCTGGGCAACGAGCGCGACCAGCTGGCACACCTCGCCGTAGTCGATCGTGTCTTCGATCCGATCGGTCTCGGTCGCGTCAGACTCGCCCACATCGATTCGAATGTCGAACAGCAGGCGCTGTCCAACCTCGCGCTCGGCGGCGCTGATTCCGATGTGGGTGAACAGCGACAGGCCCGAGATCTCGATCGTCACGACGGTCTGCATGCCGGCGTGCGACTCGAGCTCGTCGTCCTCGGTGTCCGCGTCTAGCTCGTCAGCCTCGCCCGGCTCCTCGGCATCGTCTTCCATCGCTCGCTGACCGTAGCAGCCACAACCGCGAGGGCGTCCGCGACCGGAGCCACGTCGTGGACCCTGAAGATGCGCGCGCCGCGCTCGAACGCCATGACGCAGGTCGCGATGGTGCCCGCGAGCCGATCGCCTCCCTCCCTCCCCGTCACGGCGCCGAGGAACGACTTGCGTGAAGTCCCGATCAGCACCGGCAACCCGAGTGCGGCGATCTCGTCGAGCCGCGCGAGCAACTCGAGATTGTGCTCGACGCGCTTCCCGAAGCCGATGCCCGGATCGATCACGATGCGCTCGCGTCGAATTCCGGCCGCGAGCGCGTAGCCGACACGCTCCTCGAGAAAGTCGCGCACCTCGGCGACGACATCGTCGTAGTGGGGGTCATCCTGCATCGTGCGAGGCTCGCCGCGCATGTGCATGAGACAGCAGTCCACACCGCGCTCGCCGACCAGCGAGGCCAGCGCCGGATCGGCGCGAAAGGCCGTGACATCGTTGACGAGCCTGGCGCCGGCGTCGATCGCTGCACGCGCCACCGCAACCTTCGAGGTGTCGATCGAGATCACAACGTCGAGCCCGGTCGCACGAAGGCCCTCGATGACTGGGAGGACACGTCGTAGCTCCTCCGCGGCTGCCACAGGCTCGGCTCCCGGTCGCGTGGATTCCCCTCCGACGTCGATGATCGAAGCGCCGGCCGCCACAAGCTCTACACCGCGCGCCACCGCGGCAGTTGGATCGAGATAGGCGCCGCCGTCCGAGAACGAATCGGGCGTCACGTTCAGGATGCCCATAAGCGTCGGGGGGCCCACCGGCTCGCGGCCGGTCCGCTCTTCGGGAGTGAGACGACCTGTGGTGTTGGACGGCATTTGGTGACACTAGCCGCGGAGGAATCGAAAGTTCCCGCGCGCGTCCGTCGGGATGCTCGCCCGTTGCTCTAGAGCTTCGGCTTGTCGGGCGGCGTGCTGCGGAACTCCGCCGTGCCGCCGGCCAGCCCGGGGCGGCGGATCGGCCGCTTCGCCTCCGGACGGGGGCGCTTAGGCGCCGCCGCGGCGTCCTGCGAGACCGCCGGGGCGGGCACCGGCTCGCCGCCGAACGCCTGCTCTTCGGTCGCACCGGAGACGAGCGCTTCGAACTGCTCCTTCTCGATCGTCTCCCGGCGCAGCAGGATGTCCGAGATCGTGTCGAGACGCTCGCGATGGTCATTCAGCAGTTTTGTCGCGCGAGCGTGAGCGCCCTCGATGATCCGGCGCACCTCGTCGTCGATCTGCAGCGCGATCTCGTCGGAGTAGTCGGGCTCGGTCGAGAACTCGCGACCGAGGAACGGCTGCCCGTGATCGTGCCCAAAGACTCGCGGGCCGAGCTTCTCGCTCATGCCGAAACGCATGACCATCTGCTTGGCGGTCGCGGTGACCTTCTCGAGGTCGTTCGACGCGCCCGTCGTTATCTCACCGAAGACGATCTCCTCGGCGGCGCGGCCACCGAGCGTCATCGCCATCGTGTCGAGTAACTCGGCGCGAGTGGTCAGGAAGCGGTCCTCGCTCGGCATCGAGATCGTGTAGCCGAGCGCACGGCCGCGTGAGATCACCGAGATCTTGTGCACCGGGTCTGCGAATTCGAGGTAGTGACCGACGATCGCGTGTCCCATCTCGTGGTAGGCGGTGATCAGACGCTCCTTCTCGCTCATCACGCGGGTCTTCTTCTCGGGACCCGCGACGACGCGGAGAATGCCCTCCTCGAGCTCGGCCTGAGTGATCTCGCGCTTGCCGCCGCGTGCGGCGAACAGCGCCGCCTCGTTGATCAGGTTCGAGAGGTCGGCACCGGTGAACCCGGGCGTCTGGCCGGCGAGCGCGTCGATGTCGATCGCTTTCGAGAGCGGCTTGCCGCGCGTGTGCACCTCCAGGATCTTCGCCCTGCCCTTGCGGTCCGGGCGGTCAACGGCGATCTGACGGTCGAAGCGACCGGGGCGCAGGAGGGCAGGATCCAGAATGTCGGGGCGGTTCGTCGCCGCGATCATGATGATGTTGTCCTTCGCCTCGAAGCCGTCCATCTCGACGAGCAACTGGTTCAGTGTCTGCTCACGCTCGTCGTGACCGCCACCGAGCCCGGCGCCGCGATGGCGTCCGACCGCATCGATCTCGTCCATGAAAATGATGCAGGGGCTGTTCTGCTTGGCCTGCTCGAAGAGGTCACGGACCCGCGAGGCGCCGACCCCGACGAACATCTCGACGAAGTCCGAGCCAGAGATCGAGAAGAACGGGACGCCCGCTTCTCCGGCGACCGCCCGCGCCAACAACGTCTTGCCGGTGCCCGGCGGCCCGTAGAGCAGGACGCCCGTCGGGATTCGAGCCCCGAGCGCCTGAAACTTCTTCGGGTTCTCGAGGAAATCCTTGATCTCGTAGAGCTCCTCGACCGCCTCGTCCACGCCGGCCACGTCCCGGAAGGTGATCTTCGGCGAGTCCGCCGACAGGCGCTTGGCGCGCGACTTGCCGAACGACATCACCTTGTTGCCCCCGCCCTGGAGGTTGTTCATCACAAGGAACCAGAGCCCGAAGAAGATGATAAACGGGAGGATCGATATCAGCAGCGACGGCCACGCGCTGCTGCTCGTTGCCTCGATGTTGTACTTGGTGCTCAACCCAAGGCTGTCGATCTTGGCGATGATCGAGTTGACCTGGTTCGCGCCAACGAACCCGACCGAGTAGCTCTGGCCGCCGAAGCGCTTGAAGAGCGTGAAGTCGATGTCGTTCGACGAGGGCTTGACGGTGAGCGTCTTGACCTCGCCGTTCGGCAGGTACTGGGTGGTCAGCGTCTGGTAGGTCGGCGCAGGAGCGCCCGACGTGGAAGGGATCAATCGCGAGACGAAAAACGCCAGCACGATGACGATCACGATCGGGAAGAACGCTCCTCTGAACACGCGATTCATCGTGTGCTCCGAGCTGTGCGCACAAGGGTTGAAGGCACTCCGGGCAAGGCCGTCAAGGGTACCATGGCCGTTCGACCGCCCCTGACGCCTGTGCGGCGGCGGGCGAGCTCAGTTGTCGGCCAGTGCAGCGACGAACGGAAGGTTCCTGTAGCGCTCGGCATGGTCCAGTCCGTAGCCGACCGCGAAGCGGTTGGCGATCTCGAAGCCGACGTAGCGGATCGGAAGATCGACCTTGCGGCGGTCGGGCTTCGTCAACAGGGCGCACACCTCGATGCTGGCCGGATCTCGCGCTCCGAGGCTACGGAGCAGGTACTGCAGAGTCAGTCCGGAGTCCACGATGTCCTCAACTATCACTATCTCGCGCTCCGCTATCGGGGCTTCGAGGTCTTTGAGGATCCTGACGACGCCCGAGGAGTCGGTGGCCGAGCCGTAGGAGGCGACCGCCATAAAATCGATCTGACACGGGACGTCGATTGCGCGCATCAGGTCGCTGAGGAACAGCACCGCCCCCTTGAGCACGCAGATCAGCAGTAGATCGCGGCCCGCGTAATCGCTCGAGATCTCAGCGCCGAGCTCGCGGACGCGGCGCTGGAGCTGTTCGCTCGAGACCAGGACGTCCCCGAGCCCCTCGCCAGCCACCGGTTGCGTCTCACCCATACCCCGCACCCTAGAGACAGCGCGCGCACGCCGGGTCGCGCCGCTCACTCACGAACGGCGCGAAGGACCGCGACGCGCCGAGTTCGCTCCCGCAGCGCCACCCGCTCGGCGGTCGCAACTCCGGGGACCCAGACCACGTCGCCCCCGCAGGCCACTACGGGCGTCGTCGTGCGTTGACCGCGCGCGAGACGTCGATCGGTGAACAGGTCGGCGAGTGTCTTCGAACCGTCGAGGCCGATCGGGCGCACCCGATCGCCTGGGCGCCACGACCTGACGCTGAGCGCGTCGAGATCGAGTTCGTCTGCGTCGAGAACTCCGACGCTGCCATCGGCGGCGCGCCACGCCAGCCCCCGCTCGCCGGAAAGCTCGTGCACCTCGGCGTCCACCGTCCAGCGTCCGAACCGCGCGCGGCCGGGAACCGCCAGCACGACACGGCTCGGCGACGTGACGGCCGTAGCCAACTCGAATCGCAAGACCCCGTACTCGACGACAGCGCGGGTCCGCGCGCCGAGGTCGACGCGAGCGCTGCCGCCGTCGGGCGCGAGCCCCAAGATATCCGTAAGCCGAGCGGCCACACCCGGAACCAGCGTTCCGGCCGCGTCCTCGGCGAGGCGGACCACGACGAGGCGGGCGACCGCCGCGTCGAGCGCCCCCAACTCGGCAAGCGGGATCGCAGCGCGGCCCGCGAGCACGGCGGACAACACTGAATCGAGGACCGCTGCCTCGTCGCGCAGCAGCTCGGCTGTGCGAACGACGTTCGCCTCGGCTGCCGGATGAACCCGCCGCAGCTCCTCGAGCAGCCCGTGCCGCACACGCCCTCGAGCAAAGCGGTCGTCCTCGTTGCTCGCGTCATCCCTGAACGCGAGCGCTCGGGAGGCACAGTACGCGGCCGTCTCAGCGCGCGTGATGCATAGCAGCGGGCGAACCAGGAGGCCGTCGCTGCGCCCCATTCCAAGCAGCGCCCTGCGACCCGGCGATGATGCGAGCCGGTAGAGCACCGTCTCGGCCTGGTCGGATGCCGTGTGACCGACGGCGACCCTCGCTCCGAGGGCCAGCGCCAGTCGGCTCGCCTCGCCGTAGCGGACGTCGCGTGCCCAGGCCTGCAGGTTTCCGCTACCGGGTGGCGGCCCCGACCGATGCACGTGCAGCTCGGCCCCGGCCAGCTCGCAGAGCGTGCGCACGTGGCGCTCATCCTGCTCCGAGTCAGCTCCGCGCAGCCCGTAATTGACGTGGAGCACGGTGACCGAGCCGGCGCGGCAGCATCGCGCAAGGATGTCGAGCAGGCAAACCGAGTCGCGCCCACCGGAGACAAGCGCGAGATATTTCCCGTCGGGGTCGATCACGCCGGCAGCCCGCACGCGGTCCAGCACGCTCCGGGAGGGGGGGGAGCCAGTCACTCCTTCTCTCTACCGCTCGCGTGCAGCGCTGTCAAACCGCCCATCGGTTCTAATGGGGCCGATGAGCGACGCACCGCGTGCGATTCACATCCGCCCGACGGCGGAGCTCGCCGAGCGCGTCCTCCTGCCGGGCGACCCCGGTCGAGCGCTCGCACTCTCGCAGGCGTTGCTCGACCGACCGCTCATGTTCAACCACAACCGTGGTCTGTGGGGATACACGGGCACGGCAGCCGATGGAGATCCGCTGACCATCCAGTCGACCGGGATGGGCGGGCCATCGGCCGCGATCGTCCTCGAGGAACTGATCGCGCTCGGCGCCAAGCGCGCGATCCGGGTCGGTACGGGAGGAGGGCTCGCCGACCTTGCGCTCGGCGAGATCCTCCTTGCCACCGAGGCGATCGCGACTGACGGGACGAGCCGCGCGTTAGGGGCCGGGGAGCGGGTCGCCGCTGATCCGGCTCTGCTTGCTGCACTGCGGAAGACGGCGCCCGAAGCGCGCTACGGCCCGATTGTCACAAGCGACCTGTTCTACGAAGGCGCCGAGCCCCGCTTCGACCGCTGGCGCGAAGCCGGCGCATTGGCGGTCGAGATGGAAGCGGCAGCGCTGTTCACGGTCGGGCGGCTCCGCAACATCCACGTTGCGTGCGTCCTCGTCATCACGGACGTGCTCGGAGCGGGCCGAACCCGCATCGACGAGGAAGGCCTCACGCGGTTGGGCCTGGCGGTGGGCAGCGCCGGGATGGCCGCCCTGCTCGATGGCCGCTCACTCGGGTAGCGCGAGCCCAGCAAGCCCAGAACCACTCTGTCTCAGCCGACGCCGGTCGCTCGCAGCAGTGCTTCCTGATCGCGCGAAACAACCACCGGCTCCTCGACACGCGCGGATCCGAGGTCCGCAAGCTCACGACGGGCCGTGGCGAGCTCCCGCTCGAGCGCCTCGAGACGACCGCCCAGCGCATCGGAGTGCCGGCGCAGGGCGCCCTCGACGCGGCTCAGCGCGTCCTCGATCGCTCCCAGGCGGTCGCCGATCGAGCGGACGCGACGCGTCAGCCGCTCGATGTCCCCGGCGCTCGGCACGCTCAGCAGGCCGAGGGCCGCCTCCTGTGCCGCAACCGCCCTCGAGCGTGCCGCGAACGCCTTGCCAACGCCGTTCGCGAGCGCCCGGCTCTCGAGGAGCTCACGCGCGATCCGCCCCAGCAGTTGCTCCGGGAGTGAACCGGGAGGGCCCGGACCGTCATCCTCGCTCATCGCCAGAGCGTACGCCATAGAGTCCATTGGGCAAAGGCGCGGGGCCGGTCGAGGACGTCCCCCGTTCGAGGGGTCGGCCGCCCGATTGCCAGCAACTTCATTGGGCAGCTCGTGTTCAGGGAACCAAGCGGTGCAGACGTTTGACGACAGGACGAGAGAGGAGAGCCGGTGCGCCGGGGAGCGGGACGCGTTACGCAGTTGATGGGCGCCCTGTCGGCAGCGATGGCGGCGTGTGCCGTGAGCGCCTACGCCGCCACACCGCCAACCGCCACAACGGGCTCCGCCACGCAGATCACCTACCAGTCGGCGATGCTCGGAGGGAGCGCCAACCCCGAGGGTGCGGCGACCGAGGTCTACTTCGAGTACGGCACGAACACCGCGTACGGCTCGAAGTCGATGCCGATCCCGCTCGGCGACGGCAAGGCGACGATGGCCGTGAGCGCGACGCTGTCGGGGCTGGGCGCTTACACGACCTACGACTATCGAGTGGTGGCAGTCAGCGCGAACGGCACAACCACGAAGGGATCAAACCGGACGTTCCGCACCGCGAAGATTCCGCTGTCGCTCGCCATCGACGCGAGCCCCAACCCGGTGAGCTACGGCGGGCTCGTAACGATCGCCGGCACATTGGCGGGGACCGGAAACGCGAACCAGCCGGTCGAGCTGCAACAGAACGCGTATCCGTACACCGCCGGTTTCACCGCGGTGGGCAACGCGGAGCTGACCTCCGCCACCGGCGCCTACGCGTTCACGATCCCGGCGCTCGAGGTGAGTACCCAGTACAGAGTGGTCGCAGTGAACAGGCCGACGCTGATCTCGCCGATCGTCTCCGTGACGAACGCCATCGCCGTGACGCTGCGAACGAAAGGCATCGGGACGCGGAGCCACCCCGAGACGAGGTTCCAGGGAACCGTCGCGCCGGCGAACGAGACGGACGCGAAGTTCGCGGTCCAGGAGCTGATCGGCCACGCGTGGAAGCTCGTGGGCGGCGGCACGACGGCGAACGTCGCGCGCAACGGCGTTGTGGCCTTCAAGGTCAGCGTCCGCTTCCGCCACGGCGGTTTCTTTCGCGTGTTCGTCGGTAGCGTGCAGGGAGCCAACGCCGAGAGTTTCAGTGCGCCGGTCGCCGTGCGCGGCTATCGGTGAACCGGCATTGCCGACTAATATGGGCGGACGCATGATGGGCGAGCCGAGCACAAGCGTCCCGTCCGTCGAGCTACGCGGCGGCGTGAAGATGCCGCAGCTCGGGCTGGGCGTGTTCCAGGTCCCGCCGCAGGACACGGCGCGTATCACGGCAGACGCGATCGCGGCCGGGTATCGCAGCATCGACACGGCGGCGGCCTACCAGAACGAATCCGGGGTCGGCGAGGCGATAGCTCGCTGCGGGATCGATCGCGGGGACCTCTTCGTGACGACGAAGCTGCCGAACACAGACCACGGCCACGCTGAGGCGCTGACGAGGTTCGACGCGAGCCTGCGTGCGCTCGGCGTCGACTACGTCGACCTCTACCTGATCCACTGGCCGGTTCCGGCCCACGACCGCTACGTCGAGACGTGGCGGGCGCTGATCGAGATCGCCGACTCGGGACGGGCGCGGGCGATCGGGGTGTCCAATTTCAACATCGACCACCTCGAGCGAATCATCGACGAGACGGGCGTGATCCCGGTGCTAAACCAGGTTGAGTTGCATCCCGGGTTCACGCAGAGCGAGCTGCGGGAAGTTCACAAGCGCCACGGCATCGTCACCGAGTCCTGGAGCCCGCTGGCTCAGGCCTTCCCCGCCCTGATGGAGCACCCTGCGATCACCGCTGCCGGCGCCGCTCACGGCAAGAGCGCGGCGCAGGTGATTCTGCGGTGGCACGTTCAGCTGGGGTGTGTGGTGATCCCGAAGGCGTCGTCGCCGGAGCGGCTCGCTGAGAACATCGACGTCTTCGACTTCGAGTTGACAGCTGCCGAGATGAGCGCCATCGACGCGATCGACGTGGTTGGCCGGACCGGCGGTGACCCGGCAATCTTCGTGAACCAGCCAGAGCACAGCGACGACTGAGAAGGGCTTCTAGTCTCGCGCTCGCGCTGCGAAGATCTCTCGCGCGATCACGATTCGCTGGATCTGTGATGTCCCCTCGTAGAGCTGCATGACCTTCGCGTCGCGCATCAGCTTCTCGACCGGGTAGTCCTTCATGAAGCCGTAACCACCGTAGACCTGGACCGCGTCCGTCGCCACCTTCATTGCGACATCGGCCGCGAAGCGCTTAGCGTGCGAGGACAGCAGCGTGGCCGGCCGGCCGGTGTCGAGCGCGTCTGCGGCTTTCCAGGCAAGCAGTCGTGCGGCCTCGATCTCAGTCGCCATGTCGGCCACCATGAACTGGATCGCTTGGTGCGACGCGATCGGTACGCCGAACTGCGTGCGCTCGCGCGCGTAGACGACCGCGAATTCGAAAGCGGCGCGCGCGATCCCGACAGCCATCGCGGCCACCGCCGGGCGCGTGCGGTCGAGCGTCGCCATCGCGATCTTGAAGCCCCCGTTCTCCTGTCCCACGAGGTGGTCCGACGAAATCTCGACGTCGTCGAGCGTGACCGTCGCAGTGTTCGAAGCGCGCTGGCCCATCTTGTCCTCGTGACGGTCAACGACCACGCCCGCCTCGCGCGGGACGACGAAGCACGAGATCCCCAGATGGCCGCGATCGGGATCGGTCTTTGCGTACACCGTGTAGAAGTCCGCGTACGCGCCGTTGGTGACGAAGCACTTCGAACCGTTGAGGACGTAGCCGGAGCCCTTGCGGACTGCACGCGTCCCGATCGACGCGACGTCCGATCCGGCGTGCGGCTCGGTCAGGCAGAACGACGCCAGCAGCGGCTGCTGCGTCAGCCGTTCGAGGTAGCGGCGCTTGAGCGACTCGGAGCCCGCGAGCAGAACCGGCATGGCCGCGAGTCCGTTCGCACCGATCGACGTCTGAATGCCCGAACATCCCCATGCGAGCTCCTCCTCGATCACGACGCCTTCAAGCGACCCAAGCTCCGGTCCGCCGTAACGCTCGGGAACGTAGAGGTTCATCAGGCCGAGCTCCCACGCCTGCGTAATCAGCCGCTGCGGGAACGTGCTTTCGCGGTCGTACTCCCACGCGACCGGCCGGATCTCCTTCGTGGCGAACTCGTGCGCCAACTCGCGGAGCGCGAGCTGTTCGTCGCTCAGAGTGAAATCGACCATCGCGGCCCTGCAGCTAGAGCGAAGACAGTCCGCCGAGGCTACCGAGCAGGTTCTTGAACGGTTCGGAGCTCGGCGGAGCGGTGATCGTCTCCGGGGCGTTCAGGTTGCTGATCGTGACATCGAGCGCGAGCGATCCGCCCGTGATTCCGCCGAGCGTGCTTTGACCGGCCGGTGGGACGGTGAACTTAATCGCGGCCCCGAACTCGCGCATGATGTGATCGCTCGCACCGGTGTAGATGTCGACTTGCGCAGAGTCGATCGCGGACGCAAACTGGTCCAGGTTCGCAGGGTTGAGCTGCTTCGTGACTGCGGAGGAGCCGACGGCGCCGGCGCCGCTCGCCGCGAGCTTCCCAATGTCCCCGAGCAGCTGACGGACCTCGACCTGCGCAGTCAGGTGGTCGGTCTCGGCGCCGCCAACGCTCTTGGTCCCGACGATCCTGGCTTCGGTCAGCCATGCGCGAGGGTTGATGTGGAGCTTTGTCAGGATGTTCGCACTGGCCCCCGCGCCAGACGCGGACTTCGAGAGCGAGGAGGACACGCTCCCCGGAAGGGCGTAGTAGGTGCCGAGGACCTCGACGTACAAAGCCTTACCGGTCGAGATGAGGCCCACCGGTAGGGCCGTCGTGCCGAGGTTCACCACGGCACTGAGGTCGAACTCCTCGCCCGCCGAGCTCGAGGTGAACGGGCCTGAGAGCGTCACCGCGACCGGCTTGCCGTGCAGGGCCGCGAGTCCGTCCAGCTTCGCGCGAAGCGTCAGCGACAGCTCACCGGAGTGAATCTTCGCGATGTTCGCGCCAAAGGTCTCGGCGAGCAGGCTCGATGCTGTGGCCGACGTGCTCGATCCGCCACATGCCGCGATCGCGGCCGCGGCGAATACGGTGGCCGTGGCGAGGGCGATTCGCCGCAAGTGACGTTGCAACAGTGCTCGACTGGCGCTCACGGACGAGAGCGACAGTACCATGAAATCGTGCGGCCGCTGCTGACAGCGGGCTGCGCGGTGGTGCTGCTAGGCCTCTGCGGCGTTGCTGGCGCGTCTGCCACGAACCGCTCAGATCCGGGGACCCGGATCTCCTACACCCCGCTCGAGCTGGTGCTCGACGGAGGAGTCCTACGGCCCGAGCCGCTCGGCACCAATCTTCGTGCCCATGGCTCGTTGGCCACGCCACCGCTGCAAACGCCGACCATTCCTGCCGCGGGCGCACCCGCGAGGAGCGGCTTGCGGTTCACGCGCGCGGTCGCGCAACTGGCGGCGCGCGGTGAGATCACGGCAGCCGCGGCAACGACCGACGAGGCGGCGTGGACCAGTGCGACGATCGCCTCACGTCATCTGTCGGGCACGCGCCGCGCGGAGCTCGGAGCCGTGCTCGCGACGCTCGCCGCGATCACGCGCGCCGGCGCGCTGACGCCCTCGCGCCTGCCGGCACTGGTTCTGACGCTCCAACGAAACCAGCAGTGGTGGACCGGCGCTCCGATGGTCGCCAGCGACCAGCGCGTCGGCTTTCCCGGCAGCAACCTCGTGTGGGAGTACTACCCGGGACAGGGACTCGAGATCCAGTGGCTGGGCACGTTCGGCGCGGCGAACGGCCTGTATGACCAGCACCGACGCGCCGACCTCGCCGCGCTGCTCGGCGAAGCGCTGAGCCTCGCTGTGACGCGCGCCGGAGGGCTCGCGTGGGAATACGACTTCAGCTTCGACGGCGGACACCCGCCGTGGGTCAGCGCGATCACCGAGGGTACGGCCGTCGAAGCCCTGGCCGGCGCCGCCAAGCTGCTGGGTGACAGCACCTACCTCGCCGACGCTCATTCGGCGCTCGGCATCTTCAAGGCGCGTCCGCCTGTTGGGGTCGCCGTGCCGACGAAGGCCGGCGCCTGGTACCTGATCTACAGCTTCGCTCCCCAAGACCACGTGATCAACGCATTCATCCAGGCTCTGATCGGGTTGTTCGATCTCGCGTATCAAGGGGACAGTCTCGCAGCGCGGCTGTTCACCGCCGGCAACAACCAGGCGCGCGCCTCGCTTCCCAGCTACAACACCGGCGCTTGGTCGCTGTACGACCAGTACGGCGAGTCCGATCTGAACTACCACGAGCTGGTCACCGGCTTTCTGCGGACGCTCTGCGCGCAGACTCGGGAGACAACGCCACAGGCGCTGTGGGTACTCGGTCTCGGTGCGCCGCCGGGCGGGAGCACCGGCGTGAGCGGAGCCACCGGCACCAGCACGGGCGGGACGACGGCCGGGAGCGGAACCGGGCAGACCGGGACGAGCGGTGCCAGTGGCGCCAGCGGGGCGTCAGGGACCAGCGGGTCCTCCGGCGCAAGCGGCGGGACCGGTGCCGGGGGCGGCACCCGGGCGACCGGAGGGACCGGCAGCAGCGGATCGAGCGGTGCGACCGGTGCGAGCGGTGCGACCGGCGCGACCGGCGCGACCGGCGCGACCGGCGCGACCGTTGCGAGCAACCCGGACGCGATCTACTGCACGACCGCGGCGGCCTTCACCGCCGACCTCCACCAGCCGCCATCGCTTGCACTGCGCCCGCTGCTGGCGGCACGCGCGCACCATCCGAGCACGCTGCGCTTCACGCTTTCGAAGATCTCGGATGTCGCGCTGACGGCGACCCTCGGCGCCACCGCAACGACGTACGGCTCAATCCTCCTGGGGCACGGCGCGCACACGCTCAGCTGGCGGCCACCGCACCCCGGCACGTGGACGCTCTCGCTCGGCGCGACCGACCTGGCCGGGAACCACGCAACGCAAAGCGAAGTCGTCACCGTCAGCCGCCACTGAGCGCCGATCCGCCACTCCTATCATTCCCAGGCAGTGGATTCTCTGCCCGAATCGGTTACGGAGCTCGCCGACGGTCTGCGGGCTGTCGGCTACCTCCCGGAAAGCTCGACCGCACTCGTCGCCTACCTCGCGGTCCGACTCGACAAGCCGATCCTCGTCGAGGGACCCGCCGGTGTCGGCAAGACGGAGCTCGCAAAGGCACTCGCGTCACACCTTGGCCGAGAGCTCGTGCGGCTGCAGTGCTACGAGGGCCTCGACGAAGCGAAGGCGCTCTACGAGTGGAATTATCGTAAGCAGCTCCTGCGGATCCAGGCCGAGGCGACCGGCACCGGCTGGAGCGAGGTTCAGGACGACATCTTCGGCGAGGAGTTCCTGCTCGCTCGCCCGCTCCTGAGCGCGATCTCAGCAGTTTCGCCGGTCGTTCTCCTGATCGACGAGATTGACAAGACCGACCAGGAGTTCGAAGCGATGCTGCTCGAGTTGCTGTCGGATTTCCAGATCACGATTCCGGAACTCGGACGAATCTCTGCAAGCTCGCAGCCCGTCGTCGTACTGACCTCGAACAACTCCCGTGAGTTGACCGAGGCTCTGAAGCGCCGCTGCCTGTATCTCTGGCTCGACTACCCGGCCCTCGAACACGAGCTAGCGATCGTGCGGCTTCACGCGCCCGAGCTCGCCGAGACGGTGGCGCGCAAGCTCGTCGAGATCGTCGCGATGGTGCGCGAGCTCGATCTTAAGAAGCCGCCGTCGATCGCCGAGTCGATCGATTGGGCGCGCGCACTGCTGCTGCTCGGTGCCCGCGACATCGATAGCGAGACCTTCGCGCAGACGATGTCGGTGATCGTCAAGCACCGCACCGACCTCGAGATCGTCGCGGCACGCGTCGGGCTCGCCGCGGCCGAGCCGGCGCACCGCAATTGAGCACAGGGAAGGCTGCAACGCTCGACGCGGGGGTGCTGGCGCTGGCGCACGAGCTGCGAGCCGAGGGGGTGCGCGTTGGGACCGCCGAGTTGCTCGACGCATTTGCAGCACTGGCCGAGGTCGGGTGGCGCGAGCGCGAGGACTTCAGAGGAGCACTCGCCGCGACACTCGCGAAGTCGCCCGAGGATCGACGCGTCTTCGACCTCGTCTTCGAGCGGTTCTTCTTCACGGCGGTCGAGGCGGCGGCGTTGCGCGAAGGGGTACGGGAATGGGACGGCGCGGTGGAGGGACCTGCCGACGGCCGCGCCGAGCCGCTCGACCTCGAGGAGCTGCGAGCGCAGATCGCCGCTGCGCTCGCCGACTTCGACGAGGCGCGGATGCGCGACCTCGCTCGACTCGCGGTCGCCGCGCTCGCGCGAAACGGCGCCGCGGGAGCGGGGGTTGTCGGCATCGACGTCCAGCGCATCCGACGGGCACTCGCGTTACGGAGTGACCCACAACCCGAGCGCGAGGAGAGCGATCCGCGACACGCGGGCCTGCCGAAAGAAGCGCTGCGGAGGTTCGAGGAGATGCTGCGACGCGAGCTCGAGCGCGCGCAGATCGAACGCACCGGAACGCTGCCGCCGACGCGGCCGCTCGGTGAACTCGACCGTGCCCTGCCGAGCGGCCCGGCGGCCGACCTCGCGGCGGTCCATCGGGTCGTGGCGCAGCTCCGCCGCCGGCTGGCAACGCAGGGGGGCGAGCTGCGCGGTGCGCAGCGTCGTCAGAGCATCGACATCCGGCGCACAATGCGGGCCTCCCTGCAGACGGGCGGCGTCCCAATCGTCATCCGGCAGCGGCGCAGGCGTCCGCGGCGGCCGGAGCTCTACGTGCTCTGCGACGTGTCGACGAGCGTCACCTCGGCGTCGGTGTTCTTCCTTTCGGTCCTGGATGCCCTGCACGACTCGTTCAGGCGCGTGCGCTCGTTCGTCTTCATCGAGCGCGTGTCGGAGGTCTCCGACATCTTCGCGCGCGAGCGCTCGTTTGCGGCGGTCAGCCAGGCGATCTCGCGCGACGCCGGCGTGGCCGACATCTCCGGTTACACCGACTACGGGCGGGTCTGGTCCGAGTTCAGGGCAATGGTCGAGGACGACCTCGATCCGCGCGCGAACGTGATCGTGCTCGGCGACGCACGGACCAACGGCCGCGACCCGCGCGCGGCAGAGTTCGCGGCGCTGGCCGCGCGCGCTCGGCGCACACTGTGGTTGAACCCCGAGCCGCGGCTCTACTGGGACTACGGCGATTCGGTGATCTCTGCGTACGCGCGCTACTGCGAGGTGTTCGAATGCTGGACGACACGTCAGCTGGAGGAGTTCGTCAAGTCGCTGACGAGCGCGGCGGCCCGCTAGGTCCTCTACGATCCGGGCCGGTTCGATGCTGACGCGATTCCTTCGCGGTCACGCGGCGCTGACCTGCGCCGGCGTGATCTGCCTTGCGGCATGCGCCGGCTGCGGCGTCGTGCACACGCCGACGAAGCTCGGCCCGGCGCGCAGGGTCGTGGTCGCAATCGACCGCGAGCCAAGCGCTCTCTATGCACCGATCTACGAGGGAATCGCGGACGGCACCTTTGCGAGCGGGGCGCTTGCGGTCAGCGTCATGCCCTCGGGCGGTGGGGCGCAGGCGCTGCGCGCGCTCAGCGACGGCCGCGCAACCCTTGCCGTCACCTCCGAGCCGGCGCTCCTCCAGGCGCGCGCGGATGGTGCGCACCTCGTCGCGATCGCGGCCCTCGAGAGCGGCCCGCTCGAGTCGATCATCTCGCTGGCGAACCACCCCGTCACCCGGCCCGCCCAGCTCGTCGGGAAAACCGTCGCAACGACGGGAACGCCGCTGGCCAGCGCCGCATTGCGGTCGTTCCTTGCGCCGGCCGCCATCACCGATTCGCAGGTTCGCACGATCGACGCCGGAGCGGACGTCGCCTCGCCGCTACTCACCCGCAAAGCACTGGCGAGCGTCGGCGGTCTGTGGAATTACGACGCGGTCGCACTCGCGCTCGCCGGTCGCAGGCCACACGTGATCAGGCTAACGGCCGCCGGCGTGCCAACCTTCAGCGATCTCGTCGTCGTTGCCCGAGTCGGGGAGGCGCACTACGGCGGCGCAGTTCTGCGAGCGTTCCTGCAGTCGCTCACCCGCAGCGAGCGCGCCGTTCGTGCGAACCCGGCGGGCGTCGCCAAACTGCTGGTGAGCCTCAACCCGAGCCTCAGCCGGCGGTTCGAACTGGCGGTGCTGGCCGCAAGCGCGACCGAGCCGCAGTCGGCTCAGGTGTACGGCTACCAGCCCCCGACCGCGTGGGCCGCATTCGCCAAGTGGATGAACGCGCACGGCCTGCTCGGCAGCCCAACGCCCGGAGGCCTCGCGATCACCGACGAGTTCCTGCCAGGGCAGGGGGAGTGAGCCCGACGCGCATCGCATAGGTCGCCGCGAGTCCGCCCCACGGAGCGTAGGGCTCAAAGAAACGCCTCACGTCCTGCTCCTGCGCGCGAGCCCGCGGGTCACCGCTCAGGGCCCGCCCGACCAGCTTCAACAGCCCGAGATCGCCTGCCGGCACCTGATCGAAGCGTCCCTGGCCGCCGAGCGCGAGCATCTCGACCGTCCAGGAACCAATCTCGGGAATCGCGCGGAGCCGCTGCCAAGACCGCTCGTGGTCGGGACTCGAGAGGTCGATGTGCCCACGCGCGACCTCGCGCGCCGCACGTCGCAGGGCAAGCGCCCGCTTGCCCGCCAGGTCGAACGACTCGAGCACCGCCGGCGCGGTTCCCGCCACGGTCGCGGCGCTCGGCAGATCGCGCAGCAGCGAACCGGGCGCCCGGCGCCCCAGGCGAGCGACGATCCGCCGCTCGATCGCCGCCGCTCGCGTGAACTCGATCAATTGCTCGCAGATCGCCCAGGCGAGCGCCTCGAACGGATCCGGACGTCTACCGGGACGCAACCCCGGAGCCGACCTGATCGCCCTGCCGATCAGCGGGTCGTCGCGGAACCGGCGGTGGAAATCGCCGATGTCGTCGTCGATGCCGAGCGCAAAGCGCATCCTGGCGATCGCAGCCTCGCAGGCCCCGCGCGAGCGGCCCCAGGCGCCGATCACGACCGTGCTGCCACCGCCGGCCGCGGCAGCACGGACCACGACCGGTCGATTCTCGACGTGGATAAGTCGCTCCAGCACCCCGCCGCGACGGCGCATCACGCCGTCTGGGCCACCACCCGGAAGGGTCAGCGGCGAGCGTGGACGAAGCTCAACACGTGCTTCGCATGTCGCTCCTTCGATCACAGCGCGCGATTCTTGCGTGGGCGACGGACGCGCGGGGCCGGAGCCGCGGACTAGGGCCGGCGGATCTGCTGGACGTGCACGAGGAAGGTCTGCGCCGGCCCGACCGGACGGCCGCCGAGCGGCGGCGCGGCGCGGCTCGCGAGCGACTGGCGGGTGCGCCGGCGCCCGAGCACCGCGGCCGTGGCAGCGCCTGCGACGAAGCCGGTCGCCGCCACCGCGGCTGCCTGGACGATCGCCGGTGGACCGGCCCGGATCGGCTCGATCACGCGCACGCCCTCGATCAGTGCGATCGTCTGTAGCGACTCGGCCCGCGCCATCTCCGTATCGACGTCGTCGTCTTCGAACCCTTCGTCAACCGGTCCGGGTTCGACGCCGCCCGTGTCCGGCGCAAACGTCGCGGGATCCTCGGCTGGAGATTCGTCTTCCATGCGCACGTCGAAGTGTAGGGTGCTCAGAGCGCCCGCTCGTAGACCCTGAAGCGCCTGACGATCTCGCCGCCCATGCCCTCCATCGCCCTGTTCATCGGGCGATTCGTCTCGAGGATGTAGCCCATCTCGCCGCCCTTCTGGGCCGTCCGCTCGGCCGCCTCGAAGTGAAGTTGGTAGAACCGAGCCGCGACACCCGTGTGCTGGTAGTCGGGCTTCACGCCGAGGGCGAACACGCGAACGGCGTCAATCCTGCGCCGCCAGTAGAGCGCCTTCGCCCAGCCGAAAGGCAGCAGTCGCCCGCCCAGGTGGGCGAGCACCTGGTTGTAGTCCGGCAGCGTCAGAGCTGCGCCGACGACCTCGCCGGTGTCGACCCGCTCGGCAATAAACGCCCAGTTCTCGTCCAGCACAGGCTTCAGCTGCTTGGCGTAGTAGCGCACCTCGGACTCGGTGAGCGGCACCGCCCCCCAGTTGCGCTCCCAGGCTGCGTTGTAGACCTCGAGGAACCGCGAGATCTCGCGGTCGAGGTCCTTCTTGCGCATCGGGCGCACCGCGATGCCGTGCTCGGTCTCGACCTGGCCGGCCATCCGCCAGATGGCGTCGCGGACTCGCGAACGCCCGCTGATATGAAGGCTCCACATCAGCCAGTCGACCGCCTTCTCGAAGCCGTAGCTCTCGATCAGCGCCCGGTAATAGGGGTGATGCCAGCTCGAGAGAATGATCGGCGGCCGATCGTAGCCCTCGATCATCAGGCCGACCTCGTCGTTCGCGGTGAAGTCCATTGGGCCGACCATGCGATCGGCGCCATGTTGCGTGAGCCATGCCTGCGCGGCGGCGAGGAGTGCGTGCGCGGTCTCGGTCGAGTCCTCGCACTCGAAGAAGCCCCAGAGACCCCACCGGTTGTCCTGGAACTCGTTGAAGCGACGGTCGATGTGCGCGGTGATGCGACCGACCGGAACGCCGTCGCGCCACGCGAGCAGATACTCCGCCTGCGCATGCTCGAAGAACGGGTTGCGCTTTCGATCGAGCCGCGCACGCATGTCCATCAGCAGCGGGGGGATCCAGCGCGGCTCGTTACGATAGAGCGCGAAGGGCAGCTGGATGAACCGCCGCAGGTCGCGCCGTGTGGCGACCGGCCGAATCTCCACACTCATCGCGCGCCACCCTATATGGCCACATCCACCGACGTCTTCGCGAAGATCGCCGACAACGAGCGGATGGCTCAGCTGCGTGTAGCGCGCGAGGCAGGCGTGCTCCCCTACTTCCGCGAGGTGCAGTCGCCGGCCATGCCGGTGGTCGAGATGGAGGGCAGCGCGAGGATCATGCTCGGCTCCAACAACTACCTGGGCCTCACCGGGGATGAGCGGGTGATGCAGGGAGCTCGCGACGCTTTGGCGCGTTACGGCACCGGGCTTACGGGGTCCCGCCTACTCAACGGCACCACCGCCCTCCACCTCGAGCTGGAGCAGGAGCTTGCCGAGTGGATGGGCAGCGAGGCGGTGATCGTGTTCACGACCGGCCACCAGGCGAACCTCGCGACGATCGGCACGCTGGTCGGCCCCGGCGAGACGGTCGTGGTCGATTCCGGCGATCACGCGTCGCTGCTCGACGGCGCGCTGCTCTCACGAGCCAAACTCCGCGCGTTCAGGCACAACCGGCCCGACAAGCTCGAATCCGCCCTCCAGAAGGCCGCAGCGGACGGCGGCGGCGTGCTCGTGGTCGTCGATGGCGTCTTCTCGATGGAGGGAGACGTTGCGCCACTGCGCGAGATCGCGGAGCTGTGCCGGCGCTACGGCGCGCGGTTGATGGTCGACGAGGCTCACGCGGTCGGCGTGCTCGGCGCTCGTGGTGCGGGCACCTGCGAACTACTGGGCATCGAGGACTCGGCCGACCTCCGGATGGGCACCTTTTCGAAGTCGCTCGCCTCGTGCGGTGGCTTCGTCGCCGGCGACGCCGACGTCATCGAGTTTCTGCGGATTCAGAGCCGCGCCTTCCTCTTCACCGCCTCGGGCGTGCCGGCCGCGGTCGGAGCCGCGCTCGCAGCTCTGCGCGTGATCCGCTCCGAGGAGGGCCGTGAGCTGCTCGCGCGCGTGCTTGCGAACGCGCGGCGTCTCAACCGCGGCCTCCACGAACTGGGCTTCAGCGTCGTCGACCCGACACCCGTCACGGTCGCGAGCGGGGCGCAGGAGACGGTGATCACACCGATCATCCCGGTGCGCGTCGGCGACGACATCAAGTGCGTGATGCTGTGGCGAGCGCTCTACGACGCCGGCATCTTTACCAACGTGGCGCTTCACCCGGCGGTGCCGCTCGACGGCGCGCTGCTGCGCACCAGTGTCATGGCGACGCACGACGACGACATCCTCGACCAAGCGCTTGAAACGTTCGCAAGGGTCAAGGGCGAGTTCGAGGCCGAGCACGGGCCGCTCCCGAGCGGCGAGAGCTAGCGGCCTCGTCCCTGTCGCGTCTTTGTCCAGTTCGGCACAAGTCGCGATCGCTCAAGAAAAGTTCGCTCCGAGCGACCGACGCTTGTGCTCGCGCGTTGACCGCCGACCAGCCTTGGGTCTAGCTTCTTAGAGCGCGCGCGGAGGCGCACATGGAGGTCAAGCAGTTCTCGCTCCGCCGGCCCGAGTTGTCGTGGCGTGGTCAGCCGCGTTGCCGCTCGCGCTGGTGTGCGCCCGCATGCAGGAGATCTTTGTCGTCAACCACGAGAGCACGCCCGCCAGGCGCGGGTCGGGGAGTCCAGATGAACGCCACAGCACTGATGGTCGGAGCGCCCGAGCACCTATCGGGCCAACAACATCCAGGCCCGGCGAGCGCAGAATGCGAGGAGCTGGCCGAGCGCACGGATGGCGGCCCGCAGCACATGCAGGCACTGCATCGCGCCAATCGGGTGCGGCTCGCCCGTGCTGAGCTCAAGCGCAGGATCGGCCTCGGCGAACTGTCGGCCGCGGAGGTGGTGCGCGCGAACTCCTGGGAGGTTCAGACGATGGCTGTGGCCGAGCTCTTGATGAGCCAGCGTCGCTGGGGACACACACGCGCGCGACGGTTCCTCGCCGCGATCCCGATGGCCGAGACCAAGACGATCGGCTCGATGACGGTGCGCCAGCGCGAGACGCTGTCGACGATGCTTGCGGTCGCAGCGGCGGCACGCGGCGCGACAGCGGGCGTTTCCACCGGCCGCGCCGCGCAAGCCGCCTGAGAACCGGTTTCGCGACGCCGACGGGGCGCGCGAGGACGCGCCCATCCATACGGCCAACGCGCCGCGCCGCAGTTTGGCCCGCTGGATAGAACCGCCAGCGAGCGTGACGGGATACGCTTGCCACCGGCGCCTGCGACGCCCCTAGGCTGCGCGCGCTCTCAGCGCGCAGCCGTCAGGCTGAGCGAGCAAACACCCCGCGAGGAGGAATCAGAGCCCCATGGCAAGGACCCGCATTCACAACGTCTCCGCGGCCCAATGGAGCGCCAACGGCGACGCCCTGGGAACGCGCGATCTCACCGATTCCGGCAACCAGGAGTTCGGCGAGAACGTCTTCAGCCTGGCCGAGCAACGCAAGCGCCTCCCAAAGCACGTGTATTCACAGCTCCGCGCAACGCTGGCGCGCGGCGAAGCACTCGACACCTCCCTCGCCGACATGGTCGCGCAGGCGATGAAGGAATGGGCCCTCGAGAAGGGCGCGACCCACTACTCGCACTGGTTCCAGCCGCTCACTGGCCTGACCGCTGAGAAGCACGACTCGTTCTACGGGCCCGCGGGCGACGGGACGGCGATCGCCGACTTCTCGGGCAAGGAGCTGATCCAGGGCGAACCTGACGCGTCGAGCTTCCCGACGGGCGGCATTCGCGCGACGTTCGAAGCGCGCGGCTACACCGCTTGGGATCCTACATCACCGGCTTTCATCCTCGAGAACCCCAACGGCGCGCTGCTGTGCATCCCCACCGCGTTCGCTTCGTGGACGGGCGAGGCGCTCGACCACAAGATCCCGCTGCTGCGCTCGATGGATGCGCTGTCCTCTGCCGCGCTGCGCGCTCTGCGCCTGCTCGGTAACGCGGACGCCCAGCGCGTGTTCACGACGGTCGGTCCCGAGCAGGAGTACTTCCTGATCGATGAGCAGTACTACTTTGAGCGGCCCGACCTCCTCACCACTGGACGCACGTTGTTCGGCGCGAAGCCGCCGAAGGGCCATGAACTGGACGATCACTACTTCGGCTCGATCCCGGAGCGGATCCTCGCCTACATGCTCGACAGTGAGAGCGAACTCGCGAAGCTCGGTGTGCCAGTCAAGACCCGGCACAACGAGGTCGCACCCAACCAGTACGAGATCGCCCCGGTGTTCGAGGGGACGAACGTGGGTTGCGACCACCAGATGCTGACAATGCAGGTGCTGCAGAACGTCGCCCGCGACTACGGGCTCGTCTGCCTGCTGCACGAGAAGCCGTTCGCAGGCGTCAATGGCTCCGGCAAGCACAACAACTGGTCGATGGGCACCGACACCGGGGAGAACCTGCTGGAGCCCGGCGCGACGCCCCACGACAACCTGTCATTCCTGTTCTTCGCCGCGGCGGTGATCGAGGCGGTGGACAGCTACCAACAGCTGCTGCGAGCGTCGATCGCCAGCCCAGGACAGGACCACCGACTCGGTGCCAATGAGGCACCGCCCGCGATCATCTCGATCTTCCTCGGCACCGAGCTCGAGGAGATCTTTGGCGCGATCGCCGACGGCAAGGCTTCGCCGTCGAAGCCGGGCTCATTCCTAGGCCTCGGGACGCCGGTGCTGCCGCCGCTTCCGCTTCACTCGGGCGACCGCAACCGCACCAGCCCGTTTGCGTTCACAGGCAACAAGTTCGAGTTCCGCGCGCTCGGCTCGAGCATGTCTCCGGGGTGGCCAAACACGGTGCTCAACACGATCGCCGCCGAGGCGATCGACCGGATGTCGGGCGAGCTCGAGGCAAAGCTCGCGGCCGGCACGACGCTCGAGAAGGCCATCCTCGAGATCGTGAAGGACTCCTACTCGGCGCACAGCCGGGTCGTGTTCAACGGCGACGGCTACTCCGAGGCGTGGCACAAGGAAGCGGAGAAGCGAGGCCTAGCAAACCTGCGATCGACACCCGACGCGCTTCCATGGCTGGTCGACAAGACGACGATCGATCTGTTCAAGAAGCACAAGGTGCTCTCGAAGCGCGAGCTGGAATCGCGCTATGACGTGTTCACGGAGCAGTACGTCACGAAGGTCAACATCGAAGCCGAGACAGCGTCGTCAATGGCTCGGACGCTCATCCTGCCCGCCGCCCTGCGGCACCTCGCCGAGCTGAAGCAGGCCGGTGTTGCGTCGCTGATCTCGGAGACCGAGGCGCTCATCGAGGCGCTGATCGGGGCGATCGGTGAGCTCGAGGGCGTGAACCTCGAGCATCCCGAGGGCGAGCCGATCGAGGAGGCCATCTACATGCGCGACAAGGTGGTGGCGGCGATGGACCGCGTACGCGCGGTCGCTGACAAGCTCGAGCGCATCGTCGCCGACGATCTGTGGCCGTTGCCGAAGTACTCTGAGATGCTCTTCATCAAGTAGCCCGAGCGTGACGTGACTGGCGACCAACCTTGTCATCACTTTGTCAAGGTTGGTCGCGCTCGCTGCTAGTCTTAGCTCTCGCATGCGTGACTTCCGGGAAGCGATCGCGTCCCGGGTCGTCGTCTACGACGGCGGCATGGGCGCGACACTCGAGCAACTCGATCTGACCGCTGAGGACTACGGCGGACTCGCGGGCCGCTGCCATGAGGCGCTCGTGCTGAGTCGCCCCGACGTGATCGAGGGCGTGCACAGCTCGATGCTCGATGCAGGCGCCGAGGTCGTCGAGACCTGCACGTTCCAGGCTTCGCGAATCAAGCTGGGTGAGTGGGGTCTCGCCGACCACACGCTCGAGATCAACACGCGCGCCGCTCAGCTCGCGCGGGCGGCGGCCGGGGAGAACCGATTCGTAGCCGGCTCGATCGGCCCGACGGGCTTCCTGCCCGCATCGGAGGACCCAACGCTCGGCCAGATCGGGTTTCGCGAGCTCGTTGACGTGTTTGCGCAGCAGGCGGAGGGGCTCGTCGCGGGCGGCGCCGACGTGCTGATCATCGAGACCGCCCAGGACATCCTCGAGGTGAAGGCTTCCGTCTTCGGAGCGCGCGAGGCGTTCAAGCGCGTAGGACGCTCGCTGCCGATCCATACGTCGGTGTCGCTGCTGCCCAACGGCGGAAAGATGCTGCTCGGGACCGACATCTCGGCGGTGCTCACAACGCTCGACGCACTCGGCGTGGACGTGATCGGGATCAACTGCTCGACAGGGCCAGAGGACATGCGGGACGCGATCCGCTTCCTCGGTGAGTTCTCACCGCGCCCAGTCGCATGCATACCAAACGCCGGCATCCCCATCCAGGGTCCAAACGGCGAGACGATCTTCCCGATGAAGCCCGGGCCGCTTGCCGAGACACTCGGCGAGTACGTCGAACGCTACGGCGTCGGGATCGTCGGGGGCTGTTGCGGGACCACGCCGGAGCACATTGCGGCGCTGCGCGAACGTGTTGGCCACCCACCCGCCGTACCCCGACCGGCACCGCGGCCCGCGCATGTGTCGTCGATGATCGCCGCGACAACGCTCGCGCAGCTGCCGGCGCCCACGATCGTCGGCGAGCGGGTCAACTCGCAGGGCTCACGCCGGGCGAAGCAGCTGCTGCTCGACGACGACTACGACGGGCTCGTCCAGATCGCCGAGAACCAGGTCGAAGGCGGCGCCCACATCCTCGACCTCTGCGTCGCCCTCACCGAGCGCCAGGACGAGGCCGAGCAGATGCGGCTGCTCGCAAAGAAGATCTCGCTCGCACTCCCCGCCCCGCTCCAGGTTGACTCCACCGAGCCCGACGTGATGCGCGCGGCGCTCGAGCAGATACCCGGCCGGGCGATCGTCAACTCGGTCAACCTCGAGGCCGGGCGCGCCAAGCTCGACAGCGTCGTGCCGCTGTGCCTCGAACACGGGGCGGCGCTGATCGCGCTGACGATCGACGAGGAGTCGATGGCGAAGACAGCTGCGCGCAAGGTCGACGTCGCCAAGCGGATCCACGGCTACGTCGTCGAGGAGCACGGGATGAGCCCCGAGCTCTTGATATTCGACGCGCTGACGTTCACGCTCGCGACAGGCGCCGACGAGTTCAAGACCTCGGCGATCGAGACGATCGACGGGATCCGCGAGATCAAGGCGGCGCTGCCCGGGGTCAAGACCTCGCTCGGCGTGTCGAACGTCTCCTTCGGCTTCGGCAAAGCCGCGCGCGCGGCTCTCAACTCGGTCTTCCTGCACCACTGCGTGGCAGCGGGGCTCGACCTCGCGATGGTTCATCCGGCGGACATCACGCCGTACTCGGAGATCGGTGAGCTCGAGCGCGAGCTCGCTGACGATCTCGTGTTCAACCGCCGCGATGACGCCACGCAGCGCTTCATCGAGCACTTCGAGGAACGCGGCGAGACCGCGGAGTCGGAGACGACGGACCCGACCGCCGGCATGGAACCCGAGGAGGCGCTTCATTTCCACATCCTGCGCCGCCGCAAGGACGGGGTCGAGGACTGGATCGACGCAAGCGTCGAGAAGATCGGCGCAGTTCCGACGCTGAACGAGGTACTGCTGCCGGCGATGAAGGAGGTCGGCGACAAGTTCGGCGCAGGCGAGCTGATCCTGCCCTTCGTTCTGCAGTCCGCGGAGGTGATGAAGCGCGCGGTCGCGCGGCTCGAGCTCTACCTCGACCGGATCGAGGGCTACACAAAGGGGACCGTCGTGGTCGCGACCGTGTTCGGCGATGTCCACGACATCGGCAAGTCACTGGTCAACACGATCCTGTCGAACAACGGCTACACCGTCGTGGACCTCGGGAAGCAGGTTCCGATATCGGCGATCCTCGATGCGGCGGTCGAGCACAAAGCGACCGCGATCGGCCTGTCGGCGCTGCTCGTCTCGACCTCGAAGCAGATGCCGCTCTGCGTCGCCGAGCTGCACGAGCGTGGCCTCGACTTCCCGGTTCTCGTCGGCGGTGCTGCGATCAACCGTGATTTCGGGCTGCGGATCCTCTACCCGCGGGGCGGCGACTCAGAGGAGATCTACGAACCCGGCGTCTTCTACTGCAAGGACGCATTCGAAGGGCTCGCACGGATGGACGAGCTGACCGACGAGGCGGCGCGCGCTGAGCTCGTGTCGCGAACACGGGCTGCAGCGCTAGCGCTCCGTGGGCGACCCGCTGCGGCGCCGCAGGCCCCGACCGACGATGCGAGCGTGCGCTCGGCCGCCGCGGTCGACGCACCGGTGCCGGTGCCGCCGTTCTACGGGCCACGCGAGATCCCGGTCGACCTCGGATCGATCTACAACCACCTCGACACACACGTGCTGTTCAAGCTCCACTGGGGAGGCCGAGGGGTGAAGGGAGAGGCTTGGCGGGAGCTCGTCGAGCAGGACTTTCAGCCGCGCCTGCAGCGGATGTGGCGCGAGCAGGACTACCTGCACCCGCGCGCCCTGCTCGGGTACTTCCCGTGCTACTCCGAGGGCAACGAGGTCGTCGTCCTCGATCCAGCCGATCACACCAGGATCCTCGAGCGGCTGGTCTTCCCGCGCCAGCCCGGTCACGATCGCATCTGCCTCGCCGATTTCTTCCGGCCGCGCGGCGGCGCACTCGACGTGGTCGCCCTGCAGGCGGTGACGGTCGGCGGTGAGGTGACCGGTCGCGTCGCCGAGCTCGAGCAGAAGGGCGAGTTCGCCGAGCAGCTCTTTACTCACGGCCTCGCCGTGCAGGCAGCGGAGGGAACGGCGGAATGGCTTCACTCACGGGTCCGCGCCGAGCTATCGCTCGAAAGGACACAGGGCCGTCGCTACTCCTGGGGCTATCCGGCCTGTCCCGACCAGTCCGAGCATGAGAAGGTGTTCCGGCTGCTTGGCGCGGAGCAGATCGGGCTAGCGCTCTCGAGCGCGTGGGCCCTCGAACCCGAGCAGTCGACCGTCGCGATCATCGCGCACCACCCTCAGGCGGTGTACTTCAGCATGAAGTCGGGGTTCCTGCCGAAGGGCGCCGGCGCCCCCGACGACGTGATCGCGGGATCACCGAAGGACCCGACCAGCGGCGCGGGCGCCGACGAGATCGAGTCAGACGACCCTGAGCCCGCGATGGCCGAAGCCGTGGACGTGGCGTAGGCGGGCCGCCGATGCGACGTTCAACGGCCGGCGCGGCGCGGATCGCAGGCTTGCGGCGACCCGCCGGCGGCGGCGAGCTCGTCGAGCAGTACGAGCTTCTCCGCTCGTGAAAGACGCTTGATCCGAGCCTCCTCGCGCCGGGCGCCCGAGCTGTCATTCATCGCCATGACCGCGAGCAGCTCGACCGGCAGGCGCGAGCGTGTGTAGCGGCTCCCGCGCCCTGAGGAGTGCGCGGCAACGCGGCGCTCGACGTCGACGGTCCAGCCGGTATACAGCGAGTCATCCGCACAGCGCAAGACGTAGACCCACGCGGCCGTCTCAGGCCTCCGCGGCACCGGCGTTGATGCGCTGGACCGACTCCGGCAAAACGAGCCGCACAGGCGCTGCGTGCAGCGCGCGCAAGCGGACGTCGCGCCACGACATTCCCTCGCGCAGCAACGCCGGCAGACCCATCGCGACTGCCGTCGTGATCTCGACGGCCTGGAGGATGATGCCGTAGGCGATCGCGTCGGCCGCTGAGATGTGGAAGCCGCCTGACAGCACGGCCACACAAGCCGCCTGAAAGACGCCGATGTTGGACGGAGCGGCCGGCAGGACGGCGGTCACGTTGACCGCAAACAGAACACCCGCAGCGCCGGCGATGCCCGCCTGGCCGCCCAGCCCGAGCGCGAGCAGCAGGAAATAGCAGGACCCGCATTGGAGGGCCCAGGCGCCGAGCTGCGCGCCGATCGCCAGGGCAGCGAGGCGCGGCTCACGAAAGACGCGCATCCCGGCGCGAACGCGCAGCATGGCCGCCTGCGCTCGAGCGAGGAACGCGGCACGACCACCGGAGCCGCGTCGCGGTGATCGACGCGAGCGCAGGACAAACGGCGCGAGGACGATCACCGCGACCAACACGGCGGGCGCGACCGCCGCTGCGATGAGCGCGCTATGGCGGGCTCCTGAGATGTCGGCGTTCGAGAACATCACAGCGCCAAGGATCGTCAGGGCGAGAAGGTTGATGATCGTCTGCGAGACGATCGTCCCCAGTACGACAGGCAGCGTTTCGACCGGCTTGCCGATCCGCCGCGCGACGATCAGCGACCTCGCCGGCTCGCCCAACCGAGCGGGAAGGGTCGCGCTCATCAGCACGCCGATGAAGGTCCCCTGCATCGCGTCGGATTGCCTCACGCGCGAGCCAGGTAGCGCCGCACGGAGAATCGCGTACCAGGCGACGCCGCGAGCGACCATCGCCGAACACATCAGTGCTAGACCGATCACCACCCACACGGGCTGTGAAGTCACGAGACTCGAGACGATCTTGCCCGGACCGATCTGGCGAATAGCGAAGAAAGCGGCAGCGAGACCACCGAGGACTGCGACGCCGGCGACTGTGCGGCGCCCCAGCGTGCTTACGGAGGCGCGCGAGCGCTCCTCCGCAGGCTCGACCGGGGGCAGTCGCCGCCCGATCAAACTCGCAGGCTGCGCCGGATCGGCCGAGCGCAACCCGATGCGGGCGCGTGCGCGCCCCGACGCACCGGCCGGCCGGGGCATTGCGATCGCATCCTCATACGCATGGGTCACGCGAGCTGCGACGAGCGGCCACGCATATCGGGAAGCGGTGGCGGCCGCCGCCTGCGACATCGCGGCGCGTCGGCCGGGGTCGTGGGCTAGCGCGGCGACCGCGGAAGCGAGCGCCGAAGGATCGCCCGGTCGCACGAGCAGCCCGTCCGATCCGTTGGTGACGACGCCGGCATAGCCGGCGATATTCGAGGCAACGACCGGGGTGCCGGCCGCAAACGCCTCGGTGAGAACCATGCCAAAACTCTCGCCGCCGAGTGACGGTGCGAGAAGCAGGTCGGCTCGCCGCAGCAACGCGACCTTGTCGGCCTCCCCG
>Ga0265319_1000092_pt1 | contig 70015 bp, 60 predicted proteins | sample 4824metaG_FD_192443 | JGI IMG/M metagenome (GOLD analysis project Ga0265319, IMG submission 192443) | Rhizosphere microbial communities from Carex aquatilis grown in University of Washington, Seatle, WA, United States - 4-8-24 metaG | ecosystem: Host-associated > Plants > Roots > Rhizosphere >... | reverse complement strand
CTTTCGATGTGAGATATTTTTTAGCGGCATCGAACAGCGCGTTTGCAACCGTTTGGTCGTTAATCGATTCATAGAATCCGAAGAAACCAATATTCTCATTATGCTCTTTGTTGTGGTTATGGTTGATGATGGCACCGATGCGCCCGACCACTTTGCCGTTACGCTCGGCAAGAAAGAGTTCCATTTCGGAATGTGCATAGAACGGATTTTTTTTTCTGTCGATTAACTTTTCCCTGTCCATCATTAACGGAGGGACCCACAGCGGATCATTCGCATAAACATCCCACAAGAACCGGATAAACTTTTTCTCATCGCTTTTTGTCCGCACAGGAAGGACGGAAATGTTCTCCATGAAGGAACTCCCTTATTATTAAAAAAGCCGCGCGTAGGTCTCGACCCGGCGTGGCTTTTTCTGAAATTTGAAAAAGGATTTTTTAGTTAATCACGCCGAGTTTTTTCCCGATAATGCCGAAAATTTCCAGAATTTTATCGAGTTGCTTGTCTTCATGCGTCGCCATATAACTCGTTCTCAACATTTCCATTCCGGGCGGCACGCCGGGCCGTACAAACGCATTGACGAAAACTCCAGCATCGTACAACTCGCGCCAAAAGACGAGCGTCTTATCTGTTTCGCCGATGATCACAGGAACGATCGCCGAATCATGTCCTTCGATAATTTTGAAGCCCATCGCCCGGAATCCGGCCCGCATTTTTGATGCGTTGTGATTGAGCTTCGTTATACGTTCCGGTTCGGCTTCCAGGATATCCAATGCGGCGAGCGCTGCAGCAACGGATGCCGGCGTCGGGCTTGCGCTGAAAATAAGCGCCGGGGCAAAATGTTTCATGTAATTAATGACGGAACGTTTGCCGCAGACAAATCCGCCAAGCGATGCGAATGTTTTGCTGAACGTCCCCATTGTCAGGTCGACTTCGGCTTCAAGATTAAAGTGGCTTGCAGTGCCGCGTCCGCCCTTCCCGATAACACCGGTTGCATGAGCGTCGTCGATCAAGATGCGGCCGTTGTATTTCTTTGCAACTTCGACCAGCGAGGGAAGGTTAACAATCTCACCCGAAGTGCTGAAAACGCCGTCTGAAACAATCAGCTTTCCTGCATCCAACGGAAGTTTTGAAAGAACCAGTCCGAGATGTTTCATGTCGTTGTGCTTGTAGCGGACTACCTCTGCTGTCATCCCCAGCGCGATCAGGTTACCAGCGACGATACACGCGTGATTGTCTTTGTCGGACACAACATATTCTCCGCGCTGCACAAGAGTCGGAATGATTCCTTGGGCAGTTTGAAATCCCGTACTGAAGAGCAGACATTCTTCACTGCCGATAAATTTTGCGAGACGCCCTTCCAGCTCGATATGAAGGTCAAGCGTGCCGGTAAGATAGCGAGAACCGGAGCAGCCGGTCCCATACTTGCGAATGGCGGCTATAGCGGCTTCCTTTACTTTGGGATGAGCAGTTAGTCCAAGGTAATTATTTGACCCCGCCATAATGACCTGCCGTCCTTCCATTTGGACAACGGGTCCTTCATTCGCCTGAATTGGCCGAAAATATGGATAGTATCCTTGTTGCTTAACTTCATCAGCAAGAGTGAAATTTGAACATTTATCGAATAGATCCAAGACGTCTCCTTGTCAAAGTATATGTCCGCCAGCACAAAAGCATCCGTAGGTAACACCACAATCCACCTTCAATAAGTTTCGTTGATTATTAAAAGTGTTTTCAATATACTCTATCGTCAAAAAAAAGTCAACCGAAAGAAAATATGAATCCAGGCACGGCTTTCATAACGGGGGGAACGGGTTTCATCGGCAGCCATCTCGTAGAGCGTCTCCTTTCCCGGGGATACAAGGTTCGCTGCTTAATCCGCAGCGATAAGAAAAAAGGATACCTCGAAAACCTCCCCGTTGAGTTCTTCACCGGCGACCTCTTTTCCTCGGAAGTGCTCGATAGAGGAATCTCAGGAGTTGATTACGTCTACCACGTTGCCGGCGTCGTCGGTTCCAGAAACAAGGAAGGCTTCTACACGCAAAACAGAGATGGCACAAAAAATATCGTCGAGAGTACATCGCGCGTCAGCCCTCGTCTCAAGAAATTCATTTTCGTCAGCAGCGGCGCAGCCGTCGGTCCCGCAAACGCTTCATCTTTGGTCGACGAAACGACGCCCTACCATCCTATCACGTCGTACGGAAAAAGCAAGATGGAAGCCGAATTGGAAGTTTTAAAATTCAAAGGCTCGCTTCCTATCACGATTGTACGCCCTACCGCCGTTTACGGTCCGCGGGACCCTGCAACCTTTGATTACTTCAATACGATAAATAATGGCCTGGAACCGCTTGTAGGGTTTAGAGACAAACTCGTCAGCCTGGTGCATTCGTCCGATCTTGTTTCAGGAATCGTGCTTGCCGGTGAAAGCGACATATCGGCGGGACAAACATATTTCCTGGGAAGCGACCGGCCATACACCTGGCGTGAAATCGGAGATGCAACGAAACGGGTGATGGGAAAAAAAGCTTTCAGGGTTCGACTTCCTGAGCCTCTGGTGTATGCAGTAGCGGCGACGGCAGGACTCTTATCCTCGTTCAGCGAAAAGCCGTCGGTCCTAAATTTTGAAAAGGGCCGCGATATGGTCCAGGATTATTGGACCTTTGATTCGACAAAGGCCAAACGCGACTTTGGCTATACGCCAGTCATTGCTCTTTCCGAAGGGATAAAAGAAACGGTAGAGTGGTACAGGAAAAACGGTTGGATGTAATCGAAGTCGAGTGACGCTACAACTTTATCCATCCTCAAAAACACAGGGTTGGATATTTCACAACTAATGCAATTCCCAATAAATAATCTTGTATTTCACCGCCAAAGCGCCAGGCACGCCAATAGGTTATGAAGATGAAGGACAAGAATATTCTTGGCGTTCTCCGAGCGTTGGCGGTTCAAAAATGCCGGGTTATTGAATTGAAACAGCTCTAGCATCAATCATCTCTTCATTCTTTAAACCGTGACATAAAGCGCTTCTTGCTCCCCTTTCCGATTTTCGATATATTTGTCCAGTCCAAAACCAGCCACATCAACGCCCGAATGTCAAACCAGCGCCGCAACGATTTTCTCATTCCGCTCCTCGCCGTCGTTTCAGACGCTGCTGCCATTGAAGCCGCGTTTCTTCTGTCGTACTGGCTTCGTTTTTTTTCTCCCATCACTTCAACGTTCGAGGTAACTCTCGGCATTCCGCCGCTTTCAACGTACATGAATAGTTCGCTCATCTTTATCCCGGTATGGCTGCTGGTCTTTCAGTCGCGCAGGCTCTACGGGGCTCGCCGTAATTCACATTTGAGCGACGAATTTTTTGCGATTGTCCGGCTTGTCAGCATCGGGCTACTTATTGTGATGAGCGCGACTTTTTTCTACCGCGGTTTCTCATTTTCACGCGGAGTGTTCATCCTTTTATGGGGAACATCGATCGCTACAATAACAACCGGCAGATTTTTCATTATGGAGTTTGAGAAATTGCTCTACCGGATGCACAAAGAGTTGAAAACCGTTGCAATCGTAGGCTCCAACAATGCGGCTGATGGAATTTTTTCGCTCCTCTCTTCTCATCCCTCCCTCGGGTACGAGGTTGTGGGATATTACGCCGATTCGCCGGCGGCAAGTGCATTGAAACTTTCGCTGGCAAAGCACCTCGGCTCTATAAAAGAACTGCCGAACGGCATTTCGGCGTATCGCCTTCAGGCCGCACTCATTGCGCTCTCGTACAAAGAACATCCCCAACTGCTGGAGATGATCCGCGACGCCGAAGGATTGAACGTTGAATTGATGATGGTCCCCGACATGCTGGATATGATGACAAGCCGCGTACGCATTCAAGAGATTGAAGGAATCCCGTTCCTCAAGATTAAAGAAATACCGCTTTCCACCTGGAACCGCATCAGCAAGCGCGCGTTCGACGTTGTTTTCTCGTCGCTCATTCTTCTCCTGACGCTGCCGGTTACTGTCGTACTGGCCGCCGTCATTAAATTAACCTCCAACGGTCCGATATTTTTCACTCAGGAAAGAATAGGCTTGGATGGGCGAACTTTTTTTCTTTTCAAATTCCGCACGATGCGGACCGACGCCGAAATTTCCACCGGCCCTGTCCGTGCAAAAAAAGGAGACCCGCGCGTCACGTCAATCGGAAAAATTCTTCGCCGAACAAGTTTGGACGAACTTCCTCAGTTATGGAATGTCCTGACCGGACATATGAGTCTCGTCGGCCCAAGACCCGAACGGCCGTTCTTCGTCGAGCAGTTCAAGGGAAACATTCCCCGGTATCTCGAACGCCATCGCGTGAAAACAGGCATGACCGGATGGGCGCAGGTCAACGGATTGCGCGGCGATGCACCGATCGAAGACCGGACGAAGTACGATATCTACTATGTTGAGAATTGGTCGCTGGTATTCGATATGAAGATTATTTTGAAAACTATCCGTGCGGTGATTTTTGGGAAGGATGCGTATTAATCGGATTCACAAAGCGCAGGATCTGAAAAAATATGATTACACTTTTTGTTTTCTATGCACATGCCGTTGCGGCGGTGTATGCCTTTACGGATCAATATCAAGAAGAGGGAATTGGGGCGGGGGCGCTTGCCGTTGCTTTTATGGGGATAGTTTTTTCCGTCGGATGGAGCATCAGTACCTTCGTACTGAAATTTTTTGTGAGTGAAAAAGGATTCGGCATATACCTCAACAGGGATGCTCTTTCGCTCGCAGTGCTGACCGTCGGCGAAGCGGTCTTTTATTATTTGTATTTGAAGGGAATGAAAAGGAAGGGGACTACTTCACTTTGAAGTTGAAAATTATTGTGCAGGCCTGGTCGAGAGCCGGCTGAGCGCTCTGCAGCGATTGAAACCTCCACGACCGCACTTCTTTGATTGCAGCATTTTCCAACCGTGTGTCCCCTTTTCGCAGCGGCTGAATAGATTTTACCGTCCCCCGGGGCTGAACAACTACTCTTAACCTGATCTGCGCTTCAACATTGACGCCGGGAGGGTACTTTGGCAAATCGCCGGAAATCAGGTTCCGGCTTTTGCCGCCCGCCCACTGGACGTTGTACGAAATATTATCTCCGATTGAACTTCCGGCCCCGCCTGCATTGAACGGCGCGGCAACTTCAGAACCCGTCGGAACTCCGGGCTTTCCAACAGCATTTTTTTCCCCGCCGGGAAATCCGAGCGACGAGGACGCCGGTGATTCTCGCTGGACATCGGCCATCCCTTTTCTTTCACCCGGCACGGCGGTCGGATTATCATTTGCCTCCAATTTTTTTGTCGGCCTTGAATTAACAATTTCATCGGACGGAAGAGTATTCTGTTGTGTCGGGAGGTCAACGCCAACCCCGGATGCAACAACACCGGTCTGGCCGATCGGAGGAGGCGGGGTTCCTTCCGGCAGCACATCACCTTTCGGCATCGGTCCGTAGGACGATGCAATCCCTCCGCCGAACGAAAACTCGACAAATTCCTGTTGTTGTGAATCCGGCTGCGACGGACGGACGAGAAAGAGGATAAACCCGGCAGCAATGTGTAAAACGATGGAGCCTGTCCAGCCGAAGGTCGTTTCGCGTGTCATCGGTGTACCCTCACTGACCCGCTTGCGATGCAGCTTCCGTTGCGATCATAAATCGTTGGGCGCCGATGCCTTTTGCGATGTCAATCAATTCCACGGCACTTTGCAAGGAAACTGATTGGTCCGCACGAACTACAATAACATGATCGCGATCTCGGTCGATAATGGGGATGAGTTTCTGCGCAAGCGTTGTCTTAGTAACCTCTTCAGTTCCCAGAAAAATTCTGCCCGTGCTTGTCAGCGTCACCACCGATTGGCGGTCCGACTGCACTTCTCCTGTCACCATTTTCGGGAGCTGCACCTTGATACCTGGAGTAACGACGAACGACCATGAAAGGAGAAAAAAGATGAGCCACTGCAGCGCCATATCGGCGAACGATGCATAGTTAAAAGCGGGGTTAAGCTTGTTTCGCGGGGTGAATTTCATTTGCTCACAGGCTCTTAGTCTTTCGGTTCAAAAAATTCATCTTCTTCGCTGAACACCTTCCTCACATGTTTTTCCTTGTTGACCGATTGAACAGGGGCTTCAGCCGCAGATGGGACGGAAGGTTTCAGGTAGCCGAGAAATTCATCCGTCGCAGCTTCAAGGGAAAATGTGATCTGGCTGACACGTCCCACAAAATAATTGTAGAATCCCAGCGAAGGAATGCCAACGACAAGCCCGAAAGCGCTGGAAAGCATTGCCTCCCAGATACCGCCGGCAAGATTCCCCGTATTTACATTTCCTCCAAGCATCTCAATTGTGCGGAAGGCATTGATCATACCGACAACTGTCCCGAGGAATCCGAGCATCGGTCCGATACCGGCGATGTTTGCAAGTATTCCCAGATGATTCTCGAGGCGGTTGACCTCTTCCTTTCCGGCTGATTCAATTGTTGCCCTCACCGCCTCGGGGCCGCTCTCAACGCTGGCGATCCCTTTGCGAAGAACGACCGGAACGGAAGCGTTGCTCTGCGCGCAGGCATTGAGCGCTCCAACGACATCATTCCGGGACATTGCACTGCGCAATTTCAGCATGAGCGGCTTCACATCGAATTTTGCACTTCGCAAAACGAAAAAACGTTCGAAAATAATAGCCACCGCAAGAAGAGAACAAAAGAGGATCGGCCACATGACGATCCCGCCCTTCAAAAAAAGCTCGAGTAGATTCATCTATTCTCCTGTGCGCAATGAGGATTTATTTGCTCAAACGAACAACCCAATAACCGCCTTCAAGCATATGAGCGATTTTCTCGGCAGAACCGCGTGCCGCTTTATCGCTGTCATACCGTCCAACGTAAACCCGGAAACGCTTTTCTCCGCCGCCGACATTCGCTTTTTCAACAAATGCAGGAAAACCGGCCCGCGTTAAAACATCTGCTTCGATCTTTGCCTTTTGCTCGCTCGACCAAGACGATACCTGAACACTGTAACGTCCGTTTGCCGACATTGGAATTTTTGGAACGGCATTCGAGGCAAGAGATGATGAGCTGACCACAGTCGATTTCGCACCTGTCTTCGAAGCCGTTTTCTTTTCTGTGCCTAACGCTGGCTTTTCTTTAAATTCCACCAAGCCTTCGTTCTCAGGAACAACTGCCGTTGCTGCCGCAGTATCTTCGGCAACAGCGGATGGGGGCGCAACAACCACCGGCACGGCTTTTTTCTTGCCGATGATTCCGGCTTTGTTCAACCCAAAATATACACCGCCAAGAAGTATTGCCACGCCAAGGACAATGACAACCGGCAGTGGCAAGCCTGCAATTTTTTTGCCTCCAGAACCGTCACCGCCGGGCCTCCCACTCGGCCTCACTCCTGCCATCGGTGCGGGAGCACCAGCTTTTAGATTGAGATTAGGCATGTTGTACTACCTCCTTCCTATGTGATAAAAAGAGATTAAATTTCTTCACTCACCACGTGTACGTAACGCCAAGAGAAATGAAAAACGGCCGCTCAACATATCCATCCCACACATAGTATTGCCGGTCGAAAATATTATCCACTTGCATCACTGCACGAAGATTCTCAAGGAGTTGATACTCTCCTTTACCACCGACATCAACATATCCCGCATTTGCACTTGAGTGTGCGAAATCCTTCCACCTCTTTGAAAAATACTTTGCGAACATCTCTACCGCTATGCCGTTGCTGAACGACCGGCGATAGACACCGCTCACCGTGAACATCGGAATATTCGGGACGGCGCTGGTCGAATCTTTCGCTTGCGTCGAATTGAACGACCCTGCAAACGTCGCCGAATTTTCCTGCGTAAACGTGTACGAACCTTCTACCATAAAACGCGCAACGGTTGCCTTGGGAAGATACATAACATCCCAGACTTTTGCACTATTTAATTCAATAAAAACGGGAAAATTTTCAACTGAACTGTACGACAAGGAACCGTTTCCATAAAACTTGTCGCTGAACGTATATTCCGAACCGAACGTAAATGTGAACGGAACTTCGCTTGGCCTCAGTTCTTCCCTATTCCGAATGTATTTATCGGAATTGACGAGCGAGGCAAGGGTATTTCTTTCTACTGTCGGAGCGATCGAAAAGTACACTGTCGCGGCATCGTTCATGAAGTAACGCAGTTGGGCGCCGGGGTAGAATCTTCCGCTGGCTACCGAAAAATCCCCTTTGTAAATAAACTGCTGCACAGTAACGGACGCCTGCAACTCGGGCAGAAAGAACTTTTCTCCGGACAAACGGAGGTTGAACCATTGAGGTGCGTGTGTATCCGTATGTGCGGGGAATTGCATGGAAACATCCGACGCTACATACTCTATTGAACCGCGAAGTTGAATACCATTTTTTTGGGTCGAACCGGAAACCAAAACTCCAAAATCGTTTTGAGAGGAATTTAATGAGTCGTTCAATGAAGTCCCATTCCACGAAATACGGGCGGAATAATCGAGCGCTTCATCAAGCATACCAATCCCAGCCGTGCGTGAACCAAGCCCGAGATTGAGGCGCACATCGTTCAGAGTCCTTTGCTGCGACGGCACCGCCGAACCGTACGCCCGGTACGTTTGTCCGGAGAAAGTTAACCCGCCGTTCAGTCTGCTTCCGGCGAGAATTCCAAATGTTTGAGGAGAGAGATAATCGCCCTGGATTCCGATACCGGTTTTTTGCCAATTTGCATTCGTCACGTGTCCGTCGGTTGACGCATAATTTGCATTGAAAAGAACTCCGCCGTCGTCGTAATTTTTCCCGAACCATCCTTCCATGAACGGCGAAGTGTAATTGCCGATCCCGCCCAGAACTTTTCCGTTCATTTGACCGGCAGGCCCCGCGAAATCTTTTTGGAGCTTCGCCCCGCCGTCGGCACCGGAATCCTTGCGGCCCGGCGTTTGAGAACCGGGCACATACACCTTGTCTTCCTCAATCATCGACTTCGAAGATACCGGAAGGTCGATCGTCTCCTGACCCGTAATAAGGAATTCAGGAAGGTTAATTTTTGGAAGCGGCGCTTCGCTTTGATCCGGCGCTACGACGTCATGTTGCGCCGGTTCTTTTTTTTCCTGCGCGAGGAGAGAAAAGTTTAAGAGAAAAACTCCAACAACCAAGAAATTATGAATACGAAACACGTTCATCAGAGCTGCTCCAGCTTCCGAAGCTTTTGCTCAGCTTCCGCAGCAAGTTCGCCCCCCTGTTTGATGACAAGATTGTACGCGTCTTTTGCTTTTTGCTTTTGATTGGTTTTCTCGTAGCAATCGCCGAGGTTGAAATACGATTTAGCGATCCAATCCTCCGCGGCTGGAAAAACGTATTTCACCCGCAGATATGAAAGAATTGCATCTGAATAATTCTTGGCCGATTGCTGGGTGACGCCCAGGGCATACTGCGCTTCGGCGCCGAGCTCGTCCGTCCGGCTCGTCGCGACGGCTTTGAAATACTCCAATGCGCGAGTGTAATTTTCCACAGATTGATTCATCCACCCCAGCGCGACCCTGCTTCTGTCGCTTGCAGCAGTTTTCGGATACTGAGCGATCGTCGCTTCAAATTTTCTGACGGCGTCATCCGTCTGGTTCGTCGATTTCAGCACCACCCCCTGTTGGTAGGAAGCCTCAGCCGCTTCGTCCGATTTTGGATATTGCTCCTGGATCTTCCCGAACGACGCCAGGGCTTCGGCGGGTTTTCCTTGCTGAGCGTAAATGCCTCCTTGTTCAAACGATGCAGCGCTCGCCAGTTTGCTTGACGGGAATTTTGCAGCAATCGTCTGAAATGCCTCAAGCGCCGCTTGATGGTTGTTCAGTATGCTGTAGCATTTTCCCGTCCAGTAATATGCATCGGGAGCCAGCTTGCTCCTGGGAAATCGTTGGAGGAATTCCTGATATGCCTTGATCGCGTCGTCGTATTGTTTTTGACTGTAAAAAATGTCCGCTTTCTTATAGAACAGCTCGTCTGCCATCTTCGCGGAGGGATTGTTCTTCACGTAGTCGTCGATTGAGCGCACAGCGTCCCCAGGCTTGTCGAGCAGAATATAACAGTACTGAATTCCGTTGACTGCATCGCTCGAATACGGAGAGCCGGGATATTTCGCAACGACATTTTGATACGCCTGGATTGCTTCTGTGTATTTTTCAAGATTGTAGTATGAATCCCCAATGCTGTAGTATGCCTTGGGAACAAGCTCGCTTTTCGGGTATCGCGAAACGACGTTCTGGAATACACCGATCGCCTTATCGTAGTTCTTTGTTTGAAAATAAATCCATCCGATGCCGTATTGCGCATCGTCGGCAAGGTCGGAATTGGGGAACCGTGAAATAAGATTCTCAAAATCCTTTATGCCAAGGTCAAGCTTATCGGATTTGTAATCCGATTGCGCGAGCTGATAATACGCATAGTCGATTCCATCCTTCGACGGAAAAGATTGAATCGCCGCGCGGTATGCGCCGGCGGCATTTGCGTACTCTTTCACATAGTAGTATGAGTCGCCGAGCCTCAACTGCGCATCGAACGCAAACTGAGATGAGCTTCCGGTGCTCAGCACTTTTTCGAATGACGATGCCGCGTCTTTATACTTGCCCTGCTTAAAGAAACTCCATGCTAATCCGTATTGGGCATCCGCAAGTTTTGGCTGTCCCGCCCCCTGTTTGATAAATTGACTGTAATATTTTTCTGCATCGGCGAATTGGCCGGCTTGAAAGAATGATTCTCCCGCCCAGAAAAACGCTTCGGTCGTCTTTGCATGTTGTGGATGCTCTTTCAAAAAAGCAACGAACTGTGCGGAGGCGTCAGCGAATTTCTGCAATTTGTACAGCGCCCAGCCTTCCTGAAAAGCCGCGTCTCCCTTTACTGAATCATTCGCCGGAGGAAGGCCTTTGACCGCATGAAACGCCTTTGCCGCCTCGTCATAGTTCTTCTTTGCGATGTATGATTCTCCTAGCATTCGGTAAGCGTCCAGAGTCGCATCCGCCGAGGGATATTTCTTCGTCACCTGCTCAAAAAAAGAGATCGCTGCGTCGTAATCCTTCTGTTCATAGAAGATCATTCCCGACTCATACAAGGCGTTGTCGGCATACTCGCCGTTCGGACGTCCAACAACAACTTGATTGAATATTTCCAACGCGTTCTTCGTATCTCCCGACAGACGGACAGCCTGAGCTTTCCTGAAAAGCGAGTTGTATGCCACATCGTCTGTTCCGGTTGCAAGGTCGCCAAAAATTGAGGCAGCGTGGACAAAATCGTTGGTCTTCAAATATGTCCAGCCTATCGAGTAGGTTACCGTGCGAACGAGGGGGTGCAGAGGATAATTCTTTCGAAACTCTTCGTAGAGCGACCGCGCCTTCGGATAATTTTGCAAATTATAGTAATCTTCAGCCACACAATAATCGGCGACGGCTTTCTCCGTTGAATCTGCGATAGAAGGCTTTGCCGTGGTGAGATAATCGATACTTTTTTGAAATTCTCCGCCCTTGCTGTAGCATTCACCGATGCGGACAGCCGTCGTCGAAACCAGGTCGCTCTGCTTCTTTTCGTTTAATAGCCTTTGATAATACCCGATCGCCTTTTGATAGTCCTTTTGCCTCTCTGCTGTCCAACCGAGCGAATACAGGGCGTAGTCAGCGAGTTTATTTGCGGGATACTTTTCAGCGCTGAGGGTATAGAACTTTGAAGCAGAAGCAAAATCGTCGGCTTTGTAGTATGCCTCGCCGATCCAATACGATGCTTCTCCGGCAAGGTCGTTCTGCCCGTAACTTTCTACAATTTCCTTGTAGAAAGGAATCGCATCGACGAAGTGATGAAGCTTGAAGTTGGCTTCTCCGAGCCTGAACAAAGCATCCGGGCGGAGTTTGTGCCTCGGAAATTCGCGGGCGAAAGATTTTAGCACCGAAATTGCCTCGTCGTAATTTTCCATCGCGTACCGGCATTCGGCATACAAAAAAATCGCATCCGGGCGCTTGGAACTGGCAGGATACTGATCTATGAACTTCTGAAATTGGTCCGAGGCGAGCTGGTAGAGTTTGTCCTGATACAACCCGAATGCAAAGGCGTAGTCCTGCTCTTCCTGAATTCCTGCATTGTTAACTTGTGCGGTGAGAGTGCAGAGATAGAGCGTGCTGAATGCTACAAGAATAAGCGAAACGTGAGCAATTCTTGTCACAAAAAGCGCTTGCCTTGCAAATCTGTTCATTTAAAGTAAAGGTTTTAATGGATGTATTAACGTTATCAATTTAATACATAGGCGGGTGTGTGTCAAGGGGATGGAAGGAGGTGTGATTTCCAACATTTAGGCTTCTTTGTGCTGGAGGTCCAAACGCTGTCTTTTTCTGTCTTTTGGCTAAGAGGCCAAGAAGAAGAAATCAAACACCTTTGGAGAACGACCTTTGGGGGGAATGTACAAGCCCACTTGACACTTTAGAGATAAAAATGAAAGCGATTGAAGTCGTGTTGAATTGACCTGGTAACAATCACGAAACCATGCAATTGCTGCCGCCAATTTACACGCGATGAAATTCTTGCAAGCTCTTCACCGACATTTTGCCGTGCCGGATCTCTTCAATAGCTCTTACCGCAGTCGCTGCGGCTGAAAGCGTAGTGATGAACGCAACTTTGTGTTCAATCGCGGCCCAGCCGATTGAATATTCGTCAAGACGCGATTCTTCACCGAGGGGAGTGTTGATGACCAAGTCGACTTCACCGTTTTTGATATGGTCGACAATGTTCGGCCGTCCCTCTTGCACTTTAAAAACGAGTTTGTTGGCGATTCCATTCTCTGTCAGAAATTTTGAAGTTCCTTCGGTCGAAACAATGTCGAAGCCGAGCTTGACGTATTCATTGACAATCTCCAACGTCTTTACATTCTTGTCATTTTCATTGACGCTGACAAAGACGGTTCCCCGTTCCGGGAGTGCATTGCCGGCGCTGATCTGAGATTTTGCGACTGATGCGCCGAACGTCCCCGATATTCCCATCACTTCGCCTGTCGAACGCATTTCAGGTCCAAGAAACATCGTCACCTTGGGAAACTTCGAGAATGGAAAAACGGCTTCTTTGACGGAGATGTGTTTCACTTTTTTGAAATCAAAATCCAGAACGCCTAGCTCTTTAAGTTTTTTCCCTATCATGACTTTCGCGGCAACTTTTGCAAGGGGAAGGCCCGTTGCCTTGCTCACGAACGGAACGGTGCGCGATGCCCGCGGGTTGACCTCCAGCACGTACACAACAGTATCTTTCATCGCGAATTGTACGTTCAGTAATCCGACAACATGCAATGCATATGCAAGTTTTTTTGTGATTCGAATAATTTCCTCGGTTTTTTCAGCGCTTAACATAAACGGGGGAAGAACGCATGCGCTGTCTCCCGAATGAATGCCGGCTTCCTCAATGTGCTCCATCACGCCGCCTATCAAGACATCGTTGCCGTCGCACACAGCATCCACGTCAAACTCGAAGGCATCCTCCAAAAAGTTGTCGATAAGAATGGGATGCTCGGGAGAAACGTCCACCGCCCTCTTCATGTATTCTTTGAGCGAGGCAGTGTTGTAACAAATCTCCATTGCTCGTCCCCCGAGGACGTACGATGGGCGAACGAGCACCGGAAATCCGATTTCTTCCGCCACAAGGACGGCATCCCGTATTGAAAACGCCGTCCCGTACTTCGGATGCGAAATATTTTGCTGGCGCAACAGCGCGCCGAAGCGTTTACGGTCTTCAGCGAGGTCAATTCCTTCCGTCGACGTGCCCAGGATGCGAACGCCGTGCGATTCAAGTTCTTTTGCAATCTTCAGCGGTGTTTGTCCTCCGAAGCTGACGATAATTCCTTCCGGCTGTTCGTACTCACAAATATTCAGCACATCCTCGACTGTCAACGGTTCAAAATACAGTTTATCGGTCGTGTCGTAATCGGTGGAGACGGTTTCGGGATTACAATTGATCATGATCGTTTCGTATCCCTCTTCACGCAGAGCATACACGCCGTGAACGCAGCAATAGTCAAACTCGATGCCCTGCCCGATCCTGTTCGGGCCGCCGCCGAGGATGATCACTTTCTTTTTTTCCGAACGAACAGATTCGTTCTCCTTCTCGTATGTGGAGTAATGATACGGCGTGTGAGCCTCGAACTCTGCGGCGCACGTGTCGACTGTTTTGAAAACCGGGAGAACGCCGAGCTTCTTTCGCAAATCCCTGACGGCATCTTCATCCGTCTTCCACAGATATGCGAGCTGTTTATCGGAAAATCCGTACCGTTTGGCTTTGAAAAGAATTTCGGCCGTTATCACGGAAAGTCTGTTCTTCATCGCATCATGTTCTTCCACCAGCGCCGAAAGTTCATTTTCGCAGTCGACAATTTGCTTGATGTTGAACAAAAACCAGGGGTCGATTTTCGTGAGCGCGTGAATCTCTTCAATAGTGAATTCGAGTTGAAAAGCGTACCGGAGGAAAAAAATATTGCTCGGCTTCGGCCTTCGGAGCTGGTCCTTGACTTTTCGCACCCACTCGGATTTTGACTTCGCTGACAGCTTGCGGTAGTCGAACGCATCCTTCCCGTCCGCCCCGAGCCCGGCACGTCCGGTTTCCAGGGACCGTAACGCTTTTTGCAGGGCCTCCTTAAACGTCCGCCCGAACGCCATCGCTTCGCCGACCGATTTCATTTGCACGCCGAGCGTTTCGTCGACACCCTTGAACTTTTCAAAATCCCACCGCGGGATTTTCACGACAGTATAATCGATCGTCGGCTCAAACGATGCCGGCGTAAGTTTTGTAATATCGTTGGGAATTTCATCCAGCGAATAACCGACTGCTAGCTTGGCAGCAATTTTTGCAATCGGAAACCCTGTCGCTTTGGAGGCGAGCGCCGAGCTTCGCGACACGCGCGGATTCATCTCGATGATGTACATCTTTCCGTCGGCGGGATTTATGGCAAACTGAACGTTTGAGCCTCCGGTATCCACACCGATAGCCCTCATTACGGTAATCGCTGCATCGCGCATGTACTGGTATTCTTTGTCGGTCAGCGTTTGTGCCGGCGCGACGGTAATCGAATCTCCGGTATGTACGCCCATCGGGTCGAAATTTTCAATCGAACAAATGATCACAACATTGTCCTTCGTGTCACGCATCACCTCCAGCTCGTACTCCTTCCATCCGATCACCGATTCCTCAATCAAAACTTCGTGAATCGGGCTATTCGTGATGCCATGCTCGACGATAGAGCGAAACTCTTCAATATTATACGCAATCCCGCCTCCGGTTCCCCCGAGGGTGAACGACGGACGGATGATAATAGGAAAACCGATGCCGTCGACAATTTTTAGCGCATCTTCATAGCTGTAAACGAAACCTCCCCGGGGCATGTGAAGCCCTGCCGCGCGCATGGTTTTCTGAAACAGTTGACGGTCTTCTGCCTTTTTGATTGCATCAAGTTTCGCTCCGATCAGTTCGACGCCGTATTTTTCCAGCACTCCTCGTTCGGCCAATGCGACCGCCGTATTGAGTGCAGTCTGCCCCCCCATGGTTGGGAGGATCGCGTCCGGCCTTTCTTTTTCGATGATCATCTCGACGAATTCGGGAGTTATCGGTTCCACGTAGGTCGCATCGGCGAGGTCGGGGTCCGTCATGATAGTTGCGGGATTGCTGTTGATGAGGATGACACGGTAGCCCTCTTCACGCAGCACTTTGCATGCTTGAGTTCCGGAATAGTCAAACTCGCATGCCTGGCCGATCACGATCGGCCCGCTGCCGATGATGAGAATCGATTTAATATCTGTTCGTTTTGGCATGAGTAGAGCAGGATAGTTTTAGGTACACAAAAACCTGACGGCTGAAAGCGCGTCAGGTTCATTTCATTTCCATATAATAATACAGAAATTTTTGGAGGATTACAATTTGTGAAGGGAGAATATTTTCAGAAAATAAATCGTGCGACACAGGATAAGTCGATTGTTCTTACAATCAATTGAATTGCAACATGCTTCAGTGAAACTCCTTCAATCATCTTTCAGCAACAGCCGAACTCCGGCGGGTCATTCTTTCCGTTCGGCGTATAGACCAGATGGCCTCCGGTAAAATACTCTTTCTTAACCAAGATGCGGTACCAGCGTCTCGCCGAATCGATCAGGATAATGGCAGCGCAAAGCATAATGATCACCGTAAGCACGGAATTCAAATACCCCTGAAACCTCGTCGCGGGATTGTCCGTCATCGGCAAAAAATTATCGGTGATATTGAGAAATCCTGCGGAGAAGGTCGTAACGGAGACGAATGCAAGCGGCACCATTGCCACCCACACATATCTTTGCTTCCCCGAGTTGATGATCGCCGTCGCGGCAACACACAATGCCACGCTTGCAAGCAGCTGGTTCGCCACGCCGAACATAGGCCATATACTGCTAATGTTTCCCGTGTGAATGAAGTACGCCCATGAAAAGACAATAAAACCTGTAGAAATTAGCGTCCCCGGCATCCAATCTGTTCTTTCAAACGGTTTGTAAAACTTGCCTACAAATTCCTGGACGAGAAATCTGCCGACGCGTGTTCCGGCATCGATCGTCGTCAAAATAAAAAGTGCTTCGAACATGATGGCAAAATGATACCAGTATGACATTAGACCTTTCATTCCGGGGAGCGCGGTGAAGATTTGTGCGAACCCAACGGCAAGCGACACGGCCCCGCCGGGGCGTCCTGCAATGCTCTCGCCGACTTCCCGTGCAAGTTCCGTAAGATTCACCGTCGGAATTCCCAGCGCGGAAAATTTTTGCGCGGGCACATTGATCGCGAAATAGTCTCCAGGGAACAACGAACTCGCCGCAACCAGAGCAATGATCCCGACTAATCCTTCCATAAGCATCGCACCGTACCCAATCATTCGTGCGTCGCTTTCTTTATCGAGCATTTTCGGCGTGGTGCCGGATGAAACGAGCGCATGGAATCCGGATATCGCACCGCATGCTATCGTAACAAAAACGAACGGGAAAATTTTTCCCGGGATAATCGGCCCGCCTCCGTGAATGAAGTCGGTGACCATCGGCATCTTCAACTGCGGCATAACAACAAAAACGCCAACCACGAGAGCAGCGATCGTGCCGATTTTCATGTACGAACTTAAATAGTCCCGCGGAGCTAAAAGCAGCCACACTGGAAGAATCGATGCCAGAAATCCGTAGGCCGCCATCAAGTTGATTATCCCCGTTCTTGAAAATGTAAAATACGGCGCGAGCCACGAGCCGGGAATATAGCTTCCCACGAAAACAGAAATGAGAACACCAATGACGCCGATAACGCTCGCCTCGGCAATCTTTCCCTTGCGAATCCTGTACATATAGAGGCCGACAAACAACGCAAGTGGAATCGTCATCGCAATGGTAAACGTTCCCCATGCGCTGTCGTGCAAAGCATTAGCAACCGCAAGCCCGAGTCCCGCGAGGGCGATGATCACAATAAATAGAATTGCAATCGAAGCAATAATCCCCGAAAGCGGGCTCACTTCATGCCGTGCGATTTCCGCGAGGGATTTTCCGTTTCGGCGAATGGATAGTCCGAGTATGAGAAAGTCGTGGACTGCCCCGCCGAGCACAACTCCGATCAACAGCCACAAAAATCCGGGAAGGAATCCGAATTGCGCGGCGAGAACAGGGCCGATCAGCGGCCCGGCCCCCGAGATGGCCGCGAAATGATGGCCGAACAATACCCACTTGTTCGTCGGGATGTAATTGCTGCCGTCGTTGAAAGTATGCGCGGGCGTCGTTCGGCTGTCGTTCAGCGCAATGACTTTCGCGGCGATGAATGCGCTGTAGTACCGGTACATGATCGCCATGACGCACATGGCACCGAGCAAAAATGGAAAAGCGTTCATGGAATCAACACCGTTTGTTGGATGTATAGTATCACGTCATTTTCGATTTACAATTTGCAATTTTCAATTTTAAGAAACTGGCTTGAACTCACTAGCAATTGAAAATTGCAAATCGAAAATTGTAAACGTCAAAAAGCATTCTTATAGTGAACAAACCTCTTCAGTCCATCCTCATCGACAATTGCAACAACATCGAAACGGCAGGAGATATTGTTCAACTTTTTTTCGAGAACGTAGCCCTCAGCAGTCCGTCGGATCAGTTCCTGCTTCGCAGGCGTGACCGCTTCCTGCGGCGAACCGAAGCGGGCGTTGCGGCGCAGCTTCACTTCAACGAATACGAGAGCGTCTCCGTCTTTAGCGACGATATCAACTTCGCCATGATTAAAGGTGTAGTTCCGGTCAAGGATGGCAAGTCCCTGCCGCTGTAAGAATGACACGGCGCTGCGTTCACCGCTATTCCCGATCGCCCTTGTGGACTTCATCCCCCTGTTCCTCAAAACAGTTTCAAGGCTTTGAGCAATACAAAAAGAAATACCATAAAGAAAATCAAAACAAGTGAAGTTGCCTTTTTGGATGCATCGAACCCAAGTTTTGAAGAAAGCGTGGTGGCGCGCTGAAGATCATCTTCGCCCAAACGTTTTAACGACGCTTCAAGGTTCTCGGTAACGGACTTCCATGCAACGGAAAAAATATCCTTTTCACCGGCTCCGGAGGAAAAAACTTTTTTAGCGATGTTATCAAACTTCAACGGCAGCAAGAGCCGCACTCGTACAAAAACGTCCTGGGTAATGTAAACCGCAGCGGGGGGAACAAACGAAAGCATCTCCATCACAGCATCAACACCGGTTCCTTTACACGCTCCGTCCGAAAGATACAACTCACCGTAGTGAATTCCAATGTTCACGCCGAAGGACCATTCGTCGGGATGGATCTTGCTGAACTGCGCAATCCGGTCCTGGATATCGATAGCGCAATTGACCGCCTCGGCAGCATCTTCAAACTCTGCAAGCACGAGGCTGCCTGCAACGTGAATGATGATGCCCCGGTGCACGGAAATGCGGCTCGCAAGAACATCGGCGTAATGATCGCCCGGCGCTGAAGAATATGATTCCGAGGGCTCGAGCCGAGAGCCGAACAGCACGGATAAGCGCCGCTCTGGATTGGGAGATACCGTGACTGGAATGTTCAAGGCGTCACCATGGCGTTTACGGAATCCAAATTGGGGACATGAAACGTTTTGCGATGAATTTCGGAAAAACCGTACCGGTGAATCGCTGCAACATGTTCCCGTGTTCCGTAACCCTTGTGTTTTGCAAACCCGTATTGGGGAAATACGCGGTCGTATTCTGTCATGAGTGCATCGCGCGTTACTTTCGCAATAATCGAAGCCGCTGCAATAGAGTGAGACAAAGCGTCGCCTTTCACGATATTCTCTACCGGAATATTCTCATGGCGAAAGAAATTTCCATCCACAAGAAGCTGTTCCGGCTGAACATTCAGCTGCTCGATGGCCTTGTGCATTGCGAGCATCGACGCCTGCAAAATATTAATTCTGTCGATCACCTCATGGCTGACCGTCCCCACGCCTACGGCAATCGCATGCCGGTAGACGTTATGGTACAGCTCCCTTCTTCTGTTTTCCGAGAGCTTTTTCGAATCGTTGACGAAAGGAAGGGACACTTCCGGCTTAAAAATAACGGCCGCCGCAACGACCGGCCCTGCGAGCGGACCCCTTCCGGCTTCATCAACTCCGGCAACGCAAAAGATATTCCGCCGCCAGTACTTACGCTCGAAACAAAGCAGGTCTTTTATTTCTCTTACATTTTTCCGAAGAAGTTGTTCTTCTTTTGCCATCGCATCTTTTCCCATATTCTTAACCGTAGGCTTAGCCTTAACCCGCATATATCGCAATCAAGCCGATAAGCATGTCATACTTCAGGATAGTGCTCAGTCGGTTCAGATTTTTCGGAGACGTGTCTTTCCACATTGAGAAAAGGACAAACGCGATAACACAATTGACGCCGGTCATGACAATAATAAAATACACGATGCCGTATTGACGGTTGACAAACGGAATCACCGTAGAACCGACAACAGCGAGAAGAAACCCTGTTGCGACAATTGATGCAGATTTCATACCGTATTTGACCGGAAAAGTTTCTGCATGATGGAGCGCGTCGCCCTGAACATCCTCCATATCTTTTATAAGTTCGCGGCCGACATTAATAAGGAATGCAAAGAGTGCAGGAATGATTGCCCGTTCAATATTTCCGACGGCGGCACCGCCATAGATAAATGCCAGGCCCGTGAGAAGACCAACCGTCACATTTCCAAAAAGAGGCGTGCTCTTTAATTTGTAACTGTATAAGAAGATGAGAACGGCGGCACATCCGGCAATCGCTTGTGCATTCGAATTTAAAAAAAGATTCAACAACAAACCAACAGCGGTTACGAGAGCATAAAAGAATGCAGCTGACCGGGGAGAAACGGCGCCGCTCGCTACAGGCCGCGCAGGTTTATTGATGCGGTCGATCTCAGCATCAAAAATGTCGTTGACTACCATGCCGCCTCCGCCGATACATCCGGCAGCAAGCGAAGCAATAATCATTGCCGGAAGGACCTCGGCTTTTCCGCCAGCGAGCAGGCACGAGACAAACACCGATGCAACGGCAATGACAAAATTCGACGGACGGAGCAGAAGAATGTAACGATTGATATGCAATAGGTTCATTATTAATAGACTGAATGCGGATGTTGAAACCCCGCTCATTTATCGCTTCGAGCGGACTGCAATGCTCCAATTAAAAATCATTGGCTATCCCGAAATGGATTTTGGCGGTACTAAACGTGTCCCCCTCTCCCAGCGCAAAGCTGACCTGTAAAATACCCAGCGACGTATCGAGACGCGTCCCGACTCCATACCCGTACAAAAATTTTTCCTGGGAAGGAAAAGAGTGAAGGAAATCGGGAGGTTTCGAGAAATACCCGGCATCCAGGAAACCAAAGACGCTGGAAAGCCGTCCAGTCAAAAAGCGATATTCAAAATTCGACCAAAGTACTTGGGAGCCGTAAAACTGATTCTCGCGGTAACCGCGTACTGTATTCGTCCCTCCGATCTGGAATAAATCGCTCTGTTCCAGCTGACTGGAGGTAATCTTCTTTCCATGAATTCCGACCAGCAATACTTGTCTCGTGAAAAGCGGGAGATAGGATTCCATGTCCATCGAAAGCTGTTCGACAAGAAAATTTCGATCCGGTGCAAGCGAGAGATATTGCTGAGGTCCCGTAATTTTTTTTGTGCCACGGCTGTATGCCGTTGCGTAACTGATTCCCGATGTCGGATTGCGGGGGTCGTCACGTGTGTCGTAGTGGATTTCACCCCCCAACGAGAGAAGACTGCTTTCGAACACGCTAAAATACGTCAAATTTGCCGAGGGAACAACCGATTCTTGACCAAGGGTAGCAGCGAGTGATAATTCCGTCGTGACATTGACATCGGCCCGAACATCGAATCTGGTCTTAATGTATGTGGAATCTTGTTTGCGCTGAAAAATGCCAAGCCCTGCGTTCACCGGATAACCGGCAACCCACGGTTCGTTGTAGCTTGCTTCAAGTTCCTGAGTAAGCTGAGTCTCCCTCTGCCAACGAACAACCGCTTTCCGCCCCGTCCCGAATAAGTTCCTCATCGACACAAACACATTGCCGGTGAAATACCCGCTGCCCCCTCCGGCCACCGGGGGAACGTAGCCGACAATACCGTCAAAATTATTCGTGTTCCCATCCTGCACGCCAATAGAAATTCCTGCCGCAACGCTGTCTGCAGACCCGGGGTCATTCAAAAGATACAGCTGCGGTTCTCCCACCGATGAAAAAATTCCGAGCCGCTCGAGCCTTCGCCGGATGCGATTCACTTTTTCCTGGTTATAGATTTCAGCCGGTTGAAAATAGGCTTCGCGCGCAATGACATTGCTTCGAGTCTGGGTATTCCCCTCGACTTTGATTTCAGTAAGATACACCCGCGGCCCTTCCGTGACTGCAAGCACGAAGGATAGTTTTGATGCATCGAGAGAGTCTACGGCAAGAGAATCCACGTGCACTTTCGCCAGCGGATAACCCCGGTTTTCATACCGCGTAAGCACATCATCGATGTCTTTCTCCAGCGTTGTTTGGCGTAGAAGTATCCCCGGGGCTGTTTCAAATTGCTTTCTTATATCATCGGGCGGAAAAAGCGCAGCCCCGGAAATTCCAATACGCTCGATGAGGGTCTGTTTCCCTTCATCCAAGAATAAATCCAGCCCTACGGTTGTGCTGTCCGCAGAAAAAACGCAGTGCACAGAATCAAACCGTGCAAAATAGAATCCTTCACCGCGATAATGGTCCATCACCGCTTGAAGCGATGTGTGCAGCCGCTCGCGGTGAAATTCAGATCCGCGGGAAAAGGGAAGAAACTGAAGCAACTCTCGTTGAGAGAAATAGTGATTTCCATAAAATCCGATCGAAATGATTTTTGTCTGAGAAACGAGAACGGAAGGAAGGCACACCATCAGGAGGCATAAGCGGAGGTGGTGTCGGTGCCGCACGATTGGCGAAACAGTGCTATGCATAGAGGCAAACGCAATGCTATTTGAGGCGATGCACCAAATCCCAAATCGGCGTAACAAGCCTGAAATCACCGAAACCAGTTTCATCGACAAAAACAATTTGCCTGTTGAATTCGTAGTACGACCACACTTCGTACGGTTTAGAATCAATGTCGAACGGATGGCGGTCAACGCTGCTTGGCGATCCGAACAAAATGAATACCATACCCATGTCGGTGCGCCAACCATCAACGAAATGAGAAAAATGCTCGTTGGAATACTGAACGCGGCTGTAGTATTCTTCCATATTCTCGTTGCGCTGCGTATCCGGGCTTGGGTCTCGCTTTCGCCAAAATTCCTCGAACAGCTTTTGCTTTTGGTCGAGAGTCGATGCCTCCATCATGGCATCAAATTCTTTGGTGTTGGCAATATACTTGGTTTGTTTGATCGCAAGATCAAGGTCTTCGACCGTCAGGGGCATGCTTCCCCATCGCATTGTAAAGTTGCGCCTTTTCTCAACCTTGTATGATACAATCGTGTCGGATTTTTGGATGGTCTGTGCTTCGACTTCCAAATGATAAGAGCCTGCTGGAAACCGTGTGCTGTCTATTTCCGCTACTATTTCTGACTTCTTCCCGTCGAGGCGGCGGCGCTCACTCTGCGTGTACATCAGCTTTTCCTTCTTGTCAAACACTCGATACGTAAACGCCGCAGAATCCGCTCCGGTCTTGTTGTAGAGTTCAAAGAAAAGGGAAAAGCCGCGAGGAGTGTCGTAGAGATTTCCAGATACATTCGGCATGATCGTCGATTGTCCTCCTTCGTTCGTGACGTGGTTCACCAGCATAATATCGCTCACTGAAAACGGCGCCTGCGCATAGTTTTCGATGTCCACTTTCCTGAGCTGCGTGATGGTTTTTCCCGATTCCACCTCGCGCAATTCGATGCGCATCTCGTAACTGCCGGGGGGCAGTGTAAACGAACCCGTCGCCGGGCTGTACTCTCTTCTCGATTGTGTCTCGTCGAAATTACGTACGTGGACTTCTTCGTTCCACGTTTTCTCCAAGATCGCATTGCCATCGCCGTTCAGGATGTCAATGGTAATTTCATACCGAGCAATGAACCCGGAATCGCCGGCAACGAATCGCAGCCCTTGGAACGGAACTTGAGTATACAGGTCAATGCGCGCTGCGGACGAATCGTTCGATTGAAAGCTCAATGCGTCGAGATAGAACTCCGGCATGCCGGTGATGACGTGTTCCGGACGATTTTCGACCTGAGCTCGAAGAGAGCCGAACTGGGCAAGGAAGAAAAAAGAACCGAGAATGAGTGTTCGCATACAGGCGGCATGCTGGTGATGAAATTCTTACGTCGGTGGTTCGTTGCGTTTACACTGCGTCGCCGTACAGGTCATACTCTGCGGCGTCGGTTACCATTACATCAACAAATTCGCCGACGGAAAGGTGACGATCGTCCGCCGGTGTGATAAAAATTTCATTATCTATTTCCGGAGCATCCCACATCGTTCGACCGATATGCACTCCATCTTCACATCGCTCCACAACGGCACGGGTCGTTTTCCCGATGCGTTCTTCGTTTCGTTCGCGTGAAATCTCCTTTTGGACATCCATGATTTTTGCGCGCCGGGCTTCTTTCTCGTCGTGTGATATCGGGTCGCCGAGACCATACGCCCCTGTTCCATCCTCTTGCGAGTATGTAAAAACACCGAGCCTGTCAAAGCGCACGGCCTTAATAAATTCGACCATCTCATCTACGTCGCGCTCGGTTTCGTTGGGATACCCCGTGATGAGCGTAGTTCGCAAAGCGATGCCGGGAATTGCATTTCGTATTGTTCCGATAAGCGATTCAGTTGCACGCCGCGTTATTCCGCGCCTCATGGATTTGAGGACGTTATCCGAGGCATGTTGGATCGGCATGTCAAGATACCGGCAAATTTTCGGGTTTTCCTGAAAAACCCGCAGGATGTCTACAGGAAACTTTGCCGGATACGCATACATCAGCCGGATCCACTCCAGCTCTTTCACGCCGGCAAGAGAAGTGAGCAATGAACCCAATTCCCTCGTACCGTAAAGGTCCAGTCCATAGTACGTCGTATCTTGCCCAATGACAATAAGTTCTTTGACTCCTTTGGCTACCAGTTTCATCACTTCGTCCATGATCTGACCGGCGGGTTTTGAGCGATGAATGCCGCGCATGAGCGGAATAGCGCAGAACGAACAAGGATTATCGCAGCCCTCAGAAATTTTCAAGTACGCAGAGTAGTGAGGCGTGGAAAGCTGACGCTCGCCGAGTAATTCGTATTTATAGTTGCCGCCGAGTTCGCTGACGATCATCGGCATCTCGTTCGACCCAAAAAAACGATCGACTTCGGGAATTTCTTTAGCGAGATCGTTATGGTAACGCTCCGAGAGGCATCCCATGACAATAACTTTCTCGAGCTTCCCCTCATTCTTCAGCTTAACGGTTTCGAGAATTGTATCGACCGACTGTTTTTTTGCTTCGTCAATAAACCCGCATGTATTGATGACTGCGATTGATGCTTCCGAGATTTCGGATGTCACTTCAAAGTCATTCCCTTGCAATTGGCTCCAGAGTGCCTCCGAATCAACTTGATTCTTTGCACAGCCCAGTGTGATAATAGTGACCTTCTTCGATGGCTTGTCCACTCCACGTCCTCTTCTCAGATCCTACATGACAACACGACAAAATCTATATAAAGATACAAAATCGGTGAAACAAATATCAAACTATCGAACCTGTCAAGCACGCCGCCATGGCCGGGAATCAGATTTGAAGAATCTTTCACACCGGCATCGCGTTTGAACAACGACTCCACCAAATCGCCGATTTGCCCGCATACGCCAATGATGACTCCAATCGTCAATGCCTGATGGAATTTTAAATACGGGAGCATGAACCTTTGCGCCGCGATCATCGTTCCCACAGCGCCAAAGAATCCCCACACGGCTCCTTCCCATGTTTTGTTGGGACTGACACGCGGAAAAAGTTTGTGTTTCCCCGTCGCCAAGCCTCCAAAATACGCAGCCGTGTCGCACATCCAGATTGACACAAAGATAGAAATAATCGTCAGCCCTCCCCACATGTACGTCACTGCATGAACAGAGGCATCCGAAACTCCTTCCCCTCCGATAACACAATTCTGTGCCAGCCGGTAGGGAAATTCGTTCCCGAATAATTCGCGTATGCCGATAAAAGTACCGAGAAAAACGCCGATGTACGCAACTCCGAGAATAGTATATCCGGCATTAACAAATGCCGAACCCTTCCCTCGAAAAAGTTCAACCGTCAACACCAGGATAAAGAAAAGCAGAAGGACTATCAAGAATAACTGCTCGTTGGTAAAAAGAGACGCCGTAATTCCTTTATCGATCAACAACGGCACGATGAACGATCCAATCCGTTCATGAAAAAACGCGCAGTTAAGAAGAACCGCGGTGGCAATTCCTACGCTTCGCTGCGGGGAAGCCCCTTTCACAACTGCCAGTGCATACAATTCATTCAGCGCAAGGCAGGAAACTGCGCTGACAAAAAGGAAGAATAAAATTCCGCCGCTGTAAGAAACAAACAACACTGCCGGAATAGCGACGATCGCTACGAGCACGCGGGATACGAGGTTTGAATTTCTCGCAGTCATGATTGAACGGTTTCGTGAATCAGAAAATCCTCGAGGTCCATTTCTTCGACAAGGCGCCGTGCTTCATCGATCATTTCAGTCTTCACAAAGATGGAGACAGAACAATTGTCCGTCAGACAACCGAACTGGGAGAACTTTTTCGCGGAGTATTGACGCGCAGGGACTCCGTTCGCCGAAAGATTTTTTACAACCACTTCTGCGTCAAATTCGGTGGCAGCAGCCGCAAGCTTCGTGTACTGCGTTATCAATTGTGAATGGGCGAAATCGTCGCAGTACATCTTGTCTCTTACGGCAATCGAACAATCGCCGCATACCGGCTTGCCGCAGATGATGCACACGCCGGTCGCAGGCGTTCCGGAATGGTTTTCACACGCGACCTCGCCATGCGCGCGAAGAGCAGATCCGCACCCGAGGCAAAACAGAGCCACTTTTGTATTAGCGGCATTGCAGTGGGGACATGTCATACTGAAGGCTCCCCGTGGATCGGAACTTGCAGCTCGGAAGTCACCTGCCAATAGAAATACATAGTAACAAGAAAAATGATCCCGAAACCGAGAGTCGAAGAAAGCACGAAGGTCGATGAAAAATCGGACAACGAATTGAACATTGACAGGGCCGTAGAATTCTTCATATCAGATTCATAGTACACTCCGAGGACGGAAACAAGGTTGTTGACAAAATGCGCAACCATGGAAATCAAAATTGTTTCTGACCGGTACATGAACAACCCGAATAAGATGCCAAGTCCGACCAGAGGAACGACAAGAAAAGGGTTCATGTGGTAAAGGCCAAAAATAATTCCCGTAAATATAAATCCCGCCTTTTTGTTTGTCGCAAGCGTCATATTCTTCTGGATTAATCCCCGGAAGAGCAATTCTTCGCAGATCGCCGGCGTTACAGCGACAACGACGATAACAAAAAGCAGCTCCAACGGCGAATGCGCTTGAACCAGCATGGTATATGTCTCTTCGATCAGTTTACGCACCATTTCTATGAAGGGGCGAAGAGACTCGGGAAGCGGAATTTTGTCTTGAAAGAAAAGATATCCCTCCATCACTTGCTGCAGCGAAAACACTCCGACCACCGCCAGCACAAACTCCGTCGATTTCGGAACTCGCCACGGAAGTGAAAAACGTATCAAGCCGTGCCGGATTCTCATCAGCACAACGGTAGGGATCAACAGAAATATAAGTTGCGCGAGCATAGTTCCGGCCCGCATCCACTGTACGTTATCATTCGTTATAGACTGACCGAAAAGCAACAGCGTCAACCCGCCACCGACAACCTGGTAGAGAAAGAAAACTCCCGCCAAAGCAAAGACGACGAAACCCAAAGGATTCATCCTCATAACTTTGGAGGTCACGATTGAAGCGACCGTCGGTTTTTCTACGGAGTGAAAATCCGCGTTATGTTCGCCGTGTTCGTCCATCGGTCCTGAAATGTTGTTTTACGAGGGCAGCGAGCAGGGGGATCATGATCTCGTGATGGCCGGAAAAATCGTACCCCTTGCCGGTTTTTTGCGTTGGACGGAGGACAACATTCATCGTCGGACGGTAATGCCGCAACATGTCAAAATTCGCCGTTGTAAATCCCTGCGCTTTGGCGCCGAGGTTTCTTGCGACAGTGAGTGCCTTCAAAAAGATTTCGGGCATGATGACCGCGGAGCCGACATTCAGCACAACACCGCCGTTGACCAGATATTTCACGACGTTGGAGAAAATTTTGAAATCGCGAAAACTCAGCTCGCCGGTTGCAGCTCCGTCCATGGTCGGCTGCTGGTGGACAATGTCCGTTCCGATTGCCGCGTGCACGGTAACGGGGACATCGAGTTCATAGCATGTCGCAAGAATACTCAACCGCTTGTTCTTCGCCCGCGCTTTGACCAGCGCACTGGCGAGCGTTTCGCCGTAGCCCATCGTGGTCATGTAATAGCCGATGGAGAGCGAATTGTTGATAAACTCGCCCGTTTCTTTCGACATGCCGAATTTGCCGTCGAGGATGTTTACGGCAACATCTTCCGACGTCTGCCCCCACAATGCTGTTTCAACATCGTGAATCGAGGCGGCGCTGTTCATGGCAACCGCAGTAATGATTTTCCGCCGCACCAAATCGACGATGATCGGGGACAAGCCAACCTTGACAACGTGCGCTCCCATCATCAGAATGACGGGCTTATTCTGCCTTCGAGCGCGGACAATATCCGCAACCACGTTGTTGAGCTGCGCTGCCGCCAAAATATTCGGCAAGGAACGCGCAAATTGAGCGAACGATTGCCGTGCAGGGTCGAACGGCGCGGCAAAATCTTTCGGCGTCACTTTGCTTTTACGCGACATAATCGAAATCGTCTTGATTTTCGAGAGGTCTGCTTGGATGTATTTTGACATTTATTTTATCCTCGCTTTCAATTCGCCGTTGATGCCGGAGAACTCGCGCAACTCGGATTCGATCGAACCGATGAGCACTTTCGTGCTGATCTTCACCGGTATTTTCCTCTCGTCGTCGGAAAGCCAAAGAAGCACTTTCCCCTCGCTCTTGAATAAGCCTCCCTCTTTTGCTAACGGCTCGACGATGATGCATTTAAAGGTTCCGGCTTCCACTTTTATTGTTTCTCTCCCGATGAACTTTACGTCGAGATCGTAGGTTGAGTCTTTGTAGAAATTCTGAAGGTGAATTTTTTCACCGACCTTGCTGTGTGAAAAATCAAGCGTCCGCACAAAAAAGAACGCCGACATAATATCCTGAACTTTCGGCGGAATGGGATATTGTTTTTCCGATGTTTTCGCAATATGGTTCGTCTGGTCAAAATCCGCGGTAAAATCTCTGCGGTAATGTCCCTCTTTGACGTGCTGTTCAAATCTCCACGGAAAGATTCCATCAACGTCGAGATACGTTTCATAACGGTCGCGCACTTCGAAAAACCAGGAGAACGTCCGGCTCGAATTCACTTCGAACATCACCTTGAAACATTGATGAGCGGCGATGGTGTCATATTCGGGGACGGAAATAATCGCTTCCCCGGCAGTAATAAAACCATACCCGACATCGAACACCAACCGTTCGCCGACAGTAAATGCATGTTGCGAAACTGTCTGCTGCACCTCTTCAGTTTGGAACGCTGGTGCCGTACCAAACCCCAATGCAAGAAAAATTGTCAGTCTTGTGAAACAGCCAAATGCCGAATTAACCGAGTTATTGTTTATCATACAGGAATTTTTCTATTGCGAAAAAGACTTCTTCAACGGTGATTTGATCCATGCAGACATTCGAGCGGCATGGCGATCCCTTGCATAACTCGCAGTTCTTATTTTCAGCAAGAAAGATCCTTTTCTTCTCCGTGTATGGACCCCACCGAACGGGGCTACACTGCACAATCGGCGGAAAAAATGCGACGACCGGAGTCCCGACAATTGCAGCAATATGCATCGGGCCAGTTGAATTTGAGACAAAAACCTTTGCCCGGCGGATCAACTCACCGAGCTCCATGAGCGAGAGCTTTCCCACAACGGAAAGGGGCGATCCAGTCATGCCGTCGATAATTCGTCGCACTAATGCTTCTTCCCCCTTCCCGCCGGTCACGATTACTTTCACTCCCAGCCGGCGATGCACTTCGTTCCCAAGCTTGGAGAAATTCTCCCCGCTCCAATCGCGTGCGGAACCGCCGCTTCCCGGATGAAAAACGACGAATTTCTCTTGCGGAGAAACCGATTGATGTGCGAGCATCGAGTCAACAGCATTACGCGCAGAAGAAGAAATCGAAAATTCAAATTCCGGATGTCCCTGCGCTTCAATTCCCAGAGGCCGGAGCAGGTTGAGATTATATTCCACCTCGTGCTTTTTTCCATCCTTCCGATGTTCGAACACTCTCCGGTTGAAGAGGAACGAATACCACCGGTATCCCGATCCAACCCGGATTCGAATCCCGGAAAAAAACAACAACAGCGTTGGGCGGAAACGCGGATACGGAATGACGGCAATATCAAAGCACCGCTTGCGAAGCTCTTTGAGAATCGTCCATAGAGATCGAATATTGTCTTCGTGCTCGTAAATCAGAACTTCGTCAACACACGAGTGATGGTCGACGAGTTCCCGCGTATAGCGACGTGTTAAAACGGAGATCCTAGCGTTGGGATAAGAGCGCCTGAGAAGCGGCAGCATCGGCAAAGAGAGTAAGACGTCTCCGATTCTATCAATGCGGACAAGGAGGATATTTTTAACGTCGTCGTTCAAAACAATGCCGCCGATGAAAACCTGAGGACCCCTCCCGCAAATATTTTCAAATTTAATATACGGCAAACACGAGTAAGGCGCAAGATGACCTGCCGGCGTTCAAAACTTGAAGAATTATTCGAGTGGTAGGTCCAAGATCTTAAACTTTCCCCAGCCGTTGAAATCGAAATGCCACCATTCCGTCGTCATCCTCATGAAGCCATGCCGCTCCATCACATGTTCCAGCAATGCGCGGTTTTTCAACACGTTCTTCGGCAGCTTCATGTAATCGCAATGAGCTTTGGCCGTAAAATTATCGAATGGCGTCGGCATATCAAGTTCGCGGCCGAGAGAATCAATGATCGTCAGGTCGACAGCAGCGCCGCGGTTGTGACGGGAACCCCTGGCAGGATTGGCAACATACCGCTCATCGGGCACGGCATCCCATAACTTTTTTTGGATGGAGAGCGGACGGTATCCGTCAAATATTTTTAGGCCAAGTCCACAAGCTTTTAATTCCTTCTGCACGGCGCTCAAGCTTTCAGCCGGTTCGCGCCGCAGCATACATTTTACAACGGGATAGAGCTTGTGATGAGTAAAATTATTCTCAGTGGCATACCGTAAATCGAGGGCAATAGTTGGGTTGACAGAAAGGATGTCGACAAGTTCCTGCGTGGATTTCTGTTGGGCGGGACTTTGAAAAGTTGGCAGTAAACAGTAAACAGTAATTAAACAGAAGATCCTTGATATCCGATTACAAATTTTTGATATCTGATCAATCGCTACTTTTTTCACTCCATCTGATTCCATCTGCAATCTGAGCTAAATCTGCGCCATCCGCGTAATCACGAGACAAAGACCTTTGCAACTTCGAGCATCATCGAAGGCTTATTCCACAATGCGGTGCGGAAAATGCCGCCAAGCGTTCGTTTGCCCTCGGGAAGCTGCAACGCACTGTCGCAAATGTTGTTGAGAGTGTCGTCGGAGAAACCGGCAATCGCCTCTTTAATATTATAGAATACCTCATGCCGCCATCCCAGGCGCTTGTGCCACCGTTTTTCATATTCGGTAAGATGAGACAAATCATTTTTTGCAACTGCTTCCGCGGCAACCTGTCCGCCGATCATCCCGCCAATCATCCCGCTGACGATACCGCCGCCCGAGACCGGATTTACTTGATGGGCCGCATCGCCGACAAGAATCACATTATTGGCAACAATCCGGCTGCATGTTTTTGCACACGGCACGCCGCCGGCAATATGTGTAAGGACTGCCGCGCGGGGAAATTTTTTTTCCATGAACTCGTGCAAGAATTTTATCGCAGGCTTTTTCTTCGCTTCCTCTACGCTCAATCCAAGGCCGACGTTTGCCGTGTTTCTTCCTTTGGGGAACACCCACAAATATCCTCCCGGCGACACGTCATCGCCGAAGTAAAAATCGAGAACGTCGGGTTCGACGTCGATGCCGGAGATTGTCATTTGGGCGCAGCTCTCCATGTCCCGGATGTGACATGTCGTATCGATCCCCGCCCACTTTCCCACCCGCGATTCAACACCGTCGGCAGCGACTACAATTCTGCATCGAATATCAACTTTCACATCTTTGATCAATGCGCGTACGCCGACGGCGGCTCCGTTGTCGTCCTTTAAAAGATCATAGACATACGCTTTTGTCACAACTTCGGCGCCTTCTTTCGCGGCGAGCTTTGCCAACTCGTAATCGAAAATGCGGCGCTCGAGCACATAACCTGTTCCGTCGAGACGCGGCACCACACTTTTACCATTCGGCGCAACCAAACGAAATTTGGTCACTGTTGACGCAATCCATTTCGGGTCGGGCTCGATAAACTGAATCACGCCCTCGTGGCTCACCGCTTCTCCGCACCGTACCGGATACCCGACGTCGCGGTCCTTCTCGAGCATCAAGACCGATGCTCCGCCGGCAGCAGCATACCGTGCAGCAGTCGATCCGGCGGGTCCGGCGCCGACAACGATAACATCATAATCCTGTTTCATTTCAGCGAGTGCGCAAATTGAAAATTATCCAACGCAGAAATTTCCTTAGGGAGGTTCTGGATTCCTTCGCGATGGAATTCAATTACTTCCCATGGGCAGGCCCACACACACTTGCGGCAGTTTGTGCATCGTTCTTCAATGACGGCAATCTTCGATTCCTGAAGCTCGATCGCGTCCTCGGGACAAACTCCGACACAGCAGCCGCAATAGTCGCACTTGCCCGGACGAATGTAGATCATTAAAAACGGTTTAGCCATGGAAAATATTCTTCGGAAAGAAACACATCACTTAATAGACAGAAGCTCGACCTCAAAAATGAGATTCGCATTAGGGGGAATTACTCCGCCCGCCCCCCGGGTACCGTACCCAAGTTCCGGGGGAATAAAAAATTTCGTTTTACCGCCAACCCTCATTGTTGCAACTCCATCGTCCCAACCTTGAATCACCTGCCCTACACCGAGCTTGAAAGTAAATGGCTGCTTTCGATCCACCGAACTATCGAACTTTGTGCCGTCTTCCAACCATCCTGAATAATGAACCGTAACAGAGTCTCCCCGTTTGGGAAATGGGCCGGTTCCCTCTTTTATCACCTCATATTTCATACCTGTTTTTGTCACTCCTATATTCTTCTTTGCACAACCTGCCGCAACCAAAGATGCTGCCAAAAAAAATATCATGCATTTCATGGATTTCTCTAAAGGTGATGACTCCTATCAAAAATAGAGAAAAGATATCTCACCTTCAACTGGCAATGATGCGATAATCTTAAAAAGTGCATAGAGACATTACTTCACTTCCTCATTCCTCGAAGACCATAGTCAGGCGGAATATCTACCCCATTTGAAATACTTTATTAAAAACAAATTCGAGCTGGAACGTTTTCGATTTGTTTCGACTTTCGATATACTCCGCGACTTTTTTCAAGCGTTCGGGGATCGCAAGAATTTTTTCCTGCGCTTTCTTCCCTTTTTCTTTCAGATTGCAAAGCGCATCCAATCCCCATGCTTTGATCAACCCTTCGACAACAGAAATGTAGTCCCGGGGGCCATAGATGCCGGAACGGCGCACGACATCTGCATACTCGTTAAAATTGCGCAGCGAATGCCCCGGCATATCGATGCTCGGAAGAATAGTTGCCGCCGATGCAAGAGCTTCATCCGGATCGCGTTTCAGCACTTCGCTGAAAACAGTCCGATAAAATGTATAGTGGCGGGCCTCATCCATCGCAATGCTATGAAGAATTTTTTGGAGAGTCGGCTCGTAGGCACCGCACACCCTCCCCGTGCCGTCGTGAGAAATCTGCGTTGCCCGCTCCTGTGCCGACGTATAGACAAAAACTCTGTAAGGATCCTTGTCCCAATCCGGTTCGAATCCTGAACGAACATACTGGAATTGCGCTTTTTCTACTGCCGTAAAATTCATGATGCGCGAATCACGGCAGTAATCTCTAATTACATTTCCGTGGCGATCCTCTTCTGCTGTCCACAAAAAATTCCAGTTCTTCCAAAACGAATCGTTCCCAAGATGCACGGCAATCAAACGATGAAAATGAGGAAGCCCTTCTTCGGTAATCAGATTTAAAGCAAGGGCAACACGTCCGCTCAATGGAATTCCTTTCGCCCGCTCGCGTATTTGTTTAAGATGCAAGTCTTCGTTTGTTGTTTCATCTGCCGGCAAAAAATCCGAAGGAAACCATAATTCCCTCTTTTCTTCATGTTTTTGTGTGAGGTCTGCAACAATGCCTTCCATATCAGAGAGGACCTCAAATTTGGAGGAGAGCAAAAACTTTTTATCTTTTTCTTCAGAACTTGAAGAATTCATCATGAGAGACCTCTATTGTGTGGCACGTTAGGATGGGAGGGATAAAAAAAATCCACGCGCCCCGCTCACTGCGACGAAAAGGAGAGCCGGCGGGGTCGCATGGATTAGAACAAAGAAAAAGCCCGATTAATTCTGGGTAAGGATCGCGTCTTTTGCAGCCTTTGCGACGCGGAACTTTACAACTTTTTTCGCCGGAATCTGAATGATTTCACCGGTCGCAGGGTTTCGTCCTTGTCGCGCTTTACGGTCAACCAGAACGAGCTTACCGATGCCGGGAATTGTAAACTGATTCTTGGCTTCGGCGTATGCAAGGGTGGCCAATTCTTCAAAGAAAGCAGTAGCCTGTTTTTTCTTCAGACCAAACTTCTTTGCAAAATGGTCAGCAATCTGGGATTTTGTCATGGCCTTTGCCATTGGGCGCTCCTTAAATTAGTTAATTAATAATTGATTATGTGAAATAGTAAATGGAACCGCTAAGAGTATAAGACTCATACTGCAAAAACTTGGCTGAAATATAGGAAATTAGAAAATTAAAAACCAAGTATTATTTAGGAAAAATGAATGTTTTTTTGAGCCAACCTGTAAAGGTCATTTTTCAAGGCTTTTCTGCGATTCCTCAATAGCAGGCCCATAATCCCCAAATTATGCAAAAATGGGGAACTTTTGAATCTATCTGGTATGTTATTCCTGCAGTTGACTAAAGAAAACTCGCTAATTCATTCACAAAATCATAAATAAAAAGGGATGATCTCCATGAGAAAACTTCCAATTCGCCTTTTCGTCTCACTTTTCTTCTTGACCAGCATAGCCGTTTTTGCTCAGGAAAAAATGGATCAATCGACTTCTCACACAATGAAAGGCTATCTTGTCGACAAAATGTGTGCGATCGGAATGGCGAAGAAAGCGCCGGACGAAGCGATGGCAAAGGCCGCAAAACACACAAAGGATTGTGCCCTCGAAGAAAGCTGTCAAGAAAGCGGATATGGTTTAATGTCAGCTGGAATTTGGTATAAATTTGACGATAAGGGAGACAAGCAGGCCCTTGCCCTCTTAAAAAAAACCGACAAGAAAAACGAAATCATGGTATCTGTAACAGGAACGCACGATGGAGATATTTTTAAAGTAGTGTCCATAAAAGAAGCAAAGCCGGAAGGGTCCAAGAAGGAAATGAAAAAAATGCAACCCAAACAGGACGAGATGAAGATGGACAGTACTAAAAAGGGCTAAATCCTCTTTTAGAAATTCTCTTAATAACAAAGCCTCTTTGTCTAAGCGACAAGGAGGCTTTTTAATTTAACGACGGCTTTTCATTTCCAAAAAAAGGCAATCCCTGTAATAATAAAGGAAAGTATTACAATCGCAGGAAGAAGGAATGTCAAAGGCGCGATCCCTGCTTTGAGTCTCTTTCGATAGATTGTCGCAATTATTATCAAAGCAATTACCAAGAGGATCTTCACACCGTACTTCGCCGGGTTGATTTCTGAAATATCCAGCAAAAACAGTATGAGTCCCGTCAGGAACTGTGTATGAGCCGCACTGACTAAATACACCGCAGTCTTGTTCCGAACGGACTCTCCGGGGTTTGCGAGAAGCAAGAATAATCCGCTCCCAACCAACAGAATCATTCCGAAAATATGAAAATAGAGCAAACCGTCATGAACCATTGGATTCCCTGCACTTTGTGAGTATGGATGAAAAACTATGGAGAAATGTAACACCTTTAACTGTTTTTTCCAACTCTTTCCCTTTCAATTCTGCCGGCCTATTTCAAATTGATTGCAACCGAAATTAGCGTTATCTTGTTCTGGTAATTATAGCTTTTCTTCCATAGACAGTTAAATACCGATGCTTTCAGGACGTTTGCGCATAATTCTGCTCTTTTTTGCAGTCACATATTGTGCGGCGCAAAACACGAAGGAAAACGCGGATTTTAAGCTCGCCCTAAACTTATTTAACGATAAACTGTACGACCTTTCGCTCGAACAATTCAAACAGTTTATTTCGACCTACCCATCCAGTCCCCAAAGCATCGAATCAAAATTCTACATCGCGCTTGCGGATCGTGCGTTGAAAAAGAACGAAGAGGCGCGCGCGGCATTTCAGAACTTTGCATTGACCTATCCCGACCATCCAAAAGCACCGGATGCGTGGTGGAATGTCGGTGAAATGTACAGCGAAGAAAAGAAATTCAGCGATGCAGCGTCGGCATTCGAGCGGATTAAAGTGTTCCAGCCAAAGAGCAAATTGGCTTCCAAGGCATTACTGACCGCAAGTACGTATTTCGAGCGTGCCGGTGATACCGAGAACGCAAAAAGATGCCTGCGGTCGCTCGTGAGCGATTATCCTGCCGACGAACTTGTCACAGTCGCCCATGCCCATTTGGGAACGTTATTCGTCAAGGAAAATAATCTTATTGCAGCGAGAAATGAGTTGCTTTTGGTAACCGAAGGCGGCGCCGACAAAGAATTGACTGCCGAAGCTTCTCTACAACTTGCATCGGTAGCCGAAGCGTCGGGCAAACCGGAAGAAGCGGAACAGCTATATCATTCCATTATCGATGAAAAGAAACCCGAGGTTTCGACGAAGACGCTCGCACAGGCAAGATTACAGCTCGGACGATTGTATTTTTCCTCCGGGAAACAGGCACAAGCCGTCGAATATTTTCAGAAACTCAGCGCCGACTCGCTCAAACTCCCTCCAGAGATACTCCAGCAATCGCTCCTGTCGCTCGGGAATAGCTATTCTTCAAGCAGGGATTTCAAGAAGGCTGCAGACGCTTACGAACGATCGCTCTCTCATCCCGCAGATTCGTCTCTTATCGTAACTGCGTTGTTTGGCGCGGGCCAATCTTACGATGCGATGAAAGAATACCGCAAGTCGTTCTCGGCATTTTCTGCCGCGGCGGATAAGCCTATTGCAGCACCCGAAAAGCGTTATGCACTTCTCCGTGCAGCGACGCTGGCATGCTCGTTAAACAACTTCGACACGGCTGTTCAGTATTACAAGGAATGCATCGACCGTTTCCCGAACGACGAAGAAGCGCCCGACATTCTTTTTCAAATCGCTGAATTGTATCGCATCAGACTCAACGAGCAGCAAAAAGCAATCGACCTCTATATGTCATTCCTTGCTCGGTACCCGCAGCATGAGAAATGCGATGATGCAGCCTTCGCGCTGGGAGTCTCGTACGAATCCCTGCAGGAAACCGGTGAGGCAGTCAAAGCGTACACGATGTTGATGAATATGTACCCGGCGAGCTCGTTCGCTGCAAAGGCAATGGAGAGAAAAAATTTCCTTCAGAATTATAAATCCCCCGACAAAGAGCAAACGGTAAAGCAGTTGGCACTCCTTATCGGCGATCTGATTTTAGAGAAGGAAAAATCGGATCTCGCGATGAGGCTCGGCGATATTTATCTCAACATCCTCCAGGATTTTCCGCAGGCGGCTCTGCAATACGAGAAAGCGGAATCGGTCGGCAAGGATTCGCTCGTGCGCGAGGAAGCTGCGTATAAACACACTCTCGCGCTGTACCGGCAAAGCGAAGTCGATTCCTCCGCCGCGCAGCCGTCTGTCAATGCGCTTTCGATATTCCTGAAAAAATATCCAACCGGAAAGTTCAGCGACGAGGCGGCGTTCGATCGTTTCCTTCTTCAGACAACCAACCGAAACGCCGAAACGAAGATCGCGCTGGCGGAACAATTTTTGAAGGAACGATCCGCGTCACGCTTCATTCCAAAGGTTTTGCTGGCCTTAGGCAATGCACAAAAAGAAAAGGGGCTTTTGAATGAATCGGTAGAAACGTACAGGCGGATTGTCAACGGCTTTCCGGCCCAGTTGGAATCCGACGAAGCGACGGCACAACTCGGTATTCAACTCGCCCACTTAGGCAAGAGCGACACGGCATTTGTCGTGCTCAGTTATTATCTCCGGGCATATCCAAAAGGGTTTTTCAGCGCAGAAGTGCTCTATGAAAACGGCATGCTTTCGGCTCGCGAAGACAAACCGTTGATTGCCGCAACATCGTTTGAACAGCTTCGGACAAGATATTTTTACTCGACGCGCGCGCTCGATTGCATCGAAACGCTTGCAGAAAATTATCAGAAAACGAAGCAGTTCGACAAGGCGATTGCATTGTACCGTCAGAAGCTTGAACGGTTATCTTCACCGTTACAAATAAACTCCAACGGCAAGCCGCAGATCGTCTTCCAGCTTGGAAAAAGCTATGATGCCGCTGGCGACACAGCAGACGCTCGAAAAGAGTACCTCGAACTTGTAAGCGAAGATGCCCGTTCTTCCGACGCATCGGAAGCATTTGCACGGCTGGCCGTATTTGAAAAACAAGCCGGCAGAAACGATGCTTCAATTCGATTCTTCGAAAAATCTATCGCAGCTAAACGCACGGCGGCGAATACCGCACAACTTGCCATGCTTTATTTTGTCAATAACGATTATCAAAAGGCGGTTTCTGAATACGAGTCTCTCGACGGCCTGAGTGATGCGGATTCTTCGATGCTCAGGTCGGGGAGGATCAACGCTATTATTTCCCTTTACCGTTCGGATAAAGACAAAGAGGTTGAACACAAAGCCGCGGAATATTTGAAATTCTACGGCTCCGATAAAAACGCCGTTGCAGATTTTGATTTTGAAAAGGCGATGGCGCTCTACCGTAAAGATGAACCCGACCGGGCACTCGCGCTGTTAGAGACATTCCCGTCGAAATATGATTCCACCGAAATACTGCCGCAAGCATGTTTTTGGATTGGAAAAATCCTCGAAACAAAAGAATTGCCGGACAGTGCGTTGAAACAGTACGATGCCGTCATGCGGACCTTCCCGCGCTCCGCCATCCTCCCGAAGGTATACCTGGCGCTCGGCAATATCTACTTCTTTAAAGAAAATTACGATGAAGCTGTGAAGTATTACCGGCTTGTTGTCGACAAACCGGATCTATCACCAGAAACTCTTCCTTTTGCAATGAGCAATCTCATCGAGGCATACAAAGAACTCGCGTTGTATGATGGCGCTCTCGAGTTGACGCGGAATTTCATAGAAAAATATCCGAATGACGAATCAATCCTGGACAAGAAAGTCGATCTCGGTGTGCTGTATCAAAAACTGGGCTATTACGACCAGGCGATCGTGCAGCTGCAGGCGTTGCTTGAAACGACGAACAAGGATTTTGAATCTGAAATCCGTTACTATCTTGGCGAATCGTACTATGACAAGGGCGAATACCAACAAGCCATTCTTGAATTTTTAAAAGTTCCGTATCTTATCACAAAGAAGACGAAAATTGACTGGACTCCGAATTCGTATTATATGTCGGCGCAGTCGTACGAGAAGATGGGCAAATTCGATCAGGCGTTGAACATGTACCAGCAGATTATTGATAAACCGGGAATCGACCCGGCGTTTAAGACAGCCGCTCAAAAAGAAATCAATCGGGTGAAAAGTGCATTGAAGAAGGAGACTAATTAACAGATTCTACGCATGCGACAGAAGTGCCTGCTACGTTCACGAAGAAAAACTTACTTCTGGAAATTGTTCCATAACAAATTTTCTATGTAAGGATGTATTGGCACCTATGAAGCGGACTTAAGCCTTCATGTCTTTTCGTGCTCTCCGTGGACACTCTATAAGCATGAATGACCAACGAAAACGGAAACAACTATGTTCGAGAAAGAAACTGAACAACTTATCGCAACAGTCCGCCAGACAACACTTGGCGAAGCCAAGGCTATCGGCTTAAGAGAGATTTTCGAATCGAATATCCCGCCGAACGTGAAGGTGTTTTTCCGCGCTGACGTTGAATGGATGCTCGATGCGGAACGAAAACCGGAGCCGCGGTTATCAAAGTTCAACTTCAATCTCCCCGAGATTGCGATGCTGCAGGAACAAACCAATGCGCTGCTTATCCACAACTTTGTATTCTCAAAAACTGATTTCGAAGCAACGCTCGATAAATGCGTCCACTTCATGTTGAACTATCTTTGCCGGCCCCAATGGACATTGAACAGTTTTCTTTTTGAAGAATCTGCACGGGCTTCAACGAGGCAGATCCTTCTGAAACTCCGTTACTGCAGAGACTATGCTTACTTTCCGGACATCCTCCGCCGTTATATTCAGCAGCGCGGCGTAGAAGAAATGACGCTCGAAGAAGGAAGAAACCTCATAGCAAGAATCGACAGCGAAGTTGTGGCAAATCATTCAAGCCTGGAGTTAGCGAAAATGACGCAGCCGTTGTATGACTTTGTAGCGTATGCGCGATCACACACAATGAGCGCTACTGCCAAAACAGTTCCAACACGGGCATTGATGTATTTTTTCGAAGACAAAAGAATGGGAGCACTGCGCGAGCGGTTATCGCGCGAGAGAGAGGTCAATAATATCAAAGAAATGAGTTATGGCGAGCTTGTCAACCTCCTCGAAAAAATTCAGACTGGAAACGAGCATGCGCACATCTTCGACGAAAATGCGGAGGCCTTGACTGCGCCTGACGATGTTTCTTTAGAACTCCCTTCGTTGCCGCCTGCATCGCGGGAAACAGAAGTTATGCTCCAAAAGCCATCAGAGCCGCCGAGGCCGGTCCCGCCGCTTTTTTCGCTTGAAGAGGAGCGGGCAATCGTCAAACATGTATTCCACCAAAATGAAGAGCAATTCCAGTCGGCAGTAAAAGAAGTGCTTGCCGCTGCGACATGGGACGAGGCGGCACTTACGATCGACCATTTTTTCCTGATGAACGACGCAGAAGCGTTCTCCAAAGAAGCGATTCTTTTTACTAATAGAGTACAGAGCAGGTTTAGTGAAGGAGTAAAGAACAAATAAAACAATTCCTAAACTCTAATCTCTAAATCCTAATTCTTTGAGGTAATCGGGGGATGAAAAAATATGATTTGGAAGATCGCACTTTAGCATTTGCGAAAGAAGTTATACGTTTGGTCAATAAGATCTCAAAAACTCTGCCGAACATTGAAATCGCAAAAAAGCTTGTTCGCTCATCGGGGTCCATAGGCGCCAATTACATAGAAGCAAATGAATCTCTGGGAGAGAAAGATTTTGCAATGAGAATTAAGATCTGTAAAAAAGAAGCAAAGGAATGCCGATATTGGCTGCAACTTCTCGATTGTACTGACGATCTCAACGCTCTCCGAGGTCATCGTATTTAAGAATCCATCGAACTAATGAAAATCTTCGGAGCGATTTTGGAAAAAGTAAAACAAAGACAGCAACCAAATAAGTAATCTGTCTTTGTTATTTTAGGATTTAGATATTAGAATTTAGGATTTAAACATTTATGTTTATTGATTCGGCTAAAATTTTTGTGAGGTCCGGCAGCGGCGGCAACGGCATTATTCATTGGCGGCGCGAGAAGTACGTTCCGAAAGGCGGACCCGATGGGGGAAACGGCGGCAAAGGGGGCGATGTGATTATCCGCGCAGAAAAGCAGTTGACAACGCTGCTCGATTTTCGCTACAAGCGGAGGTACATTGCGCAAAATGGAAATGCCGGAGAAGGCTCAAACATGGAGGGGCGGTCGGCCCAAAATGTTTTGATAAAAGTCCCGTGCGGGACGATTGTCAAAAATGCGCTGAGCGGTGAAATCATCGGCGACCTGGTCGGTCACGGCTCTGAAATTATCATCGCCAGGGGCGGACGCGGCGGAAAAGGAAATTCGGAATTTGCAACATCCACCAACCAGGCGCCGCGCATCTGCACGCCGGGTGAAGAGGGAAAAGAACTCAACCTTGACTTGGAACTGAAACTTCTTGCAGACGTCGGACTGGTAGGATTTCCAAACGCCGGAAAGTCGACACTGATCTCCAAAATATCCGCGGCGAAACCCAAGATCGCCGATTACCCTTTTACCACGCTTGTGCCAAATCTGGGGATGGTTTATTTTCAAGAGGGAAAGAGCTTCGTCGTCGCAGATATTCCCGGCCTCATCAAAGGCGCTCACGAAGGCAGAGGCCTTGGTGTTCAATTCCTCCGGCATATCGAGCGAACAAAAGTGCTCGTGTATCTGGTCGAATGTATAAGCCCTGACCCGAAGAAGGATTTTGCGACACTGGCCGGCGAACTGAAATCGTTCAATGAAGACTTACCGAAAAAACCTACGCTTGTGGCCATAACGAAGCTGGACATTGCCGACCCCGCACTCCGAAAAGCTCTCAAAAAAATAAAATTCCGCAAAGGAATTTCGGTCCACTATATTTCTGCGGTGACTGGCGAAGGGCTCGACGGATTGGTCGCGGCGATGTGGAAAGTGCTGGAGAAAAAGAAGTAATTGTCTGGAAGTGCCGGACATCTTGCGAACTAGTATTAAGAATCATCACATTGAAATTCACTCCGTTTCTTAGTAGATTCGTCCTTAATGAAACCATCCAAACGCGACTCGGACTTTACCACGCCGGAACGACTCGAAAATGAAACAGAGTTCGACCAAGCGCTGCGCCCTTCGGCCTTCGACGAATTTGTCGGACAGAAAAACATTGTCGACAACCTGAAAATTTTCATCGCTGCTGCAAAGCAGCGGAGCGAATCGCTCGACCATGTATTGCTCACCGGCCCGCCGGGGCTGGGCAAGACAACGCTTGCGTACATCATCGCCAATGAGATGGCTGCGGATATTAAGATAACGTCCGGACCGGTTCTCAATAAACCCGCCGACCTGGCCGGCGTGTTGACGAATCTCCAGGAAGGCGATGTGCTCTTCATCGACGAAATCCACCGGCTCAATGCTGTGGTGGAAGAATACCTGTACTCGGCGATGGAGGAATTCCGGCTGGACATCATTATTGATTCAGGACCAAGCGCCCGGAGCATCCAACTCTCTCTTCCGAAATTTACACTCGTCGGTGCAACGACACGAGCGGGCCTCTTAACGGCGCCGCTTCGGGCACGGTTCGGTGTGACGAACAGGCTCGATTATTATTTGCCCGACCAGCTTGCCACAATCATCAAGCGCTCTGCCGACATCCTCAAGATTGAAACCGATGCCGGGGGCATTGCGGAAATTGCCAAGCGCTCGCGCGGAACGCCCCGCATCGCAAACCGTCTGCTGAAGCGCTGCCGCGACTTTGCAGTGGCCGATAAAAAACTCGCTCAATATCACAACGTCGTCACGAGGGAAGTTTCCGAACACTCACTCCGCGCCCTTGAAGTCGACGACCTTGGCCTCGACGAGATGGATAAGCGTATTCTGCGGACGATTATTGAGAAGTACGACGGTGGTCCGGTGGGAGTCGGCTCTCTTGCAGTGGCCGTCGGCGAAGAGCCGGGAACAATCGAAGAAGTGTACGAACCGTTCTTGATTCAGGAAGGTTTCATCAAACGGACACCGCGCGGGAGAGAAGCCACGGCAATAGCCTATAAACATTTTGGCATAATGAAGAAAACTGTCAGCCAGGAAAATCTGTTCTAATGACACATTACAAAACCTTCTTCCTCTGTTGAACTTCGTGAGCCTCGGTGACACTCTGTGTAAAGAACCTTTTTTACAGTGAGAAACGGAGTAATCGCAGAGGTTCACAAAGAAAAAGTATCGAGTAACTTTTCGGGCGTGTTCTTAGTGTCATTTCGAAAAAGGTGGAGTTATGCCTCTTGATAAAGATCTACACTCCGTTCAGGAAGTTCGGGAACTTCTGACCAAAGCGAAGGAAGCGCAGCTTGCGTTTCGGGCGTACACTCAGGAGCAAGTAGACAGAATTGTCCGATCGATGGCCGATGCTGGATTTGCGGATGCAGAACGGCTTGGACAGATGGCGTTCGAAGAGACGGGCTTCGGCAAACCTGAGGATAAGAGAAAGAAGAATGAGTTTGCAACGAAACGGGTGTGTGAGTCGATCAGGAATTTGAAAACGGTGGGTGTTATTCACGAAGACAAAGAAAAAAGCATCATCGAAATCGGCGAACCAATGGGGGTTGTGGCGGCGCTGATCCCCTCCACTAATCCGACGTCGACCGTGATGTTCAATGCGATTATTTCGGTGAAGGGACGCAATGGGTTTGTTGCAAGCCCGCACCCCCGCGCCGCGAAATCCACGCTTGAAGCCGCACGGATCGTCGCGGAAGCGGCAGAACGGGCAGGGGCACCGCATGGATTAATCGCCTGCATGTCGATTCCTTCAATCGAAGGGACCAACGAATTAATGAAACATAAACTTACGGCAATCATCCTCGCCACCGGCAGCAATCCGATGGTGCGCGCGGCGTACAGCTCGGGCAAACCGGCGCTCGGCGTCGGCTCGGGAAATGTTCCAGCATTCATCGAACGCACTGCGAACATAAAAAAAGCCGTCGCCGATATTGTCTCGGGAAAGATGTTCGATTGGGGAGTTCTCTGTTCAACGGAATCGGGAGTCATTATTGATTCGCCGGTCAAGCCGCAAGCGATTGAAGAATTCAAGAGAATGAAAGCCTATTTCGTCACATCCGACGAAAAAGAGAAACTCAGCCGCACAATGTTCGACACCAATGGGGCGATCAACCCGGATATGGTCGGCAAGTCGCCCGCTTTCATCGCACAGAAAGCCGGCTTTAACGTCCCCGCAGATACTTCGTGTTTGATCGCCGAGTTGCCTGCGGTGGGAAAAGAATATCCCCTTTCGCGCGAAAAGCTGTCGCCAGTGCTTTCGATGTTCACCGTAGACGGCTGGCGCGAAGGCTGCGAGCGGTGCATCGAAATGCTTGAGTTCGGAGGATTGGGACACACGATGGTGATTCATTCGGCTGACCGGGACATCATTATGAAATTCGCGCTGGAAAAACCGGCATGCCGGATTCTGGTCAACACACAAGCCGCGCTCGGCGCGGTTGGATATACGAACGAACTTCTCCCGTCGATGACGCTGGGCCCTGGGACATTTGGAAAATCGATTATTTCCGATAACGTTTCCGCAAAGCATCTTATTAATATTAAGCGGCTTGCATTTGAAACGAGGCCGATCAACAAGGATGAAGGCGGATCCGCGAAGATTGAAAATAGAATACAGAATACAGAATTCAGAATTCAGAATTCGGAACACAGAATTCAAAACACAGAATTATCATCGCCGAAACCGACTCATAACTGGATGGAGGAGATCGAGGAACGGATTCGATTAAAGGCCGGAAATCAACCGGTTCACGCCAAGCCTCGCGTTGAAGAAAAAGCTCATAACGAGGAAAACAAAGAAGCAAAGTACGGAACCGGAATGACACGTGACGAGGTAGAACGAGTGATGAAGAAATTTCAGAAGTAGTAAGAAGTTAATAGTGAAAAGTGAAGAATTAAAAACGACTTGCACACCGCATGCAACTTATCGCTTTTAACTCTTCACTCCTAACATTTCGCTTTTAATTCTTCGTCCCTAACTTTTCGCTGTTAACTCCTTTGAAAAAGCTCCCCCGCTCATTTTATACCCGCCCTGCCCTTCTCGTCGCAAAAGATCTTCTGGGAAAAATCCTTGTTCGAAAAACCGGAAACATTATCCTCACAGGAACAATTGTCGAGGTCGAAGCCTATCGCGGTGCAAAGGATCCAGCGAGCCATGCCTTCCGCGGCAAGACAAAGCGGAATGAAGTAATGTTCGGTGAAGGCGGATATTTGTACGTCTATTTCACATACGGAATGCACTTCTGCGCAAACGTGGTCACGGGAAAGAAAGAAGTCGGCGAAGCTGTTCTTCTACGAGCCGTTGAACCTATTAATGGCGTCGAGGCAATGAGGAGAAAGAGGCGATTCGCGGCGGGCAGGATGAAGGACGTCAATCTCACTAACGGGCCGGCAAAGTTATGCCAGGCGTTTGGCATCGAAAGAAAAGAGAATGGAACCGATTTGCTTGGAAATAAGATTTTCTTAGTTGAAGGAGAATCAATTGCAAAATCGATTATCGGAACCTCAATTCGAATCGGGATTACGCGTGGAAAGGAAAAGAAGTGGAGGTTCTTTGTGAAGGGGAATAAATGGGTGTCGGGATAAAAATCGCCCCTCTTACGCTACAGCCCGCATGAATCCGGATTTACCACCCCCATGTAAATGCCGCGGACATTCCCGCTGAGATTTCGCCAAAATCTTTTCCCCCGAACAATTTATTGTAGCGATAAGTGATTCCAAAAGTATGTTGCGGGATGAACCCGAAATACGAAAGCCATGGAGTCATCAGCCATGATGAGACACCAAGTGAATACCCTGTCGAAGGCAAATCGGTGAAAATTCCCGCTGATGGACTGATACCGAACAAAAAGATTTCCCTTCGATCAACGAAGGCTACGTGGAAATCCTTTTTCACTTCAAAACGAAAAAAATCTTTTTGATCCTCGGAAAAAACATGTGTATATCCGAGGGTAAACCGAGCATCGGAAAACCGCTTCAGGGCGACTTTCTCGCCAAAGCCAACTCCCGTTTCGAATGAAAGTGTTCCGTTGACTTTACCGTCGCGCACAACGACGCCGCCGCTCGGCGGAACAACGCTGACAACAGTCGAACCTATCGCCAAGGGGACCAGAACGACTGTGGATACGATTTCCATTACATCTTCATAGGTCGTTGTTTTGGTGCCTTGAAACTCCGTTGCCGCAGAGTCCTGCCCAAACGCTTGAACCGAGCCGGTTATGGTTAACACTGCCAGTGTCAGAACTAAGCGATCCATTGTTGGAAGATAAATTCAAAGTGTAACGTTAAAAAGGAAAAGCTGCATTTCAAAAGGGAAAATTTCAAATCGTAGCATTCCTTCAATTCTTCACTTTTCACTTTTGACTTTTCCACATTACCGTGCGAGTTCCTTCACAAGAAACTCTCCCGTAAACGACTTCGGATTTCTGCTCATCTCTTCCGGCGTTCCCTCTCCCACAACATAACCTCCATCGTCGCCTCCCTCAGGGCCAAGGTCGATAATCCAATCCGCTGTTTTGATAACGTCGAGATTGTGTTCGATAATGATGACAGTATTGCCCTTGTCGACAAGCTTATTTAAAACGGAAAGGAGCATTTTGACGTCTTCGAAATGAAGACCGGTCGTCGGTTCGTCGAGAATGTACAGCGTGTTCCCCGTGCCGACTTTGGAAAGCTCGGTGGATAATTTCACCCGCTGCGCTTCCCCTCCGGAGAGCGTAGTCGCTTGCTGACCCAACCGAATGTAGCCCATGCCAACATCAAACAACGTTTGTAATTTCCGCTGAATACGGGACATCTCGCTAAAAAATCCGAGCGCCTCTTCCACCGTCATCTCCAGAACATCGGCAATTGATTTTCCTTTGAAGTGCACCTCAAGAGTTTCCCGGTTGTAACGCTTTCCTTTGCATACATCGCAGACTACGTAGACATCGGGCAAAAAATTCATTTCAATCTTTCGCACGCCGTCCCCCTCGCAACTCTCGCATCGCCCTCCTTTAACGTTAAAGCTGAACCGTCCTGCCTTGTATCCCCTAATTTTCGCCTCGGGAAGCTGCGTGAAGAGGTCTCGAATCATCGTAAACATTCCGGTATACGTCGCAGGATTTGAACGCGGCGTTCTTCCGATTGGCGACTGGTCGATATCGATAATTTTGTCTATGTCACCGATACCATGGAGCGATGCGTACGGCAGCGTGCTGATCTTTGTCTTATAGAATTTTTTTGAGAGAATCGGAAAAAGGGTCTCGTTGATGAGCGACGACTTGCCGGAGCCGCTTACTCCAGTCACACAAACGAAAACACCGAGCGGAATTTTTACCGTTACATTCTTGAGATTATTTCCTGCGGCGCCTTTCAGCGCTAAAAATTTTCCGTTTCCTTCACGCCTTGTCAATGGGACGTCGATTTTCTTTTTGCCCTGAAGATATTCAATGGTCGACGAAACACCGTTCTCTCCGCTATTCATTTTTGACTTTTCACTTTTCACTTTTAACTTCCCCGGTTCCCCTGCCGCAACAACTCTTCCCCCGTGTTCACCCGCCCCAGGGCCAAGGTCGACAAGGAAGTCGGACTGCTCAATCATTTCTTTATCGTGTTCAACGACAATGACCGTGTTGCCCAGATCGCGCAAGTGTTTTAACGAGTCAATGAGTTTCACATTGTCTCGTTGATGAAGCCCGATGCTCGGCTCATCCAAAATATACAACACCCCGACGAGCTGCGACCCGATTTGGGTCGCAAGCCGGATGCGCTGTGCCTCCCCGCCGGAAAGGGTTCGCGCAGCCCTGTCGAGCGTGAGATACCCGAGGCCAACATTCACCATGAACTCAATCCGCTGGCCGATTTCTTTAAGGATTTGCTTCGCTATCTCCATTTGCCGTGGATTCAGGGTGAGCGTACTGAAGAATGCGCGCGCATCCGTCAGCGACAATGCAACCACGGCTGCAATGTTCACTTGTTTTCCCGAGATTGCGTCTTCAAGCTTTATCGCCAGACTTTCTTTCCGCAGCCGTCCTCCGTTGCACACGGCACAGCGTGTCGTGCTCATGAACCCTTCCACCCATTCCCGGATTTTAGGGGACGCTGTTTCCGCGTAATAATTCTGCATCATCCCGACCACTCCGCTGAAACGATGCTTGTAGATCACCGGCTTTCCGCCGCCATGTGAATACTCGATTTCAATTTTTTCTTTTCCGGTGCCGTATAATAATTCCTGCCTTGCAACCTTAGAAAGGGAGTTCAACGGCGCGTTAAAATCGAATCCATGCCGCTTCAGAACCGCCCGCACCTGGCTATAAAACCATGTCTGCCGCGGCTTGCCGAGGGCCGCAATCCCTTCCTGGTTGACGGAAAGTTTTTCATCGGGAAGAATGAGCGAAAGATCAAACTCTTTTTTCTCTCCCAATCCATCACACGATGGACATGAGCCGTACGGCGTGTTGAACGAAAATGAATTCGGCGCCGGTTCTTCGTAGCTTGTCCCGCAGTTCGGACAGGAGTACTGTTTGCTGAAAAGATGGTCGGACGTCCCGTCGTTCACGATAAGGACACCCGAGCCAAAATTTAAGGCAACCTCAACCGAGTCTGCAATGCGACTGCGGCTCTCTTTTTTCACTGCAATGCGGTCGACAACAATCTCAATATCATGCACCTTATAGCGATCGGCTTTCATTCCTTTGGAAATTTCCTTCACAAGGCCGTCAACCCGGACACGAAGAAACCCGTCCTTGACAATTTGTTCGAACAGCTCGCGGTAATGTCCCTTCCGTCCCTTCACCACCGGGGCAAGAATTTGGATCTTTGTTCCCCCTGGCATCCTCAGAATTGCGTCGATGATCTGGTCGACGCTTTGCTTTTGCACTTTCGTTCCGCAGTTAACGCAAAACTGCACGCCAACCCGGGCGAACAGTAATCGAAGAAAATCATAAATTTCCGTTACGGTTCCGACCGTCGAACGGGGATTATGGCTTACGGTCTTCTGTTCAATAGAGATTGCGGGACTCAATCCCTCGATGTAATCGACGTCGGGCCTCTCCATCAGGCCTAAGAACTGCCTGGCGTAGGCAGAAAGGCTTTCGACATACCGTCGCTGTCCTTCGGCATAGATCGTATCAAATGCAAGGCTTGACTTGCCGGAACCGGAGAGCCCTGTGATGACAACGAGTTTATCACGCGGAATTTCAACATCAATGTTCTTGAGGTTATGTTCCCGCGCCCCTTTTACTATAAGAAAATTCTGGTCTTGCATCTTGGATTGGAAGTAAAGGCAGGCGCTCCTATTCAGCCGGCATAGGGAAAAAGAGCTCTGTTCGTCCTACATTTTTGAGAGTTTTAGGTTTAGATGTAAAAGATATTCATTGGGGGCGGGAAATGCAAAGCAATTCTCAACCAACATATAGCCGAATACTGTAGAACCGGATCACACTGAAATTTGTGCACATCAGCGAAATCTGTTCCGAAGAAGTCGCATCGGCAAAGCCATCCCTTCGGAACCTGACAATCAACGTCCAATCAGAGTAATTAGACAAATCATTTGGCGACGCGTAACTCGATCGTAAGGTTCCGTACCGGAAATAGATTCGCCAGCCGATTCTCGTACATATCCTTGCGAGCGTTCGCAAATGCGACGATAATCCGGTCAAACCAATGGCGCTGAGGCACTCCCTTTTCAAACTCAACCGACAACAACGTATATTTCGCCTTGGAGTATTGAAAACCGGCGTTCGCCGTTCCTTCAATAAAATAATCAAACGAATGGACGCCGAAGAAATGCCGGTGCGTCGGGTCGGTGTGAGCCTGCTGGTGCGAAAAGAATGGAACAACAATCGTCACGAGAGCCGATGGCTTTGCGATGCGATGAAGTTCTTCCATCACCTTCAGGAGGTCGTCGAGATGTTCGAGAGTGTTGTCGCAAATAATCTCATCGAAATTATTATCGGGAAATGGATACGGAAAGCTGTTGAGGTCATGAATGATGTCGGCATGAGAACGCGGATTAACATCGATGCCGATTGCGCCCGGCCGCTTGCGAAGGCCGCAACCAAGGTCGAGAATGGTGAACGCTGGAATGGATGACGGCGCTGGCTTTTTGTTTTGGGCCGTTGGCTTTTTGCTGGCCGCCTTTAGCCTTTTGGCTTTGCGCTCTTTTTCTATATTCTTCATTCTTAATTCTTAATTCAAAATGCTTAATTTAGAGTTCATCCAATCTTTTTCCGTTTATTCAAGTACTGAAACAGCGCCGTATCAAACGGGGTCTCCGTGTCCAGCAGAACGTAGTCGATGTTATTTTCTCGGCATTCCCTTTTATACTGTTCAAGAAATGACAGCATTTCCTGCTGATACGCCCGTTGAATATGATAGGGCTGTGTTGTCAATTCTTCCGCAGTTTCAAGGTCTTTAAACACAGCGTCGCCTCCAAAGGCGAACGAACGTTCAAACGGGTCGAGCACTTGCATGACAAGAACATCGTGATGGTTATACCGGAAATGTTTCAACGCCGCCATTACTCTGCCCGGGTCGTCCAACAGATCGCTGACAATGATAATTAATCCGCGGCGTGTAATTCGTTCTGCCATTCGATGAAGCGATTGCGAAGTGCCCGTCGTGTTTCCCGCTGAGAGGTTCTGAAGCTCGACAAGGATTCTCCGGAGATACGCTTTCGTCGCGTGGGGGGGCAAGGTCAGCCGGATGCTCTCGTCGTACACCGTCAAACCAACGGCGTCCCGCTGCTGCACCATAAGATAGGAAAGGGCTGCAACGACGTACGACGCGTATTCCAATTTCGAAATTCTTCGTCCGCCCCCTTTCTTCGAATTCCCGGAAGCGAATGACATGGACGCACTGGCATCGAGGATGATGTACGATTTAAGGTTTGTTTCCTCTTCGTACTGTTTGATGTAATAGCGGTCTGTTTTGCCATAGACCTTCCAGTCGATGCTGCGAATTTCGTCGCCGGGCATGTATTGCCGGTGTTCGGCGAATTCAACGCTGAAGCCGTGGTACGGACTTTTGTGCAACCCGGTAATGAATCCTTCCACCACCATGCGGGCGCGAAGTTCCATATTCGCCAGTTTCGAAACGACATTGGGTTGGAGATATTTGAGCGCCTGTTCCATCCTCCGGTTGCTTATTTTTTATTCGACGTTTTTTTTGTCTTGGCCGTAATTTCTTTCTTCATGCCGATGATTTCGTCCGGGGTCTTGCCGAGATTGTCAAGCTCAAATTTCGCCGATGCCGCAAGTTCATGGGCCGGGAATCTTGTGATGAAGTTCTGATACGCAACTCGTGCGCTATCGGCAATCTGGAGATTATTGTTGTAAATGAAGCCGATGAAAAACATTGCCAGCGGAGTTGAACTCGAATCCGGGTATTTCTTTACGAAGGCGCCGTAATAATTCACCGCGGCGCGAAAATCATTCTTTCCATTATATGTTTCGCCGAGCATGAACAGCGCCGCCGATGCGTTCTTCCCATCCGGATATTCTCTGAGAATAGCCTGGCACATCTGGATGGTCGAATCGACATTGCCGCTGGCTCGCGATTGCTCCGCCTTTTGCCACATTTCATCTTCCGTCATTTTCGCACATCCGGCGAGGAAAAGAACAACACCGGCAATAGCGTATACCGTTATTCTCATGACCGCTCCTTATTCAAAATTGTGAAGATATTCTGTTATTGTTTTCTTTCCATCACAGCAGCGAAGAAGCCGTCCGTGCCGTGGACGTGCGGCTTCAGCCGGAAGTACTGCTCATGCGATAACGACTCAAGCTGGTAACGGCGAAGAATGACCGACGGCTCCATGATTTCGAATTGAGGATGGCCGCTCAAAAATTTCTCAACGACGTCCTCGTTCTCCGACTTCATAATAGTGCATGTTGAATAAATAAGCCTCCCCTTCACTTTCACGCTACGTGCATAGTGGTTAAGAATTTCCGATTGTTTGACATTCAACTCCTCAACCGACTGGGGAGTGACTGTCCATTTCATGCCGGGGTTGCGGCGAATCGTGCCCAAGCCGCTGCATGGAGCGTCAACGAGAACGTTATCAGCCGCATCGCTAAGACCCGGCGGAAGCTGACCTTCCTCGACAGTGCACACGCGAATGGTATCGACACCGCTCCGACGGATGCGTTTACGCAATCCTTCCAAGCGATAGGAGTTCGTGTCGAGGGCAAAAATAACGCCGCGGTTTTTCATTAACGCCGCGAGGGCAAGGGATTTCCCGCCGCCTCCCGCACACGCATCCACCACCTTTGACGTCGGCTTCGGGTCAACGAGCATCGAAAGGATCTGGCTCCCTTCATCCTGAACTTCAAAAAATCCCTTTCGAAACACCTCAAGCTGAAAAACATTCATCCTCTTCCGAACGGTCAAACCAAACTGGGAAAATTTTGTTCGTTCGGTCTCGATGTTTTCTTTCGCCAACGCATCCTGACACTCCTCAACGCTCGCCTTCAATGTATTCACGCGGAGGGTCAGCGGGGCAGGGGCATTCAGTGCCTCGCAAAGGCGGACAGTCTCGTCATCTCCGAACTGTCCACGCCATTCCCCAATCATCCATTCCGGAAATGAGTACCGGAGAGCAATAGCCGCGGGGCCGCCGGAATGGGACGGAGTTTCTTTTTCAAATCTGTCGTTTCGATCTTTCGCTTGATTGAGGAAAAGCGACAATGAATGCTTCTCGACTGGGTCAGCCTCTAGTTCATCGACCAACACTTCGATCCCGTCGTTTGCAACCGCTGCCCTGTACACAAGACACAATAAAAACGCCGCCGGACTGTCGTCCGACAATTGGATCAATTTTTTCCCCGATGCTTCGCAAAGCCATTCCATCCGTTTCTTGTGCCGAAGCATTCCGTACGTTGTCTCGGCGACAAAACGGCGGTCGTGCGAGCCGAGATATTTGTGCGAACGAAAGAATGTGTCGATAGTACTGTCGGCCGGATGATCGCTTCGATTGATGAGGTCATACACTTCGACGGTATGACCGATAAGAGAAGATTTTTTCAAGGATTACACTTCAACGACGTCAGAATTCATTTCAGATGTCCGATAGGCCCGCGCCATACGCGGTGTGTTGAACGCCACAGCGGGAACGCCGTTGTTGTTTAAAACAATCACGCCGCCAAAACCATCGGCTTTCTTTTCCAACTGCAGGATCGCTTGCTTCGACGCATCCGCTGGGTCGCCGCCGTTGTATTCCATTAAATCTATTACCGTTTTTGCCAGTACCACTTTGATGATCGCTTCTCCCCAGCCCGTGCACGATGCACCTCCAACCAAACTGTCCGCGTACGTTCCGCAGCCGATGAGAGGTGAATCACCCACTCTGCCCGGATACTTGTTCGGCGTACCGCCGGTAGAAGTCCCGGAGGCAATCACGCCGGTGCGATCGAGCGCAACAGCACCGACGGTGTCGTGCGGACCCTTTTTCCGAAAAGCATCTTTTGTCGATACATTTTTTTTGCCGATCTGAATCTGTTTCCAACGGTCCAATTCCCTGCCAACGAGGAGATCTTCTTTCCTGCATTGCGTGATTCCGTGTTCTTGCGCGAACCTTACGGCTCCGGCTCCGGCAAGCAGGATGTGCTCGCTCCTATCCATGATGAGACGCGCCAGAGAAATCGGATTGCGGATATTTTGTACTGCTGCAATAGCTCCTGCCCGAAACGTTGTACCGTCCATGATGCTCGCGTCGAGCTCGATTTCACCGACGGCATTCACGAACGAGCCGCGACCGGCATCGAATGTCGGGTCGTCTTCCATGAAATTGACCGATTTTTCGACGGCTTCCGCCGCACTCCCGCCATTCACAAGAATGTTCCAGCCGATAGCAAGCGCTTGCCGCACGCCGTTGCGATGTGCTTCGACTAAATCGTCGGGAATATCCCAAGCACCGCCATGCACGATGAACGACACCATACAATCATTCCAACGGTAAACTGAAATAGAAGGAGCTGCCGATGCACTCCTGGCTTTCGACCCAAATTTTTCCCCCATGCGCTTCAACTATATTCTTACAGATAGCCAATCCTAGGCCGGTCCCTTCTCCCGAGGCAATCGCCGACGTTACGATCTGCCGGTATTTATCAAAGATGAAAGGTATTTCTTTCGCCGGAATGCCGATGCCGTTATCTTTCACGCAGACAACGACGGAAGGCTTTTCCACTCCAACGTTCTTTAGCATTGTCTCGGCCTCTTCATCGCTCCGCACTGTGACGGCAATCTCTCCGTGCTCGCGGGTAAACTTGATACCGTTCATCATGAGGTTGTCCAAAACCTGTTCAATCTTTGCCTCGTCGGCCACAACGGAAACTCCATCCGGCAGGTATTCTTTTTTAAAAGTAATAGATTTTTTCATCGCAAGAGGTTTCATCTGCATGAGAACATGGTCAATCAGCGCATCTAAATCTATCGGATTCCTATTGAGTGCTACGTACTCCGACTCAAGCTTGGAAAGGTCGAGAATATTGTTGATAAGATTGAGCATTTGTTCGCTGGCATTTTCGATCGTTCGCAGCATTTCATCCTTGTCTTGCTCGCTGAGATTCTTTTCTTCCTTCAGGAATTGCGTAAAAGCTCGAACTGCAGTGAGCGGACCGCGAAGGTCATGAACTAACATCGAAAAAAAATCCGATTGCAGTCTCATCACTTTTTTTTCGGCGACCGTCATCCTCAAAATAGATTTGACGCGAACGATAAGCTCGTTGTTGTCGATCGGCTTCAAAAGATACTCGTTCACTCCGAGGTTGAACCCGCGTTCCATAGAGCGAGAGTCGCGCATGAAGCCGGTGAGGAAAATAACAGGGAGGTCTTTGGTTTTTTTATGAACCCGGATGCGAGAGAGCGTTTCAAACCCGTCCAAACCCGGCATCAAAATATCGAGAAGCACCAGGTCAACTTTTTCATTATCCAGTATGCGGAGCCCTTCCTCGCCAGTCGTCGCCCGGAACACCTTGTAATCCTTGTACTCAAGCACGCTCGCAACTGCGTTGACGCTTGATACTTCATCGTCTATAACGAGGATGGAATACGTTTCTGGGGAAGTTTCTCTCATACTGAGCTAAGATAGAAAAATCGCTCTGGAATTGCAAGGAGACTTGAAACACGGAAGCGGGTCGATTTGAGAAACCTTCCAAAGGTTCATTTTCTGATTCATTAAATGTCTACACATTCGCTCGCTTGTCAAGGAACATTGACTAGGTTGGCGCACGAACGCCGAACTGGTCCGCCTCCTGCGATACCAGTGCTATGGCGTCAAAAATGCAAAAAGCCAGATCAACTCTGGCTTTTTCCGCGGTTTGCATTTGGAGCCAATTTAATGACTATGGGCCATAGTAACAATGTGGCCGCACATTGTGCATCGGACTTCTTTCTTAGCGATGTTGTGAAATTGTTTCTCGATATAGCGCAGGCCAAAAAGCAGGATGCAAGAGATCACGAAAAAAAGTTCGAACGGTAATAGAAGAAGGGAAACACCAAAAGAGACAATGGCCAGCGACGTCAATGCAAATAACGACATCAAGCTTTTGCGATAAACCAAGGTTCCGCACTTTGGACAACTCATCTCTGTTCCTTTCTACTTTTGTGATATGTTTTGAAATCAATCTGTATATATATAGAAACTATGCGCTCGTTGTGTTGTGATTTCAGTCATTCGCCGCGCTTCAGTGTGATACCCGTCCTCTAAAGACCGTGAATTTTTGCGACTATCTTCCATCAAATAAAAATACAACCGGTGTATTCACAAACGCCCATAATTGCAAAGATTTGGCCCATTGAGAACGCATATCAATACGGCGGTTCAAGCCCGCATTGCCTTTAGGGCGCAATTTCCTTAATTTTCTACATGAGTAAAATATCGCGCCTCACAAACAGGTCTATCCTGCCGGGTCTCCGTATAATCTTCAGGTTTTGTATTTATCTTCTTCTCCTTGATGCTTCGGAAATACATGCCCAAAGCATCATAACCGTTCACCCGCGATTTGTCGAATACACCGGCAACCGACGCGACATCGTCCCGCTGAAAAAAATTAAACGGCCAAAGATTGCTCTGGTGTTAAGCGGCGGCGGTGCAAGGGGCGCAACGCAAATCGGCGTCCTTAAAGAATTGGAAAAAAACCGTATCCCGATTGACCTGATTGTCGGGACAAGCATTGGAAGTCTTGTGGGCGGGCTGTATGCATCGGGATATTCGACCGAACAATTGCAAACTCTCGTTGATACGACCAATTGGGCGGAAGTTCTTTCTTTTGGGGACGAAGCAGACCGAACAGATCTGTTCGTCGGTCAAAAACAGGCGGCAGAACGAAATTTACTTACACTTCGCTTTGACGGGTTTACTCCTATTATTCCATCTTCCCTTTCCAACGGGCAGCGTCTCACAACATTTATCAACCAGTTAACTCTTCAAGGCATTTATCATTCGAATCATTCATTCGATGATTTAAAAATTCCATTCCGCGCAGTGACAACCGATATAATCTCCGGCCGAAGAACTACTCTTGCATCGGGAAATCTGGCGGAAGCGCTTCGCGCCAGCATCTCCGTTCCCCTGTTGTACAGCTCCGTGAAACGGGATTCGATGGAGTTAACGGACGGCGGTCTTATCTCGAACATTCCTGTTGAAGTCGCCCGCGAAATGAATATGGACATTATTATTGCCGTCGATGTTTCCAGTCCGCTTCGAACAGCCGGCCAATTGAATGCGCCGTGGGAAATTGCCGACCAGATTATCAATATTATGGCCCAACTGCCGAACAAACAATCCCTCGAAAAAGCGACTATTGTGATCAAACCTGATTTGGGAGGACACCTTGCGGCGGACTTTTCAAGGCTCGATTCACTCATTGCACAAGGGGAAGAGGCCGCCGCCGCTGAGATGCCGGCGTTAAGAGACAGCATTCAAAAAAAACAATCAGCTGATTATCTTTCCAGGCCTGATGTCGACCAACTTTCATTCAAAGTTTCCTCAATCAGCTTTCAAGGTGCCGAGATTCCTCAAAACATAAAAGCCGACCTGGCTGCCCTGACGGCGCGCGACAGAGTTACCGTTGGATTTATAGAAGGGAAAGTCTTTTCACTATATTCCCTCGGCAACTACAAAGATTCGTATGCCGAAATTGAACTTCATGATTCAACCGCTTCCGTGAAATTCGTGGATATTGCAAACATAGAAGTCCGTTCTATCGAGGTCGCCGGCGATTCGGTGATCACGAAAGATGAAATCCTTCCTCTTATCGACCAGTTGAAAAACAAAGCGGAAAATTCCGACAGCACACAAACCGCATTAAACGGCATTCTCGCTTTGTATCGAGACAGGGGGTATTCTCTCGCGCGTATTCAATCGGTTCAATTTGATTCCACGAAAGGAGTTCTGCGAATTGCCATCGATGAAGGAGTAATTTATCACATGGCGGTCGAAGGGACGACGAAGTCACGCGATTGGGTGATATGGAGAGAACTTCCCTTCACTGTGGGAGATATTTTCACGGTATCGGGCGCTCAACACGCGATCGCCAACATTATGGCGACGAATTTGTTCGACCAAGTATTGATCGACATCCGGTACATCGGGGATAAGTCGGAAATTGTGATCAAGGCAACTGAAAAGAAATCCGAATTGGCGGGGGTAGGGCTGCGAATCGACAATGAGCGCAACGTGCAGCCGTCTCTTGAACTCCGCGACGAGAATTTTCTCGGTACGGCTACCGAGTTCGGTGCGTACTTTGGCGGCGGTTTGCGAAATCGAAAGTACCTGTTTGAGTTTAAAGCCAACCGTATCTTTAACACGTACTACACTTTCGATCTCAATTCCTTCTATAATTTGAAGGATATCTATACGTACGAGAACGATCCCTCCGTTCAATCACCCACTGTGTTCAGCAGAATGCGGGTGGGCGAATATCGCCAGTTAGAACACGGCTGGTCGTTTTCACTCGGAAGGCAAGTTGAACGTCTCGGAACCGTTACGGCTGAATATCGCTTCGGACTGAACGAAATAAAGTTTTTATCGGGAAGAGGATTTTTAACCGATAACTTCGCGCTTCAAACGCTCAAGCTTTCATCCACAATCGATACACAAGATCAGTTTCCATTTGCTCATTACGGTTCTTTGATGAACATGAGTTGGGAGACAGCATCCTCAGTCGGCGCAGGGGACATCGGCTATTCGAAACTTTTTCTTTCGTACGAATGGTTCTCGACGTATTTCGAGGGTCAAACGCTACATCCGAAGATTGTGTTCGGTTTTGCGGATAAAACGCTGCCGCTCTCACAGCAGTTTTCGCTCGGAGGAGAGGATTCTTTCTACGGACTCAATGAAGACGATTCACGGGGGAGGCAAATTTTCGTCATTAACATGGAATACCGTGCACTGCTCCCGGTGAAGCTGTTCTGGGATACCTACGTTAAGATTCGGTACGACTTTGGTTCGATTTGGCCAGAGCAGGAAAACATAAGCCTTCGCGAACTTCATCATGGCATCGGTGCAGGAATTGCCGTAGACACACCGGCCGGAAAGGCAAGCTTCTCTGTCGGAAGGAGTTTTTTTGTTCGGAGAGATTTGTTGACGCAACCGCTCAGCCTCGGGCCGGTCATCGCATACTTTTCATTCGGACACCAGTTGTAGGAAAGGCTCAACGCTTCTTTCAATAACCGCTGCGGCGTCTCCTCACAACAAGCCCTTTGTCATTCCCCCATCGACACTTATTGTCGCCCCGGTAATAAAGCTTGCCCGCGATGATGCAAGAAACGCAACCACGTCGGCAATCTCCTGCGGTGTGCCGTAGCGGCCGAGCGGAATTTCTTTTGCTTGAAGATTCATATATTCCTCGACCGTGATATTCGCTTTCGCTGAACGAACCCGAGAAATTTCTTCCTGCCTCTTCGTCATCACAAACCCTGGACAAACGGTGTTGATGAGAATGCCGTCCTTTGCGTATTGCCCGGCGAGGACTTTATGCAAACCGATAAGTCCGGGACGAAGGGTTGATGATATTACTAATTCCTGTATCGGCTGTTTACCGGCAATCGAGTTGACCGTGATAATTCTTCCCCAATGCTGCCTCTGCATGAACGGGATCACGGCTCTCGTTAAACGAATCGCACTCATCATCGTCAGCTGCACGCCCTTTTCCCACTGGCCGTCGGACAAGCGGTCGAATGTTTCAACGGGCGGTCCCCCGGCATTGTTCACAAGAATGTGGATCGTGCCGAATTTCTTGATGACAGTTCGCACCAATCTATCGACTTCTTTCGCATTGCTTACGTCGGTAGGTATGGGAAAAACTTCCTTCTTCGTTTTCGCTGATATCTCTTTTGCCGCTGCCGCGAGTATTTTTTTATCGCGCGCGCAAACAGCAACTGTCGCCCCCTCTTCCGACAATGATTCTGCGATTGCTTTCCCTAACCCCTGACTCGCCGCTGCAACGAGAGCAATTTTATTTCTTAAGCCCAATTCCATGATAGAAGTTCTCCCGGATATTATTTACAAAAGCATTAATCGAGTTTTGTTCTGAATCGGAGTACACTCGCGATAAGAATCGTCACACCCATAAAGAGAAGCGCCCCGGCTTCGAACCACAGGCTCGTAATCCCGACGCCTTTCAAGATTATGGACCGGACAACCACAAGATAATACTTCATCGGCACACCGAACGACAGCAACTGCAGAAATTTCGGCATATTTTCCACCGGAAATGTGAAGCCTGAAATGTACATCATCGGTTGAAGAAGGAAAAACTGAGACGTCATCATCGCCTGCTGTTGTGTGTTGGAAATCGTGGAGACAAACAAACCAAGGCCCAGTGATGTGAGTAAAAAGAAAATTGACAGCCCGAAGAGCAAGAAGACGTTGCCATGGACTGTGATCCCGAACCCGACCACCATTGCCGTAAGCACGACACACCAGTTGACAAGGCCGATGATCGTAAATGGTATCAGCTTTCCGAGGATCAACTCGGTCGGCGTTATCGGCGTCACCATAAGCTGTTCAAGCGTGCCGATTTCTTTTTCTTTGACAACCGCCATCGAAGTAAGGTTCATCGTTGCGATCAACAGAATCATGACCAGCACCCCTGGCACCATATAATTTCGACTTTTCAGCGATGGGTTAAACCATGCCCTCGTCTGTGCATTGATGCCGCCGATGCGGGCGGATCCCGATACTTCAGCCAGAACACTGTTCGAATAGGAGACAAGAATTTGATTGACGTACCCCATTGCAATGGCGGTGCTGTTTCCCTCGCTGCCGTCAATAAGCACTTGCACTTTTGCCGGTTCGTGGCGCAGAATTTCGTCCCCAAATTTCTGGGGAATGATCAGTGCCATTGTCGCCTTGTTGTCGTCAAGGTAATTCTGAATCGTGCTGTAATCTTCCGTCGAATATTCGATGGTAAAATAGCCGGAATTCGTAACCTTCTCGATCAGCTTCCTGCTCGACTCGGTTTTATCCAAATCGCACAGCACAACGGAAATATTTTTCACGTCGAGAGACGCCGCAAATCCCATAAACACCAACTGGAGCACCGGCGCCACAAAAACAAGCGGCAGCAGCTTTTTATCCTTGAAGAGCTGGCCGAACTCTTTCTTCAGCAGGGCCATGACCCGTTGTTTGTTCATCGAATCACCCTAATGTTTTTTTAAAGCGCCTGATGCTGATGAACAGCATGAACGACGTGAAGATCATGAGATATACTATCTGATCCCAGAAGGCGGCTATTCCGACGCCTTTCAGTATAATGGACCGGAGAATAACAAGATAAAATTTTGCGGGCGTGATGTTGGTAAGAATTTGAAGCCACCATGGCATGCTTCGAATAGGAAACATGAATCCCGAAAGAATCATTGTCGGCAGCATGGAAAAAAGCGATGCTAATTGGAATGCTACCTGCTGGCTGTCTGCAATGGTCGAGACGTACAACCCGATGCTGAGTGCGGAAATAATGAACAACAGCGTCGCGCCGAACAGGTATAAATAACTTCCTTTAACAACGACATCAAAAAGAAAATAGGCGGCGACGATCACCAGCGTCGCTGCAACCAGGGAGATAAGTGCATACGGAATCATTTTCCCGATAACAAGTTCGAATGAAGTAATCGGCGATACATCGATTTGTTCGATCGTGTTCCGTTCTTTCTCCTTCACAATCGAAAGCGACGTTGCTATGACAGCAGTAATTGCAAGGATAAAGCCGATAAGACCGGGAACAAGAAATTTGGCGCTTTTCAATTCGGGATTGTACCACACCCGCGCATCGTACTGGATCGGAAGATAACTGCCCCGGCCCATTTTCGAAAGATTCGTGAGAACGATTTTTTGTGAATACTGCAGCGTTACCGCCTGCACGTAGGCAAGAATGGTCGATGCAGCGTTAGAATCCATTCCATCGACAAGCACCTGGATGTCGGTTGTTTCGTTTGAAAGAAGCTTATGGGAAAAATCTGTCGGAATTACAATCGCAGCCCGTATTTTTGCGTCGTCGATCATCCGCATCGCTTCATCCGTGGAATTAAGATATTGCACGTAGTCGAAATATCCGGACGTCACGAACGCATTGAGAAAATCGCGGCTCGTCTTGCTGTTCTCCTGGTCAATCACGGCCATCTTGATGTGCGAGACGTCGAAGTTCAACGCATAGCCGTTGAGCAGCAGCAGGAGCGCCGGGACGAGCGTCAAAATTGCAAGCACGCGCTTATCCCGCCTGATCTGTCGAAACTCTTTTTTAATAATTGGAATAAGGCGTCGTATCATTGCAGCCGTCCTGATGAAATTTCGTTGTGGAATTCCGTATCTTTTTTTCTCATGCCGCTTTCTTTGCTTCCTGGTCCAACAAATAAATAAACACGTCCTCCAGAGACGGCGTAATTTTGTCGATTTTGGTCCAGGCAATGTGTTGAGAGCGAAGAATCTCTTCAATATTCTTTCTGGCACTCTCTTCGTCGGACACGCTGACGTGGAGGTAGGTGCCGAACACAGAGGTCTCTTCCGCCCACGGCTCTTTCTCGATGATCGTCATGGCTTCAACGACGTTTTCGCATTGGACTTCCAGCAGCGGAGACTTGATGTAGTTATGCTTCAATTCTTTCGGACTCCCGCCGGCAATTATCTTTCCCGCGTTAATGAAAATAATATCGTTGCAGTACTCCGCTTCCTCAAGGAAATGCGTCGTAACGAGAACCGTAATCCCCTCCGCCGAAAGGTCGTTGATCAATTCCCAAAATTTCCGCCGCATCACCGGATCGACTCCGCTGGTCGGCTCATCGAGAAAGACTATTTTCGGGCGGTGCAGCACGGCGCAACCGAGGGCAAGCCGCTGTTTCCATCCCCCGGGGAGCGTTCGTGTGATGCTTTTTTCCCGACCGATCAAGTTCGCCATTTCCAACACCCATTCTTTCCGCTGCTGAAGGTCGCCGTTGCTGAGCCCGTAGACACGGCCGAAGAAATTGATGTTTTCATCGACTGTCAAATCCTCATACAGAGAAAATTTCTGCGACATATACCCGATGTTTTCTTTCACTTTTTCCGGCTCTCTATTAATGTCGAATCCGCCAACATGCGCAGTCCCCTCGGTCGATTGCAGCAAGGCACAGAGCATTCTGATGGTCGTCGATTTTCCGGCGCCGTTTGCTCCCAGAAAGCCGAAGATCTCCCCCTGTTTCACCTCAAAATTGATGTGGTCAACAGCATAAAAATCTCCGAACCGTTTGGTTAGATTTTCGACTTCTATGGCGTTCTTTTCCATTGTCATTTTTTTAATTTTAATTACTTTTTCTCAATACGTGAGACGTAAGACGGGAGAAGTGAACAAACGAATATATTCGCTCTCTTCGATGACCTCTTGAGCAAATCGTACATTGTAATTCTTAGTTTTTAACTGTTAACGTAAAACTCTTAACTGACTACTTCACTTCTCCCACGGCCTTCTCAAGCTTCGCCTGCGCCAGCTCGTAGTCCACGAACGCTTGCGTCAGCTGAAGGTTTGCCTGAAGCTGCGCGACCTCCGCATCGAGCATCTCCGAGTTTGTTGTTAAACCAGCTTTGAACTTCTGCTGCGTGACACGAAGATTTTCATTCGCTTGTTCGACGCTGAGTTGGGAAAGCTGAATATTTTCTTTTGCTTGCTTGAATGAAAGATAACTCTGCGTCACTTCCAGAGTTACTCCGTCTTTCAACATCGCGATTGCATCTTTCGACTGTTCGTACTGCGCTTGTGCCGCGGTCGTCTGATACACTGTCGTCAAATTATTCCAGATGTCAAATTGCAACGTAACGCCAACGTCCCATGAGTCTTTGAATACATCCTGCGCGGGGAAAATCCGCTGGTTCGGGCGGGCATAATAATAATCTCCCGTCAAAAAAATTTGGGGCGACCAGCCTGCTTTTGCCCCTGTTACCCCGCTTTCTGCCGCCCTTAGACGCCAATCCAGTCCCTGCAAATCGGGCCGGTCAGTAAATGCAGCCTCAAGGAGCTTCTGTACGTCGGGAAATTCCCTTGTCGTCGGAGTCAATGTCGAACCAATGCCGACCTTCGTCGTAAGTGCAATGCCAAGTGTAGAGTTGAAACTGATCATGGCAATCTCAACATTGTTTGCCGCTTCGCTCTGCAGAAGTTTTGCATTGGAGAATTGCACCTTCACTTTCAACACATCGTTTGTCGTCGCCATTCCCTGCTTAGACATGCTTTCGATATCGCTCAAATGCGAGCTGATTTGAGCGACATTGTCATCACTCAAACGTTTGACGTCTTTCGCGCGGTACAGATTCCAGTATGCCGATTTAATATTGTATACCAATTCGGCCTTATCATTTTCGACATCCCGTTTCGAAGCCTCCGCCGTGTATTCGGCGCTGTTGGCCCCGCTTTGCAGCTTCCATCCCGTGAAGAGTGGTTGTTGAAGCGTAGCTTTGGTAACGTAGTTATTCAAAATGACGGGAAAAATATTCGGGAAACCCGGCAAAGAAATTTTGAAGGCGGGCACATCGCTCAGCTTTTGATACGACGCCTGCGCTTTTAATGATGGATACAACCCTGCAGCAGCTTCGCCCGCCTTGGCATCCGCATACTCCAGCTTCATCTGAGAAGAATGCAGCGCCCTGCTGTTTTCAAGCCCGATGGCAATGCTTTCTTCGATGGTGAGCACGCGCTCCTGCGCGATAAGAACCGGTGCAACGACACCGAGAAGGATTGAAACAATTGAGCGTACATTCATTACGTTGCTTTAACCTCACTTTCTTTTTTCGATCGATGGTCGGATAGTAACGAAATAAAAACGTTTTCTAATGACGGCGGAATTATTCTCCAATCGGCAACGGTGATCTTATGGTCTGCCAAATATGCGAGTATTGTCGGGATATCACGGTCGGCATTGTCAACAACGATGTTCAGGCGGTCGCCAAATGCCTGAACCTCCTTGACATGAGAATATGACTTCAACAGTTTAAAGGAACTTCGGATCTCACTGCACACAATTTCTACGATTTTTCCTTTCATTACTTTTTTTACGTTCAGCGGCGTATCCGCAACTAAGACGCTCCCCTCGTTCATCAAAGCAACATGAGTGCAGCGTTCGGCTTCGTCAAGGTACGGCGTCGTCATGACAATAGTAATGCCGGACTTGAGGAGGTTCGAAAGTACTTTCCAAAAATCCCTCCGGGAGACAGGGTCAACACCGGTCGTGGGTTCGTCGAGAAAAATGACTTCTGGAGTGTGAACGAGAGTGCAGGCGAGCGCCAGCTTCTGTTTCATCCCGCCGGAAAGCTTATCGGCAAGCCGCGTACGGAACGGCGTCAGCCGCGTGAACTCGAGCAGTTCATTCCGCCGCGGCTTGTAATTCCTCACGCCGTGAATCTCGGCGAAAAATTCAATATTCTCGTCGACAGTCAGGTCGCCGTAGAGGCTGAATTTCTGAGATAGATAACCGATTCTTTTTCGTACTTCCTCCGGCTCTTTTCTGAGGTCATACCCGAGAACAAAAAGCTCGCCTCCAGTCGGAACGGTGATGCCGCACAGCATCCGTATCGTCGTCGTCTTCCCTGCCCCGTCCGGCCCAACCAGAGCAAACATTTCCCCCTTCCGGACGCTCAGCGTCAATGAGTTAACGGCGGTGATGTCTCCGAATTTTTTGGAGACGGACTGCAACTCAATTGCATTCATCGTTGTCGCTTCAGCTTTGGGTCCATTCATGGGTGTTTAGCGGCTCGGTTACTTCAAGTATGCGTCGACCGGCATTCCGCCTTTGAGAATCCCGTCTTTATTATCAACCTCAAGTTTAACGCCGAACACCAGTTTGGTCCGGTCCTCTTTTGTCTGAACATTTTTCGGCGTGAATTCGGCGATGGGAGAAATGTAGATAACCTTCGCCGGGAAGGTCTTGTCGGGATATGTATCGATCACGAGATCCGCAGACCCGCCTAATTTTACCCTGCCCAATTCCGTGTCGCCGACATAAATCATCAAATTAAGAGTTTCAAGACGGGAGACCGTCGCGATCGTCGTTCCAACGGTGACCAACTCTCCGGCTTCAACGGGCTTGTGCGTCACCGTCCCTGAAACCGGAGCGGTGATATAGGCGTCTGAAATTTGTTTTCGCAGAAGATCTGCCGAAGCCGTCGCCTGGTCGAGACGGGCTTTCGCAGCAGCAAGGTCCTCCGGCCGCGCAAAGTGTTTCAACTTTTGCAGGTTTTGTTCTGCCGACGTATTCATCGCCTGGGCAATGGTATATCGTGATTCGGCATCGTCGAGCTCTTTTTTTGTAACGCTTTTGGTTCCATACAATGCCTTTATTCGTTCGTAATCATCTTTCGCAGTCTTGTACGTCGATTCCGACTGGCGTAAGCCTTCCTCGGCCTGGCGGAGATCTTCCGACCGCGTTCCAATGACCAATAACTGGTACTGTGCGTTGGCCAAATCGACGCCAGCTTTTGCCTGCTGCAATTCAATATCGACCGTAGCATGGTCCAAAACCGCAAGCGTGTCGCCGGCCTTCACCGTGCTTCCTTCATCAACAAAAAGAATTTGGATTTGTCCGGCTACTTTTGAGCTGACATTAACTTCGACAGCCTCAAGCGTACCGCTCGCTTCGATTGTCCCCGCATGCTTATTGCTGCATCCAGCGAGAGTCATCACGCCGGCAACGGCAGCTGCACATACAATGAAATGTTTCATAAATCCCTTTTAAGAAATTATGTGGTTGTAATAGGTGAATCAAAAATGTGGAAATCTTTGCGCGCGTCATCGGTCAAGGCGCCTTCGAAGATTGTCCTAAAAATAACTTTGAAAGCTTCTTCCGCGGAAAAGGAGTTCTGCGAGAGAATTTCAGGATTCAGTATCCCCTGAACGCAATTGATGATCATGAGGGTGAGAATTTGCTCGTTGACGTGCGACCGGAAGATGTTCTCCCTGCGTGCCTGCGCGATCATCTTGCCAATCTTGTTAAATATCTGTTCACGCCGAAATGTTTCAATTTGATTCCATAATTCCGGGGTGAACTTCTGCATATCGAGCATCGCTCCTCTGCTCAAACGCGACATTTGTTTTCCGATAAGCATCATCACCTTTGCAAGTTTTTCTGCGAAGGAGCCATCCGAAGTTGTAATAGCGTCTATCTCCTGAGAGATTTTTCGCAAGTTCTCTTCAATGCCGGCCCGGAGCAAATCTTCTTTATCTTCGAAATATTTGTAGAGCGTTTTCTTGCTCATACCAAGTTCAGTGGCAATTTCATCTAGCGTCACTTTGCTGAACCCCACCCGCATGAAGTGTTCTCGCGCGAAAGAAATAATGCGTTGTCGAATCTCAGTCTCTGTCGTCATTGGACCTCCATGGCACTCTGGAAACTTTTAACGTATTAATGGTTTCCAAAGTTCCAAAAAATAATCCATCTCATCGACGGATTTCATTAGATTTTATTGTATTGCCACTCAAGAAACTATAATGGTTTCTTTAGTTTCCAAGATAACGAGAATTTACCTATTTGTCAAGCATTATTTTTCATGATTCTTGTCCTAACTCAGGTTTGCTAGTAGCTTTCGTCCTTCGAAGGAAATTTCTTCCCCTTCACGTCGCTGATGTAGCCTTTGAATGCACCGCGCATCGTTTCGGTGAGCTTGGCGTAAGTGCGGACGAAACGCGGATGAAACTGTTCGTTCATTCCGAGCATATCGTTTGTCACAAGAACCTGGCCGTCGCATTGAGCTCCTGCGCCGATGCCGATTGTCGCGCAGGAAACATTGTTCGTCACTTTTGCCGCGAGAGTGGTGGGAATTTTTTCAAGCACAATTGCAAAGACCCCGACGCGGTCCAGCACTTTTGCGTCTTCCACTAGCTCTTTTGCTTCTGCCGTCTCTTTCGCCCGGACTTCATACGTCCCGAATTTATAGATCGACTGCGGCGTCAGGCCCAAATGCCCCATGACAGGAATTCCAATATCAACCAACTTTTTCACAAGCGGCTCAATCCGTTTTCCCCCTTCCATCTTCACAGCTTCGGCGCCGGATTCCTTTAACACTCGTCCGCAATTGCGTACCGCTTCTTCCGTGTCCACCTGAAAAGACATGAACGGCATATCCGCGACCAACATCGCCCGTTTCACTCCCCGCCGAACGACTTTGGTGTGATAAATTATTTCATCAAGAGTGACCGGAAGTGTTGTCTCCAGTCCCTGAAAGACATTACCGACAGAATCTCCGACAAGGATAATATCGACGCCCGCTTCGTCAAGGAGCTTAGCCGTTATGTAGTCGTAGGCCGTCAGCATCGCTACCTTCTCACCGGTCTTCTTCATGTTAAGGATAACTTTCGTCGTAATCCTTTTGTAATCGCTCGGATGAGAGCTCATCGGCGTTTCCTCTTCTGGAAAGTTAATTGTTGCATACGGTTTCCGTTTCCCGGACCGCCAGCAACTCGTCAACTGTGATTTCGGTGAAAACGATATTCCATGCAAGCTCAAAACCTTTTTTCAAGGCGGAAGCAACTTCATCAAACGATACCGGTCTTCCCAGTACAGAGTCGAGTTGCGTGGTTTTCGTTTCAAGACTTTCGTAGAGTGCCGCACGAGTCTCTTCGGTCTCGACCCGCACAAACTCTGAAAGACGTTTATGCCCGGGCCCAAGCAAAATGGAACCATGCTGAAGAACAACTTCATCTCCACCATGTGCGGCAAAACGCCTTTGCGCGCTGCCTACAAGTTTTCTGCCCCGGTGCTGAATTTCATATCGCGTGGAACTGGCAAAACACGGAACCGAGCTTCGGCTCCGATAGAACTGCGGCAAGTTCGGCTGCGTCGAGGCGTACTCAACATCAGCACAGAGAAGTTGTAATCCTGAAAGTAATGCCTTGCTGATTTCACAATACGATTCAGCGATGTTTTTCCCTTGCGCAAACATCGATACGCTGTACGTCAACTCTTCCGCATGGAAAATTGCTCGCCCGCCCGTAGGCCGCCTGACAATATCAATCCCGTGAGCGGCGCATCGTTCCTCATCAAAATCAGTGTGGGGTTGATTGTAGCCGAAGGAGATCGCATGAGGTTTCCATCCATACAGCCGCAGCGTCGGCGAACCTTGATACAACAACAATCGTTCAGCAAGAAGTTCGTCCAGGCGCATGTTGTACTGACCCGGATGGAATCCTGTATTCAGCAATTGCCATTGAACAGCCTCACGCGCATTGTCTCGAGAATAATTCATGCATTCGGGCGGGTTATGATGCCGCGTTTACTCCGCTCGATGAACGCGAGCAGGTTTTTGATTTCGGGGGTCAACGAAAGCTCCTGCCGGATTCTTTGGGCGGCCTGACTTACGTTGAGTTTGGAAAAATACAGTATCTGGTAGGCACTCGACAACGCATCGAGGGTCTCGCGGGAAAAACCCCGGCGACGCAGGCCAACAGCGTTCAACCCTTCATACGTCAGAGGCGCTCCGCCGGCAAGGATGTACGGAGGCACATCTTTCGGAACGCGAAAATGCCCGCCCACCATCGCATGCTGCCCGATAGAAACAAACTGGTGTACTGCCGTCAACCCTCCGACAATCGCCCAATCTTCTATCGTGACGTGCCCCCCCATCTGGACAGAGTTTGCTATGATGACATTGTCGCCGATCGTACAATCGTGGGCGATATGAACGTATGCCATCAACAGACAATTACTGCCGACCGACGATTTCATATGCTCCGCAGTCCCGCGGTTGAGGGTGCAAAACTCTCGGATGGTGGTAGCGGTGCCGATCTCAAACGTGGTCTTTTCGTTCTTGAATTTCAAATCCTGCGGAAGCGTTGCCACAACAGCCCCCTTGTGTATCCTGCACTCTTTTCCGATGCGCGCGCCATCCGCACAATACACATGAGGGCCAAGCTGCGATCCGCTGTCAATGACAACATCGCCGTCAACAACCGTATACGGACCGATGGAAATATTATCGCCGAGTTCAGCTTTAGAACTGACAATAGCGGTAGGATGTAT